>MDTC01222130.1_pt1 | contig 32661 bp, 37 predicted proteins | sample 811181 | NCBI WGS metagenome assembly MDTC01 (sample SAMN05326644, study PRJNA326480) | marine metagenome | isolation source: seawater | place: Pacific Ocean: North | collected 2011
AAGTTTTTCGCGCAAGCGGAGTGGAATGTTCAACCCAGCTGAGCTTCATTTTTGAATCTGATCGATATTTTTACCCTTACCCCACACAATGGATCTCACTCGATCCCCTTCAGTGCTCAAACTGACGATCGCCAGTGGCAATCCACACAAGGTTGCGGAAATTGAGGGAATGCTTGGGCCCCTCCCACTCACCGTTGTGCGCCAACCTTCAGATCTTGACGTTGAAGAGACTGGTACGTCTTATCTCGAAAATGCTCTCCTCAAGGCCTCTGCAGCAGCACAGCTCACAGGGACCTGGGCTTTGGCTGATGATTCAGGACTAGAGGTTGATGCCCTCAACGGGGCTCCTGGCCTCTACACAGCACGCCTCGCGCCCACAGACGACGAGAAAATCTCCAAGCTATTGCGATCCATGGCTGATCAGCCTTATCGCAGTGCTCTTTTTCGTAGTGCCATGGTGCTCTGCGCTCCAGATGGGGCTTCCGTTGGAAGCGCTGAGGGCATTTGTTGGGGTGAACTTCTCAAAGGTCCTGCATACCCAAACGGAGGCCTGGAGTCCCTGTTCTGGCTTCGAGAAACCCGTTGCAGCTACGGCGAAATGACTCAAGCCCAACTCAGCAGGCTTGGTAGTCGCGGAAAAGCAGCAAGGGCTATGGCACCTCAACTACGTCAACAGCTTGGAATCCTCTAAGACACCCAGATCATCATCACCGCGATGAACAGTTGCGATTAATCGATTCGATCGCACGCATCGCAGCGGCAGCAGCTTCTTCAACATCGCCTTCTCGACCCGCCAAAGTCATTCGTCCAAACGCGCCGACAGCCTTCACATCCACAAGAGTGATGTTTGAGGCCTTTTCAGCTTCATTCGCAGCAATCAAGACATAACCAGCTGGTTCCGTCTCGAGAATGAACATGCTCATCCCTGCTTCGATCATCGAGCCCCTGCGATTCAATCGATTGATAAGAACGGCATGATCAGGGGTGATTGCCCTAATGACTTCAGTCCAACTGACATCAGCAGGGTTTCGTCGATCAATCGAGCTACCAATTGCCTCAAGAACAACATCACCGGAGTGAATCACGGTGCTCTGATCGCGGTGATAAAGAGCCATAGAGCCAAAGGCACGCTCAACCACCATCTGGCCTAGGCGAACGTTGCTTGCTTTGAGTGCAATATCGGTCACTCGATGCACTGCCATCCCAGGTGAGACCTCCATCCAAAGACAGGCATCACCAGGAATAGGCAAAAAGCCCTGACTCACCGTGCCCATGTAAGTGGCGAGTTGTGGTTGAAGCGAATCAAGAAAAACATATGTGCGCAGCTCAATGGACTGCACATGACTGTTTTGGCGTAAAAGTCGTGGGGATTCGCTGTCTGTAGTGACAACACAGCTGGCTCCGCTCGCGGAGGAGTGAACCTCTGTTCCAGTGACGAGAGCGCTTCCGCCTACTCGCCGCTCCCGGGCATCGAAGCTGGCGAATCGGGTCATGGCGGGGATATTACCGGAAGGTTGCTCACAAAATTCCTATCTCGACTTGCATCAGCCAAATGAACCGATACCGTCCGCGCAAATCGGGAGTGCAGCATGGCAGCCAACCAAACCCATACCCCTGAAACATCCGCCTTAAGTTCAGAGCTCAGCGCCGAACAAGCTTTAGGGATGATTGGAATGGGCTTAATGCAAAAGCTCAATCATGACGGTCCTGGGCGGTGGATCTGGAGTGATGCCGAGGATGGCGGTGCTGCCAATCTTGTTGAGCTACGCCAACGACTCGAACTCACAGCTTTAGCGATTAAGACAGGAGCACCGTTAAGCACGGCTGAGGTCACCCAATTGCTTGGAATCCGACCTGGGTCAGAAGAGGTTGAAAGAGGCGGCCTTCGTGCCAATCGGATGAGCAGAAACGTCTGGCGCTTAACAAGTATTGATGCTGATTCCTCACAACAAACAAATAGCTTCAGTGACGACCGCTTCCGCCGTCGCCTTTAAATTTTAATTAGTTAAGCAATGTCTCTGTGGAGGCAGACTCCAGCTAAGAACTGCTCTGAGACACTTCTTTTGGATCAGTCGTTGAATCAATATCGACACAGACTGTTTCTTCCAGAAGTTGTTTCTGGGCCGCCACTAGAGGCCGAGCCATCGTTTTAATTTGCTGAGATGCCTCTTCCAAGGTCATCGTTTTGTTCTTTCTTACCTGCGCTATAAAATCTTTATAGATAGCAACCTGATCACGATATTCTTTGACTTCAGACTTAATCAGTTGCTTCTCAGCTCGATCAAGTTTCGACAGCGCCTCTTTGAGAGAGTTCCCTGCCGTCTCAGCGTCTGCAACTGTCGAAGCAGGAGTCAGTTCATCCACATTCTTCAAGGCCGTTTCGACATCAGCACTCGCTGAACAAACGACAGCTACGTCTGAGACAACCTTGGCTTGATCATTTTCTGCCTTTTTCTCAGCTGATTGACAAGCGGTCATCGCCAACCCCAAGACCAAAGCAGCCGGCAAGGTTCGTAGAGACATCATCGTTTCAGAATGTTCATTCTGGACAAATTTAGTCATGGCGGGCCGTTGTGACCCAATTGGAAATCAACACTGATCCGGAAGAATTTTGATAAGTCTGAGCAGTAAGTGATTCAGGCGTCATGGTGATTGATAGGAACGTGCCTTTACAGCGATGAGCGTGAATTTGCTCAAGGAAACGGGACCAAGGGAAGTGTTCTGTGGTCTGACCTCGATCGTCTGGCTGCACCGCAGGATGCCTGATGCCTTTTTTTTGGTGGTGGGCTCACGCACCTGCGCCCATTTAATTCAGAGCGCTGCTGGAGTGATGATTTTTGCTGAGCCCCGCTTCGGCACAGCGATTTTGAGTGAACGAGACCTGGCAGGCCTTGCTGATGCTCAAGATGAGCTTGATCGCGTTGCACGTGAACTTCTAGAGCGAAGACCTGAAATCCGAACTCTTTTTCTAGTTGGTTCATGCCCGAGTGAAGTGATCAAACTCGACTTAGAGCGAGCTGCAGAAAGGCTTAACGATGAATTGAAAGGCCGAGTGCAAGTGGTGAATTATTCAGGGAGCGGAATTGAAACCACCTTTACGCAAGGAGAGGATGGAGCACTCGCAGCCTTAATTCCTCTCTTACCCCATACAGATCAACGAGGACTGTTGTTGGTTGGGACGCTGGCTGATGCCGTTGAAGATCGCCTCATCCACCTCTTCGGTCGAATTGGCATCGATTCCGTTAGCAGCTTGCCGCCACGCCAATCAATCGAACTACCTGCTGTTGGGCCGGGCACGACAGTTTTGTTGACACAGCCGTACCTCACCACAACAGCAAGATTGCTTCGAGATCGCGGCGCTCGGGTCCTGACCGCTCCTTTCCCTTTGGGTGCAGAGGGAAGCCGTAGCTGGATGGAAGCCGCCGCTAAGGACTTCCAAATCAACCCTGATCAGGTCGCTTCCGTACTTGATCCGCTGGTGTCTCGTGCCCGAAATGCACTTGCTCCTCATCGAGAAATCCTCGAGGGCAAACGAATTTTTCTCCTGCCTGAGTCTCAACTTGAACTTCCCCTCGCACGCTTCTTGCAAAGGGAGTGCGGAATGGAACTGATTGAGGTGGGAACTCCCTACTTAAATCGCGAGCAAATGGCAGAAGAACTAGCGCTGTTGCCTGATGGCACGTCCGTCATGGAGGGGCAGCACGTAGAGAAACAACTTGATCGCGTCCGTGCCAGTCAACCCGATCTCGTGGTCTGTGGGATGGGTCTCGCCAATCCACTTGAGGCAGAAGGCATCGCAACGAAGTGGTCGATTGAATTGGTTTTCAGCCCGATACACGGCATCGATCAGGCTGGTGAATTGGCGGAACTTTTCTCACGCCCTCTGAAACGTCGAGAGCTCATCCGCCAAGCATTAAACCCGCCATGCAACGTTCCCAACAACTCTGATCCTGTTCACGCTTAAAGCCATGCAACTCACCCTCTGGACATACGAAGGACCACCTCATGTGGGCGCCATGCGCATTGCTGCATCAATGAAAGGAGTGCATTACGTGTTGCACGCGCCCCAAGGCGATACGTATGCCGATCTCCTCTTCACAATGATTGAGCGTCGGGATCAAAGGCCACCAGTTACATACACCACGTTTCAAGCCAGAGATCTCGGAGGTGACACCGCCGAACTGGTAAAACGACACGTCAGAGAAGCAGTTGAACGTTTTCAACCGGATGCGCTTTTGGTTGGTGAAAGCTGCACAGCTGAATTAATCCAGGATCAACCTGGTGCATTAGCAGCTGGCATGGGATTGAACCTGCCGATCGTGAACTTAGAGCTCCCGGCTTACAGCAAGAAAGAGAATTGGGGTGCTGCCGAAACCTTGTACCAATTGGTTCGCAGTCTGCTGAAAGAGCAAGCTCCTGCTGAGCTATTGCATGACCCAAAAGCTTGGCAAAAAGAGGGACGTCGTCCTCGGGTGAATCTGCTGGGACCTTCGTTGCTGGGCTTCCGTTGTCGAGATGATGTCCTCGAAGTGCAGAGGCTCCTCAGCATCCATGGCATTGATGTGGGAGTGATCGCTCCATTGGGAGCAACAGTGGCTGATGTACATCGCCTTCCTCAAGCAGACCTGAATGTTTGCCTCTACCCAGAGATCGCAGAATCAACTTGCGCGTGGCTCGAACGCAGTTTCGGGATTCCATTCACCAGCACAGTGCCAATTGGCATCGGTGCAACACATGACTTCCTTGTTGAAGTCCACAATTTGCTCGGCATGACGCCTCCCTCTCCCCAAGAGGGAATTCGTCGTTCAAGACTGCCTTGGTACTCCGAATCCGTTGATTCCACCTACCTCACTGGTAAACGGGTGTTCATCTTTGGAGATGGCACTCATGCGTTGGCAGCGGCACGCATTTGTAGAGAGGAGCTCGGCTTTGAAGTCGTTGGCTTAGGGACTTACAGCAGAGAAATGGCTCGACCAGTGCGCGCAGCCGCAAAAGCCATGGGGATCGAGGCCCTGATCAGTGATGACTATCTCGCTGTGGAGGCAGCAATGGCGGCAGCAGCACCGGAACTCGTTCTTGGCACCCAAATGGAGCGCCATAGCGCCAAACGTTTGGGAGTTCCCTGTGCGGTGATCAGCACGCCCATGCACGTGCAAGACGTGCCTGCACGCAACAGTCCGCAAATGGGATGGGAAGGCGCGAATGTGATCTTTGATAGCTGGGTGCACCCACTGATGATGGGCCTAGAGGAACACTTAATTGGCATGTTCCGGCACGACTTTGAGTTCGTGGATGGACATCAGAGCCACCTCGGCCATTCAGGAGGTGCTGGTGCGGAGACTGAACCTGCAGTTAGCACGATTCAGGGCGACCTGATCTGGACTGCTGATGGTGAAGCTGAGCTGAAGAAAATCCCCTTTTTCGTTCGTGGAAAAGTGCGCCGTAACACTGAAACTTTTGCCAAATCCACAGGACGTATGCAAATCGACAGTGAAACCCTCTACGACGCGAAGGCCCACTTCAGCGCCTAACCACCAAACCCAATTTTTCTACACACAACCAGACATGATCGGTTGAGTGAATGTACTCAAATTACCTATGATTTTTATGCCAATACGCTCAATCTTCATCAGGATTTCAGCACCTTCTCTCCTGATGTTTCGATCACGAATTGAAAGCTGACTGTTCAAGCTTGCTGAAGTTAAATGAAAACAACACCCACGAAGCAGGTCTCTGCATGACCACAACTCTCACCCGTCCAACGGATGGTGACGGCAGTGTTCAGGTCCATCAGGACCCAGGGACAAAAATTGAAGAAGGTGCTCTTGTCATCGCCGTCTACGGCAAGGGTGGCATCGGCAAATCCACAACCTCCTCCAATCTTTCTGCAGCGTTTTCCAAACTGGGCAAACGAGTCCTCCAGATTGGTTGTGATCCAAAGCACGACAGCACTTTCACACTCACCCACAAGATGGTGCCGACGGTGATTGACATCCTCGAAGAGGTGGACTTTCACAGCGAGGAGCTCCGTCCCGAGGACTTCATGTTCACGGGGTATAACGGGGTCAAATGTGTTGAGAGTGGAGGGCCGCCCGCTGGGACGGGTTGCGGTGGATACGTGACCGGGCAAACAGTGAAGCTGCTCAAAGAGCATCACCTTCTTGAAGACACTGATGTTGTGATTTTTGACGTGCTCGGTGATGTTGTCTGCGGTGGTTTCGCGGCACCACTCCAACATGCGAATTATTGCCTCATCGTGACCGCCAATGATTTTGATTCCATCTTCGCGATGAATAGAATTGTTCAAGCAATTCAAGCCAAAGCTAAAAATTACAAAGTGCGCCTTGGTGGAGTGGTGGCCAATCGTTCCGTTGATACCGATCAAATCGATAAGTTCAACAACCGTACCGGCTTACGTACCATGGCTCATTTCAAAGATGTTGATGCTATTCGACGCTCACGCTTAAAGAAGTGCACCATTTTCGAAATGGATGAGAACGAAGAAGGCGTAAAAGCTGTTCAAGAGGAATACATAAGATTGGCCAGTAATATGCTTAATAACGTTGAACCATTGGAAGCAGTTTCTCTGAAAGACAGAGAAATTTTTGACCTTCTGGGTTTTGACTAAGTCAGAATCCAACGAGTTTCATTGAAAGCTCCCAGACCCGGCGTGCGACCTCTGGATTAGTTGCCTTATCAGAAAGCTCCTGGCTGAATTGCTCGCCATCTTTCTTTTGACGATTTCCCCAGCTCCAATGCACGCCTGATTGGTTGAATTCAGGATCGGCTACCACCTTCGCCACCCGTTCTCCTGCAAGAGCCTGGGAAACATAACCGCGAGTAATTTTTTTCTGAAACCACGGGAAAATCATTTGAAACGCCTTCGGAGTGTTTCGGAATAACGGCGTGTCAGCAACGCAACCCGGATAGAGAGAGGTGCAGATAATTCCGGTGTCGTCGTGGAGGCGACGATGGAGTTCCTGAGTGGTGATCATGTTGCAAAGCTTGCTGTCTTTGTAAGCCTTTCCTGGCTTAAACATCTGGCCGCTAGCCATGGCGACCGGATCCATAAAGCCAGCTTCAAAACCTGAGAGATCACCAAGATCAGCTGGTGCTGGGATTGGGATTTTGCCACCAAGCTCCTTAGAGTTGGCTGTAACAGTGCCGAGAATCACAATCCGTTTCGAGGGATGTGTAGATGCTTTGATCCGATCAAGCAGAAGCTGGATCAGCAAGAAATGTCCCAGATGATTGGTCGCCATCGACAGTTCATAGCCCTGCGGAGAACGCTTGGGCTCTTTCAACCTGGGGTCATAGATCGCAGCATTGCAAACGAGGGCATCAATCCCGATTGAGAGGGTCTCCACCGCATGTCGAACACTATCGAGATCCCCTAGATCCATCAAAATGTGATGGATTCGATCATGAGGAATACCAAGCTCATCAGCAGCTCCAGCCGCTCGCTGAGGGTTTCGATTGGCCGCAACGACAATCCACCCTTGCCGGGCGAGGGCATTTGCAGCATTTAAACCAACGCCGGATGTGGTTCCGGTAATGAGAGCGGTTCCGGGTGTTCCCATCTTTGCCAGCCTTCATCAAATTCCAGTCTGGCCTTTGAAAGGTCGATGCCGATCAATGCCACCGATCCGCATTGTTAGCGCCAGATGATGCGAAGACGGTTAGGAGCGATCCATTGATCCTGTTCATCCATCAAGCGCTCTCGTCCCCCGAGTGTGAACAAACGATCAAAACGTTTTTGTAGACCATGAAGCTTGTTGGTCTCAACATCCACAACAGCGGCTAGCTCTCCATGGCGGTCCAAACGCTCCTGATAAGCCATTGAAAGTCTGACAAGGCTGACACCACCAAGGCTGATCAGTCCGATTTTCACCGCCAAAGCGAGACTGCTGCAGAGAAGGTCTCTTCGATCGCCCTGATTCTGAATCAGGGCAGCACGAGTTGCAGCATCGACCGATTCCACGGGTGAGCGTTGCGATGACCTTGATCGATGTCGTTTGGGAGCTGAAGCTGCCTTTGCCATGTCCGCTTCTAACGCAGCGGACAAAGACTGCAAGAGCTCATCGTTCAAAGCGAACGTCTAATCAAGCGCGATACAAACTCACACACAGGCGAACAGCCAGGACACCGGCATGGGCAGCCACGACTAAAGCGATGAAAATTTCAGTTTGAGTAATAGAACTAACCATGACAGATCCATAAAGCCCCTCCATTCTTTCTCCTTACCCCCTCTTCAAGCCATCATTCGCAAAGGCCTGTCACACCCCTATGGATGTCGGAAGTCGAACGGAACCCGTCGTTATTAATCCTGATGCCATTAGATCCCTGGATCTAAGGCCGTTAACCCCCTGGATGGGACGGTCCCTTTTGGATCTTCTCGATGATGGAGCGGGATTAGAGCTTCAGTACAACTGGCCGCGGGAAGCAGATGATCCCAGAGAGTTGAGTGAATGCCCTGAGCCTCGTCTTTGGGCCCTTAGAGCCGATGCCATTTATCCATGGCTCCCTTTGGTACTGGAACGATCTGGAGGAAGCCTGGTTCAACACGTGGCCATGTTGGTGCCCCACGATTTCAGCCCAAGTGAAGGCATTCGCTTCGTCCCTCAGGCCCTGGAACTATGGATCACCCAAAGGTTGATGCTCCTCGATCACCTAGGGAAAGACCTGCCTCAGTCTCAACGAGGAAATCTGCTCCAAATGGCCGCAACTGTTGGCTACGAGATAGACGCAGCATTTTGGACTCTCCTTGATCAGAGCTAATGGAGATCACTCCATGGATGTTGATCGGCTTTCTGTTGGCCGCCTGTTCGGTGACCGCAAATGATTCGCTTCAGACCCTAGGGAGCTACCTCACATCCAATAAAGAATGCACGCCAAAAGCGGTGCAGATGGTTTTTCTTTGCTCGATCACAACAGTCGTTCTGATGTTGGGATGGTTGATCAACAGTGGAGATCCCTCATGGGGACGACTCGAATCATTTCCGCAGCCTGAATACTTGACCTGGGCATACATCATTCCACCTGTTGCACTGCTCATCCTCACAACCTGGGGGGCTCCTGTTAGCACTTCCTTTCTTGTGCTCTCAGCCTTTGTTCCAGAACAGATCAGCACACTTCTCGAGCGATCAGTATCGGGGTATCTCTTAGCCCTCTGCCTTGGACTCGCCACATGGGGGATCGGATTGTGGCTCCTCGATTGCTTGCTGGAGCAAAGGAATCATCCTGATTCAGACGTCAACAAACTCTGGTACTTCCTCCAGTGGTGCTCAACAGGCTTTCTCTGGAGCCTTTGGATGGTGCAAGATCTGGCGAACATATTTATTTTTTTACCTCGCAGCATCGGATTCGTTCCAATGCTGCTTTGCATCATGGTTCTCTGTGCAGGGTTATGCGCACTGGTCTCCATTGGAGGGGGACCGATTCAGGGGGTTTTAAGATCAAAAACCAACACATCCGATCTACGGGCAGCCACCGTCATCGACCTGATGTTTGGGATCTGTTTGCTCTACGAAGCGCGTCTCAGCACCTTTCCCTTAAGCACAACTTGGGTGTTTCTGGGATTATTGGGAGGTCGTGAAATCGCGCTTGTCCTAAGGCAACAATCATCCTCGAATGAAGGCTCTGATCACGCCATAGGACCGTTAGGGAAGATCTTGAGCGATGACATCTGGAAAGCGGGTGTTGGCCTGTTCGTGAGCCTGATGATCGCGTTAGGCATTCAGCCCTTGATCACACTGACCGCGAACTGAATCAACTTTCAATCACAAGCTGGATTGCTCTTCGAGCACTATCAAACGCCAACAAAATGGCTAAACCACGCAGCATCCAGGCAAGCCGATCAGCCTTAACGTCATCGAGGCGCGAGGCGCTCCACTGAGCACCGACCGCAGCAACTCCACCCAGAATGAGACCCAAAGTTGGCAGCCCCCTCCCTTCATGAAGAAACTGAAGAGATGCCGCCGATGTTGAACAAGCAACAGCCACCGTGCTGAATCTGATTGCCAGCCGAATCGGAACCGACAACCCACGAACCATTAGAGGAACCATCACAAGCCCTCCGCCCAAGCCAAGCAAACCTCCAGCGAAGCCTGCTAGTCCGCCCACAGCTGTAAGACCTGGAACAGAAAAAGGCTGGTACCTATCAGAATCTGAATCTTGCGGATGTGACTGAATCGTGCAAGCTAGAAACAAATAAAGACATGCTTGAAGGGCCAGCAAATGCCATCCAGCTGCCAACCGGCCTAAACGACTGAAGATTAATGCCGTCAAAAAAGCTGCGATACCAATGGCCAATCCAGCGCGGGCAGGCACAGATCGAGCTCGAAGATGAGTGGCCGTGCCACTCATGGCCGTCGGCACAATGGCAAAGGTGCTTGTCGCAAGTGCTTGATGAGGGCTTAATCCCATCCAAAGAAGCAAAGGAGCAAAAATCAAACCACCTCCAATCCCGAGCAGACCTGCTAACCCGCCTGCGAGGAGACCTAGAGGAATAATCAGCAGCCAATCCAAAATCTCCATTCCGGCTATGTCAATTCCTGCATCCTGCCGGTCCGAGTTCGAAACAAGCGGTCGGCTAATTCCGACTCTCGACGGCGAAGGTCCTGAGCACATGGCATTCGACTCCCTGTTATTGGAGCATTGCTACAGAAAGGAAAAACCTGGGCCCGTGCTCCGCTTTTACCGCTGGGATGGGCACTGGTTGTCACTTGGACGCCACCAGACACAACTTGCAAGTCACTGGCAAGAACTCGTTGAAAGCAATCACATGAAGTTGGTCCGACGCCCTAGCGGTGGAGGCGCTGTTCTGCATGGCGGAGGCCTTACTTATGCCTTGATCTGGCCGCATCCACCACGGCGACGCCGTGAAGCGTACCGCCGGCTTAATACTTGGCTTTATTCAGGCTTTCAGCGACTCGGTCTCGAGCTAAATCCAGGCGTTGCTCCAGCCCTCGCCGGAAGTCAGAATTGCTTCGCTAGTGCCACCTCGGCCGATTTAGTAGATCCTTTCGGACAAAAGCGCATTGGCAACGCCCAGTTCTGGCAACGAGGGCACTTGCTCCAGCACGGAGAAATTCCCTTAGCTCCACACAATCAACTTTGGCAAGAGGTATTCGGAACGGCTCCACCCTGCTGGCGACCGTTTCAACCATCAGCTGCGAGCGTGGAGGCGGCACTTATTGATGCGATTAAGGAGCTCTGGCCAGGACTCAGCTGGAACGTGAACCCCATCACTGGAAGAGAACATCAACTCGTAAGAGACCGTGCTGATGTCTATCGGGTCAATGATTCTGAAGTTTCATCCAACAGTCCAGATGCACGCATTGAAGTAACCGCTTGGAGAAGCGGTAGACCAAAGGGATAGTCATTTCGACGCCTTGAGGCTTCAAGCAGTGGTGCTGGCAACTTGAGCGACAACCCTTTAAGGACCGCCTCGCCAACATCACTTCGATCGAGCGTTCCAGAAGGAAGACCCGCAGCACCAGTCACAAGTAATCTTCCCTGCTCACTCTGTTCAAGAGCAAGAACGGCTTTCCAAAGCGGTTCAGATTCTTCGATAGAAGGAAGCTCATCCAGAGGTCGCATATGGTCTCCGACGGTCTGAAAATCCCAGTTTTGAACAGACAATTCCTTAAGTGGTTGATCAGTGACAAATCCAACCCAGCGACCAGAACGACAAACAAGCACCCAGTCGGGTAGCAGATCTTCCTCAGACTCAGCTCCTCTTAGACGCATTTGGCTGAGGCGTCGCAAAGACTGATCTGATTCCATCACTCGAAAACGCTTAGAGGAAGAAGGTCCCACCCGCAAGCGCACTAAGAGCTGCTGCAGCGCCAATGTTTGAGCTTGAGAGCGCGAAGCTCCCATTCCAAACCAACCCAAAAGGACAAACCAAAGAGCGGTGATTCCACCACCATTGAGAAACCACCAAATCCCCAACATGATCAAGGTCAGAGAGAGAAGCCGACCGGTGGTGGTGGCAACCTGAATTCCTCGGCGTTGACTACCAGTGAACTGCCAGACCAAGGACTTAAGAATCAAGCCTCCATCCAGCGGTAACCCAGGCAAAAGATTAAATACAGCCAAGACCAAATTGAGAGCACCAAGCTGACCAACAAGATTGCCCAACAAGGGATTGGCGTGATCTGCAGCATGCTGACTGGCCAGAAGCAAGCCGGCAAGAACAAAGCTGACAGCTGGACCTGCCGCGGCCACCCTGAAAGCCCCCATTGCTGTAGAGCATTCACGCTCAACCCGAGCAACACCACCAAACAAGATCAGCGTGATGCTGATTACCTTGACACCCTCCCTAAGCGCAACAAGGGAATGGCCAAGTTCGTGCAAAAGAACAGAGATAAAGAGCAAGAGTGCAGTTGCCAAACCAACTAACCAACTCAGCAAGGGCGAGCCAGATGCATCTGGAAGCCGCGCTGCTTGTTGCTGAAAAGCAAGTGTGAACAGCACCAAAATGATGAACCAGCTCGGGTGAACCCGAAGCGGAATGCCTCGAATCCGCATTAGCTGCCATCCATCGCCCATGAACACCTCCGTTGAGCGCCGCCGCGGCCCAATGTTTCAATCCTAGAAAGGAACACCTCGAGCACCTCGATTGAATGTCCGATTCGGCCATTGCTCTGAAGATTTGTGGTCTCACCGATCTCTCTCAATCCAGTTCCATCGCTGCAATGGGAGTTGAGGCGATCGGCGTAATCGGTGTGGAGACGACGCCACGTTTCGTAGAGGATCAACTCCGACGCGCCATCTTCGCCGAATTAGAGCGTGTTCATCCACGCGTAGAGCGGGTCTGGGTTGTTGCAGATCCTTCGGACAGATCACTGCAAAGCGCACTTAAAGGCAAGGGAACTCCAACCGTTGTTCAGCTCCATGGATCGGAGACACCCGAGCGATGCCATCAATTAAAGGAACAACATTCAACGGTGCGCTGGTGGAAAGCTCTGAGACTGCGTACTGAACAAGATCTCAGAGAATTAAAACGATATGAACCTCATGTTGATGCCTTGTTACTTGATGCTTGGAGCCCTGAACAACTCGGTGGAACAGGGCATCGCCTTGACCCAAGCTGGTTAATCCGAGTTAGCGAACAGCTCGAACCCAACAGTGCCTGGTGGCTAGCTGGCGGGATCAGCGCCGAATGGATTCCCGAACTCCTCAACCGCATTACGCCCTACGGACTCGATGCATCAAGCCGGCTGGAAGAGAAACCAGGAGTGAAAGATCTCGACAAAGTACAAGCACTTGTTCGAGCCGTTCATGACAACAGACCGCTTCGGCAATAAGTTGCATCCATCTCAACCGATTTCCATGGCTCACAAGGCTGCAGCATCTGCGATCTTCCTCACATTGATCAATCTTTTACCTCTAAGTACTCTTGCCCAAGGAATGCTCCCTGGATGTCGTTTAGAAAATGGAAGTTTGCAGTGCGTACCAGGCCTAACAGCAGATCCCGAAGCACAAATCAAGGTGCTCGACAAAGAAATTTCTACGGATCTTGAAGCTGAAGGTCACATTGAACAGTCGATCCAAGGGCTCAAAAAATTCATCCTTGCTGGAGAGGCACGTCAAGGACGTTTGCTAAGAGCCGAAGTTGATCTTGAGGGAGATCAATTCAGCTCAATTGATATTCATTGGTATCAGCGCCAAGGGAATGGTCCATGGAAACTAGTACCAAACTCAAGCGAAGAATCATTTCGAATAAGCCAAACTGAACGTGGTAGAAAAGTAATGGCAGTATTGGTTGTCAAAACCAATGATGGAGAAGTAAAGCGTGTGAGCAGCAACATCATTGGACCAATTCAATAATATTGAACATCAGCACTTTATCTTCTGATTAAGTGCTGAGCATTGCCTCCTGTTGCCTGACAAGCTCGAAAAATTCTTGCTTGAGGCTTGGATCATGCCGAAAGTCTCCACGAACCACTGAATTCACCATGCTGGTTTGTGGCTCACGCACGCCTCTCCATTTCATGCAGTAATGCTGAGCTTTAATGATGATTCCGAGACCTTGTGGAGCACACAAGCGTTCAATTTCATCAGCAAGAATCATTACAGCTTCTTCTTGAATGTGAGGCCTTGAGAACACCCAATCAGCAACACGGGTGAACTTAGATAGCCCAATGACCCGATCCCCAGGTTTAATCCCAATCCAACAATTGCCCATGATTGGAACCAAGTGATGGGAGCATGCAGATCTAACAGTGATTGGGCCAACTGTATAAATCTCGTCAAGCTGTTTGACATTAGGAAAGCTCGCAACCTTCGGTTGATGGTGATAGCGACCCTTGAAAACCTCACGGAGATACATACGAGCGACTCGCTCTGCTGTCTCAGCGGTGTTGTGATCATTATCAATATCAATGACCAAGCTGCGGAGAAGCTCCCTGACACGATCAGCGACTTCGTGCTCAAGTTCGTCTAACTCACCTGATTGAATAAAGGCAGCGATGTTGTCATTGGCCAGGAACGAAATGTCCTGATCGATTAGACGTTTGCGGATTCTCTGAGAGACGGATTGAGCCCCAGCACTGAGAGGAGGCAATGTCCCGTTGGAAATAGCAGGAATAGTAGAAGTCATGTCAGGGGTGTTTTAGAAGGCACCAGTAGCTGGCATTAAAGTGAGGTCTTCAACAACTTGTGTGGAGGGCTGCTGCGCAAGATTAAGAAGCGTAACAGCAGCTTGTTCGGCTGGGAGCATTGCACGCCGATCAAAAGAACTTTGAACCGTAGGAGAGTCCCAAAGTGACGTGTCTACAGCGCCAAGAGTGAGCGTACAAGCGCGAATCCCATTGCCTCTTTCCTCTTCAGCGAGACAACGCGTAAAGCTGGCAAGCGCAGCTTTCACTGTGCAGTAAGCACCCCAATTAGGGAATGCGTTACGAGCTGCATGGCTGCTGATGTTAATCACTAGACCACCGGAAGGACGCATCGCAGGAACGACAGCAGAACACATTTGAAAGACGCTGGTGAGGTTGAGCTGCATTAGCCAATTCCAGCTTTCCAAAGGCATCTCTAGCAACCCTCCTGTCCAGGCGGCGCCAGCGTTGTTGATGAGTACAGAAGGTGTTAAACCCTGGCTGAGCAGTGTTGACACTCCTGGAGCAATCTCCTCAGGTTTGGTCAGATCAACGGCTCCATAGATAACGCGTTGGCCTGTAGATGCCAATTCAGTTGCGAGAGATTGAAGAGAGGATTGACTGCGGGACAACAAAAGAAGGTCCCAGCCAGCCTCAGCAAAAGCGAAGGCAGCACTGCGACCAATGCCGCGTGATGCTCCAGTTATTAGTACAGAGGACAAAGAGCCTCAGCGATCGTCTCCAGCTTAAGAAGCCGAATCGCCTTCTGACGAGGTTGGATCGAGGAAACGACCCATCACTCGGAACTTTTGATAACGCTGATCACGTAGTTCTTGCTGTGGAAGAGCCCCCAACTCAGAGAGATTGCGCTCTAGGGCTTCCCGCAGGGTTGCTCCAGCCTCTAATGGGGCCCAATTATTTCCACCGGATGGTTCTGGAAGGACCTCATCGACAACACCCAGACCCAGTAAATCTTGGCCGGTTATTCGCAACGCTGACGCCGCTTCCGGTGCCTTGGCTGCGTCCCGCCACAGAATGGATGCGCAGGCCTCAGGACTCGCCACGGTGTAAACACTGTGTTCAAACATCAGCAGCCTGTCAGCGACGCCGATTCCAAGAGCACCTCCCGAACCCCCCTCCCCAATGACCGTGGCGATGATTGGCACACGTAGACGGAACATTTCACGGAGGTTTACCGCGATCGCTTCACCTTGGCCCTGCTCTTCAGCCAGCAGTCCTGCGTAGGCACCAGGCGTATCGATGAACGAAAGAATTGGGAGGCCAAAACGATCGGCATGCTCCATGAGTCGGAGGGCTTTGCGATATCCGCCAGGCGTGGCCATCCCAAAGTTACGAGCCACATTCTCCTTCGTGTCCCGCCCTTTTTGATGGCCCAGGAGCATTACTGAGCGATTACCCAAGCGCCCAATTCCACCCACTAAAGCCTGGTCATCACTTCCACGCCGATCTCCATGCAGCTCAACCCAATCGTCGCAAAACATCTGAATAAAATCCAAGGTGCTTGGTCGATGAGGATGACGGGCAACCTGAATTTTCTGGGCTGGGGTTAGGTTTTGGAAGATTTCCTCTCGTCTGCGTGCAGCAAGAGTCTCCAACTGAAGCAATTGCTGGCTGACATCAACTTCTGAATCCCTGGCCAGCTGGCGGATCTGCTCAATCTGCTGTTCAAGCTCTATCAGAGGCTTCTCAAACTCGAGCAAAGGGCGACGTGCCATGAAAACCAAATCTGTGAACGTCAGGCAGCGGAAGCCTGAAGCTGTCCTTGAAGGTTGAGAGTTGAGAAGCCATGGCGAACCGAAGCGGCACCAATGAAATCCATTTTCTCAAGCGTGATGTTGTTCCTACCCCAACTGAAATTGGTATGACAAGACTCGAATTCAAGAAGAATCGCTTCAGCAAAACAAGCAAACATTTGCCTCTGGGGCTTCTCCATCTGCCACTCAGCGTTCTCCATCATCGTCCAACCGATATCAGAGACAAATTCGACAATGCCACCTTTTAAAACATGAACCCCTTCTCCAGCCACTCGGGAATCAAGATTTTTTGGATAGCCACCATCGATCATCAGGCAGGGTTTTTGTAAGCGATCAGCATCGATTTCAAGGGTTCGAGGCATGCTTGCCACCCAAACCACAACATCTGCCTCTGGCAATGCTTCCTCCAAGCTGAGAATGCGGCCACATCCAAGTGTTTCTCGCAGGTCTAGGAGAGGCTGCTGCTGACGAGCGACCATAAGCAACTCACCGATTCCAGTTCGCTGAGTCAACCAGCGACAGACAGCACTACCGATATCTCCGGTAGCTCCAACGATGGCCACTCGAGCCTTGCTCAAATCAATGCCCAGCAGCGGAGCATTGATCTCTACCTGACGGCTAATGACCCAAGCAGTGTGTGTATTTCCTGTAGTGAAACGTTCCCACTCGAGGGTCGTACTTCGAATGGTTTGATGCTTGAGAAGATTAAAATTTTCAAAAATGATAGAGGTGAAACCTCCGAGCGCGGTGATATTGATGCCCTTTTTCTGGGCGAGCTCCATAGCGTTTAAAACTTTTCGCCGAGCTGTTTTAAAGCGGCTCAGCATTTCCGGAACAAAACAGGAATCGATATAGGCGCCTTCGATCTTTTTGCCTGTGAGGCTTGTGACCTCCACGCGTTCTACGAGCTGAGGTGGTGCACTGCACCAAACATCCAGATCCCCCTCGGCAATGTGATCGAAACCCAGCTCAGAAGCTTTACGCCTTGCAGCTTCGAAACTAGTGGAATGTCCGATCAGACCAAACATGTGCTGCAGACGGTCGTACTGAAAAGCAAGAAGGTGAACTGCATCAACTAGTGAGCTGATGAAAGTTGTACCCACCTAAGCACGGGTCGGGTTCAGGGTGAACAGACAGGAGCAATATTGACTCCTGCCTACCCCGAAAAGTGGATGGTGTTCGATCAAACAGCTAAGGCTGCCGCAGCCATTCTTGCTATATCACGGGAGGTGAAACCAATTTCATTTAAAGCTTCCTGATACGCAATCAAAAAATCTTCAATTAAGTCTTCCTTCTCCATATGGAGAACGGATGCATCAGCAGCAACCTGTTCGAGCATCGAACGGATTAAGGGGAGGTTGACTTTATTGGCTGCCATCAACTCATCTTTGCTTGCTTCAAAATTTTCTTTCAACCATTCCTGTCCGTAATTCAAATGCGTGTATTCATCTTTCACAACACCTTCAGTGATCTTACGGGCGAAAGGATCAGCTACGGGGATATAAATGTGATACGCCGAGATAGCAAAAGCCTCAATCAAAAGAGCTTGAATTAATAGGCAAGTTACCAACTTTCCTTCTTTCAACGCAGACTGAAAATTGCCGTGAAGTGGAGCAAAGAACTCACGTGCGAAGGGCATGTCAGCCACCACATTCAGATTTTTCGCACATGCGGTGAAACCCTTCATGTGCTTCATTTCCATCTTCGCAAGCTTCACTAGCTCATCCGCTTGATCTGGCATCAACGTTCCAAGCGAGATGTAGTTGTCGTGAGCTTCTTTCTCACCTTCAATCACGATGGCATTGATCCTGCTATAGGCATCTTTGTAGGATTCAGTGGTGAAGTCAGGAAGCGCTGCCGTACCTTGCTGATCGTCGAGAACAGCGACTGCTGTTGAGTCAAGGGTCGGCATGATTCTCTTCCGTTAGTCAGCAATAACAACGACTGTAACCAGGGTTTATGCCAATAGACGTGCTCTAAGGGTCAGTTGACAACCGCAACAGGTTGAGACGGAGGCCAATCACTGTCCAAAAGACTGCAAAAAAGATCCACCCAGTGGTTCACCAAACGACGTTCTAACTCGTTTCCTAGGTCAGCAGTAGCGGCACGTGAATCACCGATCACACCGCTACTACTCAGATCGGTTGTCAACCACGCTGTTGGAGCAGCACCTTCAAGACTCCAGCCAGGAGGAGGAGTTGCAAGTGAAGAGAGCTGACGATGGTCGCCGTCAACAGGGCGAGCCTCGCCTACTAACTTCGGCTCTAAAGCAAGCATTAAGCTCGTTTCCGCTTGACCAGCATGAAGCCCGTCACTTAACTCTTCCTGAGGGATTAACGCGTCTAGTCCAGGAACACCACTCCAAAGGAAACAGGGCAGGATTGCCATTGATGGAGATTGAGCACGGAGTTCACGTGCTGCGGTTTGTAGCAAACCAATTTGTCCCCCATGGGCGTTGAACAACACCAAACGCCTTAGTCCTTGGGCGTTCAACTGCCTTCCTACTTCGATAACCAGCTGGGTCATCAATCCAGAGGACAAACTCAAGGTTCCAGGAAACCCTGAATGCTCTGGAGAAAAGCCAAACGACTGTGGTGGAAGACTCCAAATCGGCAAATGCTTGGGGAGCTTTGACATCACAGAGGAGAGGATCCGCTCAGAAAACAAAGCATCTGTTGCCAAAGGCAAATGGGGGCCATGTTGCTCGAAAGCTCCGATGGGCCAAACAATGGTGGATCCTGATCGCTGCAATTCTTGTTTTGCCTCAGGCCAACTCAACCTGTCCAAGCGCCGTGTCATCGAAATAGCCAAGTGAGCTTGTGCGGTCATGGGCCGTCAAGCCTCCCATTTGCTGCCAGACTGGCTTATCGAGGACATTAGAACCCATGGCGGGATCAGGAAGCCAACATTCCTTAGACAACAAAGGGCAAAGACCCGCAGCACAGCCACCGCGCAAGCCTTTGCAGGTGATGCATATCAGTCGCAAAGACGAACAAGACCGTCTTAAGCGTGAAGCAGAGGAGGCAAGAGCAGCAGCTGACGCCGCTAATGCTCGTGCTGTCCAACTTGAGGAAGCGGCGCAGAAGGCTCAACATTCAATCGCCAGGCCACCTGTGGCCCCAATGACAGCGCAGCAGGATCAGTTCTCTGTCGTCGACAACGACGAACTGAGGTTCGGGACTGATGAGCTCAGTGGCATGAGCATGGCTGACCTTCTTGGTCCCGAAAACTCAAATTCGAAGACCAAGCAGTCAAGCCAAACTTCCTCAAAATCCTCGAATCGAAGCGTCGACGACTTCGACTTTGATGAAGGTGCTTTTCTTGCAGCTTTAGATGCCAATGAACCGATTGGGACCACAGGCGAAGTGGTCGCTGGAACAGTGATCGGAATGGAAAGCGATGGTGTTTATGTCGACATAGGAGGAAAAGCACCGGGCTTTATGCCCAAAAACGAATGCGGTCTCGGAGTGATCACCAACTTGAAGGAACGATTCCCCAAAGGTCTCGAAATTGAAGTGTTGGTAACCAGGGAGCAGAATGCCGATGGAATGGTCACTATTAGCTGTCGTGCACTTGCTTTACGTCAAAGCTGGGACAAGGTAAAGCAGCTTGAAAAAGAGGGACGAGTCTCTCAAGTCAAAATAACTGGCTTCAATCGTGGTGGTGTGACTTGCGATTTAGAAGGCTTGCGAGGTTTCATCCCTCGTTCTCAGTTGCAGGATGGCGAAAACCATGAGTCTCTTGTAGGCAAAACCTTGGGTGTCGCCTTTCTCGAAGTCAATTCTGAAACCAGGAAATTGGTCCTCTCTGAAAAACGAGCAGCCACCGCAGCCCGTTTCTCAGAATTGGAAGTTGGGCAGTTGGTTGAAGGTCACGTGGCCGCAGTAAAGCCCTACGGGCTTTTTGTTGATCTCGGGGGCGTTAGCGGACTTTTGCACCAATCAGTAATCACTGGGGGCAGCATGAGATCCATGCGTGAAGTCTTTGACCATGGTGATGCCGTAAAAGCTTTGATTACGGAGTTAGATCCTGGCCGAGGACGCATCGCTCTGAATACTGCAATTTTGGAGGGCCAACCTGGGGAGTTACTTGTTGATAAGGACAAAGTGATGGCCGAAGCCACCGATCGGGCCAACAGAGCTCGTAATGTCCTCAAGCAAGAGGAACAATCAGCTGGATGATCTCCGCCGAACAGATCCAGAATGAGGCCGATGAAAGCTCAAGCGGAATCCTTTCAGGCGACTGGGAACTCGATTTCTACTCAAGACCCATTCTTGAACCCGACGGCAAAAAACGTTGGGAACTACTAATTGTTAGCTCCCCAATCGAACAGACGAGTTCCACTTTTCAATTCGAAAAACGCTGTCCAGCTGGAAGCGTCAATTCAACCTGGTTAACAGAAGCCCTCAAAGAAGCCATTTCTGCAGCCGAAAGCCAAGGTTGGTCGTCTCCCCGCAAGCTGCGTTCATGGAGAAGCTCCATGCGCACCATGATTCAGAGGGCATGTTCTGAACTGGGACTCGAAATGGTCCCCAGTCGTCGAACCTATGCCTTGTTCGATTGGATCGCTGAACGCGAACTCGATCTTTACCCAAAGGAAGAGGGCTATATGGCTGGCCCTCTTGCTCCACCACCAGCACGGGTGAGCTCCCCTCCTCGTCCTCTCCCAGAATCCCTGCGCGGAGATACTTGGAATTGGGCAGAACTGTCAGCATCAAGTTTGCGAGAAGCTAGTGCTTGGCCCATCGGATTCAGAGGATTACTCCCTGTACCTGAAACGATTAATGATGATCAAATCATCCCCGGGCTCCGCTTGTTCAGCCAAACCAGGGGATTAGCCCTGGCTGGTCTCCTTGGCGGAATGGAACCCGTTTGCCTGAAGGTGAGCAGCAACCAACTGCTATTGGAAGCCGGACAAGATGATTGCTGGCTTGTAAGCGATCTGAGTGCTGAGGAGGCCAATACCGTTTCTTCCTTAATGAAACAGGCATCAGATCACGCTGATGGATTGCAGTTCATCGCTGTACAAACCTCGCCTGAAGCTGAGCGTTTTGAAGGATTTTGGCTGCTGCGTGACCAGGCCGAACGATGAGAACGGATGCCAATCCTTTCAACAAACTCGACAGCCAGTTCAACACCCTTAAAGAGTGGACATGGGTGGGGTGCTATGGCGGCTATTACCTCACGTCCGATGCTCTACACGCGGCAGGGTTCGAGCATGGATTTTTTACACGTCTTTGGCACAACCGCGGGCCTGATGCTCTTGCGGGCTACTTATCAGCAGGAGTGAGTGTCCATCGGCCCCAGCAAGTTCACGGCAACAAAGTTCTCAATGCTTCAGAAGCCATCTGTGCGCCCTGGCCTGAAGCGGATGGCCTTGTGAGCGACCGCGGTGGTCAAAGTCTTTGGGTTTGCGGTGCCGATTGCACCCCTGTCCTGATGGCGGACCCTGCTACCGGCCACGTTGCCGCATGCCATGCAGGGTGGCGAGGTGTGGCAACTGAAATCCTTCCTGCTGCGATAGAACAGCTGACTACACTCGGGGCTAAACCAGAGCAACTGATGATTGCCTTAGGTCCCGCGGTCAGTGGGTCTCATTACCAGGTTGAAACAGACGTTGCTCGACAGGTTGGACAGGCCCTCCATTCAGATCGATGTCTTGACCTCACAGACATGAAAAACCTTGGCATCCTTCAGTCAGATCCCAACTCCAACAAGTGCTACCTCGATATTCGTCTTGCCGCCCTTGAGCAGCTCAAACGCTGCAATGTCCCTGCTGAACAGATCAGCAACTGCCCGCTCTGCACCGTCTCAGAGCCGAACCTTTTTCACTCTTGGCGCCGTGATCAGGTGAAAGCTGTGCAGTGGAGCGGAATCGTTGGTCAGGCCATCGCCACCTCAAAGTGAAGTGGCAAGCCGAAGGCCAACAGCTTCAGCTGCCTTAATTCCATCGATGGCCGCAGAGAATATACCGCCTGCATATCCAGCTCCCTCGCCTGCTGGGGTGAGGCCAAGCGTGTTGACCGACTCCAAATACTGATCCCGGGGAATACGCACTGGAGACGACGTCCTGGTCTCTACCGCCGTTAACAACGCATCCGGATGGTCATAACCCTTGATACGGCCAGCAAAAATGGGTAATGCTTCCTGTAATGCAACCACCATTGGCATCGGGAGGAGGCTGCGTAAATCAGTAGGAGACACACCAGGTTGATAGGAAGGTCCAATCTCGCCGAGTTCCGTTGTGGGCCGCCCTCTCAAGAAGTCCTGAAGTCGCTGCACTGGAGCGCTGTAATTTGACCCGCCGAGAACAAAAGCCTTTTGTTCTAGAGAACGCTGAAAAGCAAGACCAGCAAGAGGATCTCCCTTCCACGCCGCATAGGCTTCCAGATCCTCATCTGAAACAGGAACAACCAATGCACTGTTGGCATTGCGTTCATTGCGTGAATGCTGGCTCATGCCGTTGGTCACCACCCGGCCTTCCTCAGATGTGGCTCCAACCACCAAACCACCAGGGCACATACAAAAGCTGTACACACATCGCCCATTTGCAGCATGGTGAACAAGCTTGTATTCGGCAGCTCCAAGGAGTGGATGGCCTGCCTTTCCACCCCAGCGAGCTTTGTCAACCAATGCCTGGGGATGCTCAATTCGAAAACCCACAGCAAAAGGCTTGGCTTCTAAAGCGACGCCAGCTTGCTGAAGCATCTTGAAGCTGTCTCGAGCTGAATGGCCTGGAGCCAAAATCACCTGACGACAAGATAGAGACGTCCCATCAGACAAGGAGAGGCCAACTACTTGATAAGACTTACCTGTGGCATTTGAAGCCCCACAGGGTTCCAACAGCAGCTGATCGACCCTGCTCCCGAAACGCACCTCTCCACCGAGAGCCTCGATTTTGGCGCGCAGACCTCTGACCACCGTGGCCAGCTTGAACGTTCCGATATGAGGTCGATGCTGCGTAAGGATCTCCCGATTAGCTCCACAGGCCACCAGCTCTTTGAGAACTTTGCAACCGTAATGATCAGGATCACTGACTTGGCTGTAGAGCTTGCCATCAGAAAAGGTTCCAGCACCGCCCTCGCCAAACTGCGCATTTGATTCTGGATTGAACTCAGCCGTTCGACGCCAAAACCCGAACGTGTCAGCAGTCCGTTTTTTTACAGGCTGTCCCCGTTCCAGCAACAACGGGCAGAATCCCATCTGAGCTAACAAGAGAGCAGCAAAATAACCACAAGGTCCAGCTCCGATCACGACCGGACGACTCTCTGAATTTTCACCTATCCATTCCGGAGCCCGAGCCACAAATTGATAGTGAGTGTCAGGGGTCGCACGAATTCTTCGATCTCCATGCCTGCGGCGCAACAGTTCAGCTTCTCCATCTACTTCGACATCCATCGAATAAATCAACTGAATCCGATCTCGACGACGGGCATCAATACTGCGCTTCACAAGCTGATGATGAAGGAGCCGCGAACGTGGAATCTTCAGGCAACGCAGAATTGCCTGCTCGATATCGTCAGGTCCGTGATCCAAAGGGAGACGAAGTTCACTAAGACGCAACATCGGCTTTAACGGCTCCAATCGCGGACAGACATTGATTTTGCAGCGATGACTTGGATGGTCGACTGCACAGACGGTGCCTGCCCTGGTCTTAATTCGTGGTCACTTTTAGCAGCAGCTAAGTAATCAGGCTCTCCCGATTGGCACAGAGCAATCGACACATCGAACAGTGGCGCATCAGAAAGTGGCGCATCAGAAAACTGTTCCCAGCGTTGCTGATAGAAATCTGCGAAAGAAGACCAGCCAGGGCCATCGTGCTCCGGCTCGCGAGAAATCATGAGCGCAAAAGACCTACCAGGGAAAACATCAAAGCTCGTGACCGGCATCAGACAAACTCTTTTCGGCATCACCAGTGAGATTTCCCTCAACCGACCTTCCCTCTGAGCCTGATCTACAAGCATCGCCAATCGACCGGAGTAAGAAATCAGTTGCCAAAGCGATGCCATGAGGACATTTCCATTCACGGACCCAGGCTTTGTCAAGAACTAGGGAGATTGGTCAGTTTCATCCTCATTTGTCTCAGGACTTGTCGACGGGATTAAGAGCGCAAGCAAACTTGTCGCCAAAAGCAAACCACCCAGCACAAGGGCAAGCGTTTGATTCTCTGCTGGAACATCACCCCAGACAGCAGTACTAAAAAATGCAGCAGATAACAACAAACATGGCACCATCACGATGCCTGCCGCAATCCTATTTTTTCCCATCTCAACCTTCGTTACAACTGCTATTTGCCAGTTTGCTTGTCACTAACGAAACACCAAGATCTTCATCTGCGCCGAGAGGCGTAACGCGTGCAATCAGAACACCATCCTCATTGCCCTCTGGACGAAGATTGACCCGTTTGCGTCGAGGCACTGCCTTTCTTAAAAGATCAACCGCAGCAGATTCATTTGCAGGCTCCACTTCGATACAAGCCAAACGAACGCTGTAATTACGATTGCGATCACCAACCTGAAGAAGAGTGGACGAACGCACCTGCAATACTTCTGCTGCAATTGATTGCAGTGGGAAGACCACCAGCGCAAACAATAAAATCACAAGATTGATACAAAAACGAATCACAAAGTGGCCTCACATGCTTGAAATAAGGGGAGTGCGCAAGCGGTAGATCGGATCATGCCGGACAAGTCCTCATGGCGTCATTAGCCATCTCAGGTTGAGAAGGAAGGCCCACCATCTGTGCATTGCTAGCCCCCGGCGGGACCATCGGATAGCAGTTTTCCCCTCGTCTGACATGCACATCAATCAGTGTTGGACGAGGAGACTCCAGCGCCTCACCTAGCTTGCTGTGGAGATCATCCCGCTCAGTGATCTTCACGCCATCCACCCCGAAAGCCCGAGCCAACGCACTGAAATCGGGCATTCCATTAAGCATGTCGGATGCTGAATAACGCTCGTCATAGAAGCTTTCCTGCCACTGCCGAACCATCCCCTGCCATTGATTATTGACAATCACAACTTTGACTGGAAGTGAGTATTGGGCCAGAGTTCCAAGCTCCTGAATATTCATCAGGATGCTGGCATCGCCTGCAATGCAAACCACTTTCCGGTTTGGGAAAGCCACCTGAGCCCCGAGGGCTGCCGGCATTCCAAACCCCATCGTTCCAAGACCAGCACTGCTGATCCAACAACGCGGCCCATTACGTAAGTACTGCGCGGCCCACATCTGATGCTGCCCCACATCAGTCGTGATGATGGCTTGCCCAGCGAGATCGCGGACGGCGAGCAGCACTTCTTGTGGATAAATTTCCCCTTCCTTTGGAGGAACTGTGAGGGGATAACGAACCTTCCACTCATCGATTTGTGCCAACCATGGCGATGTCTTCAACTCGGCGGAATAGTCATGACTCTGCTGAACAAGTTGGGCAAGACTCAATCCCACATCACCCAGCACAACCACTTCGGGTCGTCGGTTTTTGCCAACCTCCGCGGGATCAATTTCGAAATGAATCACCTTGGCTCTTGGAGCAAAGGTATCGAGCTTGCCTGTCACTCGGTCATCAAAACGAGCACCAATTGCAATCAGAAGATCGCAGTCTGTGACGGCAAAGTTGGCGTATGCGGTGCCATGCATACCCAGCATGCCGAGAGCGAGGGGATGATTCTCATCAAACGCACCCTTGCCCATCAATGTTGTGGTGACGGGAATTTGGAAGCGCTCCGCTAACACTTGGAGACTGTCATGAGCACCGGCACTCACAGCTCCACCCCCAACGTAAAAAAGAGGTCGACTTGAAGTTCGAATCAACTCAAGAGCGTTCGAAATCGCCTGAGCTTCAGGATTGGCAGGCTGCCTGAATCCAGGCGGTTGAATCGATCCCGGTACAGCTGGGATGTAGTCAAATTCTTCTTGCCCTACATCCTTGGGGATATCTATCAAAACAGGACCGGGACGTCCCGAAGAGGCGATAAGGAAGGCCTGAGCCACCACTGAGGCGAGATCCGCCGGATCGCGAACCACCCAGGAGTGCTTCACGATTGGCAAAGTAATGCCAAAAATATCTGTCTCTTGAAAAGCATCAGTACCAATAGCGGTTCTTGGAACCTGACCAGTAATGACCACCATCGGCACAGAATCCATCTGTGCTGTTGCGATCCCGGTTACAAGGTTCGTGGCTCCAGGTCCAGACGTTCCAAAACAAACGCCAACACGTCCTGTGGCACGGGCATAGGCATCAGCCGCGTGAGTACCACCCTGCTCATGACGCACAAGGATGTGTTTGAGCCAGCCTTCACTTTCAGCAATATGAAGAGCGTCATAGATGGGCAAGATCGCCCCGCCTGGGTAACCAAAGATGGTGTCAACTCCATGGAGCCTCAGGGCATCCATGAGGGCATGCGCTCCAGTAAGTCGGCGTTGACCGCTCCGATCTGACGCGTTTGCGTCCGTGGGAACGGATGTCAGCATCACGGCAGGCTCACAGGGAACTGACCCTCAAGATTAAGTGTCGGCCTGACCAATCGACACCATTGCTCAAAGCAGACCAAGAGCATGGAGTGGACCATGGCCACTAAAAAGCTCAAGGAGGAACGCTGAAAAACCAACCATCGCCAAGCGACCGTTCCACACTTCAGAACTGTTATTCCACCCCCACTCCCACTTCTCCTGGGGGTAAAGCTTCACAGTTGTAGGAAGTTCAGCCGCCTGGTCGAGATTTACCTCAGGGCCCTCGAGGCTGGAGACAACTAGATCAGCCAATCCCGCAATAAAGGGCGGATAAGTATCTAATGCCCTAACTCGTCTGAAGTTCACAACTCCTGACTCTGTGGCAAGTTCACGATATTCAATATCAATTTCCTCAAGAGTTTCAATGTGCTCACTCACGAAACTGATGGGAACGACTACCAAATCCTGGGTCTTCGCCTTACCAAGCTCTTCCAGTGCTTCCTCTGTGTAGGGCTTCAGCCATTCCACAGGACCAACTCGACTTTGATAAGCAAGAGTATGAGGATTGGAATGGCCAACAATCGCTTCCACCTCCGCCATGATCAGAGCTGTACAAGCTTGAATTTCCTGCTGATAAGGATCGCCAGCATCTTCGACGTAACTCTTAGGCACACCATGGGCGCTAAAGAAAATATGTGCTTTTTGAACGTCATCACTGGCAAGCACTTGCTCAGCAATTAATTCGGCCATCGATCGCACGTAACCGGGATGGTCATACCAGCTACGGATACAGCGCAAAGGCAGAGCCTCAAATCGCTCATCCATTTGACGAAGGCGCTGAAGCTCACGGAAGCTCGACCCGCTGGTACTGATCGAAAAATGTGGATACAGGGGAAGAACCACGACCTCATCGATGCCATCCGCCTTGATGTCAGCCACAGCTGACTCGGTGAATGGGTGCCAGTAGCGCATCGCTACGTAACTTGTTGCGTCAACACCTCGCTGTCGCAAAAGACTTTGAAGCTCTCGGGCCTGCTGCTCGGTGATACGTCTCAATGGAGAACCACCACCGATTGAGCGGTAAGCCTTCTGAGATTTACTGCTCCGCAACGTACTGATCAACCAAGCGAGCGGTTTCTGCAGTATGGGATTCGGCAGGCGAATGATCTCTGGGTCCGCGAACAGGTTGTACAGAAAGGGGCCAACATCCTGAATCCTCTCTGGACCACCCAGATTGAGCAGGAGAATGCCAACCCGAGCCATGGAAATTCTTATGAGTTGAGGGGTTGAGCGTAACTCCCATCAACGTCATGGTGACGCTGTCTTTACAGGGTCATGAACTTCGACACCGCGCTAGCGACCGCCAACGCGGCTTTTGCAGAAGAGGGCATCGGGCTTCGCGTGGAGCAACGAGGGCAAAAATTAAATCTGCGCGGAAGGTTGCCCTGCCGCCAGCAGCCCCATGAATGGAAGACACAGCGCCTGAGTCTTGGACTTCTGGCTGACATGAATGGATTGAAAGAAGCTGAGCGGATTGTTCAACTTGTTGAATTGCAACTCAACAGACAGCTTTTTGAATGGGATCAGTGGTTACAGAAGCGAAAGGTTCAACCACAACAAACCAAACAGGACCCAGCAACGACTCCTGGACATCCCTTAGATCAAAATCTGGATGCATTCAAAAAGGCGTTTTTCGCAGATCCCCGTCGTCGTCGATCACCAGCAGGCAGCCGCACCACTTGGAGTGGTGCTTACCAGCCATACCTCAGGCGTCTGAAGACATTGGCACTCGAGAACCAAGCGCTGCTGAGCCCCGAATTATTGCTTCTGACCTTGAACAGCTATCGAGATGGAAGCAGGAGCCGCCAACAGTGCTCCACGGCGCTGGGAGCACTGGCCCGCCATCAAAATCTGTATTTGCCAGATGAATGGAGAGCAGAGGCTGGGGGATATGGCCTGCACCGTGCCCATTTTCGGCAGTTGCCAAGCGACTCACAAATTGTGGAGGCCATACTGAAGATTCCAAATCCAAGTTGGCAACTGGTTTATGGACTAATGGCCACCTACGGACTCCGAAACCATGAGGTGTTCTTCACGGACGTTTCGGCACTGGCATCCGATGGAGACAGGGTCATCCGCGTGCTGCCCACTACAAAAACTGGTGAGCATCAAGTTTGGCCCTTCCATCCGGAATGGGTGGATCGCTTCAATTTGATGCATCTCGCGTCTAACCCAGAAGCCCTTCCTGCGGTTTGCACCGATCTACGCCGCACCACTCTTCAACAAGTCGGCCGACGTGTTGCTGAGCAATTCAGGCGATATGGCTTACCACTCACTCCGTATGACCTTCGCCATGCATGGGCCGTGCGCACCATCCACATCGGGCTTCCCGATACCGTAGCCGCCAGGATGATGGGACATTCCGTGGCGATACACACCCGCACATACCACCACTGGATGACGAGGCGAGATCAGCAACAGGCTGTTGATGCGGCACTGGCCAAAAAAGGATTCTGATGACCTCACCGCTTCGTCAACTGGCGTACCAGCATCGCTGGATCTACGACATGGTCACTGGGATCTCTGCATTGAGTGTCGGAGGTGTTGATCGCCTGCGCAGTTTGGGGCTCTCAGCACTCAATCCGTTGCTTCCAAGGGGGGCCGACGTTCTCGATTTTTGCTGTGGTTCAGGAGAAGCTGCTGCGCCATGGATCGAGGCAGGGTTTCAAGTGACAGGTCTTGATGTCTCACCAAAGGCACTGGAACTAGCCGCAGCACGTCATCCCCTTCTGACCTGCGTCGAAGGACTTGCAGAGGCTCCGCCATGCGCGCCTGCCAGTTTTGATGCGATTCAAATCAGCCTTGCGCTTCACGAATTCTCACGCGCAGAGCGAAAGCAGGTCCTGGAGAGCTGCTTGCAGTTATTAAAACCAGAGGGTTGGCTGGTTGTAGTGGATCTTCACCCTGCAGGACCTCTACTGCATCTCCCGCAACAAATTTTTTGCGCTTTATTTGAAACGGAAACTGCTATCGCTTTGCTTGAGGACGACCTACCAAAGCAATTGCAAGAGACCGGCTTTACGACGATTGAGCAGTCCGTTATGGCCGGAGACGCTCTTCAGCGAATTACTGCACGTTGCCCCTCCAGCAGCATGCTGGAATCAACTCTGGAGAAGTCATGAGCTCGAATCAAACCTCTGGGGAAACCTCATCAGCTTTAGATCAATCAGCCGAATCTCTGGGAATGGGTGGTTCTTTAGCGCCTGAGAAAGACGCAGAGGCCTATCGCAAGCGCATGGCTCGCCGACAGGATGTGCAACGGCAGCGAGTGTCAGAGAGAAATATTGAAAAGGGATTGGTCTTGGTGTTCACCGGCCACGGCAAAGGAAAGACAACCGCCTCTCTTGGCTTGGCGTTAAGAACCCTGGGACATGGGCACAATGTTGCCGTTGTGCAATTCATCAAAGGAGGTTGGGAGCCTGGCGAAGCCAAAGCACTGAAAATCTTTGGAGAGGCACTGAGCTGGCATGCCCTCGGTGAGGGTTTCACTTGGGAAACCCAGGATCGAGAGCGTGATCGTCAACTTGTGCAAGCAGCCTGGGAGACTTCGCTCGCTTACCTCAGCGACTCCAATCAAAAACTAGTCGTGCTTGATGAGGTCAATGTGGCGCTGAAACTTGGCTATCTGGAACTCGATCAAGTCCTGAGAGGTCTCGAAGAAAGACCTGAGCTCACTCATGTTGCACTGACCGGGAGAGGCGCTCCAGACGGCCTAATCCAACGAGCAGATCTGGTCACAGAGATGTCTTTGATCAAGCACCCTTTCCGAGAACAAGGTGTCAAAGCACAACAAGGAATTGAGTTCTAAGCGACTTACCGAAAACGATCTCTGGCGGACCCAACCTTTGAAATGATGGCTTTCGAAAGTCACTCAGATTTCGCCATCCAATGAGAACAGCCTTGCTACTGTCCTACGGATCAGGATCTTGAATGGCCTACGCGCGTGCCCTACTGAAGCTCAGCGGTGAAGCGCTGATGGGCAATCAGGGCTATGGAATTGATCCCGAAATTGTTCAGGCCATCGCAAAAGATGTAGCCCAGGTCGTCGCTACCGGGACACAGCTAGCGATTGTCGTAGGAGGCGGAAACATATTCAGGGGCCTTAAGGGTTCAGCTGCTGGTATGGATCGGGCTACTGCCGACTATGTCGGCATGCTCGCCACAGTGATGAATGCCATCACGCTGCAGGATGGGCTGGAGCGGGCTGGAATTCCTACCAGAGTTCAAACCGCCATCGAGATGCAAGAAGTCGCAGAGCCTTACATCCGTCGGCGAGCCATGCGTCACCTGGAAAAAGGTCGGGTGGTCGTATTCGGCGCAGGTTGTGGCAATCCATTCTTCACAACCGACACAACAGCTGCTCTAAGAGCAGCTGAAATCAGTGCTGATGTGGTGTTTAAGGCCACCAAAGTTGACGGTGTCTACGACAAAGATCCACATCAATTTCCTGATGCTGTCCGCTATGAGTCGCTGACTTTCCAGCAGGTGCTCAGTGGTGAGCTTGCCGTAATGGACAGCACCGCAATCGCTCTCTGTAAGGACAACAACATCCCAATCGTTGTCTTCAACTTGTTCGAGCCTGGCAATATCGGCAGAGCCGTGGCCGGTGAGCCCATCGGTTCCCGTATCAGTAACTAAATCATCGTCATGTCGAACCCCGATCTCGAATCCAATATGCGCAAGTCGGTGGAAGCCACCCAGCGCAATTTCAATACCATCCGCACAGGGCGAGCCAATCCTTCTTTGCTGGATCGAGTCAATGTCGAGTACTACGGCGCTGACACACCTCTGAAGTCCCTGGCCAGCCTATCCACTCCAGACTCGCAAACCATCGCCATTCAACCCTTTGATATGGGATCTCTGGCACTCATCGAAAAAGCTATCGCCACAAGTGACTTGGGCTTCACGCCAAACAACGACGGAAAAGTCATTCGAATCAACGTGCCGCCGCTCACAGAAGAGCGCCGAAAGGAATTCTGTAAGTTGGCCGCTAAATATACTGAAGAAGGAAAAGTAGCCTTGCGTAGCGTGCGCCGTGATGCGATCGACAAGATCAAAAAACAGGAAAAAGAAGGCGAGCTTTCAGAGGATCAAAGTCGGGATGAACAAGATAATATTCAAAAAACGACCGATCGTTACATTGCCGAGTTAGAAAAACATTTAGCTGAAAAAGAGGTCGAGATCCTCAAGGTCTGAACATCTAGTGTTTTCTATAATCTCAGCCAGCTATTGAACCTGTTGGAGGTGATTCTTTGAGCATATTTTTTGGCCTATTCCTGTAGAGGGGCTATTCCCTTATGAAATTTTATGATGTCACTTGACGATGTTGGCTGTGCGTTCAGACGAAAGCTGTTGAAACAGCCTTGAAGAGATCTGGCGATGGGATATGACAATCAAGATGGCGAATAAGACTTGAGTCGGAAGCAAATAATCCAGCAACAATCGATTCAAAAACCAATCAGATTAATGGGTTATTGAAGCGATCCGCGATGGATGAGGGGAACGACAAATCTTTCAATAATTCCTGTGATTTTGATTGATAAAGAGGCTGATATTTGACCGAGAGGAGGAACTCAGAGGTATGGCTAAAGCCAATTCCTGCATTAAATCCGCAAAAGTATCAACCACTGGTGTTCACCAGGCAATATCTTTTCCCTGCATTTATATCAGCTCTGGAAAAGATTTCTCGCGCAATCTCTCTTGATGACTTTGGCCATCACAGTTACTGCTACGAGGAGTGTTCTCCAATCTTTTGAAAGGCCGAAATATG
>MDTC01236855.1_pt1 | contig 32655 bp, 33 predicted proteins | sample 811181 | NCBI WGS metagenome assembly MDTC01 (sample SAMN05326644, study PRJNA326480) | marine metagenome | isolation source: seawater | place: Pacific Ocean: North | collected 2011
GGTTTCAATTCCAGTAAAGCAAGGGTAGCCGCGGAAGTAACCCTGTCTGAACTTGATAGGCTAACTGAAGACGTTATTAGTCTTCAGGTTCTTAAGGATTCGGATGTAATAAGCGGCGTTATGGTCCGTGCCAAGGTGATGCTTTCAGGTGAGATAACCCGGGCAATTACACTCCAGGGTATAGGCGCCACAAAAGGTGCCCGGGCAGCTATTGAAGCTGCTGGCGGAAAGGTAGAAGAGTAACGAGATAAGAATGGCAAGTTCACTGGCACAAGGTAAGGCAATGGCGACGGGAGGCGGGTTAACCGAGCTGCGTCAGCGCCTGCTGTATGTGTTGATAGCCATAGTTGTATACCGAGTGGGCAGCCATATCCCAATACCGGGGATAGATCCAGAGCGCCTGCGATCACTTTTTGACCAGCAGCAGGGAGGCATACTCGATCTCTTCAATATGTTTTCTGGTGGTGCGCTTGAGCGGATGAGTATATTTGCGTTGGGGATAATGCCTTATATCTCGGCCTCGATTATTACTCAGTTACTTGTTGCGACTACACCGTCACTGCAGCAGTTACGAAAAGAGGGTGATGCCGGGCGGAGGAAGATTTCCCAGTACACGCGCTATGGGACACTAGCGCTCGCGACTGTTCAAGGTTTTGCAATGAGTAGCGGCCTCGCTTCCCAGGGGTTGTCTTATGCGGGCAATTTTTCCTTCCACTTTGTTGCGGTCACAACACTCGTAACAGGCGCTATGTTTTTGATGTGGCTGGGTGAGCAGGTAACCGAGCGTGGTGTTGGAAATGGTATTTCAATAATAATTTTTACAGGAATTGTGTCGGGCTTCCCCAGTGCCATTGGCCAGTCTTTTGAGCAGGCCAGGCAGGGAGAGATATCGATCCTGGCTTTGTTGATCATAGGTTCGCTGGCTGTTGCGGTTGTGGCATTTGTTGTTTTTGTAGAGCGTGGGCAGCGAAGAATTACAATCAATTACGCTAGGCGACAACAAGGCCGGCGGATGTATCAACAGCAGAGCAGCCATTTGCCCTTGAAGGTGAATATGGCTGGAGTTATTCCTGCCATATTCGCAAGCAGCCTTTTGCTGTTTCCAGCATCACTGGGACAGTGGTTTGGTCAGTCAGAAGGCATGGAGTGGTTACAGGAATTAAGTCTGCAGATTGCTCCGGGACAACCGCTCAATGTAATTCTTTTCTCGATAGGGATTATCTTTTTCTGCTTTTGGTATACAGCAATAATGTTTAACCCCAAAGAAGTTGCCGATAATCTGAAAAAGTCGGGTGCTTTTATCCCCGGATACAGACCAGGAGATCAGACAGCACGTCATATTGATACGATTCTCACCAGGCTCACATTGTTTGGCTCTTTGTATATGACGGCGGTTTGCTTAATGCCGCAATTCCTTGTCGTACAGTTCAATATAACGTTCCAACTTGGTGGGACAGCCCTGCTGATTGTGGTTGTGGTTGTGATGGACCTTATGTCTCAGATACAAACACATCTGATGTCGCATCAGTATGAGTCATTAATGAAAAAATCCAATTTGCAGAACTTTGGGCGAAGGTAATCTGTTACCTGAACCGTCCGTTTGGATCGGAGTGAATTATGAAAGTTAGAGCGTCAGTAAGAAAAATGTGCCGTAATTGCAGGGTCATTCGGCGTAAAGGAGTAGTGCGGGTGATCTGCACAGAACCACGACATAAACAACGCCAGGGTTAATCTGGATCAAGAGGAGCAAGTTTGATGGCTCGTTTAGCTGGAATCAATATTCCCGACAATAAACATGCAGGGATTTCCCTGACATACATTTATGGTATCGGTCGAACTACCGCAAGAGATCTGTGTGAACAAACCGGTGTTAGTCATAACGCAAAAGTACAGGATCTGACGGAGGAAGAGCTCGATAAATTACGAGCAGAGATTAGCAAGTTAACCATAGAAGGTGATTTGCGCCGTGAGGTTCAGTTGAATGTAAAACGACTGCTTGATCTCGGATGTAATCGAGGTATTCGCCATCGCAGAAATTTGCCTGTACATGGGCAACGAACTAAGACGAACGCTAGGACTCGCAAAGGTCCAAAGCGACCGATTCGCAAGTAATCATGCTGAATAAACGATTCGCAAGTGAGCTGATAAATGTCTGAAACCGAAACTGAAAATGAAACTACCGCTGAAGTAGAAGCTGTAACTGAAGCAGGAGTTGAAACTCCAGTTGCTACAGATACGGAGCAAAAAGCAGCGGCACCTGCCAGGCGTCGTGGAAAACGGCAGGTGGCTGATGGACTGGCACACATCCATGCATCCTTTAACAATACGATCATTACTATTACTGATCGCCAGGGTGGCGCTTTATCCTGGGCAACTGCTGGAGGGTCTGGTTTCCGGGGTGCTCGTAAGAGCACACCATTTGCAGCACAGGTGGCGGCAGAGAGAGCCGGCAATGCGGCACTGGAGTACGGAATGCAAAACCTCGAAGTCTTTGTTAAGGGTCCTGGGCCTGGCAGAGAGGCTGCTGTAAGAGCTCTGAACGCAGTTGGGTACAGGATTACCAACATAACTGATGTAACGCCTATACCACACAACGGATGCAGACCACCTAAGAAGCGGCGTGTTTAATTAAGGAGATTAGTAATGGCCAGATATCTCGGCCCAAAGTTGAAATTGTCCAGGCGTGAAGGCACCGATCTGTTCCTAAAAAGTGGCGTTAGGCCACTGGAATCAAAATGTCGTGCAGATACCGTCCCAGGTCAGCACGGACAGCGCCGTACAAGGCTCACAGACTATGCAGTTCAACTCCGTGAAAAACAGAAAGTACGCAGGTTGTATGGTGTTCTGGAAAAGCAGTTTCGTAACTATTACAAGAAAGCTGATCGACAGAAAGGCGCTACCGGCGAGAACCTGCTGAGAATATTAGAGAGGCGGCTGGACAACGTTGTTTACCGTATGGGTTTTGGTTCAACCCGGGCGGAATCGCGTCAACTGGTGTCCCATAAATCCATTTTGGTTAACGGAAACATAATCAACATCGCTTCCTATCAGGTCGAAGTAGGTGACACCGTGTCCATCCGAGAGAAGTCAAAAAAGCAGTTAAGAATTCAGGGTGCGCTGGCCCAGTCTGCACAACGTACCCCGGTAGAGTGGGTGGACGTCAATACAGATAAACTGGAAGGCCTGTTTAGGGCTTATCCAATGCGTGAGGAACTACCACAGGAAATCAACGAAAACCTGATTGTTGAGTTGTACTCGAAGTAAGAAAGCTGGGAAGTTAATTTTGTCTATAGATACATTTAGGAAGGTATATTTATGCCCCATTCGTCACTAGAGTTTTTAACACCAAAGCATATCCAGGTTGAGCAAACCAGCGAGACCAGAGCGACGGTTGTCCTTGAGCCGCTTGAAAGAGGGTTTGGTCATACTTTGGGTAATGCCCTGCGCAGAATTCTGCTTTCCTCAATGCCAGGCTGCGCTATTGTTGAAACGGAGATTGATGGCGTACTCCATGAGTACAGCACGATTGAAGGCGTGCAGGAAGATGTCATTGAGATACTGCTGAACCTGAAGGGTGTCGCCGTGAAACTCAATGCCGCAGACGAAGCTGAGCTTACCCTGGACAAGCAAGGTGTCGGTGTTGTCACTGCAGGCGACTTTCAGTTGGACCATGATGTGGAAATTGCAAATCCGGATCACGTGATCGCGAATTTGAATGAAAATGGACACCTGAAGCTGCGAGTCAAAGTAGGCCGAGGCCGTGGCTATGAACCAGCAGATGTTCGTACAACGGACGAGGAAGAAGGTCGAATAATAGGTAGCCTGCCTCTGGATGCATCATATAGCCCAGTCCGTCGGGTTTCCTATAAGGTTGATAGTGCACGTGTCGAGCAGAGGACTGACCTGGATAAACTTATCCTTGAGCTCGAAACCAACGGCACGCTTGACCCAGAGGAAGCCATTCGTCGCGCAGCAACAATTTTGCAGCAGCAGGTTGAAGTGTTTGTTGACCTGGAGAGTGAGAAAGAGCCAGAACCCGAAGAGCATGAGGATGAGATTGACCCAATTCTTCTCAGGCCCGTTGATGACCTTGAGCTCACGGTCCGGTCAGCAAACTGTCTAAAGGCCGAAAATATTTACTACATTGGTGATCTGATTCGCCGAACTGAAGTTGAGCTGTTAAAAACACCAAACCTTGGTAAGAAGTCGCTTACTGAAATTAAGGATGTGCTTGCTTCGCGGGGATTGTCGCTTGGTATGAGACTTGAAAACTGGCCGCCATCCAGCTTGCGTGGTGATGATCGGCTGCTAGGTTAAGGGGTCGGAGTAGAAACTCAGACCGTGGATAGAAATTTGGGTTGGATGAGGCTTAGAGAGCTTAGCCTGACCCCCGCTAGGGATTTGTGTAATGCGCCATAGAAAAAGTGGTAGGCAGTTAAATAGAAATTCATCGCATCGTAAGGCGATGTTTCGCAATATGACCTGTTCCTTATTCGAGCATGAAGTGATTAAGACCACTGTGCCGAAAGCAAAGGAGTTGAGGCGTGTCGCGGAACCACTCATTACGCTGGCAAAAAGTGATTCGGTGGCAAATCGACGTTTGGCATTCTCCCGTACCCGCAGCAAAGAGACTGTTGGTAAGTTGTTCGGAGAGCTTGGTCCACGCTACGAGAATAGGCCAGGAGGATACACAAGGATTCTCAAGGCAGGATTCCGGCCAGGTGATGCAGCGCCAATGGCATTTGTTGAGCTCGTTGATCGACCAATTCCTGATGAGGATTTTGATGGTGATGAAATAGAAGATGACGACGAGTAGGATGTAATCCTGAGTAATGCTCAAGGCCGGTTAATACCGGCCTTTTTTTCATTTAGACTTTTGATTCAAACGATTTCCAATTCGAACTTTTTTATTCGAGCTTTTCAGATTAGAGCTTTTTCAATTCGAGCTATAGGGGCAGTGGAATGTACCAATCTTTTAACCCAACAGTAAGGACTCTAATGGGTCCTGGACCTTCGGATGTTAATCCCCGGGTACTAAGTGCGATGGCGAGGCCAACGATTGGTCATCTCGACCCTGAGTTTATTCGCCTGATGGATGAGATAAAGTCTCTGCTCCAATTTGCATTTCAAACCAAAAATAAACTGACCATCCCGGTATCGGCCCCTGGTAGCGCTGGCATGGAAATCTGCTTTGTAAATCTGTTGGAAGCCGGCGACAAAGTCGTGATTTGTCAGAACGGTGTCTTTGGCATGCGAATGGCAGACAATGTCAGGCGCCTGGGTGGCCAAGTGATACTTGTTGAGGACGAATGGGGAAGAGCCGTAAGTCCGCAGAAGCTGGAGGATACGCTTGGAGAGCACCCGGACACTAAGATCGTTGCCTTCGTGCATGCTGAGACCTCGACTGGTGTTCGTTCAGACGCAAAGACTCTGTGTGCGATTGCAAAGAAGAATGGTTGCATGACGATTGTTGATTGCGTGACTTCCCTTGGTGGATGTGACGTGAACCTTGATGAGTGGGAGGTGGACGCAGCCTATAGCGGTACCCAAAAGTGCCTGTCCTGTGCGCCTGGCATATCACCGGTTAGCTTCAGCGACCGGGCAGTAGAGGTAATAAAGTCACGGGAGACGCCGGTGAGTTCCTGGTTTATGGACCTGAACCTGGTTATGGGCTATTGGGGTGAGGGACAAACCAGGGCTTACCATCACACGGCCCCGGTCAATGCCCTGTATGGATTGCATGAAGCACTCTTGGTTCTTTCCAATGAGGGCCTCGAGGCCAGTTGGGCCAGGCACGAAAAAAATCACATGGCGTTGAAGGCCGGCGCCAAAGCACTGGGTTTGTCATTTATCGTACCAGAAGCCGAAAGGCTGCCGCAGCTTAATGCGATAACTATTCCTGATGGGGTAGATGAGGCGACTATCAGGCGCGAGCTTCTGACGCAGTTCAACCTTGAAATTGGTGCGGGGCTCGGTGTTCTTGCAGGTAAGGTCTGGCGCATTGGTCTGATGGGATATGCCAGTAACCCCCGCAATGTACTCCTGTGCATAACTGCTCTTGAGGCGGTTCTGTCGCAGTACAACGCACACATTAACAAGGGCGAGGCGATAGAAGCCGTAAGGCAGGCCTATTCAAGCTGATATATCCTCTTGACCTTGCCGCGCGTATTAACGGGTGGATAGGTAGCTAGCAGAATGTTGCCCCTGGCTTCTCTCCTCCGCGGCTTGCGGCTCTCCGAGCTCCCAAAACTAGGTCAGGAGCCCTTGCAGGCCTCCATATCTAGTTTTGCGCTGCGCCTGAAGGCTTCAGAGAGAAACCAGGGGCAACCTCCTGCTTGCGCGACAATATTCGTGGAATCAATGTACGTGATGACAGCTTTGCCAAAAGTAAAAGGTAACGAATCTTTAGGTTTGGCGGGCTAGGTAAGCTGCTTACGGAAAGTGGGTTGGGTCATTAGGACGGGTTTGAGAAATTGTCCGGTGAAGGAGTTTGGACACTCAGCCACCTCTTCCGGTGTTCCACTGGCAATTATTTCACCCCCACCATCGCCACCTTCCGGTCCTAGGTCTATAACCCAGTCAGCTATTTTGATGACATCAAGGTTGTGTTCGATAACGATGATGGTATTGCCGTGATCGCGTAATCGGTGAATAACCTCGAGCAGCTGCTCGATATCGTGAAAATGAAGCCCGGTGGTGGGTTCATCAAGGATATAGAGTGTTTGCCCCGTATCCCTTTTTGAGAGTTCTCTTGCCAGCTTTACACGCTGGGCCTCGCCCCCAGAAAGGGTGGTCGCGCTCTGGCCAAGCTTGATATACCCCAGCCCAACATCCAGCAGTGTTTTCAATCGTCTTTCGATCATTGGAACTGCTTCCAGGAATTCGTAGGACTCTTCAACCGTCATCTCCAGAACCTGGTGGATAGACTTGCCCTTGTACCTTATTTCCAATGTTTCCCGGCTGTATCGCTTGCCCTTGCACTCATCGCAGGTCACGTAGATGTCCGGCAGAAAGTGCATTTCAACCTTGATCAAGCCATCTCCCTGGCATGCTTCACACCTTCCACCCTTGACGTTGAAGCTGAATCTGCCAGGTTTGTAGCCCCTGGATCTTGCCTCCGGTGTGCCGGAGAACAATTCCCTTAGTGGTGTAAAGATATTAGTGTAGGTCGCTGGATTTGATCGGGGTGTTCTGCCAATTGGGCTTTGATCTATATCCACGACCTTATCGAGCTGCTCCAGACCCTTAACGCCCAGGTGGTTTGCAACCTGCGGATTGACGGCGCCGTTTAATGCACGGGCAGCAAGTGGGTAGATTGTTTGGTTGATTAGTGTTGATTTGCCAGAACCAGAGACACCCGTAATGCAGGTTAGAAGGCCAAGGGGAATCGTTAGATCTACCATTTTGAGGTTGTTGCCGCTGGCCCCTAGTAGTTGTAGAACTCTGTCCTTTTCGAAAGGTGTTCGTTGCAGGGGAATGTCAATCTGCCGCTTTCCTGACAGAAACTGGCCAGTAATCGACCTTTCACTTTCAAGAATTTGCTTCAAACCCCCATGAGCGACCACTTCGCCACCGTATACGCCGGCGCCTGGTCCCATATCTATAATGTGGTCGGCTTCAAAGATGGCCTCGCTATCATGTTCAACCACTATGACTGTATTGCCCAGATCGCGCAGCCTGGTCAGTGTGTTTAACAGGCGCCTGTTATCTCTCTGGTGCAAACCAATGGAAGGTTCATCAAGAATGTACATAACCCCAACCAGGCCCGCACCAATCTGGCTTGCCAACCTTATACGCTGCGCTTCCCCTCCTGATAAAGTATTCGCGCTCCTGGATAAGGTGAGATAGTTCAAACCTACGTCCATGAGAAACCCAAGCCGGGCACCGATCTCCTTCAGGATTTTCTCCGCAACCTCGGCGCGCTGCCCCGTCAAGGTTAGGTTGGAAAGGTGTTCACTCGCATCAAAAATTGAGCGGGTGGTAAACTCCGGTAAGGAAACGCCATTAATGATAACGGCCCGTGAGTCGGCATTCAGCCGGGCTCCATTGCATGCTTTGCAATTTTGTGTAGATAGAAATTTGGTAAGGTTGTCCCGTACCACCTGTGAGTCAGTATCCTTGTAGCGTCGCTCCATGTTTGGAATAACACCTTCAAAAGTATGGGACTTCGAATATCCATCCCCACGATCATTAACGTATTTGAAATGTATTTTCTCCGAACCACTCCCCTGGAGAATAATGTTCTGGATCTTTTCTTCCAGTTCGCGGAACGCTGTAGTCAGCTCGAACCCGTAGTGCTCGGCGATACTGTTTAGCATCTGATAATAGTAGATGCTGCGACGATCCCATCCTTGAATGGCCCCTTCTGCCAGCGACAGATCAGGATCACTAACGATGTTTGCTGCATCAAATATCTGGCTTACACCTAGGCCATCACATGAGGGGCATGCTCCGGCAGGGTTATTGAAGGAAAAAAACTGGGGTTCCAGGTCCGAAATTGAATGCCCGCATTCCGGACATGCGAATTTCGCTGAGAACACAAGATCTTCGTTCTCCGTGTCATCCATGAAGGCGAGAGTGGCAAGGCCGTCAGATACGTTGATTGCGGTTTCAAAAGAATCGGCCAACCGTGTTTTGATATCTTCCCTGATGCGAAACCTGTCTACGACGACTGCTATAGAGTGTTTCTTGGTCTTGTCGAGTGCAGGAGTCTCATCCAGCTCGGCGACAATACCGTCAATCCTGGCGCGAACAAAGCCGTGGGAACGAAGCTCTTTAAAAACTTGCAGATGCTCTCCTTTGCGGTTCTTGATGATTGGAGCGAGGATCATCACGCGCGTGTCGGCAGGAAGTCCCAGGACATGGTCTACCATCTGGCTCACAGATTGTGCTTCCAGCTTGATCCCATGATCTGGACAGTGAGGTTCACCAACGCGAGCAAACAGCAACCTCAGGTAGTCGTATATTTCAGTAATTGTGCCAACGGTTGACCGGGGGTTATGACTGGTAGATCTCTGTTCAATCGAGATGGCTGGCGAAAGACCATCTATGTGCTCCACAGCCGGTTTCTCCATCAGGGACAGAAACTGCCGCGCGTAGGCGGACAGAGACTCGACGTAGCGCCGTTGCCCTTCTGCATAGAGCGTGTCGAATGCCAGGGAGGATTTTCCTGAACCGGATAAGCCGGTGATAACCACTAGCTTGTTTCTGGGGATGTCGAGATCAAAGTCCTTTAGATTGTGAGTCTTTGCACCCCTTATTGAAATCAGATCCATAGGGATACTGGCTCATTGGAAGTTGAGCCAGTCTGGCGTGAAAGGTGACGTCTGATCTCAAGTTTGTTCACGAAATTAGCCTTTCCCACTGTAAGAGAATGTTCAATTTGCTATTATCCGCGGCGCTGTACCTCGAGACGATTTCCCAATAAGATCTATGGCTATTATCTAGAGGTTGACCGCACCGGGCCGCTGCCATCAGGGAGCCGCCATCGCGGAGCCACTGGGAGGGCACAGATAGTATAAGTTTGGCCTCCCCATAGCAAAGTCAAACTTGCATAAAGTGCCCGAGAAATTTTCTAAAACTTCTCATAAGACTCAAATGAATAAACAGGAAGTCCAAACAGCTGCGTCCATCGGTCTGTTGTATCTGATTCGCATGCTTGGGCTATTTATGGTTCTGCCTGTAATGCCAATAGCTGGCCGGGATCTTGGTTACGCGACCCCCGCGCTGATAGGGCTCGCGCTCGGAGCCTATGGACTCTCCCAGGCAGTATTACAAATTCCACTGGGGCTGCTGTCGGATAAGTATGGCCGGAAAAATATCATACTCGCCGGCCTCGTCCTGTTCATTGTGGGAAGTCTGGTTGCGGCAATGAGCGAATCAATTTACGGCGTCATCGTAGGAAGATTCCTGCAGGGTTGTGGTGCGATTTCCAGTAGTTTGTTGGCCCTGATGTCAGATTTAACGAGGATAGATCACCGCTCAAAAGCGATGGCGATTATCGGCATGTCCATCGGGGTTTCGTTTGCGCTTGCGCTTGTGCTGGGACCGCTGGTAAGCAGCTATTTTGGCCTGAAAGGCGTATTTGTGTTTGCTGCTCTTGCTGGTGTCTGTGGTGTCCTGGTATTGCTCACGGTCATTCCTGTGCCGAAGGTAAAGACTAAGAATCTTGAATCCGCCCTCCTTAGGGACCGATTACCATCGGTTTTGAGCGACCCTGGGTTGTTGCGGATTGATGTTGGGATTTTCATGGTTCATTACCTGTTGATGTCCAGCTTCATTGTATTTCCTCTGATTCTTGAAGCGACCGGGGCCATTCCATCAGACAAACACCATTTGTATTATTTGGGCATGCTACTGGCGTCTTTTGTCCTTATGGGCCCCTTCATGTGGTTGTCGGACAGGAGCCGGTATGCCAATAAGATACTTTTGCTGGCAATTGCAGCTTTCGTATCTTCTCTTATTCTGCTGGCTGGGTTCGAAAAGTACCATTTTGTCTTGGCGTCGATGACCCTATTTTTCATGGCTTTCAATCTGCTGGAAGTCATGCTGCCGGCAAGGGTTAGTAAAATGGCTGCTGCGGGTTCGCGCGGTACTGCCATGGGGGTCTATTCCAGCTCCCAGTTTGCTGGGATATTTGCCGGCGGCGCCGTAGGAGGGTTGATACTTTCCAGTACGGATATTTCCACCCTGCTGTACACCAATGCGACGCTTTGTTTATTATGGTTAGCCCTGTCGGTGAGGCTGCCAGAGCTGGGTGATATCACCAGCAGAACCTTCAGCTATGATGAGGGCAGCGTATTATCTGCCAATCAAATACTGGAACGGTTATCATCTATCCGTGGTGTCGTTGATGTGGTACTTATTGAAGAGGAGAGGATCGCATATTTGAAAGTTGACGATAGTGCGTTCGATGACGGTGAACTGGCTTCTATTAGCAATTAGCAAGAAATTTGGATCTAGTCAGTTCCTGTCCATGTATAGAGTAATTTGGCCAAAAAATGCAACATCACAAGAGCGTTATTTATAAATCAATCACTTGCGAAGGACGGGGCCGCATAGGATGGTCCGCTCAATGTTAGAATCCGGACAAGATCTAGATTAGGTAGGAGAAGAATTATGGCGAGAGGTATAAATAAGGTAATTTTGGTTGGTAATCTGGGCAATGATCCGGATACCAGATATATGCCAGATGGAAATGCGGTTACGAATGTTTCTATTGCTACATCTAAATCATGGAAAGACAGAAATAGCGGTGAACAACGAGAGAAAACCGAATGGCACAGGGTCGTCTTTTTCCGACGCTTGGGAGAAATCGCTGCCGAGTACCTCAAGAAGGGCTCGAAGGTCTATGTAGAGGGAGAACTCCAAACTCGCCAATGGGAGAAAGACGGGCAAAAACACTACACTACGGAAGTCATCGCAAATGAGATGCAGATGCTTGATAGCCGCGGTGGTGGTGGCGGCATGCCATCCAGTTCGGGTGGAGGTCAGGGCGGCGGCGCTGGGCCGGACTTCGAACCGCCTCCAGCAGACGATTTTGATGATGATATCCCTTTCTAGCTAGCCTGCTAGATATCAAATGCTGGCTTGGAGCCAGCTAAATACACGCCAGGTTTGGATTACAGGGTTACAAGCGTCAGCAATAGCCCTCCCAGGGCAATGCGATAGATTGCGAAGGGCAGGAAGCCGATCCTGGCTATGACATTCAGGAATAGCCTGATACATAGATAGGCGCTAATAGCTGCCACAGATGCGGCAGCAAACAAAATGAACCAGTCTATCGGGGTCTCTGATAATATAAGATCGGCAAACTTCAAGCCTGATGCGGCGGTGATCGTTGGAATTGAGATCAGAAGCGAAATCCGCGAAGCGTCTTTCCGCGTAAAACCTGCCAGCAAGGCGGTAGTCATTGTAATGCCAGACCTTGAGGTGCCTGGTATCAAGGCAAGGCACTGGCTCGCGCCAATCAGAAGCGCCTTTTTCCAATCCATATCTTTGTCCCTGAGACCCCGTTTGCCGATACGGTCGGCGGCTAGCAGTAAGATCGCAAACACAATTGTCGTGAAGATAATTACGTTGATCGAGCGGAGGTACGCTTCTATTTGGAAGCGAAACAGGAAACCGATCGGTAGAACTGGCAGGCTAGCGATAATGAGATTGACGGCAAGAATGCTGTCTTCGGTTCGTTGCCCGGAGCCTATTCGTTCCATGAGTGCGTTGCAGAGCGCCAGGATATCCCGCCGGAAGTACCAGATTACAGCGACAAGCGAACCAAAATGAACCGCGACATCGAATGCGAGTCCCTGATCCTGCCACCCTAGAATAATCGCCGGTAGAATCAGATGTGCCGAACTGGAGACGGGTAAAAATTCAGTAATGCCCTGAATGAAAGCCAGGAATAATGCTTGCAGGAGGTCCAAATGCTTTTTCTTCTATGGTGGCTTCAATAAGCCAGAGTGTGCCAAGTTTAGTTTAAAGCGACTATCAATGCTCGTCGGGCATCAAAGTTGCGGCGCTCGAAATGCAATTGTAGCTCTGCTGGTCACATCGTAGAATTGGGGGTAACCATCGAATCGACCGGTGATCTGCCCTCCGTCGCTTGCCCTTATGACACTCAGGAATCTCCAATCTACAATCGAACTTCTCAATTTCGGGGCGAGTATTAGCGATGGCTGAAATACCCTTGTTTCCACTTCCCCTGGTTCTTTTGCCAGGAGGGAAATTGGATCTGCAGATATTTGAAGCCCGCTATCTGGATTTGGTGAAAAGTACGCTGAGACACGACTCGGGTTTTGGAATCATCATGATCGAAGAAGGCGAGCAAGTACTTCTCCATAAGGATCAGCCTTTACCGGCGATTTCACACTGCGGCACGTACGTTAAGATAATCGATTTTGATCAGATGCCAAATGGCATGTTGTCGATTGTGGTTGAGGGCCAGGGGAAATTTGTGATCCGAGATCAGTATGAAGGAGCAAATCACTTACTGGTGGCTGATGTTGAATTTCTAGAGATGGAAGAACGGGCGCCAGTGCCTGAACAGTATGAACATTTGGCAGTTTTGCTCGATACGCTGATGCAGCATGAGGCGGTGAGGAAATATGCCCCTGAAATTGACTTCACCGAGGCGCGTGAAGTTGGCTCCAGGCTAACTGAACTGCTTCCATGTCCTAATGTTCAGAAGCAACATTTGCTTGAGATGAAGGACCCGGTTGCACGACTGAAAGAAATCAGCAAATTGGTAGAACGTATGGGGGCGCTGAAATAGCAGAGCCGGCGCTTTTATATCACAATCTCGTGTCCGACTCGTGGATCAAGTAATCCCTGCCTTGTTTCCAGGCTCTTCGTGTTAGTGGGTTGCGCGTACAATATTTGGCGTACTCCTGGTCGACAAATCGAAGGAGGAGGTGCGGGTCTCTTTTTGGAGGAATGCCTATTCGTCGGCATTGGATGATAGAAGAGGGTACATGCCCCAGGTCCTCAAGCCTAAAATATGACCGAGTAAGTTGCTGTTGATTCCAATCAGGAACTTTCAGGTTCAGAGACCTGCAGAGCAAAGTCTGCCCGCTACAAAGCCTCTCCTGGGGTCTTTGTGTCTGGCGACCCGGGTTCAGCTCTCGCATAATCTCGAGGTTCGCGGCGGGACTTTTCTTGTCGATATGTGGGAATCCGGATTTCACCAGAACGCCGTTCCCTTTGCCTCTTGCTGAGAAGTTAAGTGAATCACCACCACGGGCGTAGTACATATAGATGGTCCCCGGCTTCATGAACATAGCCTTTCTTTTCTCAGTAAAGCCGAGCGAAGAGTGGCTCCCCTTCTCGGTGAGGTAATAGGCTTCCGTTTCGATAATACGCGCTGCCAGCCAGGTGCTGCCAGCCTCAGCATGGGTGATTCTTCGTCGCAGTATTTTGCCAAGGAGTGCTTTGGCAAGGAGGTCAGGCTCTTTGTCGAAGAAGCGACTGTCCAGCATTGGGGAATATCCTGTACAAAGCGCTATAATTGGTTTTCCAGCATACAACAGTCTTAGCAAATGAATATCAGGGAATATATACTCAAGATGGGGCAGGCAGCGAAGCTTGCGTCTGTTTCCATACGTCGAGCGGATACCAACCAGAAGAACGCAGCCTTGACCGCCATAGGGGAAGAGATTCTTGACCAGCGTCAGTATTTGATGGTGGAAAATGAAAAAGACCTGGATGCCGGGCGGGCCAATGGGTTGAGCGATGCGATGCTTGATCGGCTTGCCTTCAGTGACGCTGGCTTTGACGCCATGGTAGAGGGACTTGCCCAGGTGGTTCAGTTGCAGGATCCGGTAGGTGAAATTAGTGATCTTGCTTACCGGCCGAATGGTTTGCAGGTAGGGAAAATGCGAACTCCACTTGGTGTGATAGGCATCATTTATGAATCAAGACCAAATGTCACTATCGATGCAGCCAGCCTCTGTCTGAAATCAGGAAATGCAACGATATTGCGTGGCGGTTCCGAGGCGATCTATTCAAATAGAGCCTTGTCTGAATGTATAACCAAGGCGTTATTAGGGAGCGACTTGCATAAAAGTGTGATCCAACTGGTGCAGCACACTGATCGGGATGCAGTTGGAGAGTTGGTGAAGCTTGATAAGTATGTGGATGTAATCGTCCCCCGGGGCGGTAAAGGGTTGATTGAGAGGATCGGAAGGGAAGCGACAATTCCGGTGATCAAGCACCTCGATGGCATCTGCCATGTTTTCATTGATGATGATGCAGACATTGAGAGGGCAGTGAAAATAGCGATAAATGCGAAGACCCAACGCTTTGCGGTGTGCAACGCGATGGAAACCCTGTTGGTTGCCGCACCCATTGCCTCGGACATACTGCCCGGGTTGGCAACACAGTATCAGGATTTTGGTGTCGAACTGCGTGGGTGTGATGAAACAAGAAAAATTCTTGGCGCAAGTCACAGGGTTGAAGTCGCGACCCAAGAGGACTGGGGAACTGAGTACCTCGGGCCAGTACTTTCGGTGAAGGTCGTAGACGGAATAGATTCTGCCATTGAGCATATCAATGAATATGGGTCGAACCACACGGATACTATAGTGACCGAAAACTACACTAAGGGGAGAAGGTTTATCCAGGAAGTAGATTCAAGTTCAGTGATAATAAATGCGTCTACTCGATTCGCAGATGGTTTCGAGTATGGGCTCGGTGCAGAGATAGGAATTTCCACTGATAAACTTCACGCCAGGGGGCCTGTTGGTATGGAAGGCCTTACGTCACAAAAATATGTGGTTTTCGGGGATGGACAGATTCGTCAATGACTAATCCTGAAGCAGGGTTAGCAGTTTTTGGCGGCACCTTTGATCCCGTCCATTTCGGCCACTTGAGGTCAGCGTCAGCGGTCAGGGATTTTCTTGGTGTGCCTTGTGTAAAACTTGTGCCTTCCTCTATCCCGCCTCATCGCGAGAATCCTTCGTCAACCCCAGCACAACGTCTTTCCATGTTACGGATTGCAACCTGTGAAGAGGAGACGATGGCGGTGGATGATAGAGAAATATCCCGGCAGGGAATTTCTTATACTGCCGATACCCTGGCGTCATTTCGGTGTGAACTGGGAGTAACAGCTCCCTTTTATTTTGTACTGGGCATTGATTCCTATGCCACTCTCCACAGATGGCATCGTTGGCAAGATATAGCGGATATCGCGCATCTGATTGTTCTTGATCGACCAGGGTATCCGCAGGAAATACCCAGCGAAGTTCAAGCCTGGTCTGAAAACAGATTAGTGGAAGGGCCGGAAGGTATGAAGCAAAGGGCCTTTGGCTGCGTCTGCCGTATAACCCTGGAGCAGGTGGATATATCTGCAACGAATTTGAGAGACAAACTGAAGTCAGGAATCAGGCCGACGGGCGAAATGCCCGAAAAGGTCATTGACTTTGTCATAGAGCATGGTTTGTATTGTGAATAGAGATCGGGGGAGGTAGGTGTTGAATGTTGAGCTAAAGGACCTAGTTGTGCGGGCGCTGGAAGACGTAAAAGGAGAGGCGATTGTCTGTCTTGATATTAGTGAATTATCCGATATTGCAGATTTCATGATCGTTGCCAGTGGAAATTCCAACAGGCATGTTAAGGCATTGGTAGAAAGTGTAATAGGGGAAGCAAAAAAGGCCGATGCCAAGCCTCTGGGAGTAGAGGGGTTGGAGCAGAGTGAGTGGGCATTAATAGACCTTGCAGATGTGATTGTCCATGTCATGTTGCCAAAAGTTCGTGACTTCTATGACCTGGAAAAATTGTGGAGTATGAAGCCGGGCGAGGCTGAAGAGAAAATCCCATGAACCAGAGGTGCCATAACAAAACGAAGCGAACTTACTAACGTGAAGATAGAACTGCTGGCTGCAGGCACAAAACCCCCTGCATGGATTAAGGAAGGTGTGGCAGAATACCAGAAAAGGATGCCGCGAGAATGCAGTCTTGAGATTCGAGAAATTGCGATTGCAAAGAGATCCAGGAATGACTCTGTTGACAGGTTGAAGGGAGAAGAAGAGAAAGGAATTCGAAAACAACTTGTCAAGGGTGCAAGGCTGGTAGCCCTGGATCGCAAGGGAAATATTTGGAGCACTTCTGATCTGGCAAATAAAATGAAACAGTGGGTGAACGATTATGGCCACATACAATTTCTGATAGGTGGCCCTGATGGACTGTCAGAAAGTTGCCTGGATCAAGCGGATGATACTTGGTCTCTGTCGAGACTTACGTTTCCACACTTCCTGGCCAGAGTGCTCGTTGCAGAACAGTTGTATCGTGCCTGGTCGATGCTGAACAATCACCCATATCACAAGTAGCTAGTTCTTGTTCGTTTTCTAACATCGAGCGGACTGGTTCCTTCATAGGTAATTGCTTTAACGGGCTAACGGTTTACATATTTTGCAGATTTGGTTCAGAATATGCAGTTACGGACAGGAACTAGCTAAATCATGGTTGAACCTTTAGCCCTAAAAGATCATACCGGTGAGAGCAAAATATATTTTGAACGGGCAGTCTGGGGGTTCGGAATACTAATATTTCTAACCCTGATCCTCTTTGCTCAGCTCTTTTATCTGCAGATTGTGCAGCACAGCATTTATGCAACGCTATCCGATAAAAACCGCATTCAGATCCAGTCCTTGGCTCCCATACGCGGCTTAATCTATGACATAAATGGAGAGTTGATTGCAGACAACATTCCCTCCTATAACCTTACAATCACTATTGAGCGGGTTGATGACCTTGACGAGACTCTCGGCAAGGTTGAAGAACTCGTCGGTTTGTCAGATTCGCAGATCAAAGGCTTTCGTAAGCGCTTGAAGCAGCGGCGAAGGCCCTTCGAGTCAGTTCCACTTCGCTTCAAGCTTTCTCAGGAGGATATTGCCAGGGTCAGCGTCAATCAATATGCGATGCCGGGCGTTGAGATAGAAGCCAAGTTGGTCAGGCACTACCCGAACGGTGAGTTGATGGCCCATGCCGTAGGGTCCGTCAGACGAATCAACGAAAAAGATATGCGTCGATTGAACCGGGTTGCGTATTCCGGTACTGACCATATCGGCAAGATTGGTATTGAAAGATTTTATGAGTCTGATCTCTTGGGAACCGTGGGCTATCAGAGAGTGGAAACCAATGCCCGCGGCAAAGTGATGAAGATATTGGATTCAGCGCTGCCGATTCCCGGGAAGAATTTGGTGCTGCATGTCGATTCGTCCCTGCAGCAGGTAGCAAGCGATGCTTTGGGACACCGGCGCGGTGCAGTAGTAGCCATTGATCCGGCAACCGGTGGAATTATGGTGCTGGTGAGCAAGCCCGGGTATGACCCCAATCTTTTTGTCACCGGCATTGACCATGCCAGCTACGCTGGACTACGAGACTCAATTGATGTCCCCTTGTTCAATCGGGCCATACACGGTCAATATGAACCGGGGTCTACGATCAAACCACTGCTTGGATTGGCTGGCCTGGTAGAGGGGATAATCAACCCTGAGTTTACTATTGAGGACCCTGGCTGGTTCAGCCTGCCCAATGATGAGCGTTTGTACCGGGACTGGAACTGGACCAAGGGCGGTCTGGGTGGCCATGGCATAGTCAACCTGGAAAGAGCACTGTACAGGTCGTGCAATGTGTACTTTTACAATCTGGCAGTCAAACTGGGTATTGAGCGTATACACGAGCATCTTAGGCTGTTTGGCTTTGGGCGGAATACAGCGCTGGATCTCCCTCGGGCAAGCAAAGGGCTGTTGCCCTCCAGGGACTGGAAAAAAAATACCAGGGGCTTGCCCTGGTTTCCGGGGGATACGGTTAATATCGGGATCGGGCAAGGCGATATGCTGGTAACTCCATTGCAACTGGCAACAGCGGCGACGGTCATTGCAAACCGGGGTAAGTGGGTTTCTCCCCGAATGCTAAAGGAAGGCAGTGAATTGATAGAACACACCAGCGTCTTTTTGCCGGAGGATATCGATCTGGTACCGGATCATGTGTGGGACCTGATCATTTCATCTATGAAGAAGGTGGTCCATCGTGGAAACAAGGGATTTGGTGAAAATGGCACGGCCTGGGCCTACATTGGTCAGGATATCCCCTATAGTATGGCTGGCAAATCTGGAACTGCCCAGGTGGTTGGCATAAAGCAGGGCGAAGAGTACAAAGAAGATGAACTGCAGGAACGATTAAGAAAACATGCCTGGTTTATTGCGTTCGCGCCGGTAGAAAACCCCCGGATCGCGATAGCCGTTTTGCTGGAAAATGGTGGCGGAGGCAGCCAATTTGCCGCGCCGGTTGCTCGCCAGGTAGTTGACCACCACCTGTTGCGCGGAAATCAAAGGCTGGTGGTGTCAGAATGAAGCGGATGTCGGGCTCTGTTTCTCCTGAACGGAAGTGCATCCCATGAGCCAGGATTTTATTCGCCGCCTGCCGGGCTCAGGACATGTTTACCGACGGAAGTCTGGGCTGGGCGAAAAGGTTCATTTGGATTTTCCGCTCGTTATCCTGATGTTCAGTATTTCCCTGTATGGTTTGCTGATTCTTTTCAGTGCTGTTGAGCAGCAAACCGGGCCGGTTCTCGCGCAGGCGATTAGACTGGGAATCGCTACGGTCGTGATGGCGGTGATGGCGCAGATCTCACCAATTGTCTATCTGCGATTGGCTCCCTGGCTGTTTATCCTTGGCTTGCTTCTGCTGGGGTTGACCTACCTGTTTGGTTTTGAGGTAAATGGATCGAAACGATGGTTGCGAATTCCAGGCGTCTTGAACTTCCAGCCATCGGAGCTTATGAAACTGGTGGTGCCAATGATCCTGGCCTGGTACTTCCATGATCGCCATTTACCACCGAAGACTAAGCACCTAGTGTGGGCGTCTACCATGATTGCTATACCAGTGCTAATGATTGCGGCTCAGCCAGATCTTGGCACGGCCCTGGTCATCGGTGCCTCCGGCCTGCTGGTGCTGTTGCTTGCGGGAATCCCTTTGCGATTTGTATTTGGGTCCCTTGCCCTGGCTCTTGCCGCCGCACCCGCCCTTTGGTTTTTACTCAGGGACTACCAGCAACAGCGAATCCTCACACTTCTGAACCCCGAGAGCGATCCATTGGGGGCCGGCTGGAATATTATCCAGTCAAAGACGGCGATAGGGTCTGGCGGGCTGTTCGGTAAAGGTTTGTTTCAAGGGACCCAAGCCCACCTTGATTTTCTGCCGGAGAGCAAGACAGACTTCATTATTGCGGTGCTGGCGGAGGAGTTGGGGCTGTTTGGAATTGTAATTCTACTAACATTGTATGTCCTGCTCATGGGGCGAGGCGTTATCATATCCTTGCAAGCGCAGGATACTTTTGGCAGATTGTTGTCTGGAACTATCACATTCACTTTCTTTGTCTATGTTTTTGTAAACATTGGAATGGTCAGTGGTCTGTTGCCGGTTGTTGGGATTCCCCTGCCTATGGTCAGTTATGGGGGGACATCCGTTGTAACCTTGTTTGCTGGTTTCGGAATGATAATGTCGATTCACACGCATCGAAGACTAACTTTGTAGAGGAAGCTGGGTTTAGTATGCATGGAAGATTAACAAAAGGTATCTGCCTTCTAACAATTCTGGTGATGTCATTGCCGGTTCTGCCTGAAACTGTAGATTACTCAAAACGAGAAGAGGTTAAATCTTTTGCCAGAGAACTTGCAGAGTCTGATGGTTTCACGGCCGATGGGTTGCTGACTGTATTTCGCCAGGCAAAGTACAAGCAAAGCATTATTGATGCCATATCAAGACCCGCTGAAAGAGTGCTAACCTGGAGTGAGTATCAGGACATTTTTCTCACCAGGAACCGAATTAGAGCCGGTCGAAAATTTATGATGGAGAACAAGGGCGCCTTAACGGCGGCCTATGATAAATACGGCGTCCCTCCAGTGGTAGTAACGGCGATCATTGGTGTTGAAACCATGTATGGAAATAACAAGGGAAGCTATCGAGTACTCGATGCATTGATGACGCTAGCCTTTGACTATCCTCCCCGGTCCGCCTTTTTCAGGAAGGAATTGAGGGAATTTATACTTCTGGTTCGGGAAGAAAATCAGCTGGTCACGGAGTTGCAGGGATCTTATGCAGGTGCGATGGGGTACGGCCAGTTTATCCCAAGCAGCTACCGGTACTATGCGATTGATTTTGATGGAGATGGCGTTCGCGACATCTGGAACAACCCAACAGATGCGATAGGAAGTGTGGCAAACTATTTTTCAGAACATGGCTGGCGAAAAGGAGAGACCGTTGCAGTAAATGCCTTGCTGGAAAATGAAAAGGGCTCTTCGGTTGATTCGAAATTCAATGTTTCACTAAAGGTGAGCAGTACCGTGGCCGCTATGCGCGAGCTTGGTGTTAAACCCCTCATAGAGATTGATGAGGCGCTGGAAGTTAGCCCCATGAAGTTGGCAGGCAAGAATGGAGAGGAATACTGGCTGGGCATGCACAACTTCTATGTCATTACTCGCTACAATCACAGCAGGCTCTATGCGATGGCTGTTTTTCAGCTTAGTGAGGCATTGAGAGCTTCAGATAAAGTTGTGAGCTACAGATAAAGTTGCGAGCTACAGTTACCACTAAAACATTTCTACCCAGCCTGATGAATACGAAGGTGATGTTTTCTTTCATTGCATTCGTTGGAATCATCCTGCTGAACTCGTGTTCATCGGTTCCGCCAACCCGTAGTGTGCCGCCCACATCATCTGGCACGAAGACCCTGCCGGGCAACAAGAGCCCCTACGTCGTATTTGGCAAAACATATGAGATCATGCCGGATAGTTTGGAGTATCTGGAGATTGGCATTGCCTCCTGGTACGGAAAAAAATTCCATGGACAATTGACTGCCAATGGTGAGACGTACGATATGTACCAATTGTCGGCAGCCCATAAAACATTGCCACTTCCAACAGTTGTTAGGGTAACCAACCTTGACAATGGGAAGAGGGTAACACTTAGGGTAAACGACAGGGGACCCTTTCACGCTGATCGGGTTATTGATTTGTCTTACCGGGCCGCAATAGAGCTCGGGTTTGTTGATGAGGGTACTGCGCCGGTAGTGGTAGAAGCGGTTGATACGCTGAACTACCCCGGGAGAGATTTCGGGTACCCAGAAGGCCCTCCACCTTCTGCAGGCTCTCTACACGTTGAGGGCTCTCTACAAGCTGAGGGCTCTTTATCCGCTGAGGGCTCTCGAATCACAAAATGGCAGTTTGCGGGCTCCTTGTATTTCCTTCAAGCGGGGGCATTCAGCCGTATCGAGAGTGCCGAGTTGTTGTTGCCGAAGATTCGGGAACTGCTGTCAGGGTTTGACACCGGTATTCAGGTGCGGATATTGCAGAGCGAATCAGATCAGGGAATCTTGCACAAGGTGTGGATTGGGCCGATCGAGACACACGCCGAGGAAGAAAAAATATCCACTTTGGTTAGAAAAATAACAGCCAGCAAACCTATTATGATTGAGCTTGAGTAGTGCCGCCAAATAGCGCTGATTCGTAGCCGAACCAACAGGTGTGTAAAATATGAGGCAAAGAGGAATTAACAACAATGTATAGACTGCTTACCCTTTTCTTTACCCTGATAATATCGGGTACCCTGTTGGCTTCTGCGCCTATCATTCCTGCGTCACCGCAACTCGCCGCCCAGGGCTATCTGCTTATTGACGCGGCTACGGGAACCGTTTTAGTTGAGCACAACAGCAAACAGAGATTGCCGCCGGCAAGTCTCACCAAAATCATGACGAGTTTTGTGGCCGCTAGTGAGATTGAAAGAGGTACAGTCAGCCCGAAGGATAGTGTAGATGTAAGTGTCAAGGCCTGGCGCATGGATGGCTCTCGCATGTTTATACAGGAAGGCACGCAGGTAGTGGTACAGGATCTGCTGCGTGGAATTGTTATCCAGTCAGGAAATGATGCCAGTGTGGCGTTGGCTGAACATATCGCGGGTAGTGAGGAAGCTTTTGTCGATATTATGAATCAACAGGCGTCGCGGCTCGGCATGGTTGACACCAATTTCGCCAACAGCACCGGCTTGCCGGATGAAAATCATTACACAACCGCGGCGGATCTAGCGAGACTAACCGTAGCGTTAATCGAGAAATATCCAGAACACTACAAACTTTACTCGGAAAAATACTTCACCTACAACAATATCAGGCAACCGAATCGGAACTCCCTTTTGTGGAGAGACAGTACGGTTGATGGTGTAAAGACTGGCCATACGGATGCTGCTGGATATTGCCTCATTGCTTCAGCGCAAAGAGAAGGGATGCGGCTCGTCTCAGTCGTGATGGGCACCCAGTCTGAGGAAGCACGTTCGACCGAAAGTCAAAAGTTGATGACCTATGGGTTTCGGTATTTTGAAACGGTACCCCTATACAGTGGGCGTGAGTCACTGAAAAAGGTCCGCGTCTGGGGAGGCTCTCATGGCTCGATCAATATTGGGCTTGAGGATGACATTGTAGTGACGATAGCGCGCGGCACGCGGGATAGTCTTGCTGCGCATATGGATATCACTCATGAAATTTATGCTCCCCTATCCCAGGGACAAGAGTTGGGCACCCTTATCGTCAAGGTGGATGAGGAAGTTTTGTTGAGCCCAAAACTGGTCGCGCTGAATGCGGTCGAACAGGCTGGTTTCTTCAGTCGCCTATGGGATGATATCGACCTATTCTTTTTGCAGTTGTTCGATGGAGACCCGCTCGAAATATAACCCTGCGCGGTCGGAGATCAAATGTGAAGGAACCAAAGATTGAATTTCCCTGCGACTACCCCATCAAGGTGATTGGTGAATCGCACTCCGGTTTTCAGGATGAGGTTCTGACTATCGTACGTCGCTATGATCCAACGATCGCGCTTGACAAGGTAAAGGAAAGACCGAGTAGCAAAGGAAAATACAGTTCGATAACCGTACTGCTGTGGGCGACGGGGGAGCCTCAAATCATGAGCCTGTTTGCGGAACTGAAGAACTGCGCCGGCGTCCGCCTCGTATTGTGATCCCATCAGCACCAGGTCAGGACCCCAGAGTAGATAGCATTCCCGGAGCGCATATCCTCAATGTAAGGGACCTTGGCGTCACACATTATCAGGACACATTGCGACTAATGCGCGAATTTACAGATGCGCGCAATGCGGAAACAGCCGATGAAATCTGGCTGCTGCAGCACGAGAAAATCTTTACCCAGGGGCAGGCCGGAAAAGATGAACATATCCTGGACACCGGTAACATTCCTATTGTCAGGTCGGACAGGGGCGGACAGGTTACCTATCATGGTCCCGGTCAGTTGATTTGCTATCTGCTGCTTGATCTCAAGAGAAAGCAATTGGATATCAGGGGCCTTGTTAGTGGAATAGAACAGTCAGTTATACGCCTGTTAGCCAGCTATGACGTCGAGGCGAGCACTAGAGAGGGTGCTCCTGGTGTTTATGTGGGTGGCGCAAAGATCGCTGCTTTGGGGCTGAGGGTTCGCAGAGCACGCTCATACCATGGCATGAGTTTGAATGTTGCAATGGACCTGGAGCCCTTTGGAAGAATCAACCCCTGCGGGTACGAGGGGTTAGCGGTAACTGACTTGATCAGTCTTGGGATCAATGAAGACATTTCCGCCGTGTCGGCAAGACTCCTGAAGCAACTGGTCGCACATTTCGCGTATGATTCCATTACCAGACAAGGTGACTGGCGGGCAAAATCACATGGGGAATGACAAGAAGAACAGGCTTATTCAGGGCGAGAAATTGCGAGGCGCCGATAAATTCAAGCGTATTCCTGTGAAGGTTGTGCCGACGCACGAACGGCTGCGTAAGCCGGACTGGATACGGGTACGGTTACCAAGTTCACCCGAGCTAACCAGAATAAAGGGGATCTTGCGCCAGCGAAAACTGGCTTCGGTCTGTGAAGAGGCGACTTGTCCCAATTTGCCTGAATGTTTCTCGCATGGCACTGCCACCTTTATGATTATGGGTGAGATCTGCACTAGGCGTTGTCCATTTTGTGATGTGGCCCATGGGAAACCTCATCCATCGGATAGAGATGAGCCGAAGCATCTGGCTGAAGCGATTGCCGAAATGCAACTCAAGTATGTAGTCATTACTTCAGTTACACGGGATGATTTGAAGGATAGTGGTGCAGGACATTTTGCCGCATGTATCCAGGAAATCAGAAAAATGAACCCGGATACTCGCCTCGAAATACTGGTCCCGGATTTTCGTGGCAGGATGGATATCGCCCTGGAGATCTTGCGGCAAACCCCGCCAGACGTTTTTAATCACAACCTTGAAACAATACCAGACTTGTACCAACAGGCCAGGCCAGGTGCTGACTATGATTGGTCCCTGCGCCTGCTGCTTCGCTACAAGGAGGTGGCGCCAGACATTGTTACCAAATCCGGGTTGATGTTGGGGCTTGGCGAGACTCCAGATCAGGTTGAGCAGGTGATGGCGGATCTTCTCGAGCACCGGGTTGATATGCTGACCCTGGGCCAGTACCTGCAACCCAGCAAGGACCATCTGCCTGTAGCGCGCTTTGTACATCCCGATGAGTTTAGTGAGCTAGGGGAGTTGGCTAAGTCGATGGGCTTCAAGCATGTTGCCAGTGCGCCACTGGTGCGTTCTTCCTATCACGCGGACCTGCAGGCCAGTGGGGATTTTTAAAGCAGATACTGGCAGTCCCACACACTCAATCATTAGTGATGTTTACAATGGTCTTGAGTTGAACGCCGGACTATTCAATCCTGATACTGAAATTCATCGAATTATTGTGAGATCAAGATTGGTCGGCGCAGGTGGCGCAGTTCGAGTTTTTTGACAACTTCAATTTTCGCCAATCCATTGATTTCGCATCAAACACGAGCAGGTGACCTGCCAGTGACCGGCCGAAGCCGGCGAGAAGTTTGATGGCTTCGAGCGCCTGGATTGTTCCAATCACGCCCACTACTGGGGCCGCGACACCATTTTCTGAGCAGCTCAAGGCAAGATCATCGGTGCCCTGATAGAGGCAACGGTAACAGGGTGAATCTGTGGTCCCTGGGTCATAGACCATGACCTGTCCTTCGAGGCGAATAGCAGCGCCGGTGACCAGGGGTGTTTTATTAGCAACGCACAGTTCATTGATCTCAAAGCGAATCGTGAAATTGTCAGTACAGTCCAGGACAAGGTCAGCCGCACTTATTTCTGTCGCCAGCGCTTGTGTATCCAGTTGCTGGTCAAGGCAGGTCACTTTGATGTTTGGATTCAAGGCGGATATTGTCTGACTTGCTGATGAGACTTTGGACTTTCCGATTCTGTCAGTGGTGTGTGCGATCTGGCGTTGCAGATTACTGAGATCAACCTCATCAAAATCAGCCAGGACAAGGTGTCCGACACCTGCAGCAGCCAGATACATTGCGACCGGGCAACCCAGGCCGCCCAGGCCAACAATCAGAACTCTCGCCGCAAGTAGCTTTTCCTGCCCTTCGATTTCTATCTCAGGGAGCATGATTTGTCGGCTGTAACGCAGCAGTTCTTCATCGTTCATGCTGCGATTTCCTTTCTTGCCAGTACTGCTCTTGGGTTTCCCTGGAGATCCGCGAGGGGCGTTGTTTCAAAGCTGGAATCTTCAAGCCTGCTACAGACCTGTCGTTGCTGGTCGTGGCCATGTTCCAGTAAGAGGTGGCCTCCGGGTTTAAGCAGGTGACTTGCCTCCAAAATAACCAGGTAGAGATCGGCCAGCCCATTGTCGTCGGAAACCAGGGCAGTCAGCGGCTCACAACCAAGGTGATCTAGGTATGGATCATTTTCGGCTATATAGGGCGGATTGCAGACCAGCAGGTCAATGCAGTTGTCGCCCAGTGCATTACCCCAAAAACCCTGCATCCAACTAAGTTTCGGGAAACCGTTGCCGTTGTCCTTTGCAACCTTGAGCGCATCCTGGCTGATGTCGATGCCCACTATTTGCCAGTTAGGCCGTTCACTTGCGAGCGCAATAGCGATAGCGCCGGACCCGGTACCAAGGTCTACTACCAGGCGCGGTGTGTCATCGAAATTGTTGAGCACCGTTTCGATGAGAAGTTCCGTCTCCGGTCTCGGTACCAGCGTGTCTTTTGTAACCGCTAATCGTGAATTCCAAAATTCCTTGTGACCAAGTATGTAGGCGACAGGTTCTTTTCGCTTCCTGCGCAGAATCAGATTTCTAAATTCATTGGCCTGTTTGTCGCAGACTTCTTTATCGTTGTTCGCGATTAACCATTCTCGAGTCTGCCCCAGGGTGAAGGCGAGAATCAGCTGACAATCCAAATAAGGGGAATCAGAACCCTCGAGTGTCTGGTTGGCTTCCTGTAACAGAGAATCAACTTGTTGATACCTATGCTCCATTTTCGGAATCCAGACCAAGGAATCGTAGCTGATCTGCCTGATGTTCAGAAATAAGCTGGTCGATGATGGGTTCGAGGTCTCCGGTCATCGTCTGTGCAAGACGATGCAAAGTAACGTTGATTCTATGATCTGTCACTCTGCCATCGGGAAAATTGTAGGTGCGGATCTTCTCGGATCGATCTCCGCTACCCACCAGGTTCCGCCGGGTTTCTGCCGTTTCGCTGGCCTGTTGTTGTTGCGCCTGGTCAAGCAATTTTGACTGCAGGAGACTCATGGCCCTTGCCTTGTTTTTGTGCTGTGACCGCTCATCCTGGCATTCGACCACGATGCCTGTTGGCAGGTGTGTGAGGCGAACCGCCGAATCGGTCTTGTTGACATGCTGCCCGCCGGCACCAGATGCCCGGTAGGTATCCACCCTGAGATCAGCCTTACTGATTTCAACTTCATTAATGTTCTCGATTTCCGGTAGTATCGCTACGGTGCAGGCAGATGTATGGATGCGACCTTGCGATTCAGTCTGTGGGACACGCTGTACACGATGTGCACCAGATTCGAACTTAAGCTTCCCGTACACGTCTCTACCCTCTATTCGGGCAATGACCTCTTTGTATCCACCATGCTCACCGAGACGCTCATTCAGGATCTCTACCTTCCATTTATTGCTCTCTGCATATCGGTGATACATGCGAAACAGGTCGCCAGCAAAGATAGCGGCCTCATCACCGCCCGTGCCAGCACGTATTTCCATGAAAACATTATTGGTGTCATTTGGATCTTTTGGTATCAGCAATCGCTGTAGTTGTTGCTCCAGGTCTTGCAGTTCTGGCTGCAGGCTCTGTACTTCTTCTATACCCATATCACGAATTTCGGGATCCTTGTCCTCGCTTAACTGACTGGCTTCATCAAGCTCCGCTGATTTTCCCTGGTAGAGCCGGTAGCAGAGTACCACTGGCTCGATCTCCGCATACTCCTGGGAGTAAGCCCGGAATAGATTTTGTTCGGCGATAACATCCGCATCAGACATCAGTGCGGCCAATTCATGATAGCGATCCTTCAACTGCTCCAGTTTTACCTCGAGAGAGCTATTCATCAGTCTTCTCCGAGCTGAAACATTTCTTCAATGGCTTCAAGCAGATCCTGGCGGCCTTCTTTGCCCGCCTGCTTTAGCTGGATACTTGGTGTGTGAATGAGTTTATTGGTCAACTGGTTCGCCAGTGACTTCAGGATCTGTTCCGGATCTTCGCCGCGCTGGAGTTTTTGTATAGCCTTCACTAGTTCAGCTTCCTTCAACTCGTTGTTCTTCTTGCGAAATCGAACCAGGGTATCGCGTGCATGCAGGGACTTGTAGTCCTCGACAAAGTCCCGGACCGCGTCGGAGATTATCGCTTCAGCCTTATCGGCCTCTTCTACCCGGCCGGAAAGGTTCTGATCGATGATCTGCTCAAGATCATCAATTGTATAAAGATAAACATCACGAAGATCGGAGACTTCCGGCTCAATGTCCCTGGGTACAGCCAGATCAACCATGAATATGGGCTTGTGGCGGCGCTGCTTTAATGCACTTTCAACGGAGCCTTTGCCGAGGATCGGTAGCTGGCTGCCGGTGGAGGCAATAACGATATCCGAATTAACAAGGTGCAGGGGTACGGCTGACAAATCGATGGCGTGGCCGTTATTTGCTTCTGCTAGGATCTCGGCATTTTCAACCGTTCGGTTGGCTATCACGAGGTCGTTGATTCCGGCATTAGTGAGATGCTGTGCTACCAGTTCAATGGTCTCTCCGGCACCAATCAAGAGGGCGTTACAGGCGGAGAAGTCTGTAAACAGTTGTGACGCCAGGGTTACCGAGGTGGACGCAACCGAAACAGGGTTTTCGCCAATAGCGGTGTCCGTTCGAACCTCTTTGGCGACATGGTAGGTAGCCTGAGAGAGCTTGTGGAGTTCTGGTCCAATGGTTTTGTGGACCTGCGCGTGGGTAAATGAATCTTTTACCTGCCCCAGGATTTGTGGCTCGCCCAGAATCATTGAGTCCAGGCCAGAAGCCACTCGCATTATATGGGTGATGCCTTCATTGCCTGTTTTTGTGTAAATGCTTTGTTGTAGTTCTGGTAAAGACAGGCGGTGGTACTCGGCCAGCCATTCTACTATTAGCGTCGTATTCTGGTGATTTGCGATGCATATGAGCTCAGTACGATTGCAGGTCGACAGAATGGCAAGCTCAGTCAGTTCACCGTGATCTAGCAGGTCCTGGAGGGCATTGCCCAGCTGTTCTGGATTAAAGGCCACCTTCTCGCGCAGAGATACCTGCGCTGTTTGATGGTTGATGCCAACAATGAGTAGTTCCATACTAAATTCACCCGGGAAGAATCTATCCGGATGACTCACCTGTCCTGTAAACGTAAAATGAACCCCTGACGATAGATGGCGCACTAATGTGCTGCAGATCCATCACTTTGAAGGGGAAATGATTTAAAATACGTATTGTACGTTGGATATGGACGTGAAATACAGGTACAGGGACTGGCTTATGCCAGATTACAGTTGAATACAGGGTCGAATAGTCCAGTGAATTTCTTGTTTAGAACCTCAAAGTTGTTTTGTCTGCTGCTGTTGCTGCAAGGATGTGCATCGACGCAGCCGCAGGTCGAAGGCCAGAGCTCGTCTCCACCTGAAGTCGAAGTTGCAGAACCCGAACAACCAAAGATCAAGGTCCGCCCCAGGCCAGAGAATTATCCTGCCGCACCTTTTGAAAAAGAAACCTTATACCAATTGCTGGTGGCTGAGGTAGCGGGGTACCGCGGGCAATACGACACCGCCTTGGAAAAATACGTAGAACTAGCGGTCAAGAGCAGAGATCCGGGCGTGGCAGCACGTGCAACGCGTCTGGCAGCCTATTTAAAACGTAATCCTGAAGCCCTGATGACGGCGAAGGTATGGGCAGATGAAGATCCGGACAGTCTTGATGCCCATCGTCATGCCGCTGACCAGTTTATGAAAGTCGGCGACCTTGAAAGTGCAATCCTGCACATGGAAGCGGTGAAGCGTCTGGGTGGTTTGGCGAACTTCGATGTTTTTGCCTACCGAGCGGCCAACCTTGATGATGAGAGTCGTTCAGCATTGCTGGATGCGATATCCAGAATGCTTGAGGATTACGCTGATGATGAGCAATTACTGTTTTCGAAAGCAGTGCTTCTGGAACAAAGCGGAAGGTTGGAAGAGGCGCTTGTCCTAGCAAATATTCTATTGCAGGGCAAGAAGAACATCAATGTCATCATACTGAAGGTCAATGCTCTGAAAGATCTGCATCGCTCGCAGGATGCCGTTGAATTTCTGGGTAATACACTCAAGGAACTGCCCGAGAACAGGCGTCTGCGGCTAATTTATGCGCGATTTCTATTTGAGGTAAATGAGCTCGATAGCGCCAGGGAACAGTATGAATGGGTGCTTGAGCGTTCACCGAATGATGGCGATATACTCTTTGCCCTTGCACTGATCGCCATGGAACAGAAGCAGGATGAGTCTGCGAAGAAGTATCTGAATGCAATGGTTCGCTGGAACAGGCGAGTCGGTGAAGCGCACTTTTACCTGGGCAGCCTCGCAGAAAAGGAAATGAATTTCCCGGCCGCGATTCGTGAGTATAAACAGGTGGGAAATGGGTATGAGTTTCTTCCGGCTCAGGCGCGCATTGCTGCCATGATGGTTGATCAGGGCAGGCTTAAGGAAACGCAGGAATATCTTGAACGGGTTCGTGCTGAAAATCCTGGACTCAGCCATCAGATAATTATGGTTGAAGGCCAACTGCTGAGTGAAAGAGGGTTTGAGCAAGAGGTGTTTGCCCTACTGGATGATGCAATCGCCCAGCAAGCGGACAATGTAGATCTGCTGTATTTCAGGGCGATGACCGGTGAGAAATTTGACCGGATGGATATTCTTGAACGGGATTTGAAAGCTATTATTGAGCTGGAGCCTGACAATGCCGATGCGCTCAATGCCCTGGGTTATTCTCTAACCGACCGTACCAACAGGCATGAAGAAGCCCTCGCACTGATCCGCAGGGCGCTGGCGATCAAACCCAACGAGGCAGCATTTATTGATAGCATGGGTTGGGTCCTGTTTCGGCTGGAAAAACTTGAAGAAGCGGTGAAATACCTCAGGCAGGCGCTCGATCTATTTCCCAATGATGAGGTGGCCGCCCATCTTGGCGAGGTGCTCTGGAATTTGGGTGAGAAACTTGAAGCGGGTCAGGTGTGGGAGAAAGCGCTGGAACTGAAGCCAGACAGTGAGGTTCTGAAGCAGGTAATTAACCGCCTAAGCGGTCGATAAGGACCAATGGCGAGGCTCATTGCTGCGCTTTTGGTGTTGGCGACATTTGCGGGTTGCGCCAGCCAGAAAGCGCCAGCCAAACTGACGCTTGGTTCACTTTCAGCCTGGCAGTTGCAGGGCAAGATAGGTATCCGCTCCGATCAGGGCAATTTCAATCTGGGGTTTGCCTGGGATCAAACACCTGCGAGCTATGACATTTCCCTGACTGCAACCCTGGGAACTTCGGTCGCACAATTGAACGGGAATGAAGATGGCGTGTTGCTCACCCTGCCCGATGGAAGTAAATATCACGGCAAAAGGATTGATGAACTGCTAGAGACCCAGACTGGCTACCGGCTTCCCTTTTCCTTGCTGCAATATTGGGTACGCGGCGTACCAGATCCCGAGTCTGATTTTGAACTTGCTGCTAATGGGTTTAGTCAGGGAGGCTGGATGGTTGAGTTTCGGCAGTTTGGCTCGAGGGGACCAAGGAAAATAGAGATTCAGCGGTCTGATCTGAAACTGAGACTGGTGGCACTTAAATGGGAGTACTGACCCGGTTTTCCCTTCCTGCCCCGGCGAAGATCAACCTTTTCCTGCGCATCACTGGTCGCAGGGAAGATGGATATCATGAGTTACAGACTGTTTTTCAGCTTCTTGAGCTGTCGGACACCCTGGGGTTTGAGCTAGTCCCGGATTCCACAAAGATTGAAGTAGTATGCCTGGGGCTGCTGGATATCCCCACCGAGGAGAACCTGGTCACCAGGGCAGCAAGAATGCTGCAGCAGGCCTCAGGTAGCCCACATGGCGCCACTATTACCCTGGAGAAGTCCATTCCTGATGGTGGCGGTCTGGGGGGCGGCAGTAGTGATGCCGCTACGACGCTTTGCGGCCTGAACCTGCTGTGGGGCTGTGGCTTCTCGACCGAAAGACTTGCTGCCATTGGTCAGTCCCTTGGCGCTGATGTGCCGGTATTCGTCTGGGGAGAAACCGCCTGGGGAGAAGGTACTGGCGATACGCTCACCCCCCTTGAACTGCCTGCACAGAGGTACCTCATACTGAACCCTGGATGTCACGTTTCAACCGCTGAAATCTTCTCAAATCCCGATTTGACACGCGACTCAAGTACCAGCACAATAGCGCGTTTTTTGCAGCAGGGCCCACCCTACAGTCAGGATCGAAACGACTGTGAATCGGTGGTCTGCGATCTGTATCCTGAAGTTTGCGAGGCGCTTGGCTGGTTAAGTAAATGGGGCGCTGCTAAAATGACGGGTACTGGCTCATGTGTGTTTTTGAACATTCCCACGGAGGAAACTGGTCGGGAAATTCTTTCACAGGTACCGACAAAGTGGTCTGCTTTTGTCGCCCTGGGCACGCAGAAATCCGTGTTGGCGGAGGCATTGAGTCAGATGCGTCAATTGTAGGTGCGACAAGATACAAATTTTGGGGTGTCGCCAAGTGGTAAGGCACAAGGTTTTGATCCTTGCATGCGCAGGTTCGA
>MDTC01252072.1_pt1 | contig 32650 bp, 25 predicted proteins | sample 811181 | NCBI WGS metagenome assembly MDTC01 (sample SAMN05326644, study PRJNA326480) | marine metagenome | isolation source: seawater | place: Pacific Ocean: North | collected 2011
CCGAAGGCTCAGGGGGATGGAGAGGTTTGTAGAAGGGGTCGTTGCAAAGTGAATGAAGCAAATGACAACCGCATATGTTTACCGAGCAATCGAGCGTTAGGAGGATGTCGCTTGCGACATACGTATATTCATGAGGGATTATAATCGTATGTTCGGGTGCATTTTGCGAAGACACAAGTGCAACTGCCCCTGGATCAGCATTCGAGTATCCCCCGTGAATACAGTATAAATGCTCCCCCTTCGAGAGGATGGAGAGGTTTGTTGAAGGGGTGGATGTATTTTGCGAAGACACAAGCACAACCCCCCTAGAACCAGTATAAACTCTCCCTGTTTACACGGTGTAAACATCCCCTTAAGCCCATTTCACTTGTCGAATTGGACTTGGATTTCGACGTCTGCAGTTTCGTGAGTTTTCCCATCACTTACAGTGATGGTGTCGAGCTTTGTCCATTGCGTACCGCTTTTTTGAACCGTGAACCACGGTCCTGCCACAAAGTGGGTTCCCTCCGCTCATATGCGGACCCAGATGTGATACAAACCGACACGCTTGAGTTTCCCACCAAAAGATGGCTGTGGAATCCCAGGGTGCTTATCCGCATACAATGTGTAATGACCATGTATTGGGACACGTTTGGGTGCGATATACACGCGATTCTCACCCCTCTTGTTCACAATACGAAGCCCAATCCGCACATGATCACGTGACAACTCCTGCTTCAAAAACGCCAAACGCTCTGCAGAGAGACGCTTTGGGGGCGTCTTCTCAAGCCACTTGCGTGTCTTGTATCCGTAAAACAAAAGTCCTTCGAGTCCGGGAGAACCTGCCACAAGGGCTTCTTCGGCATACTTTGCCATATATGTGTCATACATCTGCCGCGTCAACTTGGGAATGGTGCTTGGCTTCACAGCACCACAACCTGTATCACAATCCTCTTTCTCATCGCCTTTCTGAGGTGGCTTTAGCTCGTCAGCCAACACAGGGCGGCTCGTCGGACGCGATGTCGCAACCTTGACAGGACGACTCGTAGGCTGCGTTGTAGACGTCTGCTTCTTCGCTTCAACATCCATCGCAAACCACGAATTATCCGACACCCCAAACAGAAGCAAGCCAGCACAAGCGACCAAGAAACCTGACCACCAATACGTTTGAATGGTCTTCATCATCTATCTCCTCTCACTAACGACAACCCAAACGCTCAAGAAGTTGGGAGGAACTTGGACTCTGAGAGACCCACTGTTGGCGCAAGATCTGCTTGACCTCGCGACAACCGGCCGCTTGTTTCCAAATACGTAACCATGTCGAGATCCCTGCTCGCCGCCAACCTGGTGAACGATACCCCGCCGCTCTCGCGAGGCTCAAACTGCGAATATTATTATGTATCTGCTGCTGAAGGCCGGTATTTTTATGAAGCTCTGCCCACACATACCAACGAATGAGCTGACCAACGAGCCGTTTGGCCTGTGGTTTTTGCCAGTCAATCGATGGAACAAACAACGCACCACCATCCCAAGGCGTTTTCTTCGCGCCTTTGGTAAAGGACACACCATCAGCAATCGCATCTCCGACCTTTCGAGCCTTGCGAAGCAAAGCTCGCTCCTTTTTAGAATTCTTTTTGACGATAGGCTTGGGGCGTCTCCAACGTCTCCAGCGAGGCCAGCGTCGAGGTGCCATCGCAGCGATATAACCTGCAGCTAGGCGACGTGTTTTGTTGTCTTTGGCTGTCAACATTACATGAACGAGGTCTTTGGGTGGCTTCTTCAGGATCATCCGGGAGAAGCGCTTACGCAACATCGGAAACTTCGATGTCATCGAGAGCATTTTTTTCGTATTGAGCGAACGTAGAGGTGGCAACAACGCGAGCAACCTCTTGCGAATCGGTCGCTTGGTCGGTGGAAAACGATATCCAAGTGAACGTAACGCGATCAAGTCGTTGATCGTCTTTGTCTGCTGGATCCTTGCCGCCGCCCCCCACGTCCTCACGAGGATTGGCTGCTTGCGATCCTGATGAAGAGCCGTCACCTGCTTGTTAAGTTTCGAATTCCAAAGCTCCGTGAGCGCAACAATCGACCAACCACGACGGACGAGATCAACACCTTCGACGACCTCCCCCCACAAGAATGGAATCGACTGCTTTCCAGCTCGTACGATCTTTTGGACCGCTTCATTCACCTTTTTGGCGTCTTGCATCTGATCGATCAACTTGTAAAAGAAACGCGCACGTCTTCTCTTGATTTTGCGACGAGGAGGCGCTTTCTGCGCGATACTCTGCTTAGGCTTCACGCGATACTTCTTGGGTCCAGCATAACGAGAGACGACCCCCCTTCCTCTGCTCCCAGGTCCTAATCGACGGGCGTTGTAGCTGGTACTGTCGTTGTTCGCAGGAGGCATCTTGTAGTAGGCAAAGGTGAGGTTCTTTTTCGCGATGACTTCGCGTGGAAAATCACCATCCACAACAGTCAGGGTCATTCTTTTTAATAGGTGGAGGGACTTCTTCGTCGTTTGCTCAGTCTGATCCCGGATGGCCTGTCGGTGGAGTCTATCAAGATGCTTACCACGAAGTCCCAGACGCTCACCTATACGTAAGAGCATCTTCTTTCTCTCTTCGTGGGGTAGGGAGAGTTTACCAATCTGTGATGACATCAAATCACCAGCGAACAGATCCCTCGCGAGACCATTTTTGGGCACTGGATTTCGTCGCCTTTGGATAGAAGGCCAACGATAATTAGGGATCTTCGCGACAGTCCCACCGAGCACGCGAATCGGCAACAGTTTTGTGACGTTATCATACAATTGTCGCCCCCTGAGCTGTCTCATCACATATCGCTTGGGGATCGAACGGATTCGACGAGGTCCTGTTGTCAACAGATAGACGATATTGCGCAATCGACCTTTGTTAAACGCTGATAACCTCATCGGCACAACAAGCCTCTTCGTACGAAAACGAAATCCCATCGCCTGAACGTTCCCAGTGAAAGAACCACCTTTCGGAAACTTCGCCTTTGCGCTTCTCATACCAGGACGAGGTGTGACGCTCTTTTTACCAGCAACGCGCGCTTTAACCGCCACAAAACACCACTTGGCCTTGATGTAATCCAAAGTGACTTTGTCCATCCCTTTGGGGTACTTGTAGCTATGACGCGCCATCCAACCTTTCAGCGCCTTGGGACTCCCAGCTTGCAAGACCGCGACTTCGTACATACCGACCGCTTCTTGTTTGAGCACCTTAACAGCATCAACAGCCAGTTTCTTCTCGGTGGGTTGTGCAGGAGACAACTTGATTGACATCTTCCGATACCTACGATGGCGTCTTCGCCAGAGCCTGACGATCACTTCGGGTGGGTCGATGGCCGCGCTGATGTGTGAGAAGATATGATCGGGGACTTTACGAATGGCAGGTGGAGATGGAAACGGAATTAACATCCCAAAGTTGTCGACCTTTCCAGAGAAACCAGGGCGAATCACAAAACTCTCGACCCCCTTTCTGTAGAAAACGTACGTTTTTTGGGGCCCAACACGCTTGATCGGGTCGCCACCTCCCGTATACACAGGCGGCACCATCCCACAGGGATCGGCTTGCGCGCTCGTATGTATCGGAAGAAATGACGCCAACAACGCTAGAACAAAGAACCGGCCTTGCCTTTTCATTCACTCTCCTTTTCGCTCTTGTCGGAGTACACTTGGACGATGAGTAGATTTGACTGGCAGCATACCACAAATCAACCCTGTGCAAAGTATCTTTTACGCAAGCGAAAAGAAGATGATCTATCAACAGGTAGGATCAACGAGGCACAGGAAACCAACACACAAAAGCGTTCTCCAGCAAGATCTCCAAATCTTCGAGATACCGTTCATCCAGCCAGTCCTTTGCTGATACACCAGAGCGGATATGAGCGATGACTTCTTCTGTTGTGTCACCAAATAACGACAATGCTTGCTCACCACCACGATGAATCACCCCCAACACAGCACGCTCTCCCTCAATCACCTCCCCAAGGATCTCCTCAATCAAACTCGCGCTCCACGCAGCACAACGAAACGTATGGTGCATACGAAACTCACCACGACCTTCTGAGATGTCCTGGACATCTTCGACCAACACTGAGAAGTGCTTTGCTTCTTTGTCTTGGATAGGCTCGTTGCGCAACCACGCTTCAAATTGCAAACGCTCCAGACTTTGCGCATCACACGCTCTCTGCTCAGCAGGCAACCCTTCAACCCAAGAGACCAAACGCTGAAGCAATCGCCCTTCTCCCAAAAAGACGTCGGAGCGGACAAAAGCACGTAAGACGTCGTCTTCCAAGAGTGGTGCAAGTGTCCCATGTCGCGCAGGCGCCGCAGTAAGCAAACCTTCGCGGATCAAAGAGAGGCCGGCAGCCTCCACGTCATCATGAAGTCCAGACAACGCATGATGACGATAGCTTACTCCCAAGGCCACAAAATTGCTCTTGAGCTCTTCAGGGACACCTTCGAGGTTGCCAAATTGCGACTGGAATGTCGTGAAGATAGTAGAAACCAGCTCATCCAGCTTTTCAATCGATGTGGGCTTTTCAAGTAGCTCATGAGACAAAGAAGCAGCCGATTCGAGGAGCGGCATCATCGCGTCTTCAATCCGCTGTGTGGACCTTGCATGCTCCGGTAACCACTCCAGCGCCAAAAAGGTCCTCGCGCCAATATCTTGCAACAGACGACGTGCTCTCATCGCCTCTGCTTGTGTCGAAGATGCAGCCCATTCACCTGTGAACAATTGCTTGGAAACATCGGTGATAGCACCCATGTAACCACTCACAGAAGAATGATAATCCACTCCATCGCGCAAAAAGAGCTCGACCCACGAACCAAACGACCACGCAGTCAGGCGAGGCCAATGACTCATCAAATAACCAACAGCATCAGAGGATGCGTTCAATTGGCCTCGTGGCGTCTCGACCCTTTGGCCAGTCTCATACTCTTTGATGATCGCATCCCACTCTTCTGCAAAGTGGTCATGTGCGCGCCTCGCCCAAAGTGTCGCCGTCTCACTCTGGGCGTCGACAAATGATTCATCATGTTCCCAAAATGGCCGCGCGAGCGCTTCACAATCAGGACAAAGATCGCGATACAGACGTTTACCAATGTGCTTCTCACAGCGAGGCCGGAACATCTCATCTAGCCCATACCAGTGTACAATCGGTAAGAGTTCGTCCAGTCGCGCGCCCATATAGCATTCAAAGCGCGTCATATCAGGGCGCCAAAAAAACCCTGAGAGGCTATGAATCAACTCATGTGCCCGCCACTTTCTGCGGTAGTTTGGATTATAAGGAACAAAGGGTGCGTCCAAAAAAAACGAGAAGTATTTGGGCTCGATAAGAACACCCTCTTGCCACACAGGAAGCCCGCCAGATTCCCACACTTCGACCTCAGGCATCAGCGCGTCAGGCACAGGCAGTCGACCGCGCAGCTCATGGTGAAAAAAGGAGAGACCTTTCGCCGCTGCCATCGCCCCCACTCTCGCAGAGAATGGTGTCACAAGGAGCTCTTCTGGTGGACACCCCAACCCTTCCAGAGAAGCGACAAAGTCACCGTCAGGACCGGAAATAATCGCCTCTTGGCAAGCCTCAGTCAAGCGCTCTGGCGTCGGTAACCATGTACGTGGAGATTCCATTGGGAGGACATCTTGTGTGGGGTGCGGGAATGATTTGAACATCTTCTCAGTCAGCTCCTTCGAGTGTTTGCTCGACACGTAGTTTGATCTCTGCTGATTCGACGAGGTCTTTGACCTTCTGCATCAGTGGCGCAAAATAGACGTCTTCATCGACAAATGGAACAGCCTCACGCAGACACGCATACGCCGCTGATGTCCCAGCGCCAAGTGCAGCATCAGGTCGTCCCATCCTCTTGCGACGGAAATCGATGCCCTGCGCCGCCGCCATCAACTCAATAGACACGATATGTTCGACGTGATTGAGCACCTTCTCCAGATTGCGTACCGCGATCGCCCCCATACTCACATGGTCTTCTGTATTTGCGCTGCTCGGGATACTGTCGGCGCTTGCAGGGTGAGCAAGGGATTTGTTCTCAGACGCCAATGACGCCGCCGTGTACTGCGCGATCATAAAGCCACTTTGCAAGCCACCATACTCGGTCAAAAACATCGGCAGGACACTTTGATTACAATCAGCGTCGACGAGACGGGCAATACGACGCTCACTCATGTTGCCCAAGTCAGTTAACGCGAGCTTCATGTAATCAGCGGCAAAAGCGATCGGTTCCCCGTGGAAATTTCCAGCAGAGATGACGTCAAATTCGTCGGAACCTTCTTCTGTGAAGATGATTGGGTTATCGTTGACCGCGTTGAGCTCGATATCGATGACCCACTGCGCATACGCAACGGCGTCACGGACAGCTCCGTGGACTTGTGGTACACAACGAAGCGTGTATGGATCTTGAACGTTGAGTGGATCATCATCGCGCAAGAATTGACTCCCTTCGAGGAGCTTGCGCAAGAAAGCAGCACAGTCAGCTTGGCGAGGGTGGGGGCGGACCGCGTGGACGCGATGGTCGTAAGCCCGGTCCGTTCCCTTGAGCGCTTCGAGGCTCAAACAGGCTGCGATATCAGCTGTGATGAGGAGGTTGATCCCACGCCTCACGAGCAAGGCACCGAGTCCGACCATCATGGTCGTCCCATTGAGAATCGCGAGTCCTTCTTTGGCTTGCAGTTCGAGCGGCTGAATACCGTGCTTTGCGAAGACATCTGCTGCAAGGACAGCTTCGCCATCCACAAAGACCTCCCCTTCACCGAGCAGGACCATGCCGAGATGAGCGAGCGGCGCGAGATCACCACTTGCGCCAAGAGAGCCTTGTGAGAGGATACGTGGGTAGATGTCCGCGTTGAGGATGTCGAGCATCGTCGTGATCACGACAGGACGGACTCCTGAGAATCCCTTCGCCAATGTATTGGCGCGCACGAGCAGCATCGCTCTGGCGGCCTCACGTGAGAGCGCAGGTCCGACCCCAACGGCATGTGAACGGACGAGATTGAGCTGGAGCTGTTTGACCTCTTCAGGTGGGATGATCTTGTCCTTAAAGTGCCCAAAGCCCGTTGTGATACCGTACGCAACGCGCTTCTCATTGACGAGCGTCTCAACAGCCCTTCGCGAACGTTTGATCTGGGGCAATACATCCGGTGAAAGTTCGACCCTCCGACCATTTGCGACAGCGACAACATCGTCTACTTTGAGGGATTCACCTGTGATCAGTAATGGCTCCATACAAGACTCCATTGGCCAGAGAAAGAGAAAAGGCCGACATAAATTGATTGGTTATTGTACTGTTTTTTGAAGGGGGGATTGTTCGAGCCAGGGTGCGGGGACATCACCCTCTTTCAGCCAGACAGGGAAGAGGATCTCCATCAAAAAGAGTCGCATCCATTCGGGATCAGCGATACGCGCAAGGTAGGGTCCGAGAGGTTCGTGTTGTGCATGGACGAGGATGTGTCTTTTGCGACGGAGAACGGTCATGTCATCGACCTCATGCTCTCCTTCGTCTTGTGGAAGTGATTGAAGCCACGGCTCAAAGAGCGATTCAAGCAACAAGACAAGCTCAGCAACGTGCTCGATCTTCCCTCCCTCTTGGGGACGCAGAAAGAGCGCATGTTTTGAAAAGACCTTCTCACCCCACTCTGGGATATCTCGGATAATTTCGCGCCCGGCGAGTTGTTCTTTGGCTTCTCGAATGGGACGAAGGACACTCTCAACGTGGTGTTTGGCGTTGGTGGGATAGGCATCCAGGACAAAGAGTTGGACTTGTTGGTTGACCGCAAGGATCTCGCACATGATGGCCGGCGCAGGAGAGGAGACAATGGGATAAAAGAGCAGGTTGAAGATTTGAAGGTCGTCACCTGCGTCGAGGTGAATGACCCGACCAAACGCGAGCTCATTGCCTTGCCACGCGTGTACGTCAACGGCTATCTCTTTGCCTTCGAAGACAAATCGTCTGAGCATGTTTGATGGGACTGGTATCTTGGAGAACTCATAGGAGTCCAGCATTCCACCTACAGCTCGGTTGATTCGTTCGAATAACTCTCTTAAATCGATCATCTGGCGATCTGCCATGTGTCTCTCCCTATCCATTACATTGAACCGCACACATTGAGGCCCACAATCTATCAGCGCCTCAAGGCACCCCCTTACCACAAATCGATATACAATGCCACCAAGAATTCGGAGGGTTTTCGATCAAAGGAAATGATTTCCCCCAGGCGTGGGCTTTGCCCTTGTCTTCCCTCTCTGTTGTACTGTGATGCTCTGTATCCTCTAGAGTCCCAATGCATCCATCGGCTTCTTCTCGTACCGACCACTCTCAGCTGGATATCGCAGACCTTTGAGGCCTTTCTCCCGAGCGAAAGACCAGATCAGGCTCTCCCCCGAAGGTAGACGTTTGGGTACACGAGCGTAAAGTGGATCATTGTACACCTTGTCGGCGTCTGTCAGCTTCCAACCTTTCGAGGCAAAGTGTTGTATCAAATCCCCTAAGAACAAGGCGTTGAGTAGATTGTGATGAAGCAAGATCGTGTGTTTAACAGGACGTCTCCAAAGTTGTTTGGCAAGGGAATCGTAGTATTGGGCACGTCCCCACATATGCTTCAAGTAGTAGTTTCGATACGGTTTGAGCGGTGTTTTTGTGGATTGCTTGAGCTTCATTCGCATTCTTTGATCGATGTACCAGTCTGAAGCATCGATGGTCACGTGCCCATTTTTGTACTTCATGGACTTCATCCAGCGCCTCATCCCATCCCGTTTGGTAAGGGTGTTCCCCTCCTTTAAATACGGGAAACGAAAAAACCGTACAAACGCCCCATAGCCAAGTAGCATGTTGTGATTCTTCATCACATCTTGCTCGAAGCGCTTGAGCGACATCCTACGAGAGTGAAAGTATCGATGGGAGTAGGAATGATTGGCGAGCAGATGACCAGCCTGACTCCACAAATGCAAAAGCCTCTTGCCGTTAGGGCTGGCGATACGTTTCCCACAAACGAACAACATCGCCTTTTTTCCAGTGGCTTTGAGCAGTTTGAGGATCCGAGCATTTCGCTCGCCTGCTGTCAAAAGAGGTGTTTGATAGAGGTGTGGATCATCCATTGTGATCGCATATTCAGCGGCATTCCCCCGCCTTGGGAGGAGACACAAAGAGACAAGAACAACTGCCATGAAAAGTGAATTTTGCACGATACATTTCGACAAGTGGTACACTCTCGTAAACTCCTTCAGTGTGTATATAACAAACGGAAAGAATCATATTCTCTCATCTCACCAAACAATACCAAGCCTTTTAACAAAAAGTATGCCTGAAAAAATAATGTGGATACAATGTCTTCAACGTGATAAATGAAGCAACAACGAGAACATCACGAAAAGGAGCACGTCATGAAACGAATCGTCATCACAGGTGGCACACGAGGTATTGGGCTTGGATTGGCCAAAGAGTTCTTAAAGCAAGGACACAAAGTTGCGATCTGCGGACGCAGTGAAAAAAGTGTCAACAACGCCAAAGAAGCACTCCACCCACATGGTACAAAAGAACATATCTTTGGTATGCCCTGTGATGTAAGCGATGTTGAGGCTCTTCAGGCTTTTTGGGATGGCACTGTCAAAGTGTTTGGAGGTGTTGACATCTGGATCAACAACGCTGCTGTCAGCGCAGAGAGGATGTCTTGGTGGGAACTCTCACCAGAGGAAGTCGCTGCGGTCGTCCAAACCAACTACCTCGGTGTCTTCTATGCCTGCCAAATCGCGATGAAAGGCATGTTGTCTCAGGGACATGGCTACATCTACAATATGGAAGGATTAGGCAGCGCAGGTCCAGTCGTTCCAGGTCTCACAACATACGCCTCGACCAAAGCTGCGCTGACATACTTCACAAAGGCTATGATCAAAGAAGCACAAGACACACCTGTCAAAATTGGATTCCTGAATCCAGGTATCGTCTTGACAGATCTATATACAGGCGAAGACAATAAGTATATGGATGAACGTACCAAAAAGATGTCCAACATCCTCGCAGACCGCGTCGAAGATGTCACCCCATACTTGGCCAAACAAATCATCGCCAACCAACAACACGGCAAGAACATCAAGTGGCTCACAGGGTGGGGCATCGCGTGGCGCTTCCTCAAAGCTCCTTTCTCAAAGAGAGACCTCTTCTCGTGACTCAAATCGACGTGTCCGAAACCACTCAAACGGCAACGCAAACAACGTGAACACAGCCCCCAAGAGCAACATCACAGCGCCTTCCATCCCGCCAAGCGTCCCATAACCAGTCTGCTTGCTCGCCTCGTAGAGTGTGTACAAACCATACAAAGCGACCCCACCCCCTATCACCACACAAAAACGAGAGCACACCATCCACAGCACGTACCACCACCGAACCGACAAGTCAGTAGCGTTCACCTGTTCGTATCCTTCGGACTTTTCTTCCATTCTCTCCTCCAACAGGCGACCTCACTCATAGACAAGGGTGATGTATGGGTTGTCGAGAAAAAGAGCACACATCTCAGCGAGTACGTCTTCAGGGATGACTTTCTTGCAACGTTGAAAGTTGCGCCAGACGATAGTGTACGGCACCCGATAGGACAAAATCCCATACCCACCATACAACACATCGTTGAGTACATTGGCATTCAACACGTTCACAGAATCATCCAAACACAAGACACGCTTGAGCTCCTTAGCAAACGTCCGCCAATCACGAAAAGCCTTCCCATTCAAGTAGATGATCTGTTCACTCATGTCGTTATCTCCTTGGAACAGCCACAACACGACTCAAATATAGGGGGTATCAAGTGAAAAAAGAATGAGAATATTGTGAATCCCCCGTAAGTGGTACCACTTGACAAACCGAGTGAGAAGGTTTCTGAAAAAAACACTGCACCCATGAGAAAACGCGGGTTCCTTCATGTTTGGATGGGTGCTGACCAACCAACTTCGCTTTTTATCGATCTATTTTCACGACGATTGACAGAACGCTCTACAGATGCCAACCTGTTCACTTTCGTGAATCGCCGACACAGAGGCTGTTCACTCAAAAATAGACCTTACACAAACAGCAGGAGGCTACATGGAAGCAGCTTTTGAAACATACGGAGATGATACACTCGCCGCGCCTTTGATCGTGATCGTTGAACACGCCACAAATCTCATCCCTCCCCCAATGCAAGCAACAGAAGAAGATCATCCCTGGCTTCAAACACACTGGGGCTGGGATATTGGGATTGCTGATACATCGCGCTCACTCATCGATGAGACCTCTTCTTTTGGACTCTTCTCTCGCTTCTCTCGACTGATTTGTGACCCCAACAGAAAACCTGAAGATGGCACCTGGATTCGCACAGATGTCGAAGGATACACCCCCTCCTTTAACAGAAACATCGACGACGCAGAGCGCCAACGACGTTTTGAGATGTACCACGATCCATACCACGAAGCCATTGATCAAGCGCTCCACAAACGACTCGATATGGATCGCGATGTCTTGCTTCTCTCCATGCATTCATTTACGCCCAAACTCGGTGAAGAGCTCAGACCCATGGAGATCGGTGTACTCTATGACGATCACGAAGCGATCGCCAAACGTGTCGCCACCCTCTTCGAAGAGGAAGGATTTGTCACAGCCCTCAATGAACCATACTCCGGATTTGATCACCTCATTTACTCAGCCAACAGACACGGCCGCGCACACAATCTGATCTATCTCGAATTTGAAGTCCGACAAGATCTGATCGACACCCCTGAGAAAGCCAAAAAAGTGGGTTCGCGCATCGCAAAAGTACTGCACAAATTGCAACTGCGAAGACACGTTCGCACCTAAATTTCAACTGCGCACTTTAGTTCGCACCTGCCTTGTTTTCATTTACCTTTCCTATATTCAACAACGACATACGCTCAAAAAAAAGTTGCGTACTTTGGTTCGCATGCCTATACTTTCATATGTCGACGCACTGCATTTCCTGCGAAATCGAGTCTACTCAGAGCGCACAAGTTAAATGGAAATGCACCATTTTGGAGGAATATAGACTACACAGAGGTAGAATGTCATGAACGAGATTGCAACTGAACGAGTGAGCTTGGTATACGACACATTTGGCAACCCAAACGACCCCACGATTGTCTTGATCATGGGATTGAACACGCAGATGACGGGGTGGCCAAATTCATTTTGTCAGGACATCGCAGATGCTGGCTACCACATCGTTCGGTTTGACAATCGCGACGTAGGACATTCCAAAAAATTCGACGAGCTTGGCTCTCCCAACCTCGGCTATATGCTCCTCATGAGAAAGCTTGGCCTTCGACCCAGTGCTCCTTACGATCTCGATGACATGGCACTTGATGTCATCGACCTCCTCGACGAACTCCACATCGACAGCGCCCACGTTATCGGTATCTCGATGGGCGGTATGATCGCCCAAAACGTCACGGCCAACCACCCCCACAGAATTCGTAGCCTGACCTCCATTATGTCCAGCACAGGCTCCCCAAAGCTCCCTGGAACAGACCCCAAAGTCATCAAACACTTTGTACACAACCGCTCCAAACCCAACTCCGTAGAAGACCAACTCAAATACTCGATGGAGACCTGGGATATCATCGGTTCACCAGACTACCCAGTCCCAGACGATGAAAAAAGAGAAGAACTCATCCGTGATATGGAGCGCTCCGATTATACAGACGGATTCGCGAGACATCTCGGTGCCATCATCGCGAGTGGTGACCGCACAGAGCTTCTTCGCACCATCAAGCAACCGACAATGGTCATTCATGGGATGGATGACCCACTTGTCCCTATTGAACACGGTCTCGCGACAGCCAAAGCGATCCCCAACGCGAGCTTCAAAACCATCAAAGGGATGGGACACGACTTGCCAAAAGAGCTGCGCAAACCCATCGCAAAGATGATCCTCAAACACATCGACAAAGCCGAGCAATACCCCCTCAGCAAGATGCTCGCGACGGACAAATACAACCCCGATCACAACAAAGAACACGAATCCTCACGATGGCTCCCCAGCCTCCTCGGTGTCTTTGGCTTCACGAGCTAGATAGCAAATATCCCCCAACTCATCTCATCAACCTACACAGTCCCCCTTCTCCCCCCAGAAAAAACGAACCACTCTTCACGTCTTCACGTAACAAGCAACAAACATCTTGATTTGTAATGAACACATCCATCCAAAATGAGATGGAATACAAGGAGAATCCCCATGAGAGCATGGAGTGTCGATCAAATGAGAGCATGCCGCGGCTGGCGCGGTGGTTGTTGGTCCAGTCGTAGAGCTAGGCGAGTGACCCCATCCATTCAGAATTCCAATTCACAAACGCATACGTGGAGCAATGACCACCATGACATCCAATACAAACCAACCCCCTATACCCAAACAAACTAACCCAACGCACACGCTCTCTGCGTTCAAAGATTACCTCCAACAAGACGCAGAGCCACTCCCCTCCCAGTGGGAACAACGCACATTCGGGCGTATCCTCCCCAAAGGACTCATCGGACAATTTGCAGACGAGATCTTGTGTTACTGGTTCGGTACACACACCAACCCACAAGACAACGATTACGGACACGACGGAAACAAGTGGTTCCGCCCCTCCCAAGATGTCGACCAAGAGATCAAGACGCGCTTTTTGGAGCACCTTCATCTCGCAGACGCAGGCACACTCGACATCCTCAAGCAGACCCCACACGGTGTCCTCGCGCTGATCATTCTCTTCGACCAATTCCCTCGCCATATCTTCCGAGGGACCGCGAAGATGTTCGCATACGACACCCAAGCGCTCGCGCTCGCACAACAGCTCATCGATCAAGACCTCTGCCACATTCTCGCACCAGCAGAGCGTATGTTCGTCTACTTTGTGCTTGAGCATATCGAGGATGTCACACTTGCACGTCAGGCCTCGCTCCTGCTCGCGACACTCATGAATGAAACACAAGGCCCACAAAAGAAGTCCTTTGTGAAAGCCTTCCGTGCTGCAAACAAACACGTCGATCTGCTCGAACAATTTGGTCAATACCCGTACAGAAATCCCCTGCTCGGACGAACATCAACGCCTGCAGAAGAACAGTACATCAAACACACAAAGAGCCGCTTTGCGCGCTCAGTGAAGTCCCCCACACAAGAACACACTGAGACGCAAACAACCGAATCCACAACGGACGAAGACCACACCAACGAGACGCGAGTACAAAAACTCAAGCTCCTGTTCTTGCATAGTTTTCGCCAAAATGCTCGCTTGATGCGAGCGCGCACCAAAAAGATGCGCAAACAACTCGCAGATATCGCTGACATCGTGTACGCCAATGCACCACTTCCTTATTCTCCCAAGGGAGATATCAAGGAAGCTGTTTACGCTGCGTTTGGACGCCTTCGCGACACAGAGCATCAACGTATTTGGTGGAACGCCGATGAAGGCAACACACAGTACGAAGGTGTTGATGTCTCACTCGCGTACATCGAACAAATGTGCAAACAACACGGTCCATTTGATGGGATCATCGGCTTCTCACAAGGTGGAGCGCTGACAGGACTTGTCGCCGCGATGGAACCAGAGAAGGCGTTGGGACTTCAGTTTGTCGTGTGTATCTCGGGATTCCCCTCCCGCTCGGCACAACACGATGAGTTGTTGCAACCCAACAGCATCAGCCTGCCGTCTCTTCACGTGGTCGGACAAAATGACCTGCTCGTCGATCCAGATCGTACATTTGCGCTCGCACATTGCTTTCAAACGCCGCAGATCATCGAACACAGCGGTGGACACTTTGTCCCTGACAAATGGCCTCTCGATGAGATCAAGACGTTCATGAAAGGTTTCTGCAAACCCTATATCGATCCAGCCCAACGTACACTGCCCCAACACGCAGATCTCAAGCAAAAGGTCGATTGGTTCGACGAATCAAATGCCCCTTTGGACATCCTCACGCAGTGGTACACCCCACAGCAACTCGCAGCTTGCCAAACGCTGTTCAAAGACGGTGAGACATCGGAGGTCGAGACGCTACAGACGGAGGATCGATTGTCCATCGCTTTGGCACACAAGACACAGGACACAACACAATCTCTTGCGTTGTTGACAGCTTTTGTGGCGCTTGGTCTGGACAAGGTCGATGTGCTGCTTCGACACCTCGCTGAACTGGAAGCCTGGGAGTTGATCAATCAATGGGCCGGCCAGCTCGCGACCTGGAGAGAACAACAGGAACACACTAATTGGCACACATCGTTTGCCCTCATTCACGAGGCGATTGTCGACGTGTACGTCCAACAGATCCAGGAAGACCGCGCACGTCTAACAACCCTCATCGAGAACGAAGATGGTGAATACGCAAGCGAGTGGCCCACCTCATGTGCGACACATGCGCCCCGTGTCAAAGGTGCGTTGGACCGCAAAACAGAGCTAGCTCGCGATATCGCGAAGAAGCTCAATCCACTCCATGAAGGTCGACAGGAAGGACTCCAGGAGGGTGAAGATCCGCAGGCCTATACCAAGCAGATCTGTTACCGCTTGTATCGCAAATGGATCATGGAGCTGCGTAACGCCCTCGCACAACTGTCCTTACACTACTCGGACAACCAGCTTCATCTGCGCCGCAAATTCAACAAGCAGCGCAATCACGAACGATTGCACCTGCTCGATGAGCCGATCTCTTCGGCGATCCTTCATCCAGAGCCGGAGCCTGTGTTGCCACGTCCGCTCAAAGAATTCTCGCCGCTCTTTTCATGGCTTGCCAATGAAGAGAAGCCTGAGAAAATGGAGCAGTTCGAGCGCGGAACGTGTCTTCCTGATGGTCGACTTGATCTATGTAAACAGGTCGTGGGTCCACAAGGTATCGAGCCTTTGCTCGACGCGATGGATAAGAACAAGTACATGACGCGCTTGCTGCTTGGAAACAACATTGTTGGTGACGATGGTGCCAAAGCGATCGCAGACTATATCAAGAGCGGACGATCTGTGTTGGACATCTGGTATATCGCAGGAAATCGCTTCACAGCAAAGGGTCTCAAATGGATCACTGAAGCGCTCTCACAAGACACGCAAGTCCGTCACCTCTGGCTCAAGCGAAACCCGCTTGGTCCCGACAGTGGTCCTCTTTTACGTGATCTGCTCACGCACAATCAGACCCTTGAGGTGTTAGATGTGCTCAATTGTGGATTGCTCAACGATGGTGTCATCGAAGTGGCAAAAGGTCTGTCGTCCAACCGCTCTTTGCGCCACATCTATCTCTGCGCGAATGGTGTCAAAGCGTCAGGTGCAAAAGCTGTCGCAGACGCTATCACAACGAGTGAGTTGACGACATTGTACATCTCGTGCAATCGACTCGGTGATGAAGGTGTTCGCTATCTGGCCGAAGGTCTCAAGCACAACACGAGCATCGAACGTCTGGGTCTCGCGTCCAATCGCATCAGCTCGAAAGGTGCGCGAGCCTTGGTGGATGCTTTGCACGAGCATCCCAATCTGCTCCATCTTGACCTTGGATTCATGCGTGGGACGGATGCACTTGGTGAGTCTGGGAATGTCCTTGGTGATGAAGGTGCCGAGACAATTGCAGAGTTGATCGCAAGCCATCCCACCTTACGCAGTGTGGATTTGTTGCATAATGATATCTCTCAGCGCGGACTGAACGCACTGCGAGATGCATTGCGCCAAAACCCACGGCTCCTGAAGCTGCGCTTTACACAGTTCAGCAAGGCACATAACGAACTTGTACGTGAGGAGATCAAAGCTCGCATCGAACAAAACCGAGCCATGACGCCTTCTCTCGAAGACATCGAAAAACGAACCCTCCAACCTGAATACATCAACGAAATCTACAGCGTATATCGCACCGCATAAACACCACATCTTTTGATTGGGCTGCGTTTTCATTGGGCTGCGTTTTCATTGGGCTGCATTTTCATTGGGCAAGTTGCCACTTGCCCTTTCAGATGCCCCTTCAGATGCCCCTTCAGATGGCCCCTTCTGGCGTCCATTTATCGGGCAATGTACGCCCCTTCTTCAAACATCATCCCCCACAATTTACCGCTTCTTCAAACATTATCCCCCACAATAAAACCTCTACTTGCCCCCACCTGTCGTACAGTACCGAACGATTTTGGCCTGCGCAGAACGGCTTCGGTATGCGGCGTTGTTCCAATATTTGACTAAGCAACCGACAAAAGGAGGAACGGTGTTGTTGTAGCGTTTGCGCCACGCAGGAAGACCTCTGTGACTGTACCCGAGGGTATGCATCGCTTCATGAATAACAGTGCGTGCGAGATCTCGAACATTTGCACGATTCAGGTAATTTTTGGAGATCAAGAGAAATCCGACGCCGAGATTGGCGAATGCGTTGGTGTGGCCATTAGCGACATCAGCACGACAGGGATACTTGCGTGTGCGAGCGAAGCTGTTGACGACGACCTTCCAGCGCCGACGTTGGATGTGGTACAAGATCTTCTTGGTCGAACCGTTATATCGCTCCCATCGTCGATAATACCGATGGTGCATGTGCATTGCGTTGCTAAAACCACGTGATGAAATGACTCGATTGATGCGCGCCGCGGCGCTACGAAACTTTTGCGCGCTGCGACCGTAGAGTCCAACGACTCGACAACGCTTTCGGTGGAAATACTTTGTCTTGACGCGCCTGACAGCCGCGTTTGCCTGGATACTGTTGAACGAAAATCGTAGACTTCCAGCATACCCGGCACGCTCGAAGCGAGGGCGGCGTGTTGGACGCCTATAGCTTCTCCGTGTCGGTCGTCGATAGCCTCTCCGCCTCCCACGACGAGCAACACGTTTACAGGAAATTCCACGGTAACCGCGATAATATCCTTTTGTTCCAGGAGGACAGCAAAAGCTCCTTCCGTTCTTTGCGCGATATGAACGCCATCCACGACGACACCTGGCCCAAGCTGCATCGGCGAGCAGCGTCAGCGATAGGCAGAATGCCAACATCATACATCCTCGGAATATCCACTTTGTCTTTCGGTCCATTTGGTTCACTCCTTGTGCCTCAAACATCGCAAACATCAGCGCCTGCAATGGAACTCATTGAATCGAGAGTCCGTCTTAGCGTAGAGAAGACACGAACCTGGAGCCACCAAAAACCACCTCCAAGAAAAGAAAGGGACCCAATGGCACAAAAATGTTCGGAATTGAGATACGAATGGCTATGTACCCAGGTGAAAACCTCGACCTATATCACAGCAAACATTTCCCCCTTTCACTCTCCCACAAAAATCACTATGATCTACACCGATAACAACTTCATCCATAGAGGAGTCCCATGGCACGTCCCAAGTCACGAAAAGAACTATCACTCTTCCCCAAACCCAAAAATGGTGGGGCTTTCAAGAGCCACCCATCCTCCCCCAAAGGAAAACCACCCTTCACAACCGATCTCCAGTACCTCCAAGAAGAACTCAGCTGGATCGAAGCTCGCGCACGACGGATCGAACTCAAACACAAACTCGCCACCATCGAAAGTGGTGACCACGAAGACGAAAGCTACGACCTACACGAAGATCCCATTCAGATCTTGCAAGAAAAAATGCTCGGCTTCAAAGAAAAAGAAGAGGACAAACGCGGCTCAATTGATGCCCGACTCGCCGAACAAAGACTCGGACATCCACAACTCGCAATCGACCGCCTCTGTGACCTCTACGATCTCGACGACTTTGAACGCACACTCCTACTCCTTGCTATGGCGCCCTGCTTCTCACGAAAATTCGACAACATCTACGGAAAACTCGAACAAGACGGCTACTACGGCAGTGGATTGAGTGTCGAGTTGGCGTTCAACTTCTGTGAACTCGACTTCTCCGAACGCATCATCCGTCGTAGCCACTTCGCGCCACAAGCCCCCCTGCTCGCTCACGATCTTCTCAGCGTCGAGCTCAATCGCCGCTACTCAACACCACGTGACCTGCTCTCAGCATCCATTCAGATCTCCAACAGGACATTTGGCTTCCTCCTCGGAGACAACACCATCGATGATGACTTTCTGGAGTTCTCCTCCGTCGAAGAACCCAAAGTCTCCATCGAACAAGTCGTCCTCGAACCAGAGAGCAAACGACGTATCCTCTCCGTCGTCGAAAACCATGACCGTTACCTCCAGTGCCGAAAAGAATGGGGCTTTGACGACATTATCCGATACGGTCGTGGTATCCTGATGCTCTTCTACGGAAAACCCGGCACAGGTAAGACGATGATGGCACACTCCATCGCCAATCGCATGAAAAAACGCATCCTCAATGTCGATATCCCCACCTTCCTACAAAACTACGAGGCCGATCGCTATCTACCACGACTCTTTCGAGAAGCTCGACTTCAAGATGCGCTCCTCTTCTTCGACGAGTGTGAAGTCCTCTTTGGTAGCCGTCACAACGGCAACGCCTTGATGACACTCCTCCTGACTGAGCTGGAACGCTTCGAAGGTGTCGCGATCCTCGCGACCAACCTCCCCGAATCCCTCGACCCAGCCCTCGATCGACGTATCCTCGTCAAAGTCGAATTCCCTGAACCCGATAGACAGGCGCGGCACGAGATCTGGAAAAAACACCTGCCAGACAACGCACCTATCCACAAAGATGTCGACCTCAAGAAGCTCGCCGATCGCTTCCAAATGACCGGGGGATATATCAAAAATGCCGTCTTGATGGCTGTCGCCTCTGCCCTTCATGATAACGTCGATGAGCCCTCCATCACGATGGAACATCTCGAAAATGCCGCCCAAGAACAACTCACATCACCTGACAGCTCAGATGACCCCTATCTCGACTTCCCAAAGGTACGACTCACACAAGTTGTTCTCCCTGATAACACACGACAACAACTCGAAGACCTCATCTCCATCATTCGCAACCAACGTATCGCGACCAACCGCTGGAAGATCGGACAACAACTCACATACGGCAGAGGGACATATATCCTCCTGTCAGGCCCCGAAGGCTGCGGAAAAACACTCTGCGCTGAAGCCATCTCATGTGAGCTGAATAGACCCCTCCTGATAGAGGCCATCCCCACAACAGTCTCCGACAAAACAGGCGAGACAGAGCGCCACCTGGAGACGATCTTCCGCAAAGCCAAACAAACCAACGCGATCATTTTGTTTGACGATGTAGACGCGCTCTTCGCGCAAACAGAGACCAAGGCGCGCTCTATCGCGGCCAAGTTACTCGTCCACTGGATGGAACGACACTCCGACATCGTATTGCTTACGACCCGTCACGCCGATCGACTCGATGTGTCCTTGACTGGAAAGGTCCACCACCACATCCAATTACATACGCCGACACATGCGCTGCGACAACAGCTTTGGGAGCTATACATCTCCGACGCAGTCCCAACAGACGAAAGTGTGAAGATAAAAGAACTCTCAGCGTATCCCCTCAATGGTCGCCAGATCAAAGAGGTCACCCTACAAAGCGCATACAAAGCCATCCTTCAACAAGGACACGTGACAGGCGCCCTCCTCAACGAAACCCTCAATCAACTCAACCCAGAACATGCAAAATGAAGCTCCAATACACACGTCGAAAGAAATAGGCCCACCAAGAGCACTCTTCTACATGAAGCGGGGCAGTACGAGTGATTTATAATATGTCATCTCTTCGATCGCGTACTTGATCCCTTCACGTCCGAGCCCACTGTTTTTCACCCCACCAAATGGAAAGTGCTCTGCGCGAAAACCAGGGCCATCGTTGACTGCAATTGAGCCCACTTCTAACTCCTCATATAGACGCATCACGACATCCATTTGATTGGTAAAGACTCCTGACTGAAGCCCAAATTCGGACATATTCACAAGCTCGATCACTTCATCAATCGTGGAAAATTGTAGCAGGGGAATGACTGGCCCAAAGGTCTCATCAGCACAAAGTTCACATTGCATGGTGATGCCTTCGAGGATGGTTGGCCAGATGACGTTGCCCTCTCTCTTTCCACCTGCGAGTAGCTTCGCACCGTCCGCAACAGCCTGCTCAATACGCGCCATCACGACATCTGCAGCGTGGCTACTTACGACAGGACCGATGTAAGAATCTTCACTCATCGGATCGCCTACGACGAGTTTGTTGGTCGCTTCGACGAGTTTATCCCGGAATGCCTCGAAAACGTCCTTGTGTACCATCAATCGTTTGGCCGCTGTACATCGCTGTCCAGCCGTCCCAAAGCGCTGGGCAATCGCCGTCTCGACAGCTTTATCCAGATCTGCGTCGTCCATCACGATCAATGGATCATTGCCACCAAGCTCAAAGAGCAGCTTCTTCCCACGTGCGTTCCGCGCGATCGCGTTCGCCGTAGGGACACCACCTGTAAAGCTGATAACCTGGACATCATCGCCTTCGATCACCTTTGTCAGCTCAGGGATGTCAGGAACACAAAGCTGCAGGGTCTCTTCGGGCATACCAGCTTCGTAGCACAACTCAACGAGGCGCTTACCGGAGAAGTAATTCTGTGGTCCAGGCTTAAAGAAGACTGTATTGCCCGAAGCAAACGCAGGTCCAATTTTGTGCATCGCGAGATTGATCGGGAAGTTAAACGGCGTGATGGCCAAGACCACACCAAGAGGCTGACGACGGACAATCCCGAGACGACCACGACTGGGAGGATACGCGTCGGAGTCGAGCACTTCTCCAGACATGCGCTTGGCCTCATCACCAGACGCCCTCGCCGTCACAGCTGCACGTGCAACTTCTGTGCGACTCTCCTTGAGCGTCTTACCAATCTCACTGACGATCAACTTCGCAAGCTCGTCCTGATGTGTCTCAAGTAGCTCACCAAGCTTGTGAAGAATCTCCGCACGTTGGAACGCAGGAATGCCACGAAGGACTTTTTTTCCGCGCTTAAGTTTGTCCAAAGCATCAGCCACTTCTTCTGCGGATGCGTAGGTATAACTGCCAACTTCTTCATCGTTGTATGGATTTCGGACTTGAAATTGTGTGCTCATCACTGGTAACCTCCTTGATACGAGACAACACCCACAGTGATTGGGTTTGGACGCGACGATATCAAAATTTGCCCACAGAAGAAAGGGGCCACAACCCCTCCACAACACGAAAGGACACAGCCGATGACGACCACCAAGAAACGCGCTCGCTGGCCCTTTATCTTGCTTGCCACATCGGGACTCATTGGGGTCCTCTTTATGGGCGGAATGTACGTCAAAAATGTCATGATGACCAGACACACCTTCTGGGAATGGCAGATCAGACAGTATGAACGTCGAGAACGTCGAAAATTCCCGCCCAAAGGTGGTATCCTGTTTATCGGCAGCTCGTCCATACGCTACTGGAAGACCCTCAAACGCGACATGAAGCCACTACCCGTCATCAACAGAGGCTTTGGTGGCTCACACATCAGACACATCCTTCATTACGATGAACGTATCGTCTTTCCGTACAAACCAAAGATCGTCGTGATCTACTCAGGTGAAAATGACCTCTCCGCAGGTGTCAGTGTCGAGAAGGTCGTCACCCACCTAGAGCTTGTCATCACCAAGATCAGACAAAGACTCCCTGGGACACGCTTCTTCTACATCTCGATCAAACCATCCCTCCTACGCTATCGACGCTGGCCACTGTTTAAAGTCGCTAACGCCTCGATAAAATCGTGGATCGCCACACAAAAAGATGTCGAATACATCGACGTCAGTAAAGCCATGCACACGTCATCCGGTAGACTGCGCCGCGATATCTTCGTCTGGGATAGACTCCACATGAATCGCAAAGGCTACAAGCTCTGGACCCCCATCGTACGGACGCGGGTGATGAAAACCTGGCAACAACTCAACAGCAAAAAGTAAACCCATCCCCTCCTCCCACCCCCTTGACAAAGTCATCAAGATTCGACACTTCAGATGTAGCTCTTGCACTCGCCCCAACACAGAGAAAAAGTATGCCAGTGACCTATCCATTTCATAGTACGATCAAGAAGAGACTCTCTGACACCACAACACCTGTCAGTATTTACTTACGCATCCGCGACCGATACCCCAACAGCATCCTCCTTGAGAGCGCCGATTACCAACCCGGTGAACGCTGCTTCTCCTACATCTGTTGTGATCCGATCAGCGAATTTAAAGTCGCTCACGAACAGATCCACGAACACTACCCCGATGGAACCAAATACACCCACCCCATCACCGAAAGAAAAGATGTCGAGAGAAGATTACAAGCCTTTTGTGACCAATTCTCCAACGAATGTCCACCAGAGTTTGACTTCCTCGCCAACGGCTTCTTTGGTTACATGGCGTACGATTGTATCCGGTACTTCGATGAACTCAACGTACAGGACGATCCAGATGACAGCCGCGATATCCCCGACATCATCTACAATGTCTATCGCTTCATCATCGCCATCGACCACTACAAGAATGAACTCTTTTTGATCGAAAATACCCTCAAAGGGAGTCCCGAAGACAACGCACCGCTCACACAGCTCGAATATCTCATCGACCACAAAGACTTCCCAAGCTATCCATTCAAAGTCGACGGGGAAGAATTCTCGAACTTTGTAGAGGACGAGTACATCGACGCCGTTGAGCAGTGCAAAAAACATATCTTCCGTGGTGATGTCTTCCAGATCGTCCCCTCCAGACGCTTCTCACAACCCTTCCAAGGTGATGAGTTCAACGTCTACAGGGCCCTGCGTTCGATCAACCCCTCCCCCTATCTCTTTTACTTCGACTACGGTAACTTCAAGCTCTTTGGTTCGTCACCAGAAGCCCAACTCGTGATCCAAAACAACAAGGCGTCCCTTCATCCAATCGCTGGGACGTACAAACGCACAGGCGATCAGGACGTCGACATGCAGGCGATCGAAGCCCTTCGACTCGATCCTAAAGAGAACGCTGAGCACGTCATGCTCGTCGACCTCGCGCGAAATGACCTGAGCAAACACTGTCATGACGTCCACGTCGAAGTCTTTAAGCAAGTTCAGCTTTACTCTCACGTCATCCACCTGACCTCAAAAGTCACCGGCACGATGGGAGCACAAGCGCAGGTCGTCTCGTTGCTCAGTGACACCTTCCCAATGGGTACGCTCAGTGGCGCCCCCAAATACAGAGCCCTTGAGCTGCTCGACCGCTACGAGAAAGGTCGTCGCCGCGCTTACGGTGGCGCGATCGGAAATATCGGCTTTGATGGGAGCTGCAACCACGCCATCATCATCCGTTCATTTTTGAGCAAGCAAAACGTCTTGCACTCACAAGCAGGCGGTGGTGTCGTCGCCGACTCCGATCCACACAGTGAGCTACAAGAGGTCAACAACAAACTGCGCGCGCTGAAAACAGCCCTGGCCATGGCAGAGGAGATTTGAGTTGAAACGCATCCTCGTACTCGACAATTACGACTCATTTACATACAACCTCGTCCACTACCTCCAAGACATCGGTGGCGCACAACTCGACGTCATCAGAAACGACAAGCTGACCATCGATGAGGTCGAACAATACGACAAGATCTTGCTCTCACCTGGACCAGGTATCCCCGAAGAAGCCGGGATCATGCCCGCGTTGATCAAACGCTACGCCCCAACGAAGAGCATCCTCGGTGTCTGTCTCGGCCACCAAGGTATCGCTGAGGCGTTTGGCGGCACCCTCCTCAACATGAAGGACGTCGTCCACGGAAAAGGCACACCCATCAACGTCCTCGACAAAGATGAAGAGCTCTTTGCCAATATCCCCGAGACATTCATCGGAGGACGCTATCATTCCTGGCTCGTCCAACGAGAAGGCCTGCCTGCCTGCCTCAAGATCACCGCTGAGGACGAAGAACACAACATCATGGCCCTCTCTCACACACAGTACGATGTCAAAGGCATTCAATTTCATCCCGAAAGTGTCCTGACACCAGAAGGAAAACAAATGCTTCGAAATTGGATGCATTGAGGTCGGACACAAGGCCCGACCCTACGAAAAAACACAACATTGAGGTCGGACACAAGGCCCGACCCTACCGAAAAAACATAACACATGAACTTTGTTGCAGAGACCATTACACCCTGACAGCACTGGATACAAACTCCTCTCCTGTTGGTCATAGAGAAAAGTCCAAAGCCACAAAACGTTCTTGTCGCAGAGAGAACCGCTGTACGGTCTCAAAAAACCCAAAACCATTCGCGCCAAAGGTACCTCATGAGAGCCTTACTCAATCGTCTGTTTGACCACGAATCCCTGTCCCGCGAAGAAGCTCGTGAGACACTCAAGGAGATCGCCGCACAAACATATCCTCCCGCACAGGTCGCCTCTTTCCTCACAGCCTTCCGCATGAGAAGCATCACCGTCTCGGAGCTGCAAGGTTTTCGCAACGCGATGCTCGATCTCTGCACCCCTGTTGACCTCTCAGAGTACGACGCGCTCGATCTATGTGGGACTGGTGGTGATGGCAAAGACACCTTCAACATCTCCACACTCTCGGCCTTTATCGTCGCAGGTAGCGGCGTCAATGTCGCCAAACACGGAAACAATGGCGTCTCCTCTGTCTGTGGCTCATCCAACGTCTTGCTCCATCTCGGCGCGAACTTCACAGCCGATATCGACACCCTCAAACGTTGCCTCGACAAAGCCGGTATCTGTTACCTCCATGCCCCCCTCTTCCACCCAGCGATGAAACATGTCGCGCCGATCAGACGGGAGCTGCGCATCAGGACCTTCTTTAATATGCTCGGCCCACTCGTCAACCCAAGTCGGCCCAAGAGACAATTGATCGGCGTCTTCAACCTCGAACTCGCACGCCTCTACACCTACCTGCTGCAACAAGAAGAGATGGACTTTACAATCGCCCACTCTCTCGATGGTTATGATGAGATCTCGCTGACAGGTCCATGTAAAATCCACTCCGCGTTGGGTGAACAGCTCCTCACACCTCGTGACATGGGCTTCTCACAGCTCGCACAAGAAGACCTCTACGGCGGCGAAGATGTCGCCTCTTCTGCGAAGATCTTTATGAACGTCTTACAAGGCGAAGGCACACAAGCCCAACAAGATGTCGTCGTCGCCAACGCAGGAATGGCCATTCACTGCGCCCGTCCCACCATATCACGCACAGAAGCCTTTGAAACAGCGCGAGAGACCTTGCTCTCCAAGCGCGCCCTTCACGCATTCACCACCTTCGTCGAAGAAAGTCAAAAAGCACCATGAATATCCTCGAAGAAATCGTCGCCCACAAACGCAAAGAAGTCGCCGAACGCAAAGAACTCTACCCCACGAGATTGCTCGAACAGAGTGTCTTCTTTGAGACACCAACGGTCTCCTTCAAGAGTTACCTGCAACGCGATGACCTCACAGGCATCATCGCAGAGATCAAACGACGCTCTCCCTCACAAGGGACCCTGCATCCCTCTGTAGACGTCGAACAGCTCTCCATCGGCTACATGCAAGCAGGCGCCTCCGCCCTCTCCGTCCTGACTGACGAGGCCTACTTTGGCGGGAGCAACAAAGACCTCGAAGTGGCCCGCAAATTCAACTTTTGCCCAATCCTCCGCAAAGACTTTATCATCGACGAGTACCAGATCATCGAAGCCCGCTCGATCGGCGCAGATGTCATCTTGTTGATCGCACGTAGCCTCTCTCCAGAAGAGATCGCACGACTCGCGACATTCGCCAAGAGCATCGGACTCGAAGTCCTGCTCGAAGTCCACGATGAAGATGAACTCAAACGTTCACTCCACGAGAAGGTCGATGTTGTAGGTGTGAATAACCGCAATCTCGACGACTTCTCCGTCTCGATCGAACGCTCCCACACACTCGCTCCTCACATCCCCGATGAGTTCGTCAAGATCTCCGAAAGTGGCCTCTCCTCAGCGGAGTCCATTCATGCGCTCAAACAGTCGGGTTTTCGTGGATTCTTGATCGGTACTTCCTTCATGAAAACGAGCCAGCCACACAGGACCTGTGCGCGACTGATCCAAGACGTCAAACGACTCGCAGAAGAAGCATAAGGAGCCAACTGTGGCAGCGTCACATTCGCCTCTCCTGCGCAAGATCTGTGGGATGAGAGAGACACAGAATATCGCTGAGATTGCGACCCTTGAACCCGACTTTATGGGGTTTATTTTCTACCCTCCCTCCAAACGCTTTGCAGGTGACACACTCGACCCTTCCGCACTCAAACAACTCCCTCCACACACCAAAAAGGTCGGCGTCTTTGTCAACGCCTCCGACGAAGACCTTCAGATGTACGTTGAACGCTACGATCTGGACATACTCCAGCTTCACGGTGATGAATCGGCGACGCGCTGTGTACACATACGCGAGCTGCTCCCATCATTGACGTTGTGGAAAGCCTTTGGTGTGGATGAGGACTTCGACTTTGATGTGCTCACTCCCTACACACAGAGCTGTGCGCGATTTGTGTTCGACACCAAGAGCAAACAATACGGCGGAACAGGGCGGACCTTTCGGTGGGACCTCTTGGAAGCGTATCCACTCACACACCCCTTCTTTTTGTCAGGGGGACTCAACACAGAGCACACCGAAGAGATCAAGAGACGCGCCCAGCTGTGGCCGGCGCTGTGTGGTGTGGACCTCAACAGCCAATTTGAATTGAGACCAGGCTTTAAGTCATTTGAGCGTCTAAAGCAGATGTTCCACGGGCTTGATGCGAAAGAGATATAGGAAAGGCAAACAGATGTCCTACGCTGTGAATAAACGAGGATTTTTTGGGCGATTTGGTGGAGCCTACATCCCCGAGATGTTGCACCCCAATATCGAAGAGCTTCAGCAGAGCTACAACGAGATCTTGCAGGAGGAGAGTTTTGAGGAGACCTTCCAGATGCTCCTTCGCGATTACATCGGGCGCCCAACGCCTCTTTACGAAGCCACCAGACTCTCCGAAAAAATAGGCGCGCGGATCTTCCTCAAACGAGAAGATCTCAACCACACAGGCTCCCACAAGATCAACAACGCCATCGGTCAGATCCTCCTGGCCAAGAAACTCGGCAAGACACGTATCATCGCCGAAACAGGTGCAGGGCAGCACGGCGTCGCGACAGCGACGGCCTGCGCCCTGATGAATATGGAATGCTTCGTGTATATGGGCGAGATCGACATGAATCGACAGGCGCCCAACGTCAAGAGAATGCAGATGCTCGGCACCACAGTCGTGCCCGTCACGTCAGGCAGCAAAGTCCTCAAAGACGCCGCCAACGAAGCCATGAGGGACTGGATCTCCAATCCCAGTGACACGCACTATATCATCGGTTCAGCCGTCGGTCCTCACCCCTTCCCGGACATGGTCGCGCGCTTCCAATCAGTCATCAGCAAAGAGCTCAAAGAACAACTCCAAACACACATCGGACGTCCCTGCCCGGACAAGCTGCTCGCCTGTGTCGGTGGTGGTAGCAACGCGATCGGCGCATTCTACCACTATCTCGACGAAGCAGACGTCGAGCTGTTTGGTATCGAGGCGGCAGGAGAAGGACTCGCGAGTGGCTGCACTGCCGCGACCATCGCGACAGGTTCAGAGGGCGTCCTGCACGGCAGCCGCACACTCGTGATGCAAACAGCAGACGGCCAAATCGAAGAAGCCCACAGCATCTCCGCAGGACTCGATTACCCAGGGATTGGACCACAACACGCACACCTTCACGACACAGGCCGCGTCTCCTACGTCAGCGTGACGGACACAGAGGCCGTCGAAGCCGCGATCGAGTTGAGCCAACTAGAGGGCATCATCCCGGCACTCGAAACAGCCCATGCCCTCGCATACCTGCCCAAGCTGTCATGTAAACCTGAAGATGTCGTGGTCGTCAATCTCTCAGGGCGTGGTGACAAAGACATGCAGACCTACCTCACATACCTCGACAAAAAGGAGTAAATCGTGGCACATCGTATGACCCAGGCCTTCGCCAAAGAGCACAAACTCCTGTCCGTCTTCGTCACCGCAGGATATCCACAGACACAAGACACCATCGCGATCTGTAAGCACCTTCAGGACGCAGGCGCAGACATGATCGAGTTGGGTTTTCCCTTCTCCGATCCACTCGCCGACGGGCCAACCATCCAGCAAAGTAATGAGGTCTCCCTCTCACAAGGGATGACCCTCCCCCTCCTGTTTGAACAGCTCAAAGAGCTCCGACCAGCCGTCGAGATTCCAGTCTTGCTGATGGGCTATCTCAACCCCGTTTTGCAATATGGTGTGGAGCGTTTTGTGAAGGACTGTCAAGAGGTCGGGATAGACGGTCTGATTTTGCCAGACCTTCCTCTCACAGAGTACGAAGAAGAGTACAAAGACTTGTTTGAAGCGCACGATCTAAAGACAGTTTTTTTGGTCACACCACAGACATCTGCGCAGCGCATTCGACAGCTCGACGATTGCACGACGGGCTTTTTGTACATCGTCTCAACAGCCTCCATCACAGGGAATAAGCTCGATGTCGACGAACAACGCACCGCGTATTTCCGACGGATTCAGGAGATGAAGCTGTCCAATCCGCTCATCGTTGGTTTTGGCATCCATGACCAGGAGAGCTACGAGAAGGCCGTCACACATACCCAAGGCGCGATCATCGGCAGCGCATTCATCAAGGCACTGCAACATGGAAAAGACGACCTGAAGACGACGGTCCATACATTCGTCCGCAATATTCGCCCCTCACACACGGTGGAGTCCGACACATGATTATCCAACTCGAACACGACATCCAGGACGCGCTGTTGTCCGACATCCAGAAAGAAGTCGCGGCGCTCGGCTACAAGGCGACAGAGGTGAAGACCCAACATCAACACTACCTCGTGGCGATCGGCAAGAGCGAGTTCGACATCAGAAGAATCGGTCATCTCGATGGTGTCCGCGATGTCCATCGTGTCTCAGATGCCTACAAGCTCGTGTCCAAAAAGTGGAAGGTCGGCACCTCCAAGATCGACGTCGACGGCGTCCCTATCGGCGCGGGACACTTTACGATGATGGCGGGTCCGTGTTCTATTGAGGGTGAGGAACAGATCAAGAGCATCCTCGCCCATCTCAGTGAAAATGGCGTCAAGATCATGAGGGGTGGTGTCTACAAACCACGAACATCCCCCTATTCCTTCCAGGGGATTGGGATGGATGGTCTCAAGACGTGGTACAAATGTGCGAAAGAGTACGGTATCAAAATCATCTCCGAAGTCCTCGCGGTCGAACAAATTGAACCAATGCACGATTATGTCGACATCTATCAGGTTGGTGCACGAAACTCACAAAACTTCGCCTTGCTCCATGAGCTTGGCAAGGTCGATAAGCCTGTCCTGATCAAGAGAGGGATGTCTGGGACGATCGAAGACCTGTTACAATCGGCTGAGTACGTGTTCTCCAGTGGGAATGAGCGCTTGATGTTGTGTGAGCGTGGTATTCGGACCTATGAGAAGGCGTATCGCAACACGCTGGATCTAAACGCCGTGCCCATCCTAAAAGAGAAAACACACCTGCCTGTGATCGTCGATCCATCCCACGGGATTGGGTTGAGGCGATTTGTCTCTGACATGGCACTCGCAGGGGTGATGGCAGGTTGTGATGGGTTGATTATCGAAGTCCACGAGAAGCCAGAAGAGGCATTCTCTGATGGACAACAGACGTTGAGCTTCCCAGAATTCAGCCAGCTGATCAAGGCGTGTATGGAGACCTTTGCATTCCGCCGTCGTCTCCAGAGCTAAGCCCAAAAGACTCACCTCCCAAACACTCAAGGGGAGCAGCGACCAAAACGTACCCAGTGTGATTTCAACCTCTCCCCACCATCCGCACAACTCGTAAAATTTCCTGAACGCCAAAACAACAGAAGATCTTCACCATGTTCATCGAGGACAACATTCATCGGGACAGATCTTGTTGAGAGCAGGAACTCTTTCTTTTCCCCTGTTGTGTCATCAAAAAAGAACAACCTCAAGCCACCCACTCCACCATCGCAAACTCTCTTCATCACCGCAAAAATCAGCGACGAAGGTCCCTTAAACAGACCTTTTGCACGGATAGCCCCATGCTCCAAAGTATGTAGGATGTGTTGGTTCCACTTTTTGTTGACAGTATCAAAGCAAAGAGAACCCAACTTCCAAGTCATCTCAAGAACAACAGAGTTCTTGTCAGAGAAGATGACAGGCACACAGACAAGATTCTCTTTAAGAGATGTCTTCCCCACGGCATCGAAAAACTTCGTGGATGAGTGTGAAAATGAGCTCCACTTCTTTTCTTGTTGCTGATAAATCAACACATTCAACTCTTGTGTCTGCTCATTTTTCTCGGAGCGAGAAGAACTCCGAAGCATCAACACATATTGATTCGACGGCATTTTCTCCATCCCTACGATGGGGATTTGAATTGTCACGTCAATCTTGCGCGTTTTCACTGTGACTTTCGGAAGCGAGCGCAATGTAAATTGATTTGTCTGTGTATCAAGTGAATAGAAGGCCAATTCAGAGGCAATGTCACCGGGATTTCCATTCTTAAGAACATCGCTCTCCAGGCTCATCCAAACAAAGACATCCTCTCGAAAGAAAAAGTCCACATACATCCTATTTGTAGGCAAAGGAGGAACACCAATCCGCACAAAGGTTCGCTCATCTATCGCGATACGATAGAGTGAACACGTATCTTTTTGGAATCCTCTTGTACAATATCCGGCAAGTACAGACGTACCAAAGGCAAAGACCCTGCTGTGAAAATAAGAAGAAGCGTTTAAAAGTGGGCTGTGTGGAGACCTATCACTCTCCAGGACGACAGGTTTCCGCATCACTCCATCAGAAAAAGTCCACAACTCCAGGTTCGTCGTATTGTCTCTTCGCAGCACGACCAGAGCGAATGTCTTTTCTTTGCTTTGGGATGAAGCTAACACCCAGTATACATTGGATACTTCATTTTCGTGACTGTCTTTGCTTTTGTTTCCGAAGGTGGCCGCGTCAGGCTTCCCATCACAATCGAGATCTTGTGATGGAGTACAGGACGGAGAGATGGGGACTTGAAACTCTCCACAAAGAGAAAACCGTCGGCGTTCAGGGAGACAAATGCTTTGTCCCTTTGCACAATACTTGTCTACCCCTTTCGGCAAACACGAGACAGGAGGAATGTCTTCGTCAATCAAGCCATTGCAATTATCATCACGTCCATTGCAACGTTCAACTCTCTTGGAACAGGTATCTTGTTCATCTTTGCCATCCTCCACAATCTTTGTTTCGACTCGTCCCTCAGGAGCAGAAGCATCACCGATTTGTTCTACCAGGGAACTGCTTTGTGTACACGACACCTGCATCAAAAGGAACACAGAGAGGACCATACAACAACGGACGCTCCAAAAGTAACCGGGCGAGCTAGAACGTCTTGAAAAGGAAGTGAAAAGAAGCAAGCTCCTTCAAAATATCAAACCGAAGGAGAAAAAAATATGGCTTACAATCGTTCCGAACACTGGCGACCAATCATCGAACAATTCGAAGTCTCTGGCCTTACGCAAAGTGACTTCGCCGAGCAACACGACATAAGTGTCGCCACCCTCCGATATTGGATTTACAAATTCCGAGACCAACAAGTTGCGCAAAACGTCGATTTCCTCGAAGTCAAATCGATGAATCCTACTGAAAGCTCGAATGTCAGTATGTATTTGCCAAATGACATCATCGTTGAGTTTTCACAATCCCCTGATGCTCGATTCTTCGCAACACTTGCCCATGAAC
>MDTC01240489.1_pt1 | contig 32643 bp, 53 predicted proteins | sample 811181 | NCBI WGS metagenome assembly MDTC01 (sample SAMN05326644, study PRJNA326480) | marine metagenome | isolation source: seawater | place: Pacific Ocean: North | collected 2011
CGGTGCTGCTAATACTACTATTACTACACAATATAATGCTAAAACTTTCATAGCAACTTCTTCTTCTACTTGGATTGCACTAGGGTGATTAAAATGATAATGCCCGCAGTAATAGGAACAATCGCACAAGAAGGTCAAACTGCTACTACTTCTGCACCAACAAATGTAAGTATAGCAACATCTTCTAGTGGCAATTATGACAATGCAGTTGTAGTTGATTCTTCTGCCGGTTCAAATCTTACTTTTTTTGAGGATGACGGTTCTAATTTTTCAGGTGATAATTTAGGATTAAATTTTCAAGTTAATTTAATGGCAAATGCATTTAGTGGTTCAAGCCCTCAAGAGATATTTACATTCAAAGGATATTGTAGGGCAACGGGGGCAACATCATTCTTATGGGATGTATCAATTGATACAACAAACACAAACGTAAATAATTTATCTTTAGGTGTTACGGGTACAGCCTCAACAAGTCAAGATGCAACAGGTACTAATGGTGTGGGCGAAAAAGTTCAATGGGCTTTTGCAGGTGGTAAAGGTGGTACTGTATATCCCGAAGAAGGAATGGAATTGAGAATGAAAGTAAATTGTACGGCTACTAACGCTCATGGGTCAACAGACGCAGATGAATTAACAATTCATTACGTCTTTGAATGAGATTGTTAATCCCAATCTTCAAATGATTCTGCCATAAATGCTTGCCACATTTTACAAGCACCATTGTGGTGTTTTCTATTTTTCATTGTAACCCCCCTTTTTTCGCTACCCAAAACCAAAAGTCATTAGAAACAGACCAAAACCATTTATCCAGTCTAGTTATATTCTCACCTCGTTTTTCAATGTGTAGACTAAATGGCTTATTTGCATGGTAACAATCATGAAGAATATTTTGATTTGAAACATAGCAGTTTCTATTTTTATTGGTTGCAATACTATACTTTCCAGCATCACCATTTCTAACATAGTGTAAAAAGTAAAGTGCTACTATATTGTTTTTTTTACTATCTGCATCAGGTATAGGTATTTATTGAGGGTACACCATTGGCGCGAATGAAACTAATTGAGAAAAGAAAACGCCATACTATTTGGAAAATACACAATTGAAGAGGTTATTTTTTATGGTGTTTAATATAGTAAACCCTCATGTAATCGGAACACTATCTTTTGAATAAACCCTTCGCTTTAAATGCTGTATCTACCCAAATATGTTTGCATTGTTTACATTCCCATAAATGAATTCTTTTCCCTCTAGTGTCATGGTATCTTGCAGATAATCTTCTAGGTATATGTTTGTACCCACATGCTCTACATGTGACATTTAATTTATCCATCAATCTTCCCATATCACTCAACTGGCCTTCGGCTGACAATATCGTCTATTCTTAATATAGATGTCGTTACTTCTGTTGCCGAAAGCATTGCTTGTTTTATCAGTTGCATAGGTTCTATAACATTCTCTTTTTCCATACTATGAATACCACCATTTGTCACATCTGGCCCGAATTCTAGATTCCCTTGCTGTACAGCGTGTCTCATAGAAAGTACTGTATCAAGTGGGTCATGTCCTGCGTTTTCAGCAATAGTGGCTGGTATAATCTCTAGAGCGTCAGCATAGGCTTCAATAGCCATTTGCGCTCTACCACCTATAGAAGCGGCATGATTTCTTAGATGTGAGGCCATTGCAACAAAAGAAGAGCCACCACCGTAAACAATACGATTAACATCTTTTACCATACCAACAACACCTAATGCATCATCAAATCCTCTTTCTACTTCATCAAGTGTGGATTGAGTAGCACCCCTAAGAATTAGAGTAGATTGGTCTGAAGATTCTGCTCCCTGAATAAATAAATAGTATACGTCATTATGTTTTTGTCTAATTATTTTAGCGTCTGAAGAATCTTCTAAATCATTTACTGTTTGTGCGACATTTAAGTTTAAAGTATTACTTAGGGCTTTCATCATACTTTCTGGTAATCTTCTTACCACACCTATATTATTTTTCTTTAGATATGCACAAATATTGTCGTGTACACCATCTCTAACAAATACTATACCTTCATCACCGATACTTTGAACAATCTTTTTTGCTTTATCTAAAAGACTATCTTGGTTTCCTTGTTTAAACTGTGAATAAGATTCAACATCCATTTGAATAGATATATTTTCTTCAGTCTTTTCATTTTCAAGACCTGTATTAACTAAAACTACTTTGGTATTCTTTTTGAAGTCAACATCTAAAACTAGATTCTTACTTAACACCACACCGTTAAAAAGATATGAATCTTCAATACTACCTCCCGGTAAACTAACAACCCTAACTTTATCTGATTCACCCGCTTTGACTACAGAATCCACACATAACTGACTAACAATATCAGTCGCTGTTTCTAGAGTTTTTCCTGTTATTGCTGTTTTTGCTATATTTTTTAGAACATCTTCATTTCCCTCAAAAGCAACATCACTTTCAAGATATTTTGAAGCCATTCTTGCTGCTTCATGATAACCTCTACAAATTACATTTGGGTGTAGCCCTTTTTTGTACAAACTTTCGCTGTTAGTAAGTAATTGTCCGGCAAGTACTACTGTGGTGGTTGTTCCATCATAGCACAGAGATTCTTGGGTCTTGGATATTTCTACCATCATTTTAGCACCCGGATGTGCAACATCTAGTTCTCGTAAAATTGTAGCACCATCATTTGTGACTATAACGTTACCAGCACCATCTACCATCATTTTGTCCATACCCATTGGTCCCAGAGTACTCTTACAAGTCTCTACGATGGCTTTTGCTGCGTTTATATTCAATGCTTGCGCGTTTGCTTTTCTTGTTTCTTGTTTTTCCATTTTTATTCCTCCTCATTATTTTCTGGAGTAAAAGGCCAATTTACTTCATTCGCTATTCTACTCGCCATTCTTTGTATATCTGACAATGCTCCACCTTGTGATATTGCTCGTAACAAAGTATCTATTCCAACTTTTAATTTTATTTCTTCTTCAATTTTCATTTTTTTTCACCATTCTATTTCTATTTCAATCACTTCTCCTGTTTCCAGAGAACGGGATTTGACTATGTTATGTTCTTGCATATGTTTGTACAAATCATATGTTAGTTTCGTATCTTTTAAACAATACTCAGCGACTTCTGTGTAACGCCCTTTACCCCACGCTTTAGGCGCTTCTATGCTAGACATAGACTTAAAATTATCAATGGTATTTTTTACTAACATATCCAATGTAGTTGTAATTCTACCATGTTTTAAGGAGGATTTTTGAATTATCTTTTTAGTATCAATAATACTGTCTTGGTTTTTATACATTATATCCCCTGCTGCAAAACAATCTAGTGATTCTTTAATTACAGGTAAGTCAAAATTAAGTATATTGTGACCTAATATTTTTCCACCTTTCTCTATATGTGCGGTGAGGTGATTACCTATATCTTTAGCATGTAAAGGTAAGATTGTAGCATCTTTAATTGTGATTTCCTTCTTAGTAAATACTGTTGCATTAGAGCCATCCCAAGTTGCAATAACGCTGGGTTCAAAGAGTGTTCTATTATTCCATCCTCCAATATCATAAGAGTAATTCGCTGTTTCAATATCTAAAGATAGAATATCTGTCATGCTCTCACCAACCTATCTTTGTACAAAAGTTATTCGTTTTTATCCTTTTTTAATCTAAGGAATACTAACTTTCCAGATTTTGTGGATTCAAACATGTCTTTAGCATATTTTGTGAAGTGATTCCAAGCGGTACCTCTAGTCACATTTGCTCTATCTTCATAGACTCTTAACATTGCTTCTTTTCTTACCCAACCATTTCCTCGATTATCATCAAAGTCCATTTTTTCAGTGTTTTGGAATGATAGTGTAAACTTAGTTCTGTATTCAGCAACCTCTGTTTTCTTAAACCCAACTTCAACTTCGTCCTCTAACCATAGAATTAGATTTCTTGTTAAATCATAAAGAATATCTTTTGCCATATCTACGTGTTCACCTGTGACTGTCCATACTCCTTCAATCATAGCCATGTGTGTAGCAAAAATAACTGTGTAATTTTCTACTGCTGGCATAAAAGACGCAACAACCTCACCTATACCGGGGGCTAAACCGTTTAGTAGGTCATAATAATCATCAATAGCATCATAACAAGCAGCGTAAAATGTTTCATCTGCCTTGAACATTTCATGCATTACACTTTCTAAAATTAATTCTTGTTCTTCCCTATCCATTCCATCCCACTCAATGAATGTGGTTTCTGACAAATTTAGAACTCTATCTCTAAGATTTTTTTGTAAATTGTTAAAGTAATCTGTAATTTCTTTGTAGTCTACAGCCATCTTTGGTAATTTTTTGAATGCGCTACTCATTCTTTTAATACTAACATCTTGCCTTTTTGCAGTGTCCCATTCACCCCAGTAAAGTAAAACTCTCTGGAAAATACCTTTTGTGAGCACGTAATCTTTTACTCCCTTTGGAGGGAAAGTAGTAATCCACATAGAAACTAAAGATTCTGCTTCTATTCTTCCAGCCTTTGTATGTTTTACCATTTTATTACCATGAGTTCCGACAGGGTTACATGCTGATTGGAGATATAGAACAGTTTCTTGACTGTGTTTGTTAGGGCTTAGGATAATACTACCTTCGTCAAAGTTAAGTCCCTTTCTCCCATTCAACAGTCCCTCTTTCATATCCTTTTGTCTATTACCATCTTCGTCTACATATTCTTCCCAACCACCGATTAAAGCAGCGTCAGTCCCAGTAGTGTAATTATCTGTAGGGATTTCTGAATCTTTTGCGACATCTCCAATAAATTCCCAAGAAACGGACTTACCAGTACGAGAAGGTTGTACCCAGAAAACGTGAACTCTAGGGTCTAAGTGGCTTGGACCCCAAGGAATCCTAACATAAGGTACTGCTGCTTGACCATTCAAAAAGAAAAAAGAAAGCATACCCGGAATATCATTATCCATTGATGTTTCTCTAAAATGTTCTATGTACCCTTTGAATATAGGGTATTTCTTTACCGCTTCATAATCTGCATAATCTCTCATAATTTGACCCCTCTAAAGGTCAGTATATAGTCTTATGTGTGATTATGTGTCTAGACATAAGATTTTCACCTCTTTACTTTTCTTTCAACAACCATTGCTTCTTCACTTGTAATGGCTTGAACTATTCTAGACCTAAGCACAGGTCCTAACCCTTTTACTTGTTTAAGTGCTTCTGGGTAAGCCATTTCTTCTATACTACCACACTTCTCGAATATTCTATCTATTATTTCTTTTCCAAGACCGGGTATCGTGGCTAACATATCTTTTCTAATATCATTACTAGCCACTCTTTTGATTGTTCTAGCACCATGTGAACTAGCAGGTTTGTGTAATTTATCATGTAATTTAGTGATAAAAAGTGCGGCTTCACTTGTATTTGGTGTATAGAAAACTTGACACTCGAAATCTGCCATAACTCTAGCGATAGTACCTGTTAATTCATTTTGAACTCTACTGTAAGTAATACGCCTTCCGTTTTTCTTTGCAATGGCTACATATTTGTCAATAGTTCCATGAATGACTATGAAAAAACGAACATAGTTTTTATCCATGTTTTCTAGTTGTCTCCAGAGATGACCATTATGACTTGATTGGAAGAAATCTGCAATACTTTTTGCTTCTACACACGCTTCTCCAAGAAGATAGTCTCCTACGACTAATGGTTGTCTCACTACTGTTAAGTGGGCTTTTTCGGCTTTCCTTATAACAGAATCACAAAGTAACCCTCTTTCATTAGAATCTATAATCAAATTAGGTTTAGGCATTTTCTGACCTCTCCATGTATTTATGTACTTTACAATAATTACTATCTCGGTATTTAATAATTTTACATTTTTGACCTTTAGATGTTATACCTATACATTGTTCTTCAATTGGTGGATGTCTAATACAAGAAAAACAAAGATTGGTTGTAGTATTCTTTCTTGCTGTGTGGTTTCTTCTACCAAGTTTTTCACCACATATTCTACAATTTTTAATCATATCATCCCTTCCGCGGTACCATCATAAAATTTACACATCCCTGTGCAAAGCCCATCTGATATGATAGTACGACACATTCCGGCGTTATATCCGTTATTACCACTACCACCCATCACAATATTTTCTACTTGGAATCTAGTTACATTTTCATCCCAATCAGCCCAACCTTGTTTAGAAATTACATCTACAATGAAATTAATGTGTTTTTCTTTTTCTTCTAACTTAACTTGGTCTGGAGGAAAAAACCACCTTAGTCTACTAGCGAGATAAGAAGCGAATTGAAATCTAGCCCTATGAGTAGGATTGCCTTCACCCATGGCTGCTTGTGCTAAACAAGGAAGGATTGTTAATCCATCAATAGATAAGTCTGGAAGATTCACAATTTCAGTTCTCTTGGATTTAAACAACTGCTTTCTTTCTTTTAATTTTAAGACTAAGCCTTTATTTCCGTGTTTTATATAACCAGAAGATGGCTCTTGCGATATCGCTTCCAATTCATTATGTGATAAATTATTTAGCATATCAGTATTAACAGGTAATCCCCAGCAACCTCTTTTACTATTATATGAATTAGGAATTCTAATCATACCTGCTGTATCGAAAGCCACAGTCGGGTCATTAGATGGTAAGTTTAATTTTTTATGCCAAGAAGAAAGTACAAGTCTACCTGCATCTTTTATTCTAGTAACGTCTAACCCAGTGGAAGGAGTAAAGGTTTTTTCCAATGTTATCCAAACATGGAATCCTCCACCACTAAACCATATGTAATGTAAGATGTCTTCTTCTAAGAGGTGTTTATGTAACCTTTGAACTTGTTCTTGCATAAAATTAAATGGGACTTCAATACCTTTATCATGAAAGTTCTTACAATCAAAATCACATACAAAATGCCTAATGATTGGGGTGTTATAATCAACTCTATGGTTTCTTGGTGGGGTTAGTGCTCTGTAACCATAGGATGTAAAATATACATCACCACTACCACTTTTACCTTTCCAATAATTTTCTAATTCATCCCAATTTTTAACCAATCTTCTGTAACCCTTTTTTCCATTAGCGGCCACTTCGAGAACTTCTCTTGGGAAATCAAGAGTAATAAAACTCATTCAATCAAACCCTATTGTCTAATTTCTTGTAACAATTCTACAACAGTATTACCGAAAGAATCATCTATACACTTTCTGTTAAAAGTAACATCAAATGTTTTGAAAGAAGGTATTTTATCTAAACCAGTATCAACATAATCATCTAATGTTGTTTGTGTTGTGGTTTTTATATTGTAACACGATTCTGAACTTAAATAACCGAAACTTACAGTTATTTGGTCACCATAGTGCTTACCCATTTCTTCAATTATATTCTTTATTATTAGTTCTGTTTTTCTCATTTCACTCATATTATACATCCTCCAGTGTCCATGCGGGGCAAAGGTGCATAAAATCACACCACTGACATTTGAAGTCATTTCGCTCTGCTGGAAAGTCATTATCTAAATGCGCTTTTACTAATTTTTTCATGCGCTTTTCTATTGTTTTAGTGGCATATGTGGCTTTTCTATCACTAGTTGGTTCATATTCCCAATTAGCACCATCACCTTTGTTTATACCACCGCCGGGGAATTCCCACCCCCAGTATTGAATAGGTAGAAATTCTTTGTGAGGACTACAATTTAACATCATTCTGTAGAATTGCATTTCTGCTCTTAACTTAGTAGCGGTTTTTCCCTTTTTCCACTTTCCGGTTTTCAACTCCATTAGAATAAAACCTTCTTCGTTTTCAAATATCCTATCAATAAATCCACGCATGTGAATTGGTACTATTATATCATCAACCTCTACATTTCTAGTTGCGTGAACTTCTGCTTCATTTCCAACAGGAAACCAATCTACACCTTTGGTAATAACTAATCTCTCAAATTGCCAATCTACCCATGTAGATATCTGCTCATCTTCACCGTACAAATAAGGTGAAGGTGGTTTTGGAATTATGTCATGTGTCATCTGTCTAGCAAGATGTAAGTTATCGTTTTCTATTTCTTCTAATATCTCATCAATATGATTTACTGCTTCTTTAAAGAAAAACTCTGTCATATCATGGACATTGTTACCTCTGATATGGTGGTCTTTTTCTTCTTGTTGTAACTTCATAATGTTTTGAAAATAATATTGCTTAGGACAGAAATCGAAAGTCCCCAAACTACTCTTTGTTATTCTCAATTTTTTATCTTCCATTTCTGGAAGCCAAGCATATGTGCTTACAGCATATGATTCTAATAATTCTTTATGAGGGTAATTAGACTCGTTATTTCGAGCCACCTTATCTTCTCCGTTAGGATTCCATCTCATTCTTCTTCCTCCTGTGAAATATACTCAACTGATGCATTACAGGAAGAACAATGTAAGTGTGTCACTATACCTTCTTCACCCATCAAATCTTCTTTATCGTGGTCTGCTTGCCAAATCAATTGACCTCCACACCACCAGCAAACATCTCTTTTATTTTTGTCCATTATTGATGTGACAATAAGACTACTTTTTTCATGTTTAGATATCAGTTTCTGTAAGTAGACTGTCAAATCCATAGCCTCTTCTTGAGCGTGTGTTAACCATTCTGGTATAGTCAAGTCCTCTCTTTCCATAGTAGTACCATATTTGTTTTTCCCAACTTCTGCTCTCTTCATTATTTTTTTACATACTTCATCTTCTATTTTACTCATCACCAATACACCTCCGGCACTGCTATACTAGCATCAACTTTATCTAAATCCCATCCTAATGTTTGATAGACAGGCTTGATTTTAGCCATTATGAATTTTTGTACTATTGTTTCATAGTCAACAGAATAATCAGATATCTCATCTGGTTTTCTAAACGCTATTACATTTGCTTTAATTTCCTTATGGAACTTTACAAAGTGTGACTTTCCTTCTGGTATTTCTTTGATGAATATCCATTGTGCACCATCTCCGGGTTTAAATGGGTCTATTGTAGTAATGTTTTCATTGTAATTCTTAGCGGCTCTAACTTGCATAGGTATGTTAGATTTATATTCACTAAATGGTCTTTTTATTCTTCCGTAAGGGCTTAATTTTTGAACAGGATATTCACCATTTAATACCGCTTTGGTAATTGGTCTAAGAGCATTGGTTACTTCATCTTCTTCTGCACCATTACCTACTAGATTGAATAGAACTGATTGTACTTCTTTTGTTATTGGTGCAGCGTTAGCCGCTTTTAGTTCAAAACCTGTTACTTTCATTTTACCCTTATCTGATTCAGGATAGGTTTTAATTCCGAAATATCTATTCTTTGTTTGGGCGCTTATCCAATAGTCAAAATACGCCTCTAGTTCCACATCCATGTATGGCATGTCTAGTTGTTTCTGAGCCTCTTTTGTTAGATGCTCCGCTAGTGCTTCCGCTTCTTCTAAAGGAACTTGTATAAAGGCTGAATCGGTATGTCCGTACAACCCCTTGTAACCTTGCTTTTCACTTTCAGCAAGTAGGAATCTAATACTATCTCTACCCATGTGGGTAATTGTTTTTCCAATATCTAAATCGGACCACATACCACCAATCTTACCCATGGAAACCATTCCGTATAGAGCATTGACAGCAACTTTAGTAGCAGTCTGTAGCATATCGTACCCAAGTTTTTCATCGGGATTTGTAGCAGCATACATTTTCTTTTTGTATTCTTTTCTTAGAGCAAGCATTTCAGACACAACGCTTGGGAATAACCCTTGTTCTGACTGGTCCCAGTGTGTCCCATTACCGGGTGATTTGATATTTTCACCCGGACCATCTCTTTTAGTAGTCCAACATAAGTTTAAACTGAGAATTATATTTGGATATAGAGAAGCGTAATCAAATAACCCAACACCTATATGTCTACCAGAAATAGGGTCAGGAATATATGCCGCTTGTAAGTCTTCTCTATTCTGAGCCTTTGAACTAGGTGCTTTCAACTCGGTCCTACGAGCGATTAAGCCTCTAAAATATCTAGTAACTTTATTTGTACTAGGGAAAGAAACACCACATAGTTTCATCATAGCGACATGAAATTCTACAGCATGTAGTTTCTCATCTACATCTCTTAACAAAGTGGTATCAACTAAACAATAGTCTACGAAGTCATCAAAATATTCATACCAACCATTGAAAACAGTCATACCTTCTATTCTATCTGTAAGTTTTTCACCTAACTCAAGACTTTGTGCTACCCAATTTAATGAGCGACTAGACATCTGTCCTCTACCTGATTTTTGCCATATAGACTCAAAACCACTACCAGACATACCTCTAGCGGCACTGTCAAAAACTAGTCTCCCTTTGATGGGTTGAGCAGTTTCTTTGTACCCCGATTCTTTCTTTGGGACTAATACTTGGTTAATAGGACTCATACGATTCGGGTCTGCTAATCTCCTGTGTAGATGAGGGAAATCTGCCCAATTACCTGCATGAGCGACTAATATGTCAGGATTTCTTTCATCCATATAATTAAGGAAACCTTCGTGCATATCGCTTTCATTATCATATAAATGTAGTAAATATCCACCTTCTCTATCTACCAGTGTGGTTTTTATTTCCGCTTCGGGTTTCCAAGCAAATACCATAGGGGTTTCATCTTGATTATCAACTACAGCCATGACTGTTGTGAAATCTTCTTTTGGGTCCCACTCTAAATCGAAATACCATATTCTAGGATTAAAATCAGGAATACCATCGGGGTATTTTTGTATAATATATTGGTCTACAAAACTTAAATCTGCTTCGTAAGTGTAAGGGTATTCTTCTTTTATATCCCATAAATTACCGGGGTGGTTTACTGTCAACTTGATTAGTGGATAGCCATCTAATCCTACTGCTGTTTTAGATTTATCAAATTTAGCACCGGGATATCTGCTAACAATTTTATTCATTTGCCACTGTGGTATATCTGCTCTTACCCAACATGAAGGAAATATGTAATCATCATCTTCAGAAGTGATTATTCTTTCTTTTAAAACCCCATCTAGACCTCTTGTTCTCTCATAAAGGAACGGTGCCTCATCATTATGTACTAGACCCTTGTGAGTCTTTAGATACGCACCACTAGGGTAAAAGTAGTCTACTATCATCAGTTCACCTTCTGATTTATTATTACCAAAAGGGTGTTACTTTGTTCTATGAATAATGGAAGTTGTTCTCCCATATGGAAAGTAGCCGCTTCATTGTCTAAGAAGTTTATACAGTCACCAAACCAATGTCCGAAATGACTCTCGATATTACTGTGAGGACCTTGTGCATTTGTAACCGGAGTGGTAATAAATAATCTTGGTGTGTGCTTTTTACCTAAGTGTATTGAAAATTCCTTTTCTTCAGCATTCACGGTTACTTTAGCGCCATGCTTACCTGTGATATCATTCATTTTTGAAGCATTTTTTATGTCTTTTACAGTAATATCGCCATGAACTTCCAATGGTGTTTTCTTTCTTGTCCAAGTACTCCACATACTAGCAATGGTTTCATCCAATAATTTGTTTATCATGGGTGTCCTTGAGTGACTAGTAATAATATCAGTAGTAGGTAATTGTAGTTTGGTTTTTTCTATACGAAGATACAACGTTTTACCGCTACCACTTTGTCTAACAATTATTTCTTCACCTTTTATTTTTTTACAAAAAGAAACTACTTTCTTCAAATCAGAAATATCTAATTTACCTTCGGTTTTTATTTCACTTGGGTCTACTATCAAAGATTTTCTCAGATAATGTGTGGCAAAACCGATTTCACCAGTGAGGCGAGAACCCGCGACATCTAACCGCAGGTCCTCTACATCACCGAAAGATGTTAAAAATCTCAAGAACTCAGTTCTTTTTATTTGTATTTCAGTCATTTAATCACAGGCTTCCATCACTTAATTCAGGTAAACCTATCCATCTAGCAGGTTTACCCGCTTCTGTAACTAGGATTGTTCTTTTCTGGCCCTGTAAATCCGCATTGGTTTTACTCTTCTCAAAGGTTACACTAAACTCGCTTCTAATTACACCTTTACGCTCATCATCATATGTATCTGTCCTCTCACAAATAAGGATTTGATACACATAATTATTGGTAGCCTTCTCACAATCAGGTCGCCATTTCGCTGCCTCTTCATTCTTACCAAAGGAGTAATTAGTCATTCTAAGATGTGTTTCCCAAAAGACATTTACACCAGCACTAACCAATCCTCTCGATAGAGCAGTCAGTTGATGGAATCTAGTCTTACGAATAGCCCAGTCCCACTGATGACCTACCTTGACATTCCAATCCGCCGCTTCGATACCATCAGAGGCTAAATTTAGGTCAATTATTCTCATGTTGTTTATACATATAGAATCCCAAAGGTCTATTCCAGTCACAATTACACCCCACAATCTATCACCATCGTAGTTTTCTTCTTCTTGTTTACGAGCGATATCTACAGCAAACTGCATTATCTTCATTACTCTATCATGAGTGGCAGGATAATCGTATGCTGTTCTATCTCCTTTCTGCATAACCCAAGGGTCCCAACATCTAATACTAGTGCTGTTTTTGTAGAATGCTGCTGCTGAAGCCGCACCCCCACCATCGAAATCTAAAATCCATAAGTCACCAACAACTTCTTTTGCATGTAAGGGGTCTACAAGTCCTGTCTTTACTTTATCATAAGCATCTAAAACTATTGCGGTTTTACCTGTATTCTCATGTCCTGCTACAAGAGCGAACAATGTACTTTTAGGACTCTTCTTATGTAGAGATTGTAGTTCATTTCTCAAATCAGCAAAAGGGTCATTAGAAGCATCGTATGCTTTTTCTATAAAATTAGACTGACTCTCTTTAGGATTATTACTAGTTTTCTTTTTCTTTTGTTTCAAAGGTGTAAAGGGTACTGTTTCTTTAGCATCCTTAGCCTCTTTAGCCGCACCAAATCCTGCCATTATTTTTCCTCCTCGTTACCTGTATCTACACCTGCTTGTGCAAGTTGATTCAGTTGGTTTTGTAGATTATTTGTTGCACCAAGAACGTTGTTAGCATAGGCGACTAAAAACTCAATCTGTAGTTTTTGTGCAGCACTTCTCTTCATTTCCTCTTTCAAAGCACCATCTAGATTCACGGCGGTCATTCTTAATTTCTCAAATTCTTCTTTCAAAGTCTTGTTTTCTTCTTCTATTTCTTTCTTTGTACTCATTTTTTTCCACCTCAGTTAAATTGGTCCTGTCCAGTATTTCCTCCACCGATTCTAGGGCGGATTCTTCTTGGGTCTGCATAGACACCAAAGACATTTAGTTTAGCAACTCTTTCATTATCTTTTACAGATACTCCAACTCTTCCAATTACATAGACTGTAGACTTTTCAGCCCACTCTATTTCAGAAGTGTCATCTCTGGCTACGAAAGGTGATGTTGAATCGTGACAAGCGCCACTAACCCAACAACCTACTTCTGCTGCCCTACCTTCACCATATTGGCTTTGTAGAGCCACTGATGTTAAATTGAAAACATAATTCTTACCACTCTGGTCGTATTGTGTTTCTCTAGCCTCAGTAGATAGCCTATTTACTGTACCCTTGGTAATAACCACAGGTCCTGAACGACCCTGTTCACCATTGATTTCAAAAGTTCTGCTTCCAGATTCATATGCTTCATCTAAATCTTCTAAAGGTACAAAGAAATTATGCATGTCTCTACTTGTAAGATATCTTGAAGGGTGTAAGAACTTTCTCTCACTTTCAGCAACGAATTTATCTGTATATTCTATCTTTTCACTAAATCCATAACTAGTACCAAGAATATCTCTGTAAGCCTCTGGTGCATTAGCATTAGGAGGTCTAACGTAGATTTTACAAGGTTCTCCTACTTTAACTTCCATATCAACATCATCACCAGTAGCATCTACTCTCCACATAAGAATCTCTGACTCGAACTTATTTTCTTCATTACCTAAGAAGAAGTAATGTCTTCCCATTAATTCTTTGACCATTGGCCTACCAGTGGTTGAACCTAACAAACAGATGTATTGTCCATCTGCTAAGAATCCCATACTTGGTGGAGTATCAACGGGTTCAACAGTTTCTAAACTTCCATTAGAAGTAACTATCTTCCAAAAATCTCCTTCTTTTTCATAGACACCTACCTTTCCGCTATCAATAGCAGCGTTTGGGTCCATTGTGAAGTCTCTTGAGGCTCTTCTTACCATGTTAGCCCTACGGTCTCTTTTGTTTCCATCTACACCTATGAAACAACCAACAAAGACAGTACTGTTAGAACCACCACCAACTGTCGCTCTTCTAAGTTGAACATAGCACTGTTCAAACCAATCAATCAAAAGGTCTTCATCTTCTTCTTGAGGATTGTCACAGCCGTAGTCTTTCTTTATAGACTCCAAAAAGAAATCTAAAACCACATCAACTTTTTCATTAGTTCTTTCCGCGTGTTTTTCCACTCTTGTCATTACAGATTCAGGTAAATTACCATTGGCCCTGTTAAATCCGGCCACATTCTCTTGCTCTTCGTCATCATATTCATACTCATTGTCCATTAGTTCTTCAACTCCTTTCTTAATTTTGCAATAAAACAATCCATGAATGAGGCATCGCTGTCCGGCCACTCATAAATTGAATTCATCATATCACCGTATACGGCTATTATATCCCATAGTTTGGGGTTACTGTCTGTCACATCAAAGAAACTTGATATGTTCTGGTAGAAAGAGCGCATGATAAATATCCTATCTCTACCTTGGTTAATCGCTTTGTGGAATGCAACACGCATTTCCATCCATTCATTATCTAAACCAGCAACTGCTGAATCTGATATAACATCTATATCTCTAATTTTTTCAACCAACGCCTTTGGTGTTTTGTTTGTGCTTTCTAACACATTCACACAACTTCTCAAATCTCCACCCATTGTGGTCACTAAACGTGGGAAATGCTCTTTCCAGTCTGAAAGTAAATCAAACCCGTTTACGTTACTCATTCCTAATGTTTCACAAACATTAGTTAAATGGATTGCACCTTCTTCTGCTGTTAGTGGTTTGAATTGATATACACTACATCTACTTCTTATTGCAGTTGTAATTTTATCTAGATTGTTTGCTGTCATAATAATCAAACAATTACTAGCATAGTTTTCTATAATTTGTCTAGCAGCATCTTGAGCAGCCTTAGTCAACCCATCTGCTTCATCCAAGAGTACTACTCTTCTTTCTGCACCTATTGGTTTTGTGCTTGCTAATATTTTTAATTCACTTCTGATAAAATCAATACCTCGGTCATCGGAAGCATTTGACTCCACATAATTAACAGGGTCATAATAATCTCCTAACACACTCCTAGCGATTATTCTTGCAGCAGTAGTTTTTCCAACTCCGGGTCTACCATGTAGTAAAATAGCAGCGGGCCATGATTCATTTTTCCTCCATTCTTTAGCATCGTCTATGAAATCCTTCTGTCCTACTATTTTCTCAAGAGTCATAGGTCTAGCAATTTCATTCCAGTTACTTTGTGTATATCTCATTTAATCACCTCGGTGTATGAGAAGGAGTAGTGAAGTAACTTGTAGCCCAGCAAGGTTACAAGATAAAGGATTTACACACAATGAACGAAAATTTATTTTTTTACTCCTTCTCATACAATTCTCCCTTCTTCATTTCTTTATATAGAATCTTATATTCTTGCTCTTTTAGACCATCAAAATCTGACATCCATTTTACAGTTTCTTCAAAATCTACTGGTACATGCATACCCATTTTTCTGTTTGTCCTTGTAGGTAAAGGGTTTTCAAAAATCCACTCCATTAATTCTATCTTAGGTGCTTGTGAAAAATAGGGAATTAGTTTCGCTTGTTTAAGGAAATGAAACCATTTTTTAATATCAGACTCGCTGTAATAAAACTGCTTTAGTTCTATTCCTATATTTTCTAATTCCTCTTCTACTTTTTCAAGTAATTCATTTCTAGGATATACAAACAAGGTTTTCCAAGAAACCCATTTTCTTAACTTAAAACCACCATCGTATCTATCATCTCTTGATACTCCTGTGTATATATCTAAATCAGCACAAATGAAACCTAAAGTAAAACTCCAATCATCCATCATCTTCACCAAACATAACATCTACAACTTGTAATACATCATTCATCCCTAAGTCATCTCTGACTTCCACAAGCAGGGGGTCTACGATTGTAAGTGGGTTCTTTATGATAGTGGGAGTTACTACTTCAACCACTATGCAATATTCACTAGATACTTCTTGCCATTGATTTTGTAAAACCATTCCTGTTCTTCTATTGATTGTGAATAACAATTGTCCTGTTAAATCCCCAAAAGTTTCCATTTCACCCACTACAACAAAATCATCTATACCATCTAAAGCACAAACTTTGATAGAAATACTATCTTCGTTTTTCTTTACGGAATGAATTCTAAACGGTTTTCTCGCTAATGATTTCATCAATGTATAACCACCTTCTTCTGTCGGGTTATATGGGTTATTATTAGGGAATCTAATCATATCATCATCGTGGGTTAAACTACCCCAGTGGTCTATTAACACAGGATGGTGGACTATTATTGGTTCATCTGAAAGAGACTCTTGAAATCGTTTTAATCTTTCATCTAATTTGAGATGTGCGTATCTTGGATAGATAGCATCATACACATGAAGAGTATCATTTACTGGTACGGTTTCTAATATCACAGGACCATTAATAGACCACGATAGTTTTGGGGCTATACCTCTTGGAATCAATCTACCACTCCTATCTCTCCATACAAATCTAGAACCAGTAGGTTCGTTGATTATGTGGAGCATCTTGGTGCTTCCTTTATCTAAAACTCTCTGATAAAAACCACTGTTGTAATTAATAATTTTGTTCTGGCCTTCAGTAGATATATGAGGGTAAAACCGTCTTGGTGTTAATGCTAAATCTATGTCCTGATACCACAATTCCCCAGCATCTAAACTTAGAGGGTCAGTAAATAACACCTCTAGTAATTCGTAGGTCGGTTTTCTTTTAATGTGTCTATTCAATACCTGTGGTGATATCTTATTCCCACTTACTGATAATAAAAATGCAGTTTCAGTCATTACTTTCTCACCCATAATGAATCGCCAGAATAATTTTGCTTCTACTTCATCCATAGTATGAGCCGCTTCTAGAATTGAAATAGCACCCTCTGCTACACTTTCAGCATACATTATCATTTCATTTACTGAGCGATTTCTAGGAGAGCCTTCGTTGCTCTCTCCTGCTAATGCTTTCCACACTTTTCTTTCACCAAGAACATCCATTACCACATCAATGTAAGTACCAACTTCTTCTGCAAATCTATTTACCAGTGTGGTTTTATTTAAAAGGGGTTTGCTTGGTATGAATAGTTGATACAATTCCGTAGCGTCTTTGAAAGAATCCACATCAGAGAACACTTGGTTTTTATTTACACCTAAGATAATATTCTCATGTAATCTAGCAGCATGAGTAAATCTCATGGTATCACCTAAATACGAAGATAGTTTTATTCTTGGTGGCTGTTATGCCCTTCTGAATAAGTCTCTTCTTCTTCTTCCCATCCTGCTCTTTTCGCTGCTTCTCTCTCATCTTCTACATCGTTTACAAAATCTACCAGTCTAGGAATTAATTCTTTCAGTTGTTCTACTGTAAGTCTAACTCCGTGTCTAGTAGGTTGATTCTTACCATCTTGGATATTATTTATTCTCAAGTCTAACCAAGTCTTTTGATAGTATTCTATTCTTCTGGCGACTACATCACCTTTTCCATTCATCCATTTTCCTTCTAAACTAGAAGTTCTCCATAATGTCTCATTACTCATTCAATCACCTCTCTATATACTCTACTTAACCACGCAATTTCTTGTCTGTACCATTTATCCCAACAATATTGACATAAACCTTCTATTCTTGCTAATCCTTTAGCCTTCATTTCAGAACCACATTTACCACAGTAACAATAATCACCCATTTAATCACCTCTCTTATCAAAACAAACTTTACAAATTGGTTTATTACCATACTGGTTTGTCCATATTCTCCCCTTAGTATTACATGAGTAACAAAAATCAATAACGTAATTCATTTTTTCAAACTCCTGAATCCTATGGGAAGAGGTAATGTTTCTAATGCTCTACCTACCCCTTTTCTTCTGTAACAACCAGCACAGATAGTTTTCCCTTTTGATTTAGCAGATGCTGAAATTTTTATTTTATGACACTTGATACAAAGAATGCGTGGTGAAGAACTTACAGGTCTAGACATCTACTCCTCCTCGTCTGAATTAACGACAAAGCAGTAAGTCCCCCATAACCAAGTTGGTACTTTCCCACCAGTAATTGGACAAGTATCACCGACAAGAACACCAGTCTGGTCTTTTGCTGCTTGAATCATTTCTCTTCTTGTCATTGCTTGCATAACTCTTTTATCATCTATTTTATACCTCATAAACAATTTATCTCCCGCCATCAAATGATAATCATCAGGGTCTACATTGAATGCTTTATCGCAATTTGGACACTCATACAAGTAGCCCCAAATTTCTACTACATCTGTATCTCCGTTTTCCAATAATACTTCTTCGCTAGATAAAAATCTAGGAGTGAAAGTTTCATGTGGCATTTCTATTAATTTACTACCACACTCACATTTCCATCCATGTGCAATATCTATCTTGTGTTGTTGTTCTAACATGTAAGCCTCTTCAGGATTAGCGGGAGCATCGAAGAGAACCTCTTCATTTTCAGCCATGTTAATTCCAATAGCCATCATTATAGTAGTAAAACGGGCGTGGTTTTCTAACACATCGGGATGATTCATCATCTTTGTTAACAACAAAGTATCATCTGACATTTTCTTATATGTTAACCCAGAACCTTCGGGCGCCCATATAGCACCTATCCCTAATCCACTCATCAAATCTTTAGCCCATTTTTTCATATCATCATTCATTTCAAAACTCATATTAATTCCTCTTTCCATTTTTCATCAACTTTTACAAAGTCGAATGAATTACATTTTGGACAAGGGTAAAGGATGAAACCATCAAAAACCATGACGGTTTCTTTTCCTGTTACTTCTTCCCCACACATTGTACATGCCTCGATGCACTCCGCCGAAGTACATACCATAAGTAGTCTTTGGAGTTCTCCATTTACTTCTATGTGAATATCTATATCATGAATTGGTGCAGTAATACCATCGGGGTATTTCACCTTACCACCTTCTATAAAATTAGAAACAGAAAACTCTATTTTTTCGTATTCATCTTCATTCATTCAATCACCTTTTCTCCACAGAACTCACACCTCTTAGGAATGTTTTGCTTTGTTGTCTTTGTTGCATAACAATGTTTGCATTCAAAAATACGATGACCTAATCTCGTTGGGGAACGATGGACTTCACGCCATACACTATTCCAAGTTTTATTCATTCAACCACCCCTTCTAATTCTTCAATGTGATTTAGAAGCAAAGAAACGTACTCTATTAGTTCTAATCTATCCATTTCATCGACTTTTTTAATTGCATCTTGAATTATACTCGTTTTAACCCATGCTGTTGTTGTATTAAACTTCATTTAATCACCTACGCTCCTATTTCTTGAGAACTCTTTCTTCTTCCTCTCATGGTACTCAACACAATCCAACTAATTGTATGTTCATCTTCCATACCGATGTTGAAGTTCATGGTTTCGGCAACTGTTTTCGCCTCGCTTTTTGATAAGTTCTCAAGTAAGTCTGATTTTACTGGTCTGAAACCATTTTGGTCTTCAATACACATAACTATCCTATATGAATCTCCATCACGTAAAGGATAGTAGACATACCTGTTTCCTTTTTTATGGTTATTTAATTCAATATTATTACTAACATATTTAATCATTCAATCACCTCCTACATGACCAAAATCATTCAATATTGTTACAATCGCTTCTTGCTGTTTTCCCGTTGTTTTTCGTTCATAACGATAATGTTCTAGTATACTCCATAATGTTTCAAACTGTTCTTCGCTAATTACTTGTCCTGTTGATTTACTTCTATAACTCATTCAAACCACCTCTATTTTGGGTGCGACAGTAGAGAAACTTGCAGCCATGCCTATGAAGCAGTTGTTCTCCCAACCCTGTCGCCAGTTGAGAGATGAACTCAAGAAAAGAACTAGGTTAGTAATTCTTTCTATCATCTCACTCCTCTCCTATCAAATATACATCATTTCCTTGAGTTGTCAAATCTTCTAATTCATCGGGGTCTACTCCAAGATATTTAGCCATTGCATTTTTCTTACTATCTTTATCTAGAATAGGTATCACACTAGACTTTGTTACTAATCTTGCTTCTTCTTCAGTCCACCATCCCATGTCTACACCATGAAAAGCCGCCATCACATACTCAGATGTTACTAAATCGGTATCTTCATGGAATACTGGTCTAATAGCATCAACCGTGATGTTTCTATTCATAGGGTCTACATCTAGTGTTATAACTAAATTCTTTAGTAGAGGAATACCAACTTGGTATTCTTCAGATAAATCCTCCAGTAACATTTGCCATATGAAATAGTCAACCAAATCAGTTTTTAGTATATCTCTTCTTACAAAAGCCCAAGCGCTGTGTTGAGTAGATGTATCATCTACTAGATTCATTACATTAGCAATAGTCTTTTGTCGTTCAGATATTCTATTCCAAGTCCTGTCAGGAATTAAAACCCCATCTATTTTTTCTTTCGCTTCCAATATTTTATCATACATTTTTCCATCTTTTATTTCATTCATTTTTATTCATCTCCTTCTTTTTCATTTCTTTATATAGAATCTAACTGTTGTATTCATAACCACAAATCCTACACTTAGTTTCTCCTTTTACTCTTGGGTGCGATGTTTTGCACTTGCTTTTTTTATTCATGCTTCTTCCTTTACTATCTTCTTTATTTCTTTTATGTCTAATCCGTATTCAATATGTTCTTCTGGGATATACTTACTCCTTTTCTCTAACATATTAAAAATCACTTTGGTAATATTACTGGCTGCTTTATTGAACCTTTGTTCAGCCACTTTATCTCCATTTGGTATTCCAATCATCTTTATTTCATTAACAGACTCATGGAAAGTTTGCTCTACTTTTGTAACTAATAACGCCTTTAGTATTTCATACTCAGCGTGTTTTACACTCTTGAATCTCATGCTTTCACCCTCGTTTCTTCTTCAAATCATCAATTGTGTCTCTCATGTTAAGGACATCTAAATGTTCATAAGTATGGAAATCGTCATTTTGCTTGTTTTGTCTAAACTCTAACTCTCCAATTAAAATATTCAAACCTCTCTTGGAATCTCCGTTCCTACTTTGTTCTTTGTAATAATTATAAGCCCATTCAATAAACTGTTCTCTATTCTTGTGATATGAAGACACTTTGAAATCTTCCACATCTTCTAAAATCACTTTAACTCTTTCATCTAGTTCGTTATCTTCCTTTAATATACTTTTCCAACTCATTCTACTATCTCTCCTTCTAAGGTTACTTTCTGTTTACAAGAAAAACAAATAGGTATCATCAACTCTCCACCTTGACTATAATCGGTGTAAATCCATACTGTTGCGCCACAACATTGAGTGAGATGTATATCTAAACCATTACTCGGTTTATCATCACTCATTCTTGCATCACCCCTGTCCAATACACAAGCCACTCTAATTTCTCAATCAACTCATCTTGGTCTATCTCATCTAACTCATACTTAATCCACATCTCTTGGAGATAGTATGCAAGGCTATGTTTTGAGTTGGATGACATGTTATCCACTTCATACCGTATTTTACCCCTCATGCTTTCACCCTCGTTTCTTCTTCACATACATTACAGTAGGGATGTTCTTCACAATCATCTGTAATCTTCATTTCCTGATTCACCCACATCTTAAACTCCAAATCAGTAGAGCCGCAGTGTGTACATTCAAACTTGTATGTCATGCCGTCACCCCCATCCACCAGTCAGGTGGGCTTGTGTGTCTGTAATGCACACCGCCTTTACTGTCTGCTTTGCTGTGGTAGTAGGCTCTGTACGCTTTGACTGCATCATCATCTTTGTATTCATCAGGCATGGCCTGAGCAAATGGTGTAAGGTCACCTTCAGGGATGTATTCTATCCATTCTATCATGTGTATTATTGGCTGCTTACATGCATGTTCTTTGAGGAAACGTTGTTCATACTCCCTGCACAAAGCCAAAGCGTGTGTCGCAAGCCATGAGAAGTTAGCACGTGTATCTCCCGCAAAAATTGTGCATGGATGATTCTGGTGGCCACCTTTGTATGGAGTACCACTCTTAGTCAATGGCATTCGTTCCTTTGGTGCTCCATGTCTACGCAAGGCTGATGCCATCATTTGTGCTGACTCAGTGACCATCTTAGGCACTCTCACGCAGTCCATTGCTGCTGCTGCTTTTATCGGGTTATTATCTAATACAAATATATTCATTCTTCTTCCTCCTGTATCAAACTGTCGTCCGCGAGCATCTCCGCACGTTCCATATCCTCATGTGTTCCCCACGCTTCGATGAACCACAAGTAATAGTCTGTATCTGCTAGTGTGTCTAGTGCTTCTCTTCCTTCGTAAGCCAATGTCTGTGCCATCTTAGCCATGTGTTCTTTGTAACTCATACTCATTCTTCCCACCCCAACTTTAAGTCGTCTAGTATTGATTCAAGACACAGAGTATGTTGTTGAGATTCATTACATTTTCCACATTGAATGGTTACGAGTACATCTTCACCACTATTAATTACCTCAAAATTACCTATGTATACATAGTCATGTAAACATAAATTCTCATCTAAATATTCTTGTCCTCTTCCATCACTCATTTATTCTTCCTCCGCAAAAATACCTGTTGCTTTCTCATAAGCAGTATAGATGTCGTTGTCAGGATATAGATGTCTATGTGTTTCTTCTAACCATTCAATGTAAGTATGGTCTTCGTCATGTCGTTGCTGAATCCATTCAAGCAACTGGCGAGTCTGTTGTATGATACTAGGCATTTATTCTTCCTCCAGCATTATACCAGTCATATTATTTTGTGTTACAAAATCTATTACCATCTTAGCATTAGTATTTTCTGTCAATCCAATCAACGCACCATAAGGTGTATTCAATGATGGTACACCGTGTATCAATATCTTCCAACTATCATCAGTATATACTGGCTCTGCTTTGATGTAGTATATTCCATTAGTAGAAGCGCTCTTCAATATAGGCTCTTGCTTTGCTAACCATTCTACAACACTATCGGGCGCTCTAAGTTTAATGGCAAAACCATAATCTCGATTTATACCAACATCACCTATACCCTGAATATGTATTCTGTTCGTTTCACTTTTCGTTCTTACTTGTATTCTTCCTTCATTCATTTTTATTCATCTCCTTCTTTTTCATTTCTTTATATAGAATCCTTCTTCTTCTTCACACAAGAAGCAAAGGTATTCTCCCTTGTCACTTATTGACACATAATCATTGCAACCTAAGCAAGTAAAGTAACCCTTACTTTTTTCGTAGTCATCCCACATGTCTTCTTTATCCCATTTTGTTCCCTTGAAATCATCAATCCAGAAACCAGCATTGTATTTCGATGCTGATACTGACCGGAATAATGATTCACCCAACGGTAAATCACACATGTCAGCAACATACTGTTGTTGTTTTTCTGTCTCTACTTCGTGTACACACATTCTCTCTCTTACCCACATGATGAGTTCGGCTGAATCCTTCCATTTCTTTTTATCATCAGGAATCAATAGATGAGCAAGGATTGCTAACTGTACCCCCGTTCTTCCATGTCCACCAACACATTGACAAGAAATAGTTTTTACATCATTATCATAGATATCCTGTATTAAATTATACCAGTCTGTTTTATCAAAACTTGTTGGTATGTTATAGTCAGGCCAATTGATAGGAATTATTACCGTCTCTGTTTTTTCGTATCTGTCTGATGTAACCCAACCATCAGGTATGTTATGGGGTGTATATCTCAACACCACATCACTAGGCCCAATAGCAAGGTCGGGTTCGGGTGTCATTCTATACCAACAACCATTCCTCGATGAACCACCACCGTAGACTTTTATCCCATTTTCTGTTTCAAACACTAGTATATTACCAGTGTGGCAATTATTTTTACTTACATTATACATTCATATCACCATCCAATTTATTGCTCCCGAACTGTTCTGCTAATGCTTTCCATACTGCATTCTCTAATTTTTTAATCCTAGAAAGGTCCTTCTCAACAAGATATACATCATAATCCTCTTTCTTTTCAGGTTGAGGGGAAGGTATGTCTTTAGCCCAGTTTTCTTCAGACCAGTACATTTCATGTTCTTTACAAGTGTGGCAATCAGATTCTCCACATTGAATAAAATCACTACTGTAAATACTTCCGTATTTACCTTTTGGGTGTCTCCTATGGTCTACAATATTTAGACCGTAAAACAAATCTCTGAGTGAATCAGTTTCAGGCTCTTCAGTTTTATTTTTGTATAGGTTGTTTCTCAACCAAGTTGGTTTTGCTTCAATTATTCTTACAGCGTTAGTTAAATCATGATGTTCTACTTTTGTATTGTGCTCTATTTCCTTTTTGTGTCTGATGTATCTGACTATTTCATACAACATAAAAGCGTCATCTATATGTTCAACACCCGTAGTCCCCATATCAAAAGACCTTTTGTTTGTGAACTTGTTGAAGAAATGACCAGTGTTGTGTTGTGCATTCTCTAATTTGTTAATAGCCACTAGTAATGGTGATAACTTGTGATATTGTTGGTCATCATTATCAACCAGAACTTTCTCTAAGATGTTTAACCAAACAGCACACTCTTTACCAAGGTCACAAGTTTCTGCATATTTCGTACCACCATATGATGATTCCCATCCTACTCTAAAACTAATTCTACAAAAATCTAAAATATCAGCAACTTGACTCCAATCAAAAGTACCTATCTCTGCTGGAAGATAGTAATGCTTCCTAGATTCTGTCACCCCGTTATCTGATGAATCTGAACCCATCACAAACAAGTTATCTTTTCCAATTACATGATGGAGAAAAACAGAATGGGTAATTGTTGCACTATTTTTCCTACGATTTGCATGTCTCATCTCTCCAACAGATATTGAAAACGTAGCCTTGACAATCCAAGCAGCAAATATACCAGCAAAGAATGCAACTTCTTTTGGATTCTGTAAAGGTCTTGCCTGAAACTGATGAAAGTATGTAGCCAACCAACTGAATTGTTTACAGTAGAACTTGTTACCAAAATCTACACCTTCCATAAACTCAGTAAAATAATCTGCTGGATTGTATGGATTGGGTTTGAAATTACCATCTTGGTCTTTTACAACCCAACCATTAGCGGGTTCTACCCAACGCTCACCAACTTCTACATTACCCACAATGTAAGGTACTTTAGCGCCTCTACAATGTGCTGCTATGTGAGATAACAATGAGCCATTTGGTTCTGCTACAACGAAACCTTCAGGACATTTTTCAGGAGTTATGTTCTCTTCTAACCACTGCATATTTTCTAAACCGTTTGCTGTGTATAAATTGTTTACAACAACTACCCCATCAGTAATAAAACCGTTTATGTCTACACCCTTTGGTGGTGGTTCTATCTGAATATGTTCACCCGCTTTTCTAACCTGAGTAAAAAATGTTTTACTAGCACCATCGAAATCATTTGTGTGATGTAAAATAGGCACATCAATGACAGGTACATCTTTAGTAAATCGTGTTGAAACTAATTCAATCTCATAATTATCATTGTCATAAACAGCATTGGTGTTACCAAGTCTGTACATTAAATCTTTCACAAATGTGCTGTGTAAATCTAAAGTAATAGTTTCACCATGCCCTGCTGTGATACCATCTGTCCCTCTTCCAATAATAATGTACCTTTGGCTGGGGGAAAGAACCGCACTAGCATGAGCATCTAATAATTGTTGTATAACAAAACAACCATCAGGTTCATGTTCACGCATGATTCTCTGCATTTTCCAAGCCTCATTGAGAAAGTTGTGCATGTCAATTTTTGTAGAATCTATCACACCGTGTCTAGGTGTAACTGGACAAGTCCTCACAAAAACCTCTCTGTCATTATATCCACTTTTCTTTCTCCATGTTGATAGAGCATGTGGTAATTCCTCGATAGTACTAACCATTGATGTTGGTGTTATATTACCTGCTGTCTGTAAATCCAAAATACCAATAGCCTTTTGACTTCTGATACTACTTTTTCTTATATTATTCCATTCTCTTATTGTCATTCACAGTTTCTCCTGCCAGTTGCCTTCAAAATCTTCTTCTGTCCATCCTTTCCATATCATCAAAGGTGCTTTCATATCTATCTCGAATGTTTCATCACCCTTTTCAAAAGGCGCATCATCCCAATGTATAGCATGGAATAGTTGTTTTCTTTGTTTATGTAACAACTTCAACTCTTCATAAAAGTTCATATTAGTAACTTCTAAAGTGGTAATTCTTTCTCTTAATTCTTCATTCTCTTCTTGTAGTCTTTCAAGCATTGTTATTGTATCTTCATTTGTTCCTTCTTTCATTCACTCTTCCTCCATTGTTGCCGGATATTTACTAAACAGTTCATTCCATAAACTGTGTACGTTATCAGGTGTCCAATTGTTGCACATAAACTCATCAAACTCACCTATAATTTTCTTGTATCTTTCATATCTAAATGCCATTTCTCTTACTGTTAATTTTTCTTCATTCATTTTCATTCATCTCCTTATTCTTCATTTCTTTATATAGAATCTTAGTTTTTCCCTAATAATTCTAACATTTGAGCAGGTATCTCTCCCGCATCAATCATCTCATTTAGTATAGATGATGCAATACCCTTACGGGCTTCTATGTCCCCACCATCTAATACGCTCTTGGTAACTTCTCTTTTCTCTTCTATCAATCTGTGGAAGCGCTCATCAATTGTTCCTTTCACTGACAGATATACTGCATGAACTGTTTGTGCATCCTGCCCAATTCTATTGATTCTATCTTCTGCTTGTTCTTCCCAAGCGCTCACCCATTGACGTTCTACAAACACAACTGTGTCAGCAGCAGTTAATGTCAGACCTTCTTTCGCAGCCATACTACAAATCAAAATATCATACTGATTGTCTTGGAATCCATCGGCTATCAGTTGCCTCTTTTTAGTTGGTGTGTCTCCCTTGATTGTGGCGACTCTTAATGAATTAAAACCGTCTTCTAAATTAGCAATGACATCCTTGTGGTGTGCGAAAATCAGAATTGGTTTTTTATTTTGTGATTTATAATTCAATACCCAATCAACAGTAGGTTTTACTTTCATAAGACCACATTCGTGTCTCAAATCTGTAAGCATGTTCAACATAAATCCCGCAGGTAGTGAGCCTCCTCTACTCTTGATAGATTGGTATTCATCAACCCACCTTCTTTGATTATTCTTGTAGTGGTTGTATTCCTTATCAGTTGGTTTCACAAACAACGGTTGTCTTATCTTGTTAGGTAATTCATCCATAACTTCTTTCTTCAACCTACGGATTGTAAAGTCTCTAGTTATGTTGTGAAGTTCTTTTTCATTAGAAGACCCTCCTGTATTCCAACCAAAACCATCGTGGTAAGCATCAGCATATCTCTTTACAAACTTCATCCAACTAGAGAACTGTGCGCTTCTGATTAGATTTAGTGTAGTAAAATACTCCTCTGGTCTATTTGTAATCGCTGTACCACTCAAACATATTACCCCTTCGGTTTCTTTTGCTATTTCCAATGTGGCTTTAGTTCTCTTGGTCCTTACATTCTTAAGGTAATGTGATTCATCAATGATTGAAAGATTAAAACCAATCTTTTGTAATTGTTCCTTCCTCTTATACATCAAATCATAATTAATAACAACGAAGTCTGCTTCTTCAATATCTCCTTTCCAACCATTTACCACAGTGGTTTTACAATTTGGAAGCCATCTTCTAATCTCATTGTACCAATTGTATTTCACTCCAGCAGGACATACAACTAGGACAGGCCATTGCTCTTGATGAAGGGCAGCATAACCAATTGCTTGAACTGTTTTCCCAAGGCCCATATCATCACCAATCAAACATCTTCCTCCCGCCAATTCAGCAAATCTTACACCAACATATTGAAAGGGAAACAACTCTAAACCGTCAGCAAACATACCATCGAGTCTTTCTTTCATTTCTTTTACAACTTCTTTGTCATCAAGTTCTGGTGCATCGGAAATAGCAATTCTCTTCGCTAGACCTTCCATCCACTCACTAACTTCAGGAAGTGTTTCAATTGCTTCTTTCAATGGGTCATAGACACCTTCTAGTTGAGCAACAAGTAAACCTGCTTCAGCAATAGGAATCCTCCAAACTTTCTTCTTTGCATCCCAAGCCCTATTAGGTATATTCTTGACTGTATTTCTAACAGTATCACGAAGTTCAACATCAGAAAGCCAAGGCCAATTCAATTCAATTTCACCTTTGACAACTTCTGCTGATACAGTTTTATTACTATTGTAGTTTTTAACTGGTATTGAAGAAATCATTGCTGATAATTGACTCACATCAAAGTGTGGGGCAAGAACTTCAATGGCTTTCAGTACAACGTTTTTGTCATATCTGATAGACCATTTACCATCGGTGTATTTTAGATTGTAATACCCATCAAGTAGTCTCATCTCACTCTTTAGTTCCGCTTGAACGTTAGGTAGGTAAGGCATATCTAACTGTATACGTTTACTCGGTATTGGGTATTTTCTATTTGGGTCATCTTTCTTGTACCAATACTCAGTCATGATAGTGGTTTGTAGTATTCCTCGCATCATCTTCACTCATCACCTCTACTGTATTCCAATAGAGTATCACCATCATCACCAGCATATTCCATGAGTATTTTGTAGCCACAAACTAATTTGTTATACTCTTCCAACGCTATGTCTTTATCGTCAAACTTTATACACTCTTGGGGAATAAAATCGTCACCCATTAACGAATAATATGCCTCAGATTCAGCATCCCAATGATACCAAATGTGTATTTCATACACAGGTTTTGTTTCGCTTAAGTCTATATTCATTCAATCATCTCCTTCAACCAATGCTTCCATGTGTCAAGCCAATACTCAATGTCCTCTTCGGGACTTGCATTGCTCATATCATCAAGCATAGTTTTCATTGCTTCACGCAACCGCTTGACTTCTGCTAGGAGAAGTGGTGCATCTGTTATTAGTCGTGCGTTAGCCACATCTTCATAGTAACGCTCATCACAATCACCCCTAATCAGTATGTCAGCAATAGATATGTCCTTTCCATTTCTATGAAACCATAAGTCATTTGAATCCCTATACCATTCTTCTCTTGCGTGTCCTTCGTACTTGTCTGTGTCAATCATTCAAAATCACTCGCTGGTACTAAATATTCTTCAAACACTTCACTATCTTCTTCGTCTTTCATTTGCATGAATTGTTCTGCAAGTCTCCAAGCATCTTTCTTACGCCTTGCTAATTCACCAAACAGAACTGACTCTTGTCTCTTGAGAGACTTCTTACCATCTTTGAGTGTAGTAAATCGGTGGTCAATTGCTTCTGTAATAATATTATATGCCTGCCAGAGTGTACCGGACATTCTACCAACATTGTTAGAAGCCTCGTAAAGTAACTCTTCAACTTCTTTCAGTTTGTTTTCACCACGTGTATGTAATTTACCATCTTCATCTCTCTTTAGTTTGAGAGTGTCAGCCCAGTAAAGCCTCATGTCCTCTATTTCCATTGGGGTATTTAGCATATCATCAGCAATCTCGCCCCACTCAAAGAACTCTTGGTTAATCATACCAAGTGTCTCACGAACTTCATCTACATGGTCAAACATTTTTCCTGTGTGTCTAACGTTGTGTCCAACCCCACCTCTGTTCAAAGCCCAAGTCAAAGTGTTGTGACAAACCACACGAACTGGAGTTTGTAAAATCTTAACTGCTCCAGTTCCGTCATGTGTATTACTAATTAGAATGAACTGCTGAACTTCATCAACACCGTCAAGAATAATACTATTCGGCATCTTTGCTAGAATCCATACACGTTCCCCATTACCTAGTGCCCCACACACTTCTATCTTCGCTTCTTGGTTTTGGAATATCTCATCCATGAGAGCAAAGGCATCTTCGTTTTGAAGTGCTGTCCATACTCTACCAACCGCTTTACCTTTGCGAGTTAATGGAATCATGTTTCCTTCTAAGTCATCTCTGAATACACCGAATGTATCAGGTACTCTAACTGGGTTACCTTCTTCATCCATTGCATACAATGGTTCTTTTCGTACTGTCCAATTTAGGTGTGCCATCTCCAAGGCTTCGGTTGTGGTCATCAAGCCAGAGGCTTGCTGTCCTAATCCATGCCAAGGAGTATCACCACTCCATGCTGTCATATAACTTCCTGTCGTCGTTTGTGCTATTTCGTGTGCCATATTTATTCATCTCCTGTTGTTTTTATTTTTCCTGTTATTTTATCTAAGTACAGTTTACCAATTGTTGTGGTAAAAATTGTACCGTTCATCATGTGAATGTCCATTGTTTCGTTATCATAGTTATATGTAAACGCCACAATAGCATCCAAATCCATCGTTGTTATTCCTGTTTTTGTATTTACTTTTTCATATCTCATTTTGGTTCATCTCCTTATTCTTCATTTCTTTATATAGAATCTTCATTCTTCTTCCTCCTTTTTATACCTTACAATATTTCTACTCACGTCTGTAATCACATCTAACAATGAGATTTTTTTGTCGCTACCTCTTTCATAATTACCCGACAAAAGGAATAGTTCTCTTCTCGCTTGTTCGAGGTCAATATTTACGCTGTCACTACCGTAAATAATCACATTCTTTAGTGCTTTAATGTAACCATTATACCACTCTATCTGTTCTTTCTCTGTTAGTTCCTTCCACCATGTAGGTTTAGGGCCGGGTTCATATGCATAACTCATTCTTCATCATCTCCGTAGTGCTTGTTTACTAACTCATTCCAATCATCCTGAGTTACATTCCATTTGTCACCTATCATCGTATCTACTTCTGTAATTAGTGCGATTTTCGCATTCAACTCTTCACGCAACCGCTTGACTTCTATGAGAAAGGACATAGCAATATGCCACAATTCACCTTGTATTCTACCACAAGATGTATCTGCTACATATATCTGCTTCTTTGTAGAAGGGGCGTGTTTAGCAAGAAACTCAACGTGTTTGTCTGTGTCAATCATTCTTCCATCTCCTCTTCGGTTTTGAAAACAAGTTGAACTGTTTTATCTGTTTCTTTAATGTCTAAATATTTGTCTGCTATAATGTAGCCTTCACCATAGAAATGGTCTGGTATGTAATTGAAAACCCAAGAGTACGGTAGTCTAGCACCTTGAGCACGGCTCAAGTAATCATTACCATGGTGTTGTTCAATCATTTGTACAAACTTATCTTCAGCAAAGAAAGCATTCTTCACTACATCGTATTGAATCTTATCATCTATATCTTGTAGTCGCCCAACTAAATCTCTAGTTTTCAACGCTGCCTGTCTTGCAATAAACTCTCTTGTTGTTTCGTTAGCAACATTGCTACTCCATCCAGTATCGGCCATTTTCTGTACAAACTCTTCAGAAATCTTCCAACCAACTTCGTTGAAACGCAGGGTTGCTTCCTTTACTGAAATAAAACGGGAGTAGTTTTTATTTGCTATTCTGCCTACACCACTAGCCATTGAAACCATTGCTACATTCCAACTGTGTATCTGTTGCCATTCATCTTCTGTCCATTCATCTTTATTTGTTACTGTTATATTCAAACTCATTCTTCTTCATCTCCTAATTCAACATCTAACCTAGCCAACTCTTCACGCAGTTGTGTTCTTCTTGCTTTCTTCTTGCGTAATTCAACTATCGCTTCCATAGCAACAGGGTCATAATCATCAGTGTTACCCTCAGTTTCAAACCAATCAAGTAATTCCTCATACCTTGATATGATTTCAGGTGCATACCAATGTTCCATCATGTTCATCATACCTGAGTCCTGAACACTACGGTAGTCATCCCACATGTCTTTCGTTACGTTTGCTAACATTCTTCTTTGTATTTCACTTTGTGTTAATCCTCTCATTCTTCTTCCTCCTGTGTTCTGTTTGTTTTGTTTTCATTCATTCTTCGTGCTTTATATTTCATATTATATCTCGCTTTTCTTGCTGCATTTTGTCTTTTATTCGGCATAGCCTTCACCTCTCTCTTCTTCATCTAAATAATACATAGCATACTCTGGGTACTCTCTCAGTATCTCAACAACAGTATCGTGGTTGGAATTATATTCTTCACCATCAGTATATCTCGCTAAAATCCAATAACATGTAAAATACGCCCGTATTATTGTGTCCATTTCATCTCCTGTCATCATTTCTGCATCTCTCATTCTTCTTCATCTCCTTCGTTAAAGTACCAACTAAAGTTGGTTTGTCTTTTTTTACTCTTACCTAATGCCTGTAAGTGGTGTAAAACCGAAGCAATTCTTTCAAACTCTTTAGCAAGA
>MDTC01147145.1_pt1 | contig 32637 bp, 33 predicted proteins | sample 811181 | NCBI WGS metagenome assembly MDTC01 (sample SAMN05326644, study PRJNA326480) | marine metagenome | isolation source: seawater | place: Pacific Ocean: North | collected 2011
ATTAATATTTATCATAAAATCATGTCATATATTATACATAGTATCATCTAACCTTAAGGAGAAACTATTGATGAGACATATTTCCCTATTCTTACTCTGTTGTTTCATGCTACAAAGTTGCAGCAATAAATTTTGGACCAATGCAACAGATATTCAAACAGATCAGAAAATTTTACTCGTCTCCACTTTTCCTGAATCTTTTCATATCAAACAAATACACAGTTATCTGTTTAGCTTTACGGACGGAAAAGATGTGGATGTAAAATCATGGAATATCAACAATTTAATTAAAGAGAACACTGTATCCTCACTGCAAGCCAACTATCAAATAGAGCTCCTAGATACCAGCGAAACCTTCGTAAAACAACCTGAAAAATCTTTTTTCAACGGCCTACAGATTACGGATGCAAAACTCCTCAGCATGGCTGAGCAAAAGCAAGCTACTTACATCATGATGATTCACCCAAAAAAAATTAACCATATACCAGATGATGATCCCGAAAAGTCAAACCGCATCATTTCAGGTATTGGATTATACAACAACGAATATGTTCACGGTGGCCGTAAAATACAACATGCTCTTATCAATGTCAGTCTCTTCGACAGCAAAACAGGTGAGTTAATTTTTACCAGTAACAACGCTGGTATTGCTTACCATGATTTACCTTGGAAACATGAAGAGCCTCTTGAGCACATTACAGACCTTTACCTTGAACCGTTGCAAAAGCAAAATACACTTCTTATTCAACAGGCTTTGCAACAAGCCTTCACCGCTATGAAGTTTAAACTTTGAATTGAATACCCTCTGCAATCCGCTCTAAGCAGAGGGTTTTTATTGATTTCTGTATGTCTACATCACCTCTGAGATATAATCATGCCAACAACCTACACTTGTTATACCTTGGTGTATTGAATTTATTGCCCCACTTCCAGCTCAGTCCAAGCACCTCTCAAATCTAAAGTGAGATGAGGCTTATTCTGTACTATAGGTTGAGCCTGATCAGATAACTCTCTAAGGGCTTTTTGAATTTGCATATATTCTGGTAATAAAAGCAGATGATCAGAACTTACCGTCAGCATTTCGAAACCCTCTTTAGCTTCTAAAACAATATCTAACCTATGAGGATTATAAATATCTACTGTGTTGATAAAACGATTGTACTTCCTATAAATTTTGGTCGTATGATCCCAATAATGTGTTCCTCGTTTTAAACGCGATATTAAAGACGCATCAAGGCCTTGCTCCATATACTCACAGTACCAAGCGTAATGCATAGGAAAAACTAGCCATTTCGATTTCTTTAAATCAAAACGTGAATAATTACATTCGTAGATGCCTAAACAAGAAAGCTTTGATGCAGTCCATGACTGCATATGTTGAGATATCAATTTCATATTATTATGATGCAGATTCATATTAATTATCCTTAATTTTTATTTCTAATATACGCACCATAGAAAATTTTTTCATATATATTCTTTATCATCAAATAATTAATTTTTGCACAATAAAGTAATAAAATAAAACATGTTCAACAAATAAAAAATCAAAAAATGAGTATGTATCGTATACAAAAGTGAAAAATTACAAAAAACTACTTTTTGAATATTAAATCTAAAAAGATCAACTGCAATTTTTATAAAATTATATCCTGCGTTCTTTCATAAAAAACAGATCTTCCAATTATTTCCTTCATTCTGAATGTCTAATGGGCTAGGAACAGATGTGCACAATGCATCGGTTCATACTGAGTTTTGAGATAACCGCATTCATAATTTAGAATCGATTGAATCCTATCAAATAGGTCATACACAATTAAATCACGAAGACTTGACTATGTTTCGCACTCTCTTTACCAATCATAAGCTGATTGACGAACTCAACCTCTTTGTTAGTCAAACCGATGCTGAAAGGCATAATACATTTTCTGCCGACAAAATCGACTTCTTCTCTCACCTAAGCGACAATGTAGAGCATATTTTACAAATGAACACTCCTCTTGAAGTTGAATCTTTTTATTACAAAATATTAAAAAAAAATACTTTTTTGATACATTTTTATTCAAAAATATGATTTCAGCAGCCCTATTCGAAGTCATACTCAAAATTCAGTATGTATTTCAAGCAAAAAAAGTTTTAAGTTGTAAAAAATCTTGCTGAAAAATTTTTATTTGGTAACATGCTCGCCCCTTTTTGTTGATGCCTGATTTTAATTTGTATAAAAAACCCAGCATATACAAGACGAATAAAACAGCCATTTAACATAATACTTTGCATGGAAAAAAAATGATACAAAACAAGTCCCACTCAAGCCCAAACTCGAAAAAAAAGAGTTTTTCATTACGAAAACTATGTGTTGTTCTTGCTCTCGCTTACTCACAACATAGTTTATCTAACGAAGTATGCACTCTTCCAATAGAGACTTTACCAGAAGAATCTGAGTTATCTCATGAACTGAAACAGTTATCTCCACAATCGGAAGCCATCAATTTAGAACAGGTGCTACCTGAAGCAACCTCAGCTTTTAAAACTGAACAAAAGTTTACACCTCATACCGCTCTATTCGAAGGAAGTATCACGGAAAGTGAATCGGTTTCGATGCTAACAAACCTACGCCGTTATACAGGCTGGGCAGCTGAAGGACTCGAAGCACTTGGACCTGTATTTGATGTTGTTGCTTTAGGGTTATGGGCTGATGATTTGGTCAAAACTTTTTCCAATAAAAACAGCTCCAGCCTTGATAAAGCAGCAAGTATTGTGTATCTCATTCCTGTAGTCAGTAATGCTACCGAGGCACTGGCTCAAGCTGATCATTTTAATGAGCACCTTAAGCATCATATCAATGAGATCAACCAGCAAACACGTTATGTCTACAAAGATACAACACAACAAGCACAGCAAATCAAACGCAACATCATGGAAATCATGACGGCCACAGAGCAAAACTTGGGAGATTACGAACAACAAATCTTCGCACGTATCAATCATAACATCGTCTATGGTCTTAAAACATATCAAGAACAATCGCTTACTTGGCTTTCTCTGCTCCAAAAAACCATTCATCATTTAGACCTACAATTTTACAAAAGTCTTTATTATGACCTGTATAAGCCCCCTTATAACCTAGCAGCGCAAGCCGATTTAGCCTATACCCCTCTTGAATGTGATGCACGCACCTTCAACAATCATGATTTGATGAGCAATCCACACTCTCAAGAGGCAATAGACTATCAGCAAAGACTACAAACTTGTCTCAATGATATGACACGCAACACCATGCGGCCTCTGATTGATGTATTACACAAACGTCATCCGCATATGAATATCCAGAAATGGATTGATCAAGGGCATCAACTTGCACAGGCCAAAAAAGTACTGGTACAACATGTGCAAAAAGAAATCAAAAAAAATAGAACAAAGCTAGAGAAAAGTCTAATTCAGCAATTTAAAACGTATCTTGCTCAAGTACAAGACAACCCTCAATTAGAGCAATACCTCGATAACACTTTGAATTTAACTCAAGACTTAGCTTTCAAACACTGGATCGCAGATGAGTTTTCCGATGTACCCGAAGCGCAGCGCTCCATTGATAGCGCGCAGCACATCTTAACGATTAAACCTTATCAGGCTTGCTCGGATAAGGTACTCAAAGTAACGAGTTCCTTCCCACTCGTCGTCCCAGCATGGCCTGTTCTCGCTTACTGTAAAAGTGTACAGTCCCTTATCAATAAGAATGATGGTGAGCAAGTTGTCACCTTTGAACAGCACAAATCACCCGATTTAGTGCGTATCAATAAGCTGATCGAAAATTTTAATGACTCGATCGCGCATATCGACGCTAAAGCTTACGTTAAACGTAAAATGCGGTTCGGTTACCAAGCTGATGAGATCAAACAGATGTTGCTAAAATATGCCTATGCATTTAAAAGTTTTGCCAATTTTTGCCAAGGTCAAAATCAAAAATGCAATCAGCGTTTACTATCAGGTGAAGCACTGACTCAAGAGGACACGCATCAATTCTTCGGCCAACGTGCTTTATACCAGCACGCACATAGTTTTATTGTTGATCTTAAACAGAACTATCCTGCTCTTTTTGCTGCCTTCAAGCGACAGTTTAAGCATCTTAGAGCAAACGGTCATAGATCATTCTCGGCCTACGACTTTCTTAAGGTCATCAATCAATATCCTTTAACTCAGGAATGGTATGTTGAAAGAAACTATGAAAAGCTGGGACATCTTGCGCCTGTTCTCCTTTACAAACATTTGATGATCAGAGACGAGTTGAACAATACAGGCTTTATTTATGGCAACAATACTAAGCTACCTCAACATATTTCTGGATTCTTACAACAAGATCAATTATCCCGATTTACTGAGAATTTGCAAAACAGCTTTGCTCAGTACGAAGAAGAAAACACCTTAAAGAATTCTGATCTGTTCAATGCATACATGCCACAAAGTCATAGTTTAAAAGTGAATCCTGAATCTTGCGATATTCATAAGCATATGACCGCGCAGATTAAAGAACTCAATACAAGTACTTTGAGCCATCTACCTTTCTGGAGTCACATGCTGAAAAAGCTGATATCTCAAAGAGAAATGTATGACAAGATACTTACACCTCTGTGTAACAAGCGTAAACCATAGTCGTATTCAATTTAATTTCATGATGAAAACAGGAATTTTTATGCCTAAAAACCTTCTTCTTGCAGCCCTAGTATGTAGCTGCGCACTCAATGCATTCAATAGCTCAGCTACTGAGCTTGCTCGTGAACTTGCTATGAATCCAGATACAGCGCCGTTCTGGCGAAGCAGAGTCAATAACCTACTCACTATTGAGGAAAACCTGATGCGCCGCAAAAGATTTCACTCTCAAACAGTGAACTCTCTCAGTAATTTTGTAAATGAAGGTAAATTAGATGTATTGAATCAGTTTATTAATCATTCTAATGTAAGTGAAAGTGCCACATATACAGAGAGAGTAAGACAGTTTTTAAATCAGAAAAAAAGTTTTAAGCAAAGTGTAAATTATTTACCCAAACTCGAAACCGAGGTCTACCGCGGTCAGACTATGTCCCCACAAATATGGCAAAAGTTGCGTAATGGCGATGGCTACTTTGTGAAAGGTTTTTACTCTGGTACAGGATCTTTACACTTAGCACATGCGGATGCACGAAATGCTCTCGATATAGGTGGTAACTCTAATGCTAAAAAACTCATCCTTAAAATTAAAGGTAAAAAATCGCGTTTGGCTAATTTAATCTATCAAAATGATCAATCTGATATTTTATGGGATGAACAAACCCATTTTAAAATTATTGATAAAGATTATAACCCAGAAACTGAAACATACTTTTTACATTTAGATGAAATATCAAACTTACAAGCATCGAAGTTAAGCCACATTATCAACGCACACGATGGCACAACCAAGCATATAAGAGGATCAAGTTGTAGTTAAAATGCTTTATTGCACAAGGATGTGCTTCACTCTGAATAAAATAAATTACTTTTGCATGCATTCTATATTTACACAAAAGAGAACGCTTACATGTAAAAAAAATAATAAAAAAACAAAAACTCAACAAGAATATGTTGAAATAAATATCTATTTATTATAACAAACTCACCTATAATAAAGGAGTTCAAATGAGAGCTTTACGTTACAAAGAACAAAGAAATATACATGGTGGGTTAAGCCTCACTGATATAAGAAAATCTCTGACAAAATTTATCCAGTGGGTTAAAGACAGCGATAAGCAAACTAAACAGCGATGGTTGATTCAACTCACTCCAGCTGTATAGCGACATGTAGTTTAGGTAAAATCCGTCATCTGCTCCTGTCAAATCAATAAAATATACAATCTGTATCATCGTATGTTCAAAAATATGAAAGAAGGATTTGGCGACCAAGCAGCTACAGCATTGTATATTCCCGAAATGCATAACATTGTTTTTGCTAAAAGACATAATATAAATAAGTTGAGGATAAATTATTAAATGAAAATATTAAATAAAATAGAATATAAAAAAATTAAAGGTGGTTTTAATTTTATTGATTTAATACTTAAAGGATTCAAAAATTACGGTGAAATTGTTATCCACTGGAACAAATTAAGAAAGACTCAAGTTATACTCGTACCTCTGTAAATCAATATACAAATATCTATAGTGAAAAAGTAGATTTTTAAGACTATTTGCTATTTTTTATTATAGAGAAGAAAAACCTACAAACTCGAAGATACTCTTCTTCTCTATTCAAATACATCTCGATCAAAGATATTAAGGGCAGGTTTTTATTTCTCCATATTTGATGGCTTCACTCATCAAATGGGATATAGCATGATTCAAATAGGTCAATAGCCTCGAACTTCTTATAAGAGAACAAACAGTGTCATCTAAGACACATCAACTCTTATTAAAGATTGAGATCCAGCTTGAATCTTTGCCATCTTTTGCAAAGAGCCTTAGTTAATCCATACTCAACCTACTCCACCTTATTTGGTGAGCGCCTCTTTTGAGACTTACTTTTAACCCATTACCCAACTCAGATACAGTATTCATGTGCTATCTTATGGATCAGATGAAGTACGTGGAGCTCCAAATCATGCCTCACCTGTTACGCACATCATGTAAGAATACTTTTGATCTCTGGTTAAAAATCATGAAGCTTATGATTCCTATTGCAGTGTGCGTTAAGCTCGCTACAGAGATGGGTGTTGTGGACTGGCTAGGAAACATGCTGGCTCCCCTAATGGGATACCTTGGTTTACCAGGTATAATGGGCATGGTCTGGGCTGTTACCGCTGTAACAAACCTATGGTCTGGAGCCATGCTATTTGTGAGCTTAGCGACCACTGTAGATATCACAGCGGCTCAAGCCACAATAGTAGGTATAATGATGCTGATGGCACATAGTTTACCGCTAGAGCTGGCTGTAGTGCGCAAGTGCGGCATCAAACCTCTCTTTGCACTGAGTTTAAGAGTGCTCAGTGCACTCATCTTAGGCTATGTATTTCATTGGATATTTGACTATGGATCTCTGCTGCAAGAGCCGGTGCATATTGCTTTGCGTCTCACAGAGCCAACAGATACTTCATGGCAAAGTTGGATGTTAGGGCAAATCGAAAGTTATATACTCATGTGGCCTTTCTTATTTATGTTAGTACTACTGCTTGATTACATAAAAACACATCAAGCTATGCCACAAGTGACGCAATGGCTGACGCCCTATTTAGACATTATGGGTATCAGCGCCCGCTGCGCACCGATCACTTTTTTAGGCATGACTTTGGGCTTAGTCTATGGAGGAGCCATGCTCATTCAAGCAATTGAAGACAGCGAACTAGACGAAGATGAAGCACATAGAGCGGTGTTGTCGATGAACTTATTGCATGCAGTCATTGAAGATACATGCATTATCTGGTTAATTGGCGGAAGTTTTTTTTGGATATTCATACTACGTCTTGTTTTTACCCTACTGGTGATGCGCCTTTTACATTTATGGATTCAAACGCATCACCGTGTTGCTTGGTATTTTATTAAGCTCAAACCTCTCAAAAGCTCACGCTAACACCAGCAAAAACGCCTCGATGCGCCAAGGTATAATCTGTTTTTGTACCACTTTCTTCGCCTTCGATACCTGTGTAACGATAACCAATTTTCGTATCAAAATCGGCAAGAGCGCTCACTCTCCAACCTAATCCGGCCTGTATATCATGATACGCAGCAGGATCAAAGCCTACAAGTGCATCAGCAAAGGCAAAAAAATCTGTTCCTGGAAAAGCTAATTCTGAGCTTATATAAGCTGCCCATTGAGACTGTTCTAAATCGATTTCAGCATGTTGGGGTGTGCTCATATCGCCTTGAACCGAAGTATAGTTTAGACCCACATCAGCTGAAACGAGCCCATTGTCTAGAACTTCATAATATAAGGTGTAATGCATTTGAGTAAGTTTTAGATTATGGTCTACTAGATTATGTTCCAAACTTGTGGACACGTCATCGAACTGTACTTTGATATTAGGTAGTGTTGGGATAAAATGCTCAAACTTAATCCAGTATGAAGGATTTATCTTGGTATCATATGTGTAGCTATGATCGGCTACATCAACATCAAGATCGCTATAAGCTGCATCGACGCCAACTTTAACGGATAAGGTATCAGCGAAAGTAGGAGCAACACAACACACAAAACTGGCTACAAGGAACCCTATTTTTACTTGGTTATATTCATTCATAGTTCAATCTTAAACATAAAAGAAACACTCTTGTTTACTCTCTACTTAAAGAATAAGCTAAATGTCTTGTTCAATGAAACGCTGTTAATTAAAGTCTATCACACTTTTATAAAACAAAGTAAAGCTTTAATTATTTTTATCTTTTACAGTATTTCTCCATGTTATATGCTGTATGTTGTATGTTGTAAACCTTATGATTTTAGTAGCTTTTTGTTGTAAATAGTGCAAAAGTCAAAGACAAATCTGCCGTGTATTTATAGAATCAAATTGTTTCTTTAACTATGGAGTGTCTTTATGTGGCCTTTTCGCCAAGCTTGCGCTTTTTTCTGGCATCTGTTCTATCAAGGCGTCGCTTTAACGCACAGCACAAAATACTTGAAATGCATAGCCTTGCTTCAATATCCTATCTCTTTCAAGCGCGTAAAAAGTTTGCCGTGGGCTCACTACTTTATCAGGTGCAAACGCTGCCAATCTTGTCTTATTGTAATCGCTTATCTCATCAAAATCTTATTACTTGGAGGCTTGTATCACTTCACCTTTTCCGCCATTGCAAGACCTGTATCATCGGTGATGATCAACAATTGTGAAACCTTACTTGCAATTCCCGAAAAAAGCACTTTGCATTATCAACTGACTCAAGATATCGACTGTACTGACCAAGTCGTCCACCAGCCTAAAGTTTTTTCTGGCGTATTAGAGGGGCAACATCATGCTATTCGCCACTTAACTTTACAAGTGCGCCAAGGTGCTTATGTTGGCTTGTTCAGTCGCCTTGAAGGTGCAACCATCAAGCATCTCACTCTTGACAATATACAATGGCAAACGGGAGAAAGTCTTGTTCAAATGGGTGGTTTACTCGCTGGAATCATCAAGTTCAGTCATATTGAAGATTTACGTATCACCCAAAGTAATTTAGCAGCAGGCGATGCTGCATATTATCCTTTTGCGCAAATGGGATTAGGCTTAGTCGCGGGAATCATTGAACGCTCAACACTGACACAGATCCAACTCGAGAACAATCAAATCACCACCAGCTCAAGTTCAGGTGCTGTAGGCGCACTTGCAGGACGCGCTCATAAAAAAGCGCAGATCAAGAATGTACTGATTCATGATCTATCTATTCAAGTACATATAGGTTTGCGTGTACGACGTAAGCATTATATCGGTGGTGTTCTGGGCTATTTAGGTGATGCGTCTGAGCTCTCTGATGTACAGATCACGCATACTTACATTGATGATGCTCAGCAAGGAGATCATGTTGCAGGGATAGGACACATTGCAGGTTACCTTAGACCTTACGCGCAGATTCATCGTGCCACTCTAGCTGATAACCATTACGAATTTATACCTATGCGCAATGATAAAACGGCGTTTCTTGTCGGTAAAAGCTTATTGCATAGTCATATAAGTGATGTGTGTATGATATCCTCTCGTCCTGATATGTCTTTAAAACATGGAAAAGGTCTTCTGACTCATATTCTTTTTGACTCAAGCTGCTCACACACATCTACATCTAAGGAACCATCATTCCATAACAATGAGGAAAATAAATTCTCAATTAAAAGTTGATTTATAACAGCCAAACTAACTAAGATTAAAGAGTATCTATTGCGGCTGGAGATCTTATGTGTGCTGTGCAAAAAAGCACGATCAGTGAAGAAAAAGCCCTTACATTATCTTTAGCTATGACCACTTTTATCAGCTTTCTAGGAATTACTGCTGGTCTCTATCTTCAATCCAATGCCATATTACTAGATGGTTTTTTTTCTTTATTTAGTGTGTTGATGACAGGGCTTATCTTGTTCATCTGTCATCTTGTTAGTAAAGAAGATGATGAATACTTCCAATTTGGCTATTCGCATTTAGAACCTTTGGTGAGTGTCATCAATTCTGCTTTACTGATTCTTATTTGTGCTTATGCTGCATGGAGTGCATGGGATGTGTTAACGACAGGAGGCCGATTGATTGAGCTCGACTTTGCCATGATCTACGCTTCAATCACTTTAGTAATAGCAACCTTAATGTATAAATTTGAAGTGTATGCTAATCAGTTCCATCATTCTGAATTATTACGTGTTGATGCCAATGAATGGTATGTTGACGCTATTTTAAGCTTAGCGCTCCTCATTGGTTTTTCTGTAGCACGAGGCACTGCATTAATAGGTTATCAAGATGTCAGCTTGATTATTGACCCCCTACTCACTTTCGGTATGGCTACCTTTGCATGTTGGTTGCCTCTCAAAGTACTCAAGCGTAATATGCGAGAAGTATTACGCTTGGCACCTAAAGATAACATGGCATATCGTGTCGATAGAGCTATTGCAGCCTTACAAAAACAAAAAGGTATTATTACTTGCCAAAGTCATTTAGCCAAGTTTGGACGACGCTATGAACTTGAAATCAATATTCTCGTCTCCAAAAAATACGATTGGAATGTGAGAGAGCAAGATGCGCTACGTGAACAACTGATACAAGATTTACATTCAACCATAGACGAATTATGGCTAAGCGTCTGCTTCACACAACAAGAGCGTTGGCTTTAATCAGTCAGTTCGACCGGCCATCCTCCCAACGTTTTCCAACGGTTCACCATCCAGCAAAAAAGCTCGGCTGTTTTTTCGGTGTCGTATTGAGCTGAATGAGCTTTCGCTTGTGAAAATTCAATCTGTGCTGTTTCACATGCTTTCGCTAAAACCGTTTGGCCAAGTACAAGACCTGATAAAGTTGCGGTATCGAAGGTAGTAAATGGGTGAAAGGGATCACGCTTAAGCTTGCATCTTGTTGTGGCAGCACGGACAAAACTTTTGTCAAACGTCGCATTGTGTGCCACTAAAATAGCACGATGACAACCTGTGCGTTTGAGTTGTTTACGTACTGCTTTAAAAATCTCTCGTAAAGCATCTTCTTCTCGTATCGCACCGCGCTTTAAATCAAAGGGATCGATGCCATTAAATTCGATTGCAGATTGTTCTATATTAGCATCAGGAAAAGGTTCAATATGAAAGTGCAGTGTCTGCAATAAGACTAAATCACCTTCTTCGTTCATATCTAAAAGTGTGGCTGCAATTTCTAATAGCGCATCGGTTTCGGCATTAAAACCTGCTGTTTCTACGTCAATCACAACTGGGTAATAACCTCGGAAACGATCTTTAATGGTTTGGCTTGGTGCAGCATGGCTCATATTAACATCTCTTCTTTTATCAGTTTTATGGAACAAACGAACTTACTTGTTAGATTGCGTGACTTAAGTTTACATTGAAAACGCCGATAGCATGCATATTAAGATTCGCATATTTTTGGTTTTATGCTAGAGCGCGTATTTGTTCTCATCAGCTTTTTCCTCTTAGCCATGCCATCATTCGCTAATATGAAGTATTATGCCTCATCTATTGATAGCTCGCTATGGAATAATATCAAACCTTCACCTGTGCTATGCCAAATCTCACATCATATTCCGCAATATGGTAAAGCGACTTTTACCAGTCGTGCAAACAAATCATCTAACTTATCTTTCACTTTAGAGATGATGATACAACCTGGTCATACAACACCTGTAAGCCTCATTAGCCGAGCTCCTTTATGGCGTCCTGGTATCACAGATCGCAACTTGCTCCAATTTCAATTTCAGAAATACCAAAATCTAGAGCTCAACGACCGTGTACCTTGGATTATGCTTAATGAACTTGAAATGGGTATGGAGCCTACATTTTTCTACAATGACTGGAACAACCCGAAAGATAAAATAGCCGTCGGCTTGTCTCCTGTCAATTTTAGTACAAAGTATCACGAGTTTAAAAAGTGTATGAATGGACTACTGCCCTATAATCTAGAAGACTTTTCTTTCGTCGTATTCTATTACAGAAAAGGCAGCGCAATGACCGAGCACTCTGTTAGCATGTTAGAGAAATTATCCGAATACCTGAAACACGATAACCAAGTAGCTGGTATTCATATTGAAAGCTTTACCGATAGCTATGGAGGCATCACACAAAACAAACGTATTGCAAGAAAAAGAGCCTCTAACCTCAGACGTTTCTTTATGAAAAGAGGCGTGCCTAAATCTAAGATTAAAATCAAAATGAACGCTATGAAGCGATTCGCTGCCAAAAACTCTTTAGCTTCTGAACGAGCTAAAAACCGACGTGTTATCTTAAGAATCAGACATCATGCAGAAGATTAACCTTTTTTACACTTTATATGCAATTTAAGGGTTTTTTTCATCGCTTAATTCAAGGATAATATAATTTATTAATAACCATTGAATGAAGTGACCATGGCTCTTATCTCTTCTTATCCCTCTCAAGTCTATGATTTACATAGCCACTCAACCGCATCGGACGGTCAACTTAGCCCTACCGCATTAATACAGCGCGCCTTGGATAAAAACATTCATACCCTAGCTCTAACCGATCACGATACAGTTGCCGGGTTAGAAGAAGCGCACAAAGCGAATGAAGCACAAGAGCAACCTCTAAATTTAATCAATGGCGTCGAGATTTCAACTGGATGGCATGGCTATGACATTCACATCGTTGGACTTCATTTTGATCCAACACATACAGGATTACTGGAACTATTGTCCCAGCAAAGGCACAAACGCGATCAACGTGCTCGACTCATTGGCGAGCGTTTAGCCAAAGCAGGTATTGAAGGTGCTTATGAAGGTGCTTGTGTTTATGCGCAAGGCGCTGCGGTCAGCCGCTCCCATTTTGCGCGCTGGCTCGTTGAAAAAAACTATGCCTCTGATGTCAATTCTGTGTTTTCCCGCTATCTTGCTCGCGGTAAAACTGGTTATGTACCTAACCAGTGGTGTTCGATACAAGAAGCGATTGAGATCTTACATCAGGCAGGTGGCGTTGCCGTACTTGCGCATCCGTCTCGTTATAAAATGAGTCGCAAGTGGCTACGACGATTACTCAAAGAATTTAAACAATCTCAAGGCGATGGTATGGAAGTTATTTTTGCTCAACAGTCTATTGCCGATCGCGCTTCTTTAATCGGTCTTACTCAAGAGTTTGCACTGCATTGTTCTTTAGGAAGCGACTTTCATCAGGTCACACCATGGTGTGATTTGGGACGAAATTTGCATCAACCCGAGGTAGGTTCATGGATATGGCAATCGCCTAATTGGGTAAACTCAACCTATGCACAACTTATACACGAGTAAAATTATGAGTCAATTTTTCCAAATACATGCTGAAACACCACAAAAACGTCTTATCGAGCAAGCCGTACATATCATCAAGCAAGGCGGTGTCATTGCTTATCCAACTGACTCTGGTTATGCTTTAGGTTGCCAAATTAATCATAAAAATGCGCTAGAACGGATTATTCAAATACGTCAACTTTCTAAAAAGCATCAATTCACCCTGATGTGTCACAATTTATCCCAAGTATCACGCTATACACATTTAGATAATCAGGCTTTTCGGTTTTTAAAGACACACACACCCAACCCTTACACTTTTATTTTAAAGGCAACAAAAGAAGTCCCCAACCGTCTGACCACTTCAGCAAAAAAAACCATTGGTATACGCATTCCTCACAACAAGATCTGTCTACATATACTCGAAGCTCTAGGTGAACCTTTAACTTCAACGAGCTTAATTTTACCTCATCAAACCGAAGCCGAGTTTGATCCTTTTTCTATTCGCGATCAACTTGAGCATCATATTGATCTTGTGATTGATGGTGGATGTATCTCTGAAGAACCTACGACTATAATTGACTTAACTTCTGAGCCCTTTTCAGTTCTACGTCAAGGTGCTGGAAATATCAGTGTATTACTCGATGCTCTTTGATTTATGACCTACGATTTTTCACAAGTAAAATTACATGGCGAGCCTCTACAAGAGCAGCCTCGCGATTTGTTTATCCCCCCTCATGCGCTCGAAATTTATCTCGAAGCATTTGAGGGACCTTTAGATGTCTTACTTTATCTCATCAAAAAACAAAAGCTCGACTTACAAGACTTACCCGTTTTGTTGATTACGCATCAGTACCTCGAATATATTGAAGTCTTACACACACTCAATATCAATTTAGCTGGCGATTATCTTGTTATGGCTGCAACCTTAGCACATATGAAAAGCTGTCTACTTTTACCGAAAGAGCCTTTAATCGAAGATGAGGAAGCAGATCCGAGATATCAGTTGATTGCACAGCTACAAGCCTATGAAGCACTCAAGCAAGCAGCTCAAAGCTTACATGAGCAACCACGTATTGAACGTGATTGCTTCGTCGCGCAAGTTGATGTGCAGGGCGTTCCTAAAATGAAACCAGCACAGATACAGCTCACCGATCTGATCGCATCGATGAAGCATTTTATTGCACAACAAAAGATAGATGCTGCCCATGAGATAGAACCTGAGGTCATTTCTCTAGAAACTTGTATAGAACATATCATCACACAGCTTAAATACCACAAAAAACGTAACTTTTTTCAACTAATCGATGCAAATCAAGGAATATCTGGTATGATTGGCTGTTTTCTAGCGGTTTTGCAGCTCAACACCTCAGGTCAAATAAAATTGTTAACGACAGACCATGCATCACAAATTTATGTGAGCCTCATGACATGAAACAAGCACAACAACCAAGCGTAAAACAACTGGTCGAAGCCTTTATTTTTACAGCTAAAACACCTTTATCATGCGATGAACTCATCGACTTAATCGCATCGCACTCTACCCTGAGTCAACAGGAGTTACATGCATTACTACTAGAAATTGAAGAAGAATTTAAAGACAGAGGCGTTGCCTTGGTCAAACTTGCAAGCGGTTACCGCTTTCAAACTCAACCTCATTTGGCACCTATTTTAAAGTCGTTGCATCAAAAGCAGCAGCCTAAATTTTCTAAAGCTTTTTTAGAAACCTTAGCTTTAATTGCATACCACCAGCCGGTTACTCGTGCAGATATGGAAAATCTCCGAGGCGTGGCGGTGAACTACTCGTTTTTACAGACTATGCTTGAACGTAAATGGATTCAAGTTGTCGCTTATAAAGATGTACCAGGTCGTCCTGCGCTCTATGCCACCACGACCGAATTTTTAAATTACTTTGGATTAAATAGCCTTGATGCATTGCCAAAGCTCAATAATGAGCAGGAACATCAGGCTCAACCTCTAACCTCTACACTGTACAAAGAGTTGTAACATGAGTGAAAAACTACAAAAAGTATTAGCCAGAGCAGGATTAGGCTCTCGCCGTGAATTAGAAAAAGTGATTGCTGCAGGACGTGTCAGCGTCAATGGTAAAATAGCGCAGCTCGGCGATAGAGTGGAAGACACAGATAAAATTAGAATGGATGGGCATATCGTAGCAGCCCGTACCGAAGCTGAAGATATTTGTCGTGTTTTACTCTATTTCAAACCTGAGGGTGAAATCTGTAGCCGTAAAGATCCAGAAGGTCGTAAAACCGTTTTTGAACGCTTGCCTCCATTGAAAGGAGGACGTTGGATTGCTGTCGGACGCCTTGATATCAATACCTCAGGGCTTCTGTTGTTCACTTCTGATGGTGAACTAGCTAACCGTTTAATGCATCCATCTTTTGAGGTCGAACGAGAGTATGCTGTGCGTGTTTTTGGCGAAGTGAATCAAACACATATCAACAATTTGCGTCGTGGTGTTCAGCTTGAAGACGGAGAGGCTAAGTTCGAGACCATCAAGCCTGCTGGCGGAGAAGGGCTCAACCAATGGTTCCATGTGACCTTAACAGAAGGACGTAACCGTGAAGTCAGAAGGTTATGGGAATCGCAAGAAGTACAAGTCAGCCGTTTGATGCGTACACGATATGGTAAAATCGAGTTGCCCAAAAAACTACCTTTAGGTGGCTGGCAAGAACTTGATTTAGAAAATGTTAACTACTTACGCAGCGCTGTACAATTGCCTAAAGAAACACGCACTTGTATTTCAGAAGAAAAAACATCTCGCGCTCGCGAACGCGTTAAAAGTGCCAAAATACGTCGTGCTATTCGCAAGCATACAGAACGCACACTCAAACCGAAGAGAAAGCCTAAACCGCGTAGTTAAACATGCCCTCTTTCATGTCAAGCAGCTATAATAGCTGCTTTTTTTACCTTTTTTTATACAAGCACAGCTCTAAAAGCAAAAATTTGATACAATCAACAGATTACTTAATGTTATATCTGTAAAGCATGAGTGTGCTAATACACTTACCGATTTATAAGAGGTTTCCATGACACAATCTGACTTAGCAAAAGATGTCAGCATAAGACGCTCGTTTGCTATTATTTCTCACCCTGATGCAGGTAAAACCACCATCACAGAAAAAGTCCTGCTCTACGGTCGTGCTATTCAAACAGCAGGAACCGTCAAAGGGCGAGGCTCAAAACAACACGCTAAATCTGATTGGATGGAGATGGAAAAAGAGCGTGGTATCTCTGTCACCACTTCTGTCATGCAATTTCCTTATCATGATTGCTTGGTTAATTTACTCGACACCCCTGGACACGAGGACTTCTCTGAAGATACATATCGCACTTTAACCGCTGTAGACTCTTGCCTTATGGTCATTGATGCAGCAAAAGGTGTGGAAGATCGTACCCGAAAATTAATGGAAGTGACACGCTTACGTGATACACCTATTGTCACCTTCATGAATAAACTTGATCGTGATATTCGCGATCCGATGGAGCTGCTTGATGAGGTAGAAGAAGAACTTAACATCGCTTGTGCGCCCATTACTTGGCCTATTGGTTGTGGTAAGTTATTCAAAGGTGTTTACCATATTCTCCGTGATGAGATCATCTTATATCAATCAGGACAAGGTTCAAATATTCAAGCAGTGCAAACGCTTAAGGGACTAGATCATCCCGATCTGGCTCAGCATGTTACCGAAGAACTGGCAGAGCAATTGCGTGATGAAATCGAATTGGTATTAGGTGCTTCACACGAGTTTGATCATGATGCTTTCCTCAAAGGTGAACTCACTCCGGTTTTCTTTGGTACTGCATTGGGTAATTTCGGTGTAGATCATATGCTTGATGGTTTAACTCAGTGGGCACCTGCTCCGCTTTCAAGACGTACACAAACAGGAGAAATCTGTGCTGACTATGAAAAGTTCAGCGGCTTTGTGTTCAAAATTCAAGCCAACATGGATCCAAAACACCGCGATCGCATTGCTTTTATGCGTATTGTATCAGGACGTTATACTCAAGGTATGAAAATGAAACATGTTCGCTTGGGTAAAATGATCAATATCTCTGATGCGGTGACGTTTATGGCCGGAGATCGAACGCGCGCGCAAGAAGCCGTAGCAGGCGATATTATTGGCTTACATAACCATGGCACCATTCAAATTGGCGATACCTTTACGCAAGGTGAAGATCTTAAATTCTCAGGCATTCCTAACTTTGCCCCTGAGCTGTTCAGACGCATTCGTTTAAAAGATCCACTCAAGCAAAAGCAGTTGCTTAAAGGTTTAGTCCAGCTCTCTGAAGAAGGTGCCGTGCAGGTCTTTCGTCCTGTGGCCAATAACGATTTAATTGTTGGAGCTGTAGGTGTACTTCAGTTTGATGTCGTCGTACATCGCCTCAAAGCTGAATACAATGTAGATGCTCTGTATGAGTCAGTGAATGTAGCAACTGCACGCTGGGTTGAAGGCTCAGATGTGAAAAAGTTAGACGAGTTTCAGCGCAAAGCACACGCGCATTTAGCACTTGATGGTGGAGATAATCTAACTTACATCGCACCAACGATGGTCAACCTCAACTTAGCTATAGAACGTTATCCTGATATCCAGTTTTTAAAAACCAGAGAGCATTAGAGTCTTAAGACTCTTATACAACAAAGGTAAGCCATGCTTACCTTTTGCTTTATATACGATCTACATAAACTGTACAATCAAGCATATCAAATCATGATGAATAAAAATAAGAACTGGCAAAATGATCAAACACTTGATTCACCTTTGCTTGAGCAATAGGTTTAATCAAAGGTTCAAACATCCACTTTTTATCTATACGATACATGCGTGCCATGATAATCGAGGCACTATCTTGGAAAGACTCATCCAATGAAGTGTCAAATTGGATAAAATCTTTATGTGCAGTATGAGAAGCAGGCTCATATACTCTCGCTTGAATTGAATTCAATCCTTGTAAACGATAACCTTCGTAGCTACTGAGTATAAAAGCTGCCTGCACAGCTTGAGCTGGTAGTTTGGTTAAATCGAATTGCAATACACCTTGATCAAGTTTCATATTTTGATTATTTTGATCGACCCAGTAGCCCTGAACATGTGTAATAGCTCCACACTTAGAACCTAACTTACCGTAGTAAACACAATCTATTAAGCGCTTATTTTCGTCGAATAAACCTAGTGATACATCAAGAGTTTGATGATCTGGTAGCTTTTGTAATAGGCTTTCCGGTTTAAACTGCCAACTTACACCGATACACCATGCATTAGATTGTGTATTTTGCGTACCTTGTAAAACAGCTTTTTGACCTTTAGATAGCTTAGCAACCATCATGTAATCCCTCACTAATAAAAATGAAGCTTGATTATAAAAAAAACATTACATATATGTCTAATCTTTTTAATCAAAAGAAAAAAAATAACAAAAATATAACTTAATCAATTTGCAAATATTTATGCATCTGTACAGATAAACGCCAATTTCTTTCAATGCAAGTACGCATTGCCAGTTCAGTTGCATGTGGCTTCTGACTGATAGGTTGTAAGCATACATGTTTCACTTCATCTAACTGATCCAGCAATGCATCGAGTTGATCCAAATGGTGTTGCGTTGCAATAGGGTGTTTAATTTCATTTGCTCTTGCTAAAGCTTGGTATTGTATTGCACGTTTTCCTTTCATATCCACTTTAGGCGATACCGTAACCCAAGTTGACTCTGTAACCATAACAGGATAGGTACCACTGGTTTCAACTTGAACTTGATAGCCTGCTTGCTCAAAGGTTTCACATAGTGACCTCAGATCATACATGCAAGGCTCTCCGCCAGTGATCACAACCCAACGTGCTGTCCAGCCTTGTTCTTGTATTTTCTGTAATAAATCAGTAGCGAGAAATAAAGACCAATGCCCTTCTTTACCATCAACTTGCATCACTTCATCAGCACTCACACGCTTTTCCTCTGATTGAACCCAGGTTTGCTGTGTATCGCACCAAGGGCAACCTACATCACATCCCTGTAAGCGTACAAAAAGTGCAGCAACACCTGTGTGCCAACCTTCGCCTTGAATCGTTTGAAATACTTCATTTATGGGATAATACATCTATACTTTACACTTTTCAGTTGAAATAATAAGCCAAACGTTATAAATAAATTAAACTGAAAATACAAGCTTAATCATAATACTTGCTCATAATTAAAACAAAAACAATCTTTTTAATGAGCATTTCTATTTTGAAACATTTTCGTATAAAATGATGAGCACCGCGCATTTATACAAGGTATCTTACGATGACTGATGATATCCCAACAAAAACAGGCTGGCAGTTTTTTTTGCTGCTTGCTTTGTGTAGTTGTGTAGCCACTTTTTACAGTTCCAGCATGGAGCTACAATATAATCAACTCATCTTGGCGCAAAATCAAGATTTATTTCGTATTTTCACATCGCATCTTGCTCACACAAACACGATGCATTACACCATGAATATGGTGGGTTTATTACTTATCGGTTTATTACATAGCCATTATTACAAAGTATGGCAATGGTTGATCAGCTACATGATCTTGAGCTTCGTCATCACTGTTGGCTTGTATAAATTCGATCACGATGTTGAAGTATACTTGGGCTTGAGTGGTATTTTACACGGATTTCTTATGATCGGTTGCATGACCGATACACTCAGAGGCTTAAAGAGTGGTACCGTCTTACTCATTTGTGTCATCATCAAAATAACCTACGAACAAATGATGCCACCTAATTATGATTTAGAAGAATTGATTCAAGCTAATGTAGCGATCAATGCCCATCTTATGGGCGCCATAGGCGGTGCTATTTTAAGCTTTCTTTTACCTTTTATGAACACCGGCTCCAGCAAAAAGAAGAAGAAGAAGAAAAAAAAGAAAGGGAAAAAAGCTGGTTCTACAACCAAGGCACCTCAAGCTGAGGGTGATCAAAAGGATAATGATGCCAAAAATGACGATAAAAAAGATGACGACAACGACAATAAAGCTGACGACGAGACTAAAAAAAACTAGATCAATTTAGCTTCAGTAAAGCCTGACGCAAATGATGCACTCTATCTCGCAGTGCAGCCGCTTGTTCAAACTCTAGATTTTTAGCATGCTCTAGCATTTGATGCTCAAGTTCTGCAATGGTTTGCGTTAAGGTCTTCACATCTGCTGACTGCTCTGCTGGAGTCAATTCATATGTGTGATCCACTGCACTCTCAACCGAATCGACATCTCCTACAGTCGTTAAATCAGTAATCTTTCTTTGTACACTTTTTGGTATAATACCATGCTCGTCATTAAATTTTTGCTGAACAATACGCCTTCTTTTAGTTTCTTCTATCGCAAGCTGCATCGACTGAGTCATACGACCAGCATATAAAATCGCTTTACCTTCTACATGGCGCGCAGCCCGACCTATGGTCTGAATCAAGGAACGATGCGAACGTAAAAAACCTTCTTTATCAGCATCCAAAATCGCGACTAAAGCAACCTCAGGTAAATCAAGTCCTTCTCTTAACAAGTTAATACCCACTAAGACATCAAACACACCTAAACGCAAATCGCGTAGAATATCAATGCGCTCAACTGTATCGATATCAGAGTGTAAGTAGCGCACACGAATACCATGTTCATCTAAGTAGTCCGTTAAATCTTCCGACATACGTTTAGTTAATGTCGTGACGAGGACACGCTGATTTTTACTTACATACTTACGAATTTCAGAGAGTAAATCGTCAACTTGAGTTGCTACAGGACGCACCTCAACTTCAGGATCTAAAAGTCCAGTCGGTCGTACGACTTGCTCTACAACTTGCCCTGCATGCTCTGCTTCATACTGACTTGGTGTTGCTGAAACAAAGATCGTCTGCGGAATTAACTGCTCAAACTCGTCAAACTTTAACGGGCGATTATCTAAAGCAGAAGGCAGCCTAAAACCGTATTCCACCAAATTGGTTTTGCGTGATCGATCACCTTTATACATAGCACCTACTTGCGGCACTGTAACGTGAGATTCGTCGATAAAGAGCAAAGCATCATCAGGTAAATAATCTAAGAGCGTCGGCGGAGCTTCACCTGGACTACGTCCCGATAAATAACGTGAGTAGTTTTCAATACCTGAACAATAACCCAGTTCAGTCATCATTTCGAGATCATAACGTGTGCGCTCGGAAACTCGTTGCTCTTCAATCAATTTATTGAGCTCTAAAAGCTCAGCTTTGCGCTGTTGCAACTCGACTTTAATCTCTTCAATGGCAGCAAGAATCTTTTCTCTTGGCGTCACATAATGAGTTTTAGGATAGATGTTAATTCGCGCAAGCTCTCTGATACATTTGCCTGTCAGTGGGTCAAAGACTTGAATACGCTCCACTTCATCGTCAAACAACTCAAGTCGCACAGCGTCTTGCTCTGAATCTGCAGGAAAAATATCAATCACTTCCCCACGTACTCTGAAGGTGCCTCGAGCAAAGTCAGTATCATTACGTTTATACTGGAGTTCAGCTAAACGCGCCAAAATGGAACGCTGCCCCATATGATCGCCTAAGCTCACATGAAGCATCATCGAGAGATAAGATTTAGGATCTCCCAAACCATAAATAGCTGAAACAGAAGCAACTAAAACGACATCGCGTCGTTCAAGTAAGGCTTTGGTTGCGGATAAGCGCATTTGCTCAATATGTTCGTTAATAGAAGCATCTTTTTCTATAAAAGTATCGGTGCTAGGAACGTAAGCTTCAGGCTGGTAGTAATCATAATAAGAGACAAAGTATTCCACTGCATTATGAGGGAAAAAAGATTTCATTTCTCCATAAAGCTGCGCAGCCAAAGTTTTATTTGGTGCAAGAATCAGCGTGGGACGATTAAGCGTTGCAATAACATTAGCAACAGAGAAAGTTTTTCCTGAACCGGTCACACCCAACAGCGTTTGAAATGCTAAACCTGAATCAATGCCATCTAATAACTGTTCAATCGCTTTAGGTTGATCTCCTGCAGGCTTAAACTCTGATTCCAGTTGAAATATTTTGTCCATGTCATACATCCAAACGAGTCAAAAAAACCAGCATAAGCTGTCGCTCATACTGGATAGATAGTCATTACCGGTTTTGAAATCTAACGATCCCAGTATGCTTCTTCTAAAGAGTCTTCTTTCTCTGGCAAACCACGAGAAAGTCGTGGACTGTGCTGCTCAAGTACAGAGTAAGCAACGCGGTTAGCATACTTACAAACTTGAGAAAAAGAAGAGTAACATAAACCTTCATAAAGATGTTTAGAAGAATGTTGTACATTTAATTTATGATAACGGTTTGCAGCCATATCATGTAGTAACGCAGCTAAAGCTCCATCTCCAGCTCCGTTTGTGTTACGAATTTTATCAGGCCCACCCATATAAGGTGCGATATGCGAGTACACCTTTATCGGTTGTTTACACACACTTTTCGCCATAGGTCTGGAAAATTCATAACGATTAAATTCAGGAATTTGGCCTGGTAACAATAGATGAGCGGTTTGACGCTTTGCTTCATCTTCTGTGTAGCCACCCATGTAAAGCCCTGTTTGCCCTGAAGTACACAAGATTAAATCACAAAAATCAAGCGCAGCATCAATGGCCATCAGTGGGTCAGAACAGCCTGTTAGCGCTTCACCCTCTTCTTCATTCATCGCAACAACCGTAACATGTTCACGAATAAAGTCACGCCACCACTGCGGGTCATTTTCAATTAAAAAACGCGTTCCTAAAGTGAGCACTACAGGTACATTCGCTTCTTTAGCACAAGCGATCGCTTTCATAGTCGCCGCAGTCATTTCTTCACCTTTGTCACAACGCATAAGGTAAGCTGTAAGTACTAATGCTGAAGCTGACTGGATCATATCTTTATCGATGGACGCAGGGACTAACTTATCCATATAACCTTTGCTAATGGCAAATGTACGCTCGCCACATTCTGTAATCAAAGTAAAACAGCGGCCTATAGGCCCTTGCACTGGCTGCAAATAATCGAGATCAACACGAGATGAAGTATTACATAAATAACGATAAGCATATGAGCCCACTTTGATATTTTCAGTCATCACACCAAAGAGTACAGAGCGGTCATCGGCTAAAATAGAATAATTATGTAATGTATTGCCGATCGTACCTCCAGCAAATTCTGAATGAATCAGGTTTTTTTCACATAACTCTTCGTAAAGTTTTTCTGCGGTACTTTCATCAATGAGCAAGGAGTTGCCCAACTTTAGTGCGTACTTCTCAATAAAATCAATATCAACCTGAGCTTCAATATCAACCAGAACCTGATCAATACCCACAATATGTGTCGATATAGGAATATTTTTTAAATGTAAATCGTGCTCAAGTGGCGTTGTTTTTACGACTGGAAAATAATGCTTTGATTTTCTTCGACCTGGAAACTTCATTTAAAATCTCTTTTTTGTGCCTAATGATGGGTTATGCAGCATCTGAGGTCGTTGTAAACGTGAGTATTCTCACAATCAACGATCTATCATAAACTTCTTCAACTTACTTTAATAAAGTCAGTAAAATCTGACTTACAGCAGAGACAACTTGCGTTCCATCTATCTTATGAAATGTCACTTGTGTCTTTTGTGCTTGCTCTTGGTAATAAGCAACCAAAGGCTGTGTTTGTTCATGATATACGGATAAACGCTCCCGTACTGTATCCTCTTGATCATCAACACGCGTGATCAGAGGCTCTTGCGTGACATCATCTCTACCTTCTTGCTGAGGTGGATTATAGACTACATGATAAACACGCCCAGAATCAGCATGAACACGACGACCACTCATGCGTTCGACAATCACATCATCAGGTACATCAAATTCAATGACATAATCTATTGCAATGCCCAGATCCTGCATCGCATCAGCTTGACCTAAAGTGCGAGGTACACCATCAAGTAAGAAACCATTTTTACAGTCATCTTGAGCCACTCGCTCTTTGACCAGTCCCATAATCAAATCATCTGATACAAGTTGACCTGCATCCATGACTTTTTTCACTTCAAGACCTAAAGGCGTCTGTTCACGAATCGCCGTACGTAGCATATCACCCGTGGAAATTTGTGGGATGTTAAATTGTTCCATCAAAAATTGAGCTTGGGTTCCTTTACCAGCACCTGGAGCACCTAATAAAATAATACGCATACTTAAAGCAATCTCACTTAATTAAATTATAAAATTTATGAATTTTCGCATATTCTCTATAAAATAAAAAGCCATCTCAGCAGATATTCTGCTAAGAAATGGCTTTTTCTACTTCTTCAACCTAAATAAGGTTATATCTAATTAAATCTCTTACTAATGTAGCAAGCCATAAAATTGACGGCGGTATGTCTTCACCAATATATCATCTTGCTCATGGGTTGCCAGCAAGGTCATAAAAGATGCCTTAAGCTCACCCTCCAATGCATTTAAATTTTTAGACAGCACTGCAATGAGCATTTTAAAAGCCTGCTCTTGACGACCTGAAGCATGTAAAAGTAATGCATAATCCAAGACAACCTGAGGGTCAGTGGGAGTTTTCTCAAACGCTTGCTTACACTTTTGCATTTCTGGCGTTTCTAGTGATTTTTGTACTTCAAGTAACTTTGTTTTTATTTCTTGCTGCACTGTATCTTCTAATAAATCACCCATTTGATCTAAGATAGCTTGTACTTCATCTAAGCTTTTTTGCTCTATTAATGCCAGCATCAACTCATAAGCTAACTGTGGATCTTGTTGTAGCTGAAATGCTTCTTTTAATAATGCAAGCGCTTTTTCTAAGTCATTTTGCGCATGAAGCTCTTGTGCTTGCTGCCATTTTAGCTGCCAAATTTCAGGTAAATACTTTTCTAAAAAAGTCTCTAGCTCTTCCGGTGTTTTTTTACCAGAAAAACCGTCAATCATACGACCATCTTGTAAAAGCATGATGGTAGGAATATTCTGAATTTGAAAGTATTGTGCCATCTGAGGCTGCGTATCACAGTTCACATGGGCTATAACCATATACTCTTGATAACGTTGACTTACAGCTAGAAGTGATTGATTGACTTCTGTGGAGTCTGGTATTTGATCTGAGTAGAAACTCATTACCACCAATCGATCATTGGAAGTTTCTACTACAGCTTGCATATTATCAACTGTTACATCAACAACAGGTTCGAGGTCATTTTCCATATTAAGCTCTTTGATAGTTAAATTTAAAATCAATTATACAAAAAAAGCAGGACTTAAGCCCTGCTTTCTATGAAAAAAATGAGTTAAGCTAATTCTAACCATAATTTGTTCAACTGCGTGATAAAAGCAGAAGGATCTTCAAGACTGCCTCTTTCAGAAAGCTGCGCTTGTGAATGCAAAATAGCTGTCCACTGTGCGAACTTATCTTCATCTTGCTCAAGATCTAATTTTTTAACGATAGGATGCTCTGGGTTCAGCTCAAGAACACCTTTAGACTCAGGCACTTTTTGTCCCGCAGCTTGCATTAATTTAATCATCTGGCTCGACATTTCATCATCACCCGTGACCAAACAAGCAGGAGAATCTGTAAGACGTGTTGTGACACGTACTTCTTTTACTTTATCGCCTAAAACATCAGATACACGCTTCACAAGACTTTCTGATTCAGTGTTCAGCTTTTCTTGCTGTTTCTTGTCTTCTTCATTTTCAAGATTTCCAAGATCAAGCTCACCACGAGTAACTGACTGGAATGATTTACCATCAAACTCTGTGAGGTGACCCATCATCCACTCATCAATACGCTCAGAAAGAAGTAGAACTTCAACACCTTTCTTGCGTAAAATCTCTAAATGAGGGCTATTTTTCGCAGCTTGATAGCTATCTGCAACGATGTAATAAATCTTCTCTTGGCCTTCAACCATACGAGAGACGTAATCTTCTAACGATACATTTTGTAGCTCTGAGTCATTATGCGTTGAGGTAAAGCGTAAAAGCTGAGCGACTTTTTCGCGGTTAGCAAAATCTTCAGCAGGGCCTTCTTTCAAGACATTACCAAACTCTTGCCAGAAGATTTGATACTTTTCAGCATCATTTTTAGCCATACCACTTAACATGCTTAGCACGCGCTTAGTCAATGCGCCACGCATAGATTGCGTTACTTTGCTGTCTTGCAAGATTTCACGAGATACATTCAAAGGCAAGTCATTTGAATCCAATAAACCTTTTACAAAACGTAAGTAACTAGGCATAAAGACTTCTGCGTCATCCATAATGAAGACACGTTGTACATATAGTTTTAAGCCATGCTTACGTTCACGGTTGTGTAAATCCCAAGGTGCTTTTGCTGGAATGTAAAGCAAGCTTGTATATTCATGCTTACCTTCAATACGGTTGTGGCTGTGCTTAACAGGATCCGTAAAGTCATGAGAAATATGCTTATAAAATTCGTTATATTCTTCTTCAGTGATGTCTGATTTGCTACGCATCCATAATGCAGTTGCTTTGTTGACTGCATTCCATGATGCTTCTGCTGCAGGAACAATCACTTCGCCTTTATCGTCTTTTTGTTCTTCTTTTGCTTCAGTGTAGAACTCAACAGGCACAGAGATATGATCTGAATATTTGGTCACAATAGAGCGTAAACGGAAATCATCAGAAAATTCAGCTTCATCTTCACGTAAATGTAATGTGATTTCAGTACCGCGGGTTTCTTTAGAAATAGATTCTAGCGTGAAATTACCTTCACCTGCTGAAGTCCACTCAACACCTTGATCAGCAGCTTGACCTGCATAACGTGTGCGTACAACAACTTTGTCTGCAACGATAAATGCAGAGTAAAAACCTACACCAAACTGACCAATGAGCTGAGAGTCTTTAGCGCTATCGCCACTCAAGTTTTTGAAAAACTCTGATGTGCCTGATTTAGCAATGGTACCTAGGTGATTGATCACGTCTTCACGTGTCATACCAATACCGTTATCAGAAATCGTTACTGTTTTAGCTTCTTTATCTGCTGAAATTCGAACTCTTAGCTCGCCATCACCTTCATATAAGTCATCATTCTGTAGCGCAAGGTAACGTAATTTATCCGCAGCATCGGCAGCATTCGACACCAGTTCACGCAAAAAGATTTCTTTGTTCGAATATAAAGAATGAATCATTAAATCGAGTAATTGTTTGACTTCAGTTTGAAAGCCATGAGTTTCAACTTGAGACATGCCCTCTCCTATTGGATATAATCTAAATATGTTCACTTAGAAGATAAATGGGGTGCATGATCTGAATTTCAAGCTTTAAAGCAAAAAAATTGAGATAAAAATGATAATAAGGAAAAAATAAGGCGGTACGCAGGCTCTTTTGAGCTCGTTCTTGCACATGATTTCTCTTCCTATAAACACAAAAACCTTATCAAATAACTCTTATTTAATAAGGCTTTACGTTCACTCGCTCTTTTCATGCAGAACAAGAGTATCTGTTTTTGTCTCTCAATACACCTAAATAATGGTAAAAGTGAAGGTAATTGGCTCACCCAGACTATTTGAGGTCGAATAAAAACCAGGTATTGCATCAGCGCCTGGCTTAACATCTATCCACCCAGCTATGTAAATCGTCTGAGGTGCCCCTGTACTTGTGTAGGTTCTTGGGTTTTCACCGGCTCCACAAATGCGTGTTTTAGAACCACGCTGATAATAGACTCTTGCAATGGGAATACGGTTACTCAAATCAGTATCACCTTCTAGAGCAAGATACGCATCATCATCGCATGTCACCACATAATCTCCTGCATCTATAGTGTAATTGACAATGCCATAATGAGATGAACCTTGAGGTATATAATTCGAAACATTCATAACAATTGTGCCAGTGGTGACACTCATCTGGATAATGCCTCCAATATCATTCTGAGTGAAAGTGAAATCACCAAAGTCAATACCTTGGATTACTGAAATCATCGTAGTCGTTTCTGAGAAGTTCGCATCAGCTCCAACATCAGCTTGCTCTTGCGACGATGCAGTAAAGGCGACTAAATAAGAAAAGGTGGTAATGGAACCTAATATAAAACATTTTCTGATTAAATTTAACTTCTTAAGTTGAATTCTCATATTAAAAGCTCCAAATATAAGTAAACCAAAAACAAATATTAACTTATGAAATTATAGTTAACAATATTTTAAATATCAAAATCTTGATATTTAAAATAAGAGTTACAGATTGTATTTTATTTTTTAAATAAAGCTCATAAATATATTTTATATAAACATTTAAAATGGCTTTATAATCACTATTTCAGCTATTATAATGCACCCTCATTATTTAAAATCGCCACATCAAGAAAAAAAATTAAAACAAGAGTAAAAGGTCTAAAACGCAACAAGGAGCAGGTCATGTTTGAACAGACTATCTATAATTATGATGCACAACAAAATGATAGATTAATTGAAATTTTCTATACTGCTGTACACCATATCGATTCGAATACTTATACCACAGAACAGAAAAGAGCTTGGGCGCCTTACCCTATAGATTATGCTTTTTGGTATGATCGCCTTTCAACAAAACAACCTTGGATGGCTTGGTTCAATAACAAGCTTGTAGGCTTTATTGAATTAGATAACGATGGTTATATCGATTGCTTGTATGTTGACCCACAATACCAAGGCCAAGGCATAGCAACCTCTTTATACAATAAAGTCATCACCATAGCGCAACAAAAAAGGTTATCCAAACTCTATGTGCACGCTTCGTATATAGCTCGGCCTGTGTTTTTACATTGGGGATTTAGATGCATTCAACGCAATGAAGTGCGAAGAAAAGAACAAGTCTTGGTGAACTTCACTATGGAAAAGTGCTTAGCATTATAGTTTATGGTGCCCGGGGCCGGACTTGAACCGGCACGAGGTAACCCTCGAGGGATTTTAAATCCCTTGTGTCTACCAATTCCACCACCCGGGCATGGGGCTCATTCTAAGATTGACACTTATATACTGCCAATGTGGATGAAGGCGTTTGCCTGAAACGCGATGTGCATTTTAATACAAAACATGAACTTGTCAACGCTTAATACGTTTTTACATCGCCACGCGGCGAACATTTGCTCTTTTTGTTTGTTATTCATGCTTTCGCTAAGTCTTTCCATGCTGAATTTAAATAAATCAGCATAGAAATAACACTGAGAAAGACAGAAAAATACAACATCACATATCCAAGATTAACGACTATAGGATGCGGGTGCCAAAGTAGGCTCATAATCGCAAGCATTTGCATAGTAGTTTTGACTTTACCAATCCAAGACACAGATACATCACCACGTTTGCCCAGTTCAGCCATCCATTCTCTTAAAGCTGAAATAATAATTTCACGCCCTATCATCAGTAACGCAGGTAAAGAAAACCACCAAGTTGAATACAACTCAGTAAGCAACACTAAAGCCGAGATGACAGTAAGTTTATCTACGACAGGATCTAAAAACTCACCAAACCTTGTTGATTGATTTAAAACACGTGCCAAATAACCATCCAATATATCGGTGAATGCAGCAACAGCAAAAATAAAGGCCGTAACGAAAGGCGCCCATGCATAAGGTAAATAAAATACAAGGATCAGAATAGGTAATAGGACAAGCCTAGACAATGTAAGCGCAATGGGAATATTTAGAATCATAACCGTACCATTTGAAGTATCATCGCTTATCTTGCCTGAAAATTAAGAATCTCGCAATGCATCAAAAATAATTTGTGCAAGTTCTGTACTAATTCCGGGTACTTTTGCAAGTTGTTTAACACTTGCATTTCGCACTTCTTGTAATCCTCCTAAGTAACTGAGTAGTTTTTGACGCCGTTTTGCGCCTACACCAGGTATCGACTCTAAAGTTGACTTATTACGTGCTTTCTGTCTTTTTTGTCTATGTCCTGTAATCGCAAACCTATGACTCTCATCTCTAATCTGTAATATAAGCTGTAGAGCTGGCGCATCTTCTGCGAGCTTAATGACATCATGGCTTTCACCCATAATCAATTTTTCGAGTCCTGCTTTGCGTCCTTCTCCTTTAGCCACGCCCACTAGCATAGGGCGCATTTCTACTTCAGGGATCACTTCAGCAATCACTTCTTCAGCACAACGTAGCTGCCCTAAGCCTCCGTCAATTAAGATTAAATCAGGCAGGTTTTCTCTGTTTTTATAACGTCTATATAAAACTTGCCGCATCGCAGCATAATCATCGCCACCGGTAATATCTTGAATATTAAAACGCCGATAGGCTTGAGTCATAGGACCTTCTTGATTAAAGACGACACATGAGGCAACCGTTGCTTCACCTTGCGTATGACTGATGTCAAAACATTCCATACGAGCAATCGGTTGCTTCAGTTCTAATGACGTTTGCAATAGAGCAAAACGCTCCTTGATCGTACTTTTATCTTTAAGCTTAGTTTGCACCGCATGTTCTGCATTAGTCATCGCTAACTTTAAGAACTGAGCACGCTGATCACGCACACGCGTTTTAAACTTTAAAGTGCGATCTACACGAGATGTTATCCAGCGACTCAAAACATCCATATCTGTAAAAGCATGAGGTAAAATCACTTCTTTTGGGTAAGTCACACGCATATCTGTATTCAGATAAAACTGGAGAACGAATGCCCGCAAGACCTCATCAAGCTCTGCATGATGCGGAACTTTAGGAAAATAATTACGATGCCCAAGAATCTTGCCTTGGCGGATAAATAAAATATGCAAACATGCAATACCATGATGGTATACAACGCCTATTGCATCTAAATCTCCTTTAACTTGAGACACTTCTTGTTTCTCTATCATTTTAGTGAGCGCACTGATCTGATCACGCAATCTCGCCGCAGTTTCATAATCCTGCGTATGTGATGCTTGTTCCATTTGTGCCACCAGCTCGTCAACCACAGTAAGACTTTTACCTTTTAAAAACAATTGAACCAAATCGACTTGTTGAGCGTATGCTTCATCAGTCACATGTCCCGCAACACAGGGCGCTAGACATCGACCAATTTGATATTGCAAACAAGGCCTTGAGCGTGAACGGTAAAAAGTATCTTCGCATTGACGTATCGGAAATAATTTTTGCATCAGATGCAAGCTCTCTTTAACGGCTGCACTGTTAGGATAAGGGCCAAAGTAAACACCTTTCTCTTTCTGCACGCCTCGATGATAAGCTAAACGAGGATGTTTATGTTGGCTCAATAAGATATAGGGATAAGATTTATCATCTCGCAGTAAAATATTATATTTGGGGCGATGTAGTTTAATCAGATCGTTTTCTAAAATTAGCGCATCCGTTTCACTATGCACTAAAGTGACTTCAATATGAGCAATATGCTTCACTAAAGCCTGAGTTTTTAAGTCTGTCAGAGTTTTTTGAAAATAACTGCTAAGACGCTTTTTCAGATTTTTAGCTTTACCCACATAAAGGACAGTTTCTGCTGTGTTATACATCACATAAACACCTGCAGAAGATGTTAATGTACTTAAGAATGTTTTGTAATCAAACGAAATAGCCATGCTACTAAACCGAGAAAGCTTTAAGCTCCCTTATTGTACACCATTGACTTAATATAGCTACGTTTGAACACGCCCACGTTTTAAAATATCTGCCTCCAGAATTAACAAGAGCATCTCATGATCAAAAAACAACATCACAAAAACTTACCTATTTTACAAAAAAGATAATTTTATGGCATTCATGCTACTCCCACAAGGGGTTCAAGTTTGTCAATAAAAATATTCACATTACATCAATCTAATTAAAGAACATCTAATTTAATTTTTTTCATGTTCTCTGATGTCTAAAGAAAAACAGTTAACACACTGATAATCCAGAAATAAAACAAAATTGGTTATATTTTGACTTATTTAAAAAAATTCAATAAAAACAGACTTTAAAGTCTTTAAAAAAGTTTAATGTACAGGCTTATCCACAGGTTTAGTGGATAACTTTCGCAACCCTTGATAGTACAATCTCTTGACGATGAACCGAAATTTCTTCGCACTCACACATTGAAGTAAATTTATTACATATGTAAAAGAGGTGTGAAAAGAACCCTACAAACAAACCTACAGCACCTCTTTTTGGTTAAGCTCTAGCCAATTAAGCGTATTTATGCATTTTCTAGTTGACTCTTCGCTTTTTCGGCTTTAATATTTGCCTCGCTTTGAAGACAAGAGTTAAAAAGTAATTCCCCCTTAGTTCAGTTGGTAGAACGGTGGACTGTTAATCCATATGTCGCTGGTTCGAGTCCAGCAGGGGG
>MDTC01013960.1_pt1 | contig 32633 bp, 25 predicted proteins | sample 811181 | NCBI WGS metagenome assembly MDTC01 (sample SAMN05326644, study PRJNA326480) | marine metagenome | isolation source: seawater | place: Pacific Ocean: North | collected 2011
AATCAATCCGATGACAGGTCATGTCAAACGCTTACCCGGGCGCGTTGAGCCAGATAGAGGTTTTGGCCAACCCGATCGGGTTGAGGAAGAAGGCCGATGACGCCTTCGCCCTATCAAAGGGGCTTTACGCTCCTCGAAGTCATGATCGCCATGTCCATCATGGCCTTGGCGCTCACAGCCTTATTAGGCCACGAAAGCGTTGCGGTCCAAATGAGTGACTTCAGCAATCGGGTCAGTCAAGCGAACTTACTCGCATATGGTAAAGTCTTAGATGTCCGCCATCAGATCATCAAGGAGAGCATCGACATCTTCGACAATTGCGAAGACGGTGATTTTCGAGATGAGGGCTACCGAAACTTCAAATGGAAGGCCTGCAGTTACAAGATGGAGATCGCCGATGGGGCGACGGAGCAGATCTCGGACCAAGTGATGTCGACTTTATCGGGCACATTCGGTGTCAATCTCGGTGACCCAGGCGCCTTGACAGCGGATCAACAGCGTCAGATGTCGCAACTGCAGCAGGGCATTGCGGCGATTCCTTACTTTCTTCAGAAGCTCGAAGACAAGATGCGTAAAGTCCGCGTAGAAGTCTCGTGGCGCGATATGATTGAAGATCGCTCTGTGGTCGTTGAAACGTTCGTGACAATTCTCGGGACCGATGCGGTCGGAAAAGCGCCCCCTGCCGATGGCAAAGCCGAACAAGAACCTGCAAGTGCACTGGATATCACGCGATGAGGAGGCGTAGACACAGCGCCGGCTTCACTTTGGTGGAGGCGCTTATCGCCCTCACGCTTTTGATGGTCGTTGGAGCAGCGGTGACTCAAAGTATGGCGACCAGTTTTGAGACGAAACGAATCGTGTCTGAGACAAATGACCGCTATCATGAAGGTCGGCAGGTGCTGACACGCATAGCTCGCGAGCTCAGAATGGCGTTCATTCGGGCAGAGGTTCCCCAAAACAAGCGTGAAGAAGAGCCGGCTGTCATCACGCGGTTTAAGGGGGCTGATGATGAACTCTTTTTCGCAAGTACAGCACATATTCGGCTCTATGCTCGTACCCGCGAATCCGATCAGGCCGAAATTGCTTATTTCTTAGAACCCGGTGATTCAAACTCAGACTATCGCGGCAAGACGCTCTACCGGCGGGAAAGCAGTCGACTCGATGACAAGCCCGACAAGGGTGGCTTTGTTTGGCCCATTGTCGAGGGGATAAAAACCTTTCGAATCGAATATTGGGACGATGCAAAAGAAATCGGTGATGATGCATGGCAGAGAGACTGGGACAGCCATGAAAACGAGTTAGAGCCACTACTCCCCAGCCGCGTTCGTATTACTCTGGAATTAGAAATGCCTGATGGACGGCCTCCCATCAGATTCGTCACGCAGGCCCAGCCACGAATTCGAAGACCGATCAATGTCATCGAATCGCAAGTGCCTGGAGCAACTGGAGTGACGCGATGAGAAAAAATCGAGTCGAACGCTCTGGACAGTCGGGTGTTGCCCTACTTATGGTGATTACTTTGATCACCATTCTAACTCTTGTACTGGTGGAGTTCTCTGGCACGGCGAGAACACACTTACAATCGGGGATTAATCTAAGAGACGAGATGCGGGCGTCCACCATGGCGGAGACAGCACTCACGTTAACGAGGTCGTGCCTTGACCCTGCTGCATGGGATTCGTTGAAGAGCTTTCAAGAAAACATGGATCTCGAACAGCTCTGCCGAATCATGCTCAATTTGTTTATCAAGGCCCGGGTTGATCTACCCATCGGCGGTCTCTCGTTCGAAATGAATGGAATCGAGGGCATTGGTCTTTTCAAAGGCGATGTTGATATCCAAATGAAGACAGAAGAATCCTACATTGGTTTAGCAGGTCTTCACTGCCCTGGTCGCGGCACCACGGGGTCTAACTGTGCCAATCGACGAACAACAGCGCGTAAACTGAGAGCCATGCTCTGCGATCCTGTTCTCGAGGATGTATTTGAAAAACCCCAAGCGGACGGAAAAGAATATACGCGGGATGACATTATCGGGAATCTGGTCGACTGGATCGATGCCGACAACAACCGAATTGTCTACAATCCGATTCAGGGTCAGTTTTCTGAAGGGGCTGGAGAGGGCGAAGACTCCTACTATCGAGATATCCTCAGTGGCAACGGCTACCGAAGCAAAGATGCACCATTCGACAGCATAGAAGAACTCCGATTAATTCGTGGTATCAATGACCGCATTTATGACCATTTGAAATCCAAGATAAGTGTCCATTCTGCGGGCAAAGTCGATGTTAACTTTGCAACGGCGGATGTTCTTGCGACACTTCTTCGCGCGGAATCTCCATGGTTTCAAGCAATGGAAAATCAGGGTAATGCCTGTGGTCAAGATTCTGAAACCCTCGAACGCGGCGAGGCTGCGCTCAACTTCTATGTGAAGTTAATCACCGATGCGCGCAACCTAAGGAAGGCGCCGTCCCCATTAACAAAGCCCTTTCGCGGGAAAAATGGAATCAATGACTTCATTACCGTCGTGAAGGACCCCTTGGCGCAAATTCTGAACTCTGGACAGCGGATGGTGGGGAACCTTATGCAATTGACCGCACAAGATATCCTCGCTCGCTACAATTTGACAGAGGCACAATACCTTGAGCTCCAGGGCGAGTTTGCACGCTATGCCGACAATCTGAAAGACAGCGTGACCACTGAGAGTAAACTACTCCGGATCCAAGCTCAGGGTGCTGTCGGGAACATCACAAGACGTATTTTCGCCGTTCTTAAGCGGGACGGCAAAACTGTAAGAACCCTGTATTATAGGGAGGAATAATGGCGACCAAAATTGTCGGTCTAGATTTAGGCTCACACGCCATCAAAGTGTGCGAAGTCGTATCAACTGTACGTAAGTATGAATTGGTTGGCTTTGGCACAGAGACAGTGGACTTTTCCGAGTCAGATGAAGGCCGTTTTACAGCCTATGCAAACGCAGCAAAGCGACTATTAGAGCGTCGCGGCCTCTTAAATGAGACCATTATGTGTTCGCTACCCGCGGGTCTTGCATCGACTGTTGAACTACAACTGCCCTTTGATCAACCAAAGAAAATTGAGGCTATTCTCCCCTTCCAACTCGAAGAGGTCATTCCTCTCGACATCGATGAAGTGGTCTACGATTACCAGGTTCTCAACAAGAACGACGATGAGACATCGACTGTCGTGTGTGCTTATGTTCGGGAACTGGACATCGCTGAGCTTTTGGAGGCTCTCCAAGAGGTTGGGATCGATCCAAAGAGGATCAGCTTTGGACCACTCTCCTTTGGTAATTTGTTTGAACATCTACTCAGTCCTCATCAAAATGAGGCTGTCGCTCTGCTCGACATTGGACATGTCCATGCAGAATTGGTGATTTTTGAAAACGGTGTGCCACGAGTCGTTCGAGATATTTCTCATGGCGGGTTAGATGTCACGAAGCATATCGCTGCGGCACTCCAGGTCAGCCAAGCGGACGCAGAGCATGCAAAATGCTCAGAGGCACTCATCAGTTCCAATAAAGCGGCAACACTCGACGAGCGACAACAAATTCTGAGCGACCAGTGTCGACAAGCACTTCAGCCCCTCGTCGTGGAAATCCACCGGTCTATCGCCTCTTTTGAACTCGAGAAGGGCATCCCTATCTCAGCGGTCTACTGCACGGGCGGAAGCAGCCGATTACGTGGTCTAGGGCAATTTATAGAAGAGACGATCCGAATTCCCTGCCGAACACTTAAACCCCTCGACGCTCATTTCTCTCGCATCACAACGGATCGTGAGACCAATGAGCCGCTTTTGGCCAAAGCGATGGCCATCTCTGTCCAAGCCTTCGCAAGGCAACTGAGGAACCAGGTCAATCTTCGACAGGGGGACTATTCCTACACGGGTGATTTTGGTTTCCTCCGAGGTCGTATCATCACGGTCACCCTAGCCGTCATGCTGATGATTACCCTAGGGGCCATGGTCGCTGTGACAAAAAAACGAGTTTTAGAAGCCGAACATAGCCGTCTGAGAGGTGAGGTCGCTGTTTTGAGCCAAGAAATCCTAGGGACTGAGAATGATGATGTCGATTTTCTGCTGACCACCGTTTCAGCGGATAGAGAAGCAGCAGATCGGGGTATACCAGAATTCAGCGCTCTACGACTTTTAGCAGAGATCTCAGAAGCTGTTGATCCGAATATTAAGGTCAACGTCGATGCCATTGAAATCGATATCGAGCGAAAGTCCCTGTCGATCCGAGGAAAGACGGGTTCGACGTCTGACGTCGATAATATCGTTCGCGCGCTCAGGCAAAATCGGTGTTTTAGGCAAACAGAGATTAATCGAAATGAAAAATCCATGGATGAAGAGTTGGGACGGCGCTTTCGCATAACCGGCAAACTGACGTGTAGCTGAGGTTGAGACATGGTTAGTAAGAGAAATTCACTATTTGATTCGTTTGATCGCCTATCGACTCGGGAGAAGTTACTTCTGGGTGGTTTTTTGGGCGCAATCTTTTTGACCGCGGGTGTCTTCCTGTGGCTCTACGTCGAAAACCAAGTCAATAGCCAGGCTGAGAACAATGACACGATTCGGTCGACACTGACTCAGATCAATACACTGAAACCTGACTTTCTAACTCAGAAGGCAAAGCTGGACGCTGTCCGAGAACTCTTAGAAAAAAATCCGATTCGTCTTGTGCAGTTGATGGAAAAAGAAGCGAAAGCACAGGATATCGAAATCGAGGATTTCAAAGAATCTACGGGCTATCTGACCAACAACCGACGGCGGCTTCAAAAGCGCTCTGATGAGTCCAAGCCAAAGTCGATTAAGGAACTCAAGTGGGAGTCCCAGAGCATCACGATCCGACGGATAACGCTGGACCAATTGACGAGCTTTATTTCTAATTTGGAAAATCGCCGTGAGCCTGTTCGAGTGACTCGGTTGAAAGTCAGTACGTTGAGCAGCGATCGCCAGAAATTACGTGAGATCCGGATGACGGTTGCGACCTACCGGTATGAGGAGGTCGAGATCTGATGAAGAAATTTTTCACCAAACTCTTCAAGGGCCTAGCCTACATCATGTTCTTCATATGCTGTTTCTCAGTGTTCTTATATGGGACGGCCCCCATCGATGAGGCTAAAGCCCTCATGATCAGAACAGCGTCTGACACCTACGACTATGACCTGGACATTGCGGAATTGACTCTGCCCACGGCGACCAGTGTCCGGTTGGATGGTGTGGTTCTAACGCGTCGACCATCGCCTAAGGAACTCGAACAGATCAAGGCGTCACGAATTGCCTTAAAAGCCTGGAAAGAGCGGCAGACGAAAAAGCAAGAGACGTCGGAATCAGATTCCAAAGAGGCTGCTAAAGACGACAAAGCAGCCAAAACAACCAAGGCATCCAAAACAACAACCGATACAAAGGACGAAAAGCCGGCCGTTGACACAAATCGAGTCCCGCCGATCAAGGCAGTCAAGTCGAGCAAGACCGCTGCTAAAACACCGGCTAAAGACACGGCGACTAAAGCGACACCGAAAAAAGAGACCGCCAAGCCAGCTGCTGAGTCTGAAAACAGTGACCCTAAACCAAAGCTGGTCCGGGGACCGATGCCCGTAAGTGTCGATTATCTAGAAATATCAATCGGTCTTCCGGCACTGATTAATGACATCTTGGATGGCAAGATTTTCAACGAAGCATATCAGGTCAATATAAAGAGCACGCTGATGGGAGGCCAGCTTACAGCGTCTCTTGAACGTGCAACCGAGGCTCTCGACATCAAGGTCGAGACCAGCGAACTTGATATTGCCCAAATTCATGAGCTCAAGCCCGTCTTAGACTTCCCCCTCATTGGAACCATCGGACTCAATACAGACATTGCTATCCCCATCAATGGAAAAGGCAAACTGCAAATCGCTAAATCCACTGGAACTGTCGATCTGTCGGTGACAAATACAACCGTTGGGCCTGGCCAATTTGACAGCCCAAAGCTGCGTGGTTTCGGTCCGGTTGATGTCCCCAAGATTAAACTCCAAAGCTTGGGCGGCACACTATCACTTGAGAAGCGCCGTGCTCGCCTTAAGGGCTTTAAGATCAAAGGGCCAGATCTCGTGGGTCAGCTCGATGGCTACATCAAGCTGACAAGTCGCCTGAAAGACCTGTCCGCCGACATCTTCATGGGCATAAAAATGAGCGATGCCTTCAAGAAGAACAACAGCAGTCTTGCCTCCGCTCAGAAGACCATCCCCATTTTAAAACGCGCCACCAACAAAGATGGCTACATGGGCTTCACTCTGAAGGGTCGATTCAGCAAGTTAAGGTGGAGCCCCAAAAAAGAAAATCCACATGCAAGGCGTAAAACGCGACGCGCAAAGAAAGCATCAAGAATTGGAAAGAAGGGCAATCGCTCAGCATCCAAAATCAAATCGAGAAGTAGCTTGAACACCCGTAAGGGAAGCGGCTCATCGAAAAAGCGCTCAAGTGGGATTAAAACTATAGACTCAACCAGTCGATCTAAGAGCAACTCAAAGTCAGACTACAAATCAAAGTCTCGCAGCGGATTCAAGCCAAAGAAACCGTCCTCATTTAAAGGAAAATCGAATCGATACCCGTCTTCGCCTTCGGATCAAAACAATACTGAATCCGATGAGGACGATGATGATGGTGACGACGACGAGGAAGAAGAGGAAGAACCCGAGTCCAACGACGTCGGCAAGAAGGCAGCGGCTGACGATGAGGACGACGAGGATGAGGACGAGAAAGCAAAAGACGACGATTCAGACAAAGGCAAGGATGATGAGGACGAAGAGGATTAAAAGGGGCTCTCCTGCTTAGGAGGGCTTCACATAAATCCTAGATGGTCACATCCACAACGCTTTACACAGACTGAGTAACAGGCTGTCAACCACATCTAAGGACTGGACCAATCGGGTCTAGACTCGAGGGGGCTATAAACCCTGACAATGAGAGCCCTTTGGTCGATACAATCCTCACTTGCAGTGATGAAACAGACAGAATCTGCTAAACATCTCGGCTCAATAATTGATATTATCTTTGACCTTTGGGTTTAATGCCTGACCCACCCAATCGAATCGCTTGCCGAGATAAATCTGCTGATACAAAGCGTAATATTTAAGAATCTTCTTGGTATATTCTCGCGCCTCGTCGAAGGGGATTTCCTCAATGAACTCATCCATTGGACGTTCATGTTTTTGAGCTAACCACATCTTAACCCGATGAGGACCAGCGTTGTAAGAGGCGATGGCCAAAGGCAATTGACCTTGGAACTTATCTAGAAGCTGGCGCAAGTACCAGGCTGACATTTCGACAGACGTATGGGGCCGATGTAATTGTGCAATTCCGAAATCAGTCCATCCAACCCCGTCTGCAACAAGGGCCCCCGTGTGCGGCATCACTTGCATTAGCCCCCGAGCTCCAGCACGGCTGATTGCATAGGAATTGTAGCTCGATTCGACAGTCATGAACGCCCAGAGTAAGAGCGGATCGATTCTATACGTTTCGGCAGCTGGAATCACCATCGAGCGATAGGCCAGTGGAAAACGTTCTTTCCATTTTTGATTATCAGACGCCGATGGCTCTCCCGATGGCCGGTCTCGTCGATACGCTAAGCGCCGGCCATAAAAAGGGTCTCCCAAGCCCAAATGTGCTCGCCGAAGTCCCCTGTTCATCTTCTTCCACGGTTTAGTCGATAAGAATCGACGTCGCCGTTTACGGCTTTTCTGGGGTTTCCTTTGGTCATTCATGCCCCAGATACTTCTATTTTCACCAGCACGATAATCAACAAAATAGGCCGGTAAGAATGACCATTTTTTACGGGTCCTTGAATCAGCCTTACGAAAGGACTTGAGTTCGTCTGTCACCAGGCGAAGACTTCGGCTAGCAAACCCGAACTCTCCAATGACCGCCCACTCATAGGCCTGCATCAGCCAGGGTAGACCGCCGCCATATTCCCGTGCCAGATCTCGAAGTTCAGCGATGGGATCGTACCCGTATTCAGAAATGAGCGGGTCTGGTTCATTGGTCGAGTGTGTACTCAGTGCACAGCCAAAAGCCGGCGTACTGGGTGCGCAATTGGCCTTCAATGTGATGGTCTCACCGCGACTCAGTACGGCAAAAGGCCGCGATGATAGCTTCGACGCGGGAGACTCCAGCTCGGCTAGGCGAGCTCGAGACTGATAGGCATAGTACCCTAGGGGTCTATGTCTGATGGCCTTGCCAAACAAATTTTTCGCCAAATCAAGACGCCCATTATTGGCAGCGGAACGCGCAGCCCAGTACAGTCCACGCGCCCCGTTTCGGCCTCGCACGGTCCCCATTTTTGAAAAGGCAGCGGTGGCGCCATCATAATGACCGGCTCGATAGTCGAACCAGGCCTGCCAAAATCCATCGGTGACCGTCTTCTTTCTTTTTTTTCGGAGCAGTTTCTGAAACCAGGTCTTGGCCTTGGAATACTGACCTGCATTCATAAATATCCAGGTTAATCTCTTGAGTTGCTTCGCTTTGAGAGGACCCTTGTGCGCCTTGTCAATGAACAGCGACGCTGATTTAGCCGGATGTCCAAGGGCGCTGATCGCACGGGATTGCCAACGATATGCGGACCGTGATCGAGCGCCTTTAGCAGACTGGCCAAGCCGTTCAAATGCAGCCGACGCCTGCTCAAACTTCTCTTGTTGGAACCACGTGCGCGCCATCTGATACTCAGCGTCCCAGCGCTTTTTATCAGATTTCTTAGTTGCGCTTACGACAGTCTTTAAGTGGACCAGTGCAGACTCAAAAAACTTCCGCTTGCGTAAATTTTCTCCGAGTTCCAAATGTTTTGAATCGGTGAGCAAAGCGCCTTTTATCCCATGCGCTGTTTTGAGCCGGTCTGCGTCCACGTGGCCCGATTGGGCGGCTTTGTCGGCCGGGTATTGATAGGCTGTGAGCCGATACCAATACGCCGCTTTTTTGAAGGCATTCGCCTCTTCATACGCTTTTGCTAGAAGGAAACGTAGCTGCACAGGATTGGGATGGTCAGGCATAATAGAGACATAACGTCTGAGTCGCTTGGCGGCCTTTAGGGGATGTTTGAGGCCCAAGAGACAGCGAGCGCCTAATACCATCGCGTGCGGCGTCCAAAGACTGTTGGGATAACGTCGTGAAAACCTCTTCACCAGTGCAAAAGCGGCCTTATGCTGGCCAAGCTCAAAAAGCGATGCGGCTTCGAAGTACGTTGCACCTGCCTGATTGAAAACTTTCTTACGTGCTTTTTTTAATAGGCGCGCAGCGGTAGTAAAGTCTCCGCTCCGATATTGAGCCATCCCACTCTGTAAAGAAAGGGTCGCTTGTGTGCGCGCATCGGTTGCCTTAGACAGGCCAGCGTCTGCAAGTTTGATAAGATTGACAGATGTTCGAACGCCTAAGCTGTAGTGGGTGAACTGTTTGCCCACAGGCAGGCGCACCTGAGACGGCCAGTTTCGCTGTTTAGGTGTCCCCTGGACGCCAGTTGATCCAAAGGCCATGAAGAAGAAAAGCCATGTCAGGCCCTTGTAAACCCACCTGATTTGAAGCAACACAGTCAGGTCTCCGCTCTAGTCATCAAGAAGATCTTCATCGTCTATACGAGTCAGGTATTCAGCCTCACCATCTCGAGCGCCGACTTTCCGCCCTATGACAAATCCGATAACGCCCCCAATAAATAAAATGAACGGTATGTAGACGAGATGCGTTATCGGAGGAGATGTCAGCAACTCATCAGGTGTCATCCGTCGACTCCAATTTCGCCAGTCGGCTCTTTAAAAGTTCGAGTTCGTCTGCGGTTCTATTATTGAGTTTCCACGTACGAAAAACGAATGTGAAAATGACGATCCAAACCATAGCGTAAGCGATCCATAGATGCTTGTAACGAAGCTCTTCGTTCCTCGCCTCGGCTGCCTTGAATTGTTTGATAACCCTGGTTCGAGCCCCTTTTTTGCTGGTCTTTACCACACCCGCCGCTGCCGATTCAGACGCTGCATTATCCCCGGTTTGTGCGCTGGCAAGGCTCGGTACAGCGAGACTCAACAGCAACACTAAAGCAATGATCTGTCGCATGATTATTCCTACAGTTTTTCCTAAAGTCGACTCAGCCGACGTTTGAGTACACCGACTATGGCATTGTCTCGGTGAGCTCGGTAACGATTGATGACTAATAGCCAAAACACAATCATCAAAATGCCTAAAGAGCTATACAGCACCACTCGCATTTCTGGATCTAATTGCACATTATTCGGATGGTCGCCCTTCCACTTCTTGACCGCATAGTGCACGAAGACGATGTTGGGCGTCCCAAATACTGCAAGCACAGCTGCAAATTTTCGAACCCCGTCGCCTCGCCCACCAAAGGTGCGTAAAACCCAATAACCCGCAAAGATCAGAACAAGGAGCGCCATGCTGGTCAGCCGTGGCTCCCATCGCCACCAAACCCCCCAAGCCGCCCTGGCCCACAGCGGACCGGTCGTCAGAACGATGGCGCCAAATACAAGCCCCACCTCAGCGGCGGCGTACGCGAACAAGTCATATTTCGATTTACGGTTAAGTAAATAGCCGATACTTGCCCCGAAGCAGACAATAAAGCCCAAATAGCACAGCCATGCACTCGGTACATGAAAGTAGAATATTCGCTGTACCGCCCGCATCTCTGTCTCCATCGGTGCATAGACAAAGACCAGATAGTGCGCCAGGAAGATCCCCGCCAGTGCAAAAGCTAAAAAGAATGGAAAACGCTTCATTCTGTCACCATGTGTTCGAAGAGTATGATCCCTAAGATCCCAAAAAAAAGACTGAACGCCCAAGTAAATTGTAACCATGGTAAAGCGGAGTCGCCAACAACTGTTCCGAGGGCGGTGCCTGTGCCGCTTACACCGGCGATTAACACAGGTGTAACCATGGGGAATATAATCAGCGGGAGTAAGACTTCAGCGAAACGTGCGCTGACAGCCATGACCGCCAAAGGCGTCGCGATAACGGAGAAACCAACAAGTCCGCTGAACAACTGGGCACAAACCACCCAAGTGACCGATATATCATCAGGGTCGACCAAACGAACATCGAGCAACATCACCAAAAGTGGAAAAACAAACGCGACTGTGATGACCATCAACACAAAATTAACGAGAATCTTTGCGACCAAAAGACCAGCTCGATCAGCCGGTGATAGAATCAGGGCTGTAAAAGCGCCCTCTTCCGTCTCGCGTGAAAAGGTTCGACCCACACCGAGTGTGGCGGTGAAAAAAATACAGGCCCAAAGGATGCCGGGAAAAATTCGGCGATTGGTCACAGCATCGTTGGTAAACCCAAATGCAAAAATGTGGGCCAGTACTACGCCGAACAAGATCAAGGTGACAATGTTCTCCTTTGACCTGACCTCAGCGACCAAATCGTTGGCGAGGACCGTTCGAAACGTTGTTAAAAAACCCGGTAAATTCACGTGGCTGCACCGTCTTGGAGGGCGCTCTGATAAAGGCTCTGGAGAGACCCTGTGACTGGTCCTTGGTACTTTAAACGACCGCGCTTCAACACCAGACAGTGGTCGGCAATTCGAGCGGTTGCGCTTAAATCGTGACTGACCAAAAGCGTGATTGCCCCCTGGTCTTTTTGGTCTTTGAAAAGGTCTTCCGCCAACGTATGCCCTTGTTGATCTAGCCCGGTAAAAGGCTCGTCTAAAAGCAATAGTGTAGGCTTTGGAAGCAACGCCCGCGCGATGGTCAAACGTTGCGCCATACCCCGACTGTATTCTTCTACATTTCGCTGCGCAGCATCAGTCAATCCGACCACAGCCAATAACTCATCCACTCTGCTGGCAAGATTATCCAAGCCGTACAAACGTCCGAAAAACATGAGGTTTTCATGCCCAGTCCGAGTTCGATAGAGCATGGTCTGATGTCCAACATAACCGATCTTTGCTCGATGGCTTTCACGATTGGGCTTTGCTTCGACGTCATCGAAGAAGATGGTGCCTTCAGTGGGACGCATCATCAATGTCAGTAGATGCAGAAGAGTCGATTTACCGGCACCATTAGGGCCCAGAATGGCCGTTATCGTTCCCGACTCAAAGGTTGAATTCAATCCAATGAGTGCATACTCATCATCATAGGCGCGGGATAAGTCTTGTGTGCGAACAGCGAGTGCCATCTCGCTCACGAGACCTTGAGCCGATCGATCGCTCTATACAAAGACACCAACCTGGCCGTAATCGCCTCTTGTTCTCGCTCGAATCGAGGCGTAGGCATTCGGCCTTTATCATGAGCTTTCCGCATGCGTGCAAGGACCTTGACCAGGCGGTCTCGCTCCGTCTCGAGATGACTCAGGGATAAAACCAAGCCTTGATCGTCCGCTCGGCGACGAAACCCAAAGAAAACCACCAAAATAACCAGGAGAACGGAACCGATGAGCAGTTGGTAGGGCAGCTTACTTGGAACGGGCAAGCCACCCACAGCAAATCGGAGTGGCTCATTGGGGGCTAAGTTGAGTGCGCCAGCGCGTAAGACAGCCCATTGTCGCCCTGCCCTCTGTGTGATCACATCCGTGGTCCCCTGTCCCTTCCGTGTCGACAGACTCATCGGTACAGCTGCGCGTTGACTGGCCTGCTTGAATTGGGGCGTCGCCACAGTCGTCGTTGTGGTTCGAATCGGCAGCGTCTGTGTCCACTCAAACTTTTCTGCTCTGTAGGGAATCGTGTAGACAAAGTTGATGGATTGAACGCCCTGCGCTCCGGGCAGTAGCGCGCCGCGAAAAACGATGGATGTTCCCCGGACTTCCGCGCGATTCTTCGCTTGTTCGTGCATTTCGGGATGCTTCGCACCGATGGGACACGGCAAGACCAAGCCACCTCCGGGCAACGCCCCCAGGTTAACAGTCGTCTGCCCCTCATTGGTCAATCTGATGATATGACGGGAGACAACGGAGTCCTCATCGGCGAAAAGTTCGATCTCGTGAGCCGCACTGACTTGCGACAGGTCACCCGCGACTACCTGCGTCACGACGAGCTGGATTTCCGCGCCATCACTGGGAATGCCATCGAGTTGAAAGGGGTATCGAACTCCGTCATGATCGACGAAAGCTTCGTATTTAAGCATGCGCTGAATCATGGCATTGGAGGGCACGCCTGCAACGGTGGCTGTTCCGTCCGCAGCTGTTGTTGCTGTGTAATCTTTAGGTGATCCGCCTCCACGATAAACGCGAATCCCAACGGGGGTCCCCTCGGCAACGGGAGCCAATGTGCCCGTTGGGGTTTTCTTAACGACTCTGAGCATCATATCGTGGCGCTTCATCGCGGCCATAAACGGCATGGGACCTTTGGGCATGACCTCTGTTTGCCCAGACTTGGAATAGTTTTGTGCCAGGCCCGGCGGCGCGACCAACAGCCCAATAGCAAGGCAGCACGCTGGGATGAAGATGCCTTTTGTCATGCCTCTTCCCTCGCTGAATCATCGTCTTTTTGGGCGGTGCCGGTGGACTTGTTTCGCCGTTGGCCAGCCTGATTTATATCTGCTTCGATGCGTGAACCGTATTGATTCACTTCATCCTCGAGCTCGCCCATTACATCAACGGCTGCCGATTCGTATCGCTTTCGAAGTAATTCGAGATCTCGACCGTCTACTTTGTTGAGGGCGGCTTCAAACTCGATGTCTTTCAACTCTTCGATTAGGCGGTCTCGCTTGGCAAGTAGCTCCGTGGAATCGTCATCGAGGCGAGCCCAATCGGCGGCAGAGATTTGGCCCTCTTCAGCTAGGGGGCGAAGAGATAAATAGATCCAATATGATGCGAGAAGCCCCGTACCAATCGCGAGGGACAAAACCATAACTATCCGCTTTCGGTCCGTTGTGCATTGGCCGTCTCAGGGGCTTTCGAGAGTGCTTTTTTGGCCTTACGTCGCCGAGTGGCTGCCGTGTAGACCGGGTATGGGTTCGCATCAGGCCAGAGGGCAAAGCCAACTCCGATTAGCAAAAGTGCTCCACCCAGCCACATGAAGATAAGCATCGGGTTAAAGTGGGCCTTGACCTCAGCCCACTGCCCCGCCATGGGGTCATAGGCCGTCAATGACAAGTAGACATTACCCTTGAACAGAAACACTTCGTCTTTCTCGGTTGTCGTTCTCGAGAGTCTGACGTTTGCACCGTGGTAACGACGTCTTGACGGACGCAGCAGCCCCAGTTCTTCACCGACGGTGCCGTCGTCATTCATCACCGCCAGTTTGAATTCAGCAAAATCTTCAGCGTACTCGCGACTCGAGAACTTCTTCATACCGACGTAAGTCAGTTGGTGTCCTTCGATGACCTGGGAGTCACCCACAGCGCTAAATTTCAAATCTTGTTCGGTCTTAAGACCGGTTCCGATAAAGCCGAGAAAAAGGCCTGCAAACCCGAGATGGGTGAGGTATCCCCCGTAACGGCGTTTCTGCTTCGCAAATAGACCCAAAAACGCGGTCCCCAATGATTCTTTGGCATTTTTTGCTCGTATGTTGGCGGCTCGGTAAAACTCAACAAAGAGAGTGTAGGCCACAAAAAACACACCATAGAAGCCGATCAGAGCATAGATACCCGTCAGCTCAGCAACCAGCGGAATCCGACCGAGAGGCACATCGCCAAATGGGACGTGGGTCGCGGCCACATGCTCCTGGATGTGATACATGTTTGATAGATACACGAGCAGAGTAGCGGCGAGTGACACAACGGTCGGTATGAGAAAGTTTATCTTGAGGCTCTTAAGAGTGACCTTTCTCCACGGGATCAAAGGTCCGATGCCCATCATTATGATTAGCGCGAGGCCACCGGGGACCATCCAAGCATTGAACCAAGGGGCCGTATATTTCGTTTCTTGCCAAAAATAGGCGCTTATTTTTTCGCCCAAAGTGCCAAACATGACCACGCCGACACAGCCAAGAAGTAATAAATTATTGAGGAGAAAGACACCTTCCCTGCTGACGATGCTATCAACGTCGGCTTTGCTGCGGAGAGACCCATCAGCCACGCGCCAAACGATCAAGCCGATGCAGAAAAGGGCGAGGAGCGTCAGGGCCACCATGAAGTATTCGCCGATGTCGCTCTGAGCGAAGGTATGAACGGAGTCAATCAAGCCAGACCGTGTCAGGAAAGTGCCGAATACGGTGAGGAAATACGTCAAAAAGACCAGTGCGATGTTCCACACCTTGAGCATGCCTCTGCGTTCTTGGATCATGACAGAATGCAAGTATGCTGTGGCTGTAAACCAAGGCATCAAGGATGCATTCTCGACGGGGTCCCAGCCCCAGAAACCACCCCAACCAAGCTCTTGATAGGCCCACATCCCACCGAAGAGATTACCAATTGATAGAAAGCCCCATGAGACGACGGCGTAGCGTCTAGTCGTCCGTATCCATGAATCATTCAAGCGTTTGTGAATCATCGCTGCTACGGCAAAGGCAAATGGGACGGTCCACCACACATACCCGCTCAGGATACTGGGCGGATGAAATGTCATCGCCGGATTCTGCAATAAGGGCTCTAAACCTCGGCCGTTGATGGGTGGTTCATTAATTCTAAAGGTGGCGAACGGATTGGCCTCGACGATCATGAGAAGCAGAAAGAACGCCTGGACGACCATGAGCACCGCGATCACGGTTGGCAGAACGTCACGATTCTGGTCGCGATTTTGCCAGATGACAATGGCGGTGATGACCGCCAGTACCACCGACCAGAACATTAATGAGCCTTCCTGACCACCCCAAAAGGCCGCCACCAAATAGTACCAGGGCATGTTGTTGTCGGAGTACCGCTGCACATATTTGTTCGCGTAATCATGGTCCAGAAAGGCATGTATGAGAATGAACGACGCGCAGACCATGATGGCGCAAAGCGCATACCCTGCTCGTTCGCCTGCGATCATCAGCCGGCCATCTTCGCGATATCGGCCGACGACACTCGCCGTCGTGGAAAATGCGGCCACAACCATGGCGAAGTAAAGTAAGAAGCTACCTAGGAGATTGGGATCTATCACGTTGGGTTTGCTTTCTGTTCAGTTGGTTCCGAGTCGTTCTCGGGCTTCTTCGGACATACCGCCCTCATACTTCGAGGGACACTTAGCGGATACTTCAGTCGCGACCAAGGTGCCTTGAATACCACGAACACCTGTTACGATCACTTCACCGCCTTCTTTAAACATATCGGGTAAGGCACCGGCAAAAGCCACTGGAATGGTCGCAGCACTCCCACTTTCTATGGCGAAAGTGTGGTCTTTCCCACCGTCGGGATTGTTATAGCTGCCCTTGACCACATTACCTTTAATCCGAATTGGCCGTTTTGATTTCGATGGCTGCGCTACAGCTTGTTCGACGGTCAGATAGTAGACGCCGCCTTCCATCGCACTGTTGATAAAGATATAAAAGCCGCCGACGCCAAGCATGAGCAGTACGACCAGTCGCCATCGCTTCTTCTTTTCTATTCGCTCTTGTTCTTCCATGCTCTTCCTCAGTCCGCGAGACAACGAATTGTCCCGCTGATTACCCCGTTAGTTCCGGGAAAAGTCAAATCTATCTCAAGATGCGCGCTCACCGGTTTTTGTTTCAACATATTCGTCGGATCGTTTTCAAGCGCACTCAACCACCAATTCCTGTCATCACCGTGAGGGGAATGAACGTCCCATCAGTGAGTCGATGAGCGTCTAGTTTTCCCGCCATTGCCGTCGAAACTAGACTCGCTACTTGCAAATCAGAATCGCCACGACGTAATGCATGCAAAAGTGATACCTCTTCATCATTAGCCAAACACGGCCTGAATCCACCTCGAGCTGTGAGCCTTGCTCGGTTGCACTCTCCACAAAAGTGCCCATCGGACATGGGGCTAATCGTCCCCAGCTGGCGTCCGAGCCATGGCCCGCGAGACGCGGACCAATACCGTGCGGGTCCACCATGCGCGGGCGCGCCCTTGGTCGTCTCAACCAAACCAAACTCACGATCGAGTTCGTCAAAAATAGACGCGTAGCTGTAGCCATGCTGTGCTTGCTGATAGGGCAGGCCACCGATGGGCATCAATTCAATGAACCTCGGAGTCAATCCGCGTGACCAGCAACGCCTTGTGATGTCTGCTAATCGGCCCGAATTAATTTTGTTCAAAGCCACAACATTGATCCCAATGTTGTCAAAACCAACTCGTTGGGCTTCCTCGATACCCCTGAGCACGCGGCCAAGGTCTCCCCCGGTCAATTCCTCGAAGACCATTGGGTCGAATGTATCAACACTCACGGTCAGGCGGGTCAAGCCACTGTCCTTGAGCGCCTCGGCAAATTGTGGAAGCAAATGCCCATTGGTGGTCAATGCGACTTCTGAGATACCTGGCGTGTCAGCGATCCATCGAATCAGGTCGGTCACATTTTTACGGAGCAGTGGCTCCCCACCCGTAATGCGAACTTTTTTAACGCCATGGGTCGCCATCACTGCGACAACTCGAGCGATTTCTTCCAAAGACAACAACTCTTGCCTTGGCGATGCTGTCCATCCCCCAGCGGGCATGCAGTAGTGACAGCTGTAATTACAGCGGTCCGTCACAGAGACTCTGAGATAGGTCAGTTGCCGATTGGCACGGTCATAGATAGAGCCCGATGCGCTTGGCAACTCGCCTCCCTTAATCGCGGCGGGATAGGATTGGACGCCAGCTTTCATGAAGACGCCTCCACGACATCTTGTACGCGCAGTTGCAGTTCTTTGCTGTCGGGGTAACGCTCTGCCACCGACATGGCAAACTCAATCAGGTCATCGCCCAAGTCAAGGGCCTCAAAGCCACGAACGGCGCCATCAAAGGCGATTAAACGCTCGCTTGCGTTCAGCCCAGTGGTTGTCGTCTCCAGGGCCCGACGATAGAAAACGACTGCGGTCTGCTGTTCGCCCCGCTCTTCATCGGTTTGCCCCATGGCCAGTAAAGCAGGGCCGTAATCTGGATCATTTTGCAAAGCCTGCCTGTAGTCGTCTCTCGCCAATTCAACGTCATTAATCACCGATTCATGGAGCTGACCACGCAGGCTGAGCAACCAGGCAATTTCTTCAGCGTCAGAGCCATTCGCGATCCGCTCCGACATAATACGAATGCATTGCTCGGGAACACTTGCGTCAGTGGCGAGCTGTCCAATGGCTTCCAATGATTCTCTCGTGGCATCAAAATCAGCGGCGGAATCGGCTAAAACGATCTTGAATTGTTCGGTCGCTCCTTGAGGATCTTGTAGTCGCTCATGGGTGAGTCTAGCGCGGCGGATTCGTAACTGAGCACGCCTGCGATTCGGACCTAAAACAGTCGCATGACGCTCCAAAACGGAGACCAGCTCGGCAATCATATCAGCTCGCGTGTATAACTCTCCCAGAAGCTCATATGCATCCAAAGACTGAGAATCTAGGCCAAGAACGTCCTCTAGAAGGGTCACGATTGACTCGACATCGCCGCCCTCATGCAATTTGTCTCGTGCTTGTTCTAGGAGTGATTGAGTGACATCGGAGAGGGGCTGAACGGCAAATTCTCTGAAGCTGTCCCTGACCTCCTGTTCATGCTCCGTCCCTTCAAGGTCGCCAAGCGCTAATCTCACATACTTGGCAATCTGCTCGGCGTCGTATCCTAAACGCTTCGCTAAATGAGCTAATTTAAGTGCGGCGCGGCCGCGATGAAGCCCAGGGACGATAAGGCTCATCTCCGTATCCAATAGTGAGAACAACGCCTCATCATCGTTCAGCTGCTCGAGACATCGGCTCAAAGCGGATATCGCCTCAACATTTTCAGCCCATGCGTTCAAACTGTCTTCCAAAACAAGCCGGATACGCTCCAAGTCACCTGTCGGCTCCAAGACCTTTGCCGCCTCGGCGAGTAGGCTTGAGCGACGCACAGCTGCTGCTGTCGACTCACCTAATTGGTCAGCCTGGTAGAACAGTGCATGAACCCTTAGTTCGGCGTCATCAACTTGTCTTGCAACGTCCAGAAACTGCCTGGCTAGATCTGGATCGATCAACAGTTTGGATGCCTGACTCAAATACTCCAGCGCTCGCACCTGATCAGTTTTTTGAGCGGTGTCGGCTGCTCGCCAATAGCGATACCCTCTATCAGTCTTTCCGAGGTCATCCAGGTCGCTGAGCAAGAGTTCGGCAATTCTCTCAGAGTCGCCTTGGGTCTCAAGAATGCTGATGAGCAACTCTCGGGCGCGATCACCCAAGGGCAGGGCCTGTTCTGCGGCCTCTTTTGCCTCATCCAATCGACCAATTGTGTTCAGGACAGATGCCCTCAACAGCTGGATAGCCGGGGTGTTCTCCGGCTGATTCGCCAAACGGACGTCATAGAGTTCGAGTAAAGAGCTCCAGTCTTCTCTGATGGCAAATAAGTCCTCGAGCGCCTCGACGGACTCAAGCCATTCATCACTGGTGGCATCGGCGAGTTCCAAAACGCGCTCGAAACAGGGAACAGCGCCATCGGGGTCATGCATCCGGTCTCGGATCAATTCGGCTAATTGAAGCCAAGTGGGCGCCGCATCTGGTGTATCGCCAAGCTCGTTCACCCGGACGCGCAGCTGGGCTGCTGCATCTGCCGGATTTTGAATTTCAGCATCCGTGGGAAGCCGCCTAGACGCCAAAGGTGGCAATTCATCATCGTCAGCAGCATACGTGTCGGACAGAGAGGCCAAGGTGTCTTCATACGCATCATCCATAGACACCCCAACGCGGTCGAGAGAACCGACTTCGCGTGTGGTCAAAATCGCGTGCTGACCGAGATCATGTTGGGATTCGGTATCCGCCTCGACACGTCTCATCTCAAGCTGAGTCTGATGGATGACAGGGAGCGGCATCGTTGCTCGGATAGTCTCCTCGCTGCCCATTGGCGTCGAAGACTCGATTCTGTCAGCCATAGCGCCGTCGAAGGCGGCCGCCGCATCCAGGCAGCGTTGTGCCAGCCCCTCGTGGTCACTATCGGACCTCAATGTATCCGCCACCCTGATCAATAATCCGGCATCAGCGTCCGCTGCTTCGTCCAACAATTCATCCACCAAAGTCGCCAAGACTCGGCCTTGACCCAGCTGCACGCAGGCACGAGCCATTGCAATACTCAAACCGGGGATGTAACTCCCCTCATTTCGAAGGGTCCTCAACTCCTCATAGCTGAGGCTGTCTTGACCAAGTTCTAAATGAGTCAGCGCGAGCCTGAAACGATCATCTGGGCGCGCATGGACCCCCTCTAAATGTAAGAGCTTAATGAGCGTTTTTTGGGCAATCACCCAATTCTCTAACGCGAAGCTTTTGTCCGCTAAAAGAGTGAGCGCGGGGATATAATCATCGACTTCTGCCAGAGCTGCCTGGGCAAATTGGAAGCCTTCATCAGGCCTGTCTAACTCGTCGTATGCGAGTTTAGCTAAACTGACGAGTATAGCAGGTCGCTCATTTAAGTCGGCCGTATCTAGCTGAACTTTCAGTAATTCAGCAACCTCGGTCCAGTCACCCAAAGCCGTCGCAATTTCAATTCGCATCCGCCTCACATCACGGTCGCCGGACTCGTACATAGCCGCTTCGCTCAGAACCTCTCTTGCTTCATCAGGCTTCCGTAACTCTCTCCACAATAAACGGCCAAGACGAACACAGAGATAGGTCCGTGCTTTGGGTTGCCCAGCTCTGTCCAAGCCATACCTCAACAAGGCCAACACATCTGAGAGTTGCCCACCGTTAAGTACGAGTTCTTGTCCTCGCGCATACGTCTGTATCCGCTCTGGGTCACGATCTATAGCGGCTCGGATCATGTCGAGAGACTCACTGAAACGCCCCAGACCATCGAAAACTTCGGCGATCCGGATTAGGAATCCAGCAACCGGTTCATCGTAGCCCTCAGCGTCATAAATGGTCTTCAGGATCTCGTATTGTACAAGTGCCAGGTCGAGGCGGTCGGCTTCAAAGTATAGATCACCAAGGAGACGAAGGACATGTGTTGCGGACGAGTCACTGTCTTTCGCACGCTTCAATTGCTCTATAGCCGCATCTGGTTTCATGAGTTGGCGAGCATAGATTTGTGCCAATTCGAATCGAAGCCCCGCTGCTTCGGATGCCTCACTTAGGACCGCACGTCGATCTAATAGCGCCGCCAATTCCCCGAAGCGCTCCCGCTCACGAGTAATGTCTATCAACCCATCGAGGGCAACCAGATTCTCCGGATCACAACCAAGTGCTTTCGCATACGCCTCCACGGCAACGTCCACTTGATTCAGTTCGGTACTTAACAGCCCTGCTTGTTCAAGGTAGATATCCACCAGGACAACGGGGTCCGTGTTGAGTTCGGCAAGGCGCCCCAAGGTCGCGGCTAATTTTTCGGTATCGGCGGCGTGTCTGTAAAGCGCCGCCAATGGATTCAGTAAATCACGCTGCTGCGGGAGACTTGAGACGGCCGCTTCAAGCAATTCAATTGCTCTCGTGGGATCGCCATGACGTTCGGATACGATGGTGGTCAGCCGACATAAGCGGGCGACCCGGTCATCATCATCCTCACTCCTCAGCAGCGATCGCTCCAAAACTCGGGCGACGTCTCCCCAGTTTTCCGCGGCAGAATTGATCTCTTCGAGCGCATCAAACGCAGGCTTTGCAACAACCCAAGGGCCGTCAGTGGCCTTTTGAAAATAAACCACCGCAAGGCGACTTTCCTCCCCCAAAGTCTGTAAAATTTGTCCGAGACGGAGGTATAGACGGTCTTTCTCAATATTGGTGCGGCCTTCATCGACGGACCTGAGCAATTCTTCTAATGCAGACCTAGCCCGAACGTGGTCCCCTTCCACGACAGCCACATCAGCCAGACCGTATAAGGCTCCGGGGTGTCCAGGAACCAACATCAAGGCTTGCCGAAAACGGAGGGACGCCGTCGTAATTCCATCGCCCGGTTCTTTGGTCCAAAGATGCCCTAGACGGACAATCACGTCGGCAGCTTCGTCGGTCTGGCCGCGCTCTTGTAGCAAACGTGAGGCCCGGTCGAGCGTTCTAACGGCACTTAAAAAATCGTCATTCTGCTCTTGCGCTGTCGCAAGTCCCAGGAGCGCGTGGATGCGACCTGGCATTTCAACGAGTGCGCGCTCGAAAAAGTTGAGCGCTGCGTTCATATCGCTGGCATGAGACAGGGCAAGATGACCCAGCTCGACGAGAAGCTCACATCGCCGTTCGGCGCTTGATTCAGACGCCAGAATACTTTCACGCGTCTTGAGTGCAGCAACCCAGTCACCGGCTTGTGCTTGGAGTTCCGACAGTCGTTTTCGAGCGGCGACGAGACCACGACGCAAACCCAGCGCCGACTTTAAGGCCTCTAAAGCACGCTCGGGGTCGCCATCACTCATCACGATGGCCAATGCACATCTTGCTTGCGCTGCTTCCAGTAAATCGGCCCGCCTTTCAGCAGCCTCCGCAACACGGTCCAATAAATCTGCCGCGCGCTCTAAATCGCCGCGCTGCCAGTGTACGTTGGAGAGTGTTAACAATGCATCCGTGTCATCTGGATAGCGAGCAAGGCGCCTCGATGCCGTATCGGCAGCATCTGCGAGCGTGTCAACGGACATGACTTGAAGCTGCATGAGACGGTTTGCTAGAAACCCGTTATCCGGGTGGAGCTCACTTTGTCGGTCATAATGCCTTATGGCGCGCTCAATACGACCCTCATCGATGAGAGCTTCGGTATTTTGATACAGCTGCTTGGCTTCATAATCTGCCATAAAGCGCCGTACTTTTGCAGAATTCTCAAAGCTGGTCTCTAGCCGCCTAGGACCGAGTTGAACCGGTCTTTGCGTATCGCAAACCAAACGGATCTGACCTCCTGAAGACTCAATTTCGGTAATCTTCAATTCCGAATGGTCAGGGCCCTTCCAACCGAGTTCCGCAGATACTTCGTCCAGGATGGCAATGATTGGGTCAAAGGAAATGACCGTTGGCCCATTGCTTTGATGATCAAAACCCAGGGCCGTCAAGAACCGACCAGCGAGTTGCGGTGCGGCCAGATCAGACGGCCCGTAGGTCCGTGCTTCATACACGCTCAACAGTGCGGCACGTTGTTCACCCACCGTGCCTGTCTCCAACCTCATTCGAAGCAGAAACGGAGTTTGCCGATGACCTGCCTCGCCGATGACAACAAGGTCACCATCAACCGCGCGTGCTTCCAAGTTCATCAGCTGTGCATCGTTGAGATAGCCATCTAGGCACCGACTCAAATCATGATCATCGATATGGACGACCAGCCGCTCCAAACGCGTTCGCTGATGACGAAATCTCTCCACGCCACCGCTCATATCAAGTCGACTGGGCAACTCCGCAAGACTCAAACGCATTTCATCTATGACCAAGAGGTCTGAAATGCGGCGTTCAGACAACACAAGTCTCCCGACCCCCTGCTCCAAGCGGAGAGAGAATAATGCGTTACGCTGTTGCTCAGATGCTGCCATAAGTGTGTCCGTTAAGGCGTTACCGCGCCTTCTCCAGCTGATGTTGCTTTGGCATCCACCGCGTCTGGATTGTCCGCAGGATCGATAATCTTATTGTCACAGGGCTTCGGATCCGGGGCCACTTGCGCCGCTGGAGGTGGCGGTGGAGGCGCCGGCGTAGGCTTCGCGCCGCACCCGATGATAAACAAACCGATAGTGAAGACAGCGAACTGCTTGATCATAACCTAACCTCCGATAATCCTACCATGGATTGACCCTATCTTGGATTGACGCCGAGTACAACCAAGCCATGGCCCTACAGGCTCAAAATCAGAGCTTTTTTTCGATTTAATGCACAGGGTTAGTCGGCGAGGATTTATCAGCAACATTTTCTAACGAAGTTCGACTTCCAATCGGGTCGTTGCCCCCGCTTTAATCAAGACCTCGTAGGACCATAGACTCCCATCATCCGGCCGGGTCAGCAGGACCGTATGTCTCCCCTCTAAGAGGCGGAGGTGGAGTACCGGAGTCTGGGCATTGAGAGGGATTGAATCAATGGAGACGAAGGCTTTAGGTTTTGACGAAAGCCAGAGTAATCCAGACTGCTTTTTGGGTACGTCGCCATCCCAATAGACCATAGGTTTAAAGCGCTGCGATTCTAAGTTTCGAAGCCTCGAAATCCATGGCCAGAGTATCTCGTCCTGGCGAAGGTCGGCCTCGCTGAAGAGCCAGCGCCCTGTGCGGGTTTTAAGGCGGAACTCGATGAGATAATTGACGTTAGATTTAGACCATTTAGCCCGCTGGTTAAGACCCCGGTACGCCTGCAAATCTTTCGTTAAGGCCTCCCATGCCGAGGAGGTGACCAAGGTGACTTCTTGGCGACGTTTTTGCTGCCCAAACCCTTTACGCTCCACCCTGAATGTATATACGCCCGATGCATCTTCAAGAGCGTACTGTGTCTCTTGATGAGGAACTGCTGGACCGAAGACCGATACACGAATGAACGAGTTCTGTGTTTGACCGACGGACTCGTTAGATACGCCGGCCAGAGTGAATAAAAGGGTCCAGAGAAACCATCGGCTGGAAATGGCAGGCGTGTTTGTGCAATCTTTTAGCAATGAAGCCAACATACGTTTTCCATTATTGCATACTCTTGGCTCTTATACTTCCAAACTGGTTAGGTGCATCCTTTGCCAATGACGATAGCCAAGGGAAACTGGCGGTTTTTGTCGCAGCAAAGACAGCATTGCAACAACGCCCGGCTGACGTCGATGCCTTGAATGCAGAGGCGCTTCCAAAATTCATCAAAGACGTCGAGTCAGCGATGCGTCTCATCGCAAGAGCCAGACATAAATATTTTGGTGAGACACGCAGGCACCTCAGTACTGAGCACCGGCTGAGGTTACGATACACGCTCATGAGACTGCAAAAGGCGCCGCAGCCCGTTCTAGTCTATGCTAATGATTCGCTCAGATTTCGAAAATCCATCTATCTCATGCTCGAAAAAGCGTACGGGCGTTTAGGACAGGTCAAACGGGCTAAAGAAATGAGGGCGTTAGCGAATTTGGCACTGGAGCGACCGACAGCTGTCAAAAAATAAGCCGTGATATGCCTTTATAAGATGAGCAGTACCCCAATAATCATCCGCCCAAGGATGGGCTGGCTACTCTTTAAAACCCTTGCAGCAGCGAAATCCAATCGTACCCCGGCTCGTCCCCGGAGACCGTCCGCCACCCGAGGCGCAAGAGGCCTCATCGTCGCTTGAACCATAGTCGCCGCCGCGAACGCGCATTCCATCGGTCCATTCGGCAACATTACCGCTCATGTCATAGAGGCCCCAGGCTGAACGACATTTGCGGAACCGCCCAGTACGGCTGAGACTGCCCTCAGAGCCATCTTCCTTTTCCGTATTACAGGTTCCGCCTTTAAATTTCTTTCCGTACGGGAATCGGCCTCCACCGCGCCCATAACAACCGGTCATCCATTCCCGACCCGAGCACAAGCGCTTTCCCGATCGCTCACATAGGGCCTTTGCCCCGCCAAAATTGATGCTAGTGCGTGGTCGGCTACCGGCACCGGGATATTCGTGGGTGTCGATACAAAAGGCTTTGCCGGCTCGTGCCAGACGGATGCCTTCCCCTGAGACGATCTTGCCGAGTTTGATAGATCCCTTAGGAAAGCGCGCCGTCCTGATTAAACGCATGCCGCGGGGACATGATAAGACGCCCGACGCCGCTTGAATCGCATCGTTTTCTCGCGCACGCTGGCGCGCCGCCGCGAGCTCTTGCTCTCGTTTTTCTGCAACCTTGCGCTTCTTTTCTTGGGCCGCTTTTCGCTTAGCTTCAGCCTTAGCAGCCTTTTCTTCGCGACGCTGCTCTTCACGTTTTTCCCGTTCTCGGAGTTTCTCAGCTTTTTTCCTTTTACGTTCTGCAGCTTTCTCTTCACGCTCAGCTTTTTTTCGGGCCGATTTCTCTTCCTTCTCGCGCCTTTCAGCCTCCCGTTTTTCCGTACGCTTACGATCTCGCTCTTCCTTCGCTTTCTTTTTAGCAAGGCGAGCGTCCTCCCGTTCTGCCTTCTTCTTTTCAGCCCGAGCCTTCTTTTCTTCGCGTTCTTGTTCAGCTTTGAGTCTACGTTCGTCTTCTTTTTGCTTTCGCTCAGCCTCTTTGCGCTTTCGCTCGTCGTTTTTACGGGCCTGTTCGGCGTCAGCTTCTTTGCGCTTTCGCTCGTCGTCTTTACGTGCCTGTTCGGCGTCAGCCTCTTTGCGCTTTCGCTCGTCGTCTTTACGGGCCTGTTCGGCGTCAGCGGCCTTGCGCTTCCGCTCTTCGTCTCTACGAGCCTTTTCGGCGTCAGCGGCCTTGCGCATTCGCTCTTCGGCTTTACGGGCCTGTTCGGTGTCGGGCTGAGCGGCTGCCGCCTTGGCTAAGACAGATGCATCGGGCTTGGTTTTATCATGAGCAACCGCAGCGTTATCTTTGGCTATATTTTTGCTGTCCGATGAACCGGCCGAATTAATGACCGCATTATCTTTGAGCAGTTTGGCGTCGGACGTTTTAGATACATGAACGGCGATCGGTTCATCATATTTACGAGCTTCGTCTCTTCGGTGCTGGATGTAATAGAAAACCATGGCGCCAACGAGGCCAATAATGCAACCAGCCGCAACGAGAAACCCCCCACGAGTTCGTAGGAACCAAGGCGTACTGTCCAGTCCAACCGACATGGTATCTTCGCGACGTTCAGGCTCTGGTTCGAGAACGACAATGGCATCTTGAGCTTCAACGGTCGTCGGTGCATCATCATCGAATATTTCTTCGACAACAGCGCCGAAGTTCAGTTCGACAGATGCACCAGTCCCCTGAGGACTCGAATCATCGACAATTGAGACAATCGCCGATTCGCTGACCTCTTCAAAAGAGGCAACACCAGGCTCGCTTCCATCTTCAGAGACTTCAACCACGTCGATTGGAAGCGGCGCGTAGCTGTCCGTCTCATCGACGGGCTGAACCAAGGCGGCAGGAACAGAGGGGACGCCTGCTTCGACGGCTAGCCTGACCGTGGTGTCTCCACCGGTCTCATCCTTGTCCATAATCAGTGCTTGAGCATCCAATGCCACTGCGAAAGCGTCACCGAAGTCACTGACACTGTCAAAGCGATCTTTGGGGTCAGCTGCGGTCGCTTGCTGGATTAAGCTATCGACCTGGCCCCATTTTTCAAGTCCACTAGATGCAAGCACGTTGGATAATGGGGGGGCGTCTTCAGTGAGGGCACGCCCAGCAAGTAGTTCGTAGAGCACAGTGCCGACGCTGTAGACATCGGATCGAGCATCGACCAGCTGGTCGTTGCGTACTTCAGGCGCAAGATAAACATAAGCGCCCGCATCTTGTTGGGCTTGTGCAAACGCGGTCTGCGGAAGTGCTTGCAACAAACCGAGGTCCGTTAAACGAACACCACTCGGCTCTAACAGAATGTTGGATGGCTTGAGGAACCCGTGATGGGCCGACCGATGTAATTGCTCCAGGGCTCGAACGAGCTGAAAAATCCGCGGACCGACCTCATGGAGCTGAAACTGTTGGCCCTGTTGCTGCCGAAGATCCATTACTTTCCGCAGGCTCAAGCCCGTAATAAATCGGCTTCGAGCCAATACACGTTCTTGGTCTCTGAGCGGCACGACCCTGAGCACATCAGGTGCATCATGGCCACCTAAGCGCCTAAACGAATCTAAAAAATCCTGGACCGCTTGGGGTTCACTCAACAGGTTCGGGCGGATGGCTTTGAGGGCCACATCGAGACCCGTTTCCTGCTCTCGCGCTCGGTAAACCAATCCGATGGGCCCTGAGCCAACGAGGTCAAGAATCACATACCGTTCATCGATCCAATCACCCACGGCGTATGGTCGTTCGGAGAGCGTCTCAGATGCTCGTTTCCGACGCATTTCGATGGCTTTGAAAGATGTAATGGTTCGCGTGACACGTCTAGGTGTGCCTAGATTCTGCCCGCAATTGGTACAGACAGCAGCATTGTCAGCAACCTTGCTACCACATCTAAAGCAGATCAAAGGGTCCTCCCCGTGTCTCGCAACGCTTATTCTTAAAGCGCCGACGTCGATTAATCGGTTCCGAGTCACCTGCTTTGACAGGGATCTGGAACCCACGTTCTCAACTAATCGAAAAGCACTCAATGGCATGCAACGTTAGTTAAGTGTGAATTACGGACACTTCCTTTTAAGGGCTGAGCCGACTCATTTCAATAAGGTTCAGCATTTTGCCCCAACTCGGGGGTAAATTGTCCGTCTTTTTCACGTTATCCGTAAAAATGCTCGCCCATTTTGTCTAACGGCCAGTGTGTCCAAAGCCGCCCTCGCCTCGTTCAGTCCCGCTGAGCGTGTCGAGTTCCATGCAATCAAATTGTGCGATCGGACTGATGACCATCTGTGCGATCCGATCACCCCGATTGATTATAATCTCGTCCTGACCAAGATTGATTACAATGGCTGAGATCTCACCCCGATAGTCGGAATCGATGGTCCCAGGCGAATTGACGAGAGTAAGGCCTTCTCTCAATGCTCGGCCAGAACGTGGCCGGACTTGACCCTCAAAACCATCAGGAATTTCGAAAGCAAAGCCCGTCGGGACCAGCTGCCTCGCACCCGGGCTCAGGATAAGTGGCTCCGCGACGGCAGCCATCAAATCTAGTCCGGCTGCGGACGCAGTGGCGTAGCGCGGAAGCGGAAGTGGAGCAGGCTCGGTGCCTGTTGCTAACCGACGAACACCGAGCCGTTTCATAGCCTACAGCTCGTCTGTCTCGGAAAGGGCTTCCTTGCGGGATAGACGAATCTTACCTTGGCGATCGACACCAATGCATTTGACATAGACTTCATCGCCTTCGCTCAAGATGTCTTCGACACTCTCTACACGATGGTCAGCGAGTTCTGAGATATGCACAAGGCCATCAGTGCCCGGCAAGATCTCGACAAAAGCACCGAATTCGAGAATTTTTCGGACCGTACCGAAGTAGATTCGACCGACTTCAGCTTCTTCTGTTAGACCCTCAATGATTTCCTTTGCCCGATTGGCAGATTCTAGATCTGGACTGGCAATGGTTACCTTACCGGTATCGTCGATATCAACGGAACAACCCGTTTGCTCTGTAATGCCTCGAATCGTCTTACCACCAGGGCCGATGACGTCACGGATTTTATCGGGACGCACATGCGTTGTGATGATGCGCGGCGCGTACGTCGACATGTCTTCGCTTGGTTGACTGATGGCTTTGCGCATTTCCCGCAAGATATGCAAACGACCATCGCGAGCTTGCGAAAGGGCATCTTTAAGGATCTTACGGTCTAACCCCTTAATCTTAATGTCCATCTGTAGGGCATTAATTCCCTCTTCGGTGCCGACGACTTTGAAGTCCATGTCACCCAAGTGGTCTTCATCGCCAAGAATGTCTGACAAGATAGCAACCTTGTCGTCTTCTTGGATCAAACCCATGGCAATACCAGCGACATCTTTTACAGTCGGTACACCGGCCTGCATAAGAGCCAAAGAACTCGCGCAGACCGTCGCCATTGAAGATGACCCGTTAGACTCGAGAACTTCACTTACAACTCGGATGGTGTATGCAAAATCGTCTTTCTCTGGAAGGATTTGCGAAACCCCGCGGAAAGCCAGATTGCCATGACCAATTTCACGACGACTGGTAGACCGCAGCATCCGTGCTTCGCCAACGCAGAAGGGAGGAAAATTATAGTGCAGCATGAAGCGCTCGAAGTGATCTCCGTGGAGATTATCGATACGCTGCTCATCCCGTCGTGTACCGAGCGTAATGGTCGCCAGTGCTTGGGTCTCCCCACGAGTAAAGATAGCAGAACCGTGAGTCCTTGGAAGAACGCCTATCTCGCAGTTGATGGCGCGAATGTCCGCAGGACCACGACCGTCGATCCGAACGCCAGATTCAACAACCTGTGTTCGAACGATATCTCGTTGAACGCGGTCCATATAACCGTTGATCTCCCCGGTGCGGGCGGCAAGGGTTTCATCCTCGGCGACCAATTTTTCGGTGACAGCCGAACAGGCGCTCGATATGGCCGCTTTGCGCTCAGTTTTCGTTGGAATCGCTAAAGCGTCGAACAGACTGTCGACGGAAAGCTCAACAACGCGCTCGTACAAATCGGCATCGATCTGAACTTCTTTAACTTCCTGTTTAGCCAGCCCGACCTTCTTTTGCAGGTCTTTTTGAAGCTTGATGATGGGCTTAATCGCTTCGTGAGCGGCGATGATCGCATCGATCATCTCCGCCTCAGATGCTTCCTTGCCCTCACCCTCAACCATGGTCACTGCATCCTCGGTCGCAGCGACAATGAGAGACAGCTTCGCTGCTGCCGTCTGCTCGAAGGTTGGGTTAATGACGTATTCACCATCGAGAAGAGCAACGCGGCAACCACCAATAGGCCCATCGAATGGGATGTCGCTTATTGTGGTAGCAGCAGATGCGCCGACCAAGGCACAGATGGCCGGGTCGTTTTCTTTGTCAAAGCTAAGAACTGTTGCAATGATCTGGATCTCTTTGCGCCACGTCTTTGGAAAAAGTGGTCGCATCGGTCGATCAATAATTCGAGCGTTGAGTACTTCTGCAGGCCCAGGCCGTGTCTCTCGCTTAAAGTAACCGCCCGGGATTTTACCGCCGGCGTATTGCTTTTCAATGTACTCGCAAGTCAATGGAAGAAAATCGAATCCGGTCCGCGGTGACGAACCGCCAGCGACGGTGATGAGGACGACTGTCTCACCCATTGTCACAAGGCAAGAGCCAGCCGTGAGTTTGGCCAATCGACCGGTTTCTACAGTGATTTCTGTATTCCCAAACGGGATACTTAGGGCAAGTTTACCCATAGGACACTCCTTTGCCGACTTAGGTCGGCTTCGTGAGAGAGCCCCGTCCCGAAACAATGCGCCTCGGTTCCTGAGCAATGACCACGAAAGGTCGTGATCATTGCTCAGTTCCAGAGGCGCCTACCACTCTCTGTTCGGTGTAGGACTCAATTTAATGACTGTGCGCAGACCCAGAATAATCTTGGCGCCTACGCAGAAAAAAAAGAGGGGGATAAATCCCCCCCAGATAAAAATTAGCGTCGCAGACCGAGCGCCTTGATGAGCGTACGATAGCGCTCAACATCTTTACGCTTTACGTATTTAAGAAGTCGCGTACGCTGACCGACCAACTTCTTCAAACCGACGCGTGAAGCATGGTCATGCTTGTGAGTCTTTAAATGTTCTGTGAGGTCTTGAACTCGACGGGTCAACAAAGCGACCTGAACCTCAGGCGAACCTGTATCTCCGTCATCCAACTTGAACTCACTGATAATCTCAGCTTTTAAATCTCTATCGAGCGGCATAATTTCCCTCCAATGCGGAAAAGGTGACACCGTGGGCCGAGCCGTCGTTCAGCCCCGGTCATAAAGTGTTTCGGGCGGGGTCTACCTGTATTTCGCGGATTAGTCAAGGTTTCTCGCGATTCTCTACTGTTCAAAGACGCGCACCAGACAGCGACTCGTTTGATGGAACACCCCGTTCAACTTTGACCGTCCCTGTCTCATCAACAGCAACGATCGCCAATAGATGACCGTCTTGATCAGCGACACGGTAGCGCCCAGGACTCGCAGTCTGCGAGAGCGAAAAACGCACTCCATTTTGGATCTTGCCGGTCTCTAGGGCTGTCAGCTCCAATACGGGTAAATCGGATAAGACATCCCACATGGACACCAGTTTGGCATTGTGCAGACCATGATCAAGCTGACAAAAGTCAGCCAGAGCCGTCGCATCGGCAATCGACCATTGCCCGACACGCGTCCGTCTGAGAGCAGTCATGACACCACCGACGCCGAGTCGCTGGCCAAGGTCATGAGCGAGACTGCGAATATAGGTGCCTTTGGAACAGGAAACCGAGACTGTGAGCTGGCCCTCGTCAAATCGCAGACACTCCAGTGAATCAACGCGGACCGTCCTGGCAGGCATCTCAACAATCTCCCCGCGTCGAGCCTTTGCATAGGCTCGCTCGCCCTTGATCTTAATGGCCGAAAACATCGGCGGGACCTGTTCAATCTCCCCCCGAAAATCCGGCAATACCCCGCGGATCATTGATAAATTAATCCCGGCACATAATGCCTCATCTGCGACATTTGTTATCTCACCTTGGCTATCGTAGGTATTGCTGGTCTGGCCAAGCTTAATCGTCGCTTCATAGGATTTGTCCGCCGCAGTAAGATACGGCGACAGCCTGGTCGCTCGGCCAACTAAGATACCCATCAGCCCGGATGCTAATGGGTCGAGAGTGCCTGTATGTCCAACCCGCTTGACCCCGAGTGTACGTCTTACACGTGCCACGACATCAAAACTCGTCGGCCCACTGGGCTTGTCTATGAGGATTAAACCATCCACCGAGAACGTCACAGGTCGTCGTCGTCGTCCGTGCGATCATCGTTGATTTCGCGAATGAGCGACTCGATCCGCGCACCGTACTCTAACGATTCATCGATGACAAAATTTAATGACGGTGTGACGCGGAGACTGACGCGCTCTCCAAGGCATTTGCGTAGATAACCCGATGCCCGGGACAGCCCGTCGAGTACGTCATCCTGATTGTGTTCTTTGCGGTTGTAAACGAAGTAAACCTTCGCCTCTCTGAGGTCTCCCGAAACTTCTACTTCGGTGACAGTGATGCCC
>MDTC01040390.1_pt1 | contig 32618 bp, 30 predicted proteins | sample 811181 | NCBI WGS metagenome assembly MDTC01 (sample SAMN05326644, study PRJNA326480) | marine metagenome | isolation source: seawater | place: Pacific Ocean: North | collected 2011
ATCCTGCAAAGCTATACGCAAAATAGATCTGCTCAGGCTGGAGATCCATTATATTCACTACAGGTTACTGATCCTAGAGAAATACTTTCTAATGCTACTGTAATATTAAATAATTATGCTGGGACTACCTTCAATAATAAAAACTTATTAAATGTTTTTGGTTTCTTGGAACACGACCCAAGCGAACCTTTAGCCGATGCGTTATTTGCTAAATCCTACAGTAAGAACGTTGTTCAGAAGTTAGTCAACCCAGACACTGGTCAGTTTAATTTCGTTGGTGATGACAATTATCATTTCTTCAATCAAGACAACCCTTTCATTCCAAAGTATGCTGGCACATTCTTTACCGCTGGTCCAAAGGAGATGTTTAGGGATGAGCTAGGAGACAAATTCCCTATTACTGGCCAAGGTTTTGCTCGCCGCAGTGAGCGTGGGATGCCGTGGTATAGAGTGCGAGATGGGCTTGCTGCTCTGATGAATTTCAATGGGTTCCTACCTAGAGAATACGAAGATGCTGGGTATGGAGGTCCGATTGACTTTAGAGGGTTTAAGTATGTTGTTGATTTTGGCGGTATACCTTTAGACCTTATTCCACCAGCATACTTCCTAGAGTATGACCAGATAGACCTATTATCTTTAGCACAAGAATTATGTGATGTAATAAGTCATGATTTATTTGTAACCTTATTACCAGTTATTAATCATCCTGCTTGTTCTACATTATATAACTTTAATGATGATATAATTAAAAACTTCAATGGTAGCGATGGCCCAGAAACTGATTTTAGATCGCAGACTATTGCCGGTATCATACGCATTGATGCGATAGACAAAAGAAAAGCACCTACAGTTGGTGCAATAAAATCTTTCTTAGACTTCTTAAAAGAAAGCGATATAGAAGTAGAGAACCAAGATCTTGGCTACGAGCTTTCTAATGTAACAACTGATAAATTTGTTACTGGTGCTCAAGAAGTTGATATGTACTACTTCACGACTAATAAAGACAGGAATGACGTAGAGCTAAGAAAACACAAAGACGGCAAGAATAGCAAGATACATTTACTAGAGAGAGACAAGTGGTCTTTGCGTACAATGCTAAAGCAGCAGGTTATTCCATTCTACGGATTTATCGGTCAAGAAAAAGCTGTTACCATACCTAAAGGTTTTGGGTCTTACCAACAAATCTGCTTAGACGCTACCAGTCTAAATGCTTATGGCGTTGGCAATTATTATATAGCCACAGAGATGGAACTGAGAGCCGCCTTGGTATCTTATCAGCAGTGGAAAACGTTCCTACTGAAGTATGATGAAGAATGGATGAGAAGACTTCGTGGTCCTCAAAAGCTATTTGATGCACACGTTCCGGCAGATGTACAAGCTAACTTAGACGACATAGACTTTGATGATGACATTAAAGAGATGCTTAAAGTATGCTTTGATGGCGAATATGGAGTATCTGTACCTAGATCGGTTTGGGTTTCTGATAAGAACTACATGGATGAATATGGGTATCCTGCCAGCCCTTGTGCTCCTCCTTATGGATATCCGCTATATTATAAAAGAGCGGAAAAAATAGGTATACCAGAAGGTGGTATCATTAGCGTGCTAAATGCTCAGACTACCTTAATGAGCGATATAGATCGGCTTAGAAGAAAAGCGGATACTGATGGGCCTTACTTTGAAATGCTAGAAGAAGATGCACAAGAGGCTATTAGAGAAATTGAACACGACTTGTATGTGAAATCTATTCAACTAAAAAGAGCCTACTCTAATGACTTGCTCGCTGTAGCTGCACATTCTGTAGAATATGCAAAACTAAATGCTGCTCTGAGCGAGGCCAAACAGCAATTAGAAAAGATTGAGACAGCGTTCAAAGACGCCCAAGCTGCTGATCAAATACAATTAGCTTCCCTGCGAGATACTATCAAAGGTAACAAGAGGCTTATTAAAAATGTTTCTAAACTAGCAAAAGATAGTGAGAGAAATGCCAAAAAGGTTTATGACTTTGTTAAGCAGGTAGCAGATCAAAATTTAGGTAAGAAGTTCTTGGTAAAGATACCCAAAAAAACAAACATGAACTTCTCTGATAGAGTAACCTTCTGGGACGAATCTAACTTTGCACAAAGTATCAAGACCGGTCCGTTTGGCTTCAAGCCGTTACCCGTCACTGCAACTAGCACGTATTATTACACTGGAGCTGATTGGCCTACAACGTTCGCTTTATTGCAAGGCTCCACATCTTTTAGTGATGCGTTTGAAGAATACTTAGACTTTGAAAAGGAGTATTCTCATCCTGTATTCCAAAGAGGGTATAACAACGGGGCTTTAAAATGTAACTTCAATCCATTTGCGGATAAGTGGGAATATAATTATAAACCTGAGCCACAGGGAGGTTATGTCAATCATACATTACGTGGTTTTGCACAATCTCCAGATGGCTTTAGTTCTTTTGGTAAAGGGCAGTTGCCAGCAGATGTTCGTGAGGCACTTACACCTGTAGATCCTCAAGTGCTTATGAAGTCTAGCAATAGAATGTCATGCTATGTTAGATTTGATAATAGTCACTTCTACGACTTCTCTAGGATACCAAAAGATAAGTTTACACAACAGAGCTTAAATAATTTTGGTTTTAACATTCCAGATGTGATGGAAGATCTGGACAATGTAAATCCAGACAAGTCAATGACGATGGATCAAGTTCAGCAAAAGTTAGCTGACAATAAAATACTTGACAGGCAAAATCCTTCGTTGGCATTTGTTGCTTGTGATCTGGACGAAGAGCTTTATATGCCTCCTCCTATGAATGTCATCCCAACCAAAGTTTGGGCTAGAGGATTTAAGTGCGTAGTTCCCATGCCCAGAATGGAAATCATTCAAGTTCCAGAAGACCCAAGCGACCCTGATAATAAGTGTACCGTACCTAGCGGTGTAATGAGAAAGATGATTCCGGTATTCACACCTGACAGTCCCGGCGATTTTAGTGTAAATACTGTAGACTACGCGAGAAGAGGCGTTCTAGATGGAAGAGCGGTATTTCAGTCTGACACATCTACACCAGCAGAGGGTGAAGAAGAAACATTCGAGCCATTTGGTAGGGTTCAAGGTGACGTAGCAGGTATCATGGCAGAAACGTCGATGCTAGTAAACTCCGCAAAGAGTCAGCAGTCTTCAGATCATGTGTACGCTTTAGTCACGCTGCCGGGAATGGTAACATCTACAGTTGACATTAGATATTGTGACGGGCCTCTTAGTTCATATCAAGTAGAAGATATGTACAAAATACAGACACGAGATGTCGTCAAAGGTCTACCTGAGTTTAACGAACCAGCAGTAATTACAAATGGTGAAGTTAAGGAGAGATGTGCTAACCTACAGAACTTTACTATTGGGCAAATTAATGAAGCTCGTGAGGCTCGCAAGCAAGCTATGAAACAGGCGTCTGTTGCTGCTATAGACAATCAACTTTCTTTCAAGGCTCCATCTCCTGTTTATCCAGACTTAGTTGCTATTCCGCTGATGTCGATGGAAAGATCATACGGTCCTTGGTTGTCCAATGCATCTCTTGATCCATTCTCTGGCAAACCCGGAGTATCAAACATTGGCGGCAAGATAGAGTTTGAGCAAGATGAAAATCTAGCACCTTGGAATTTTGGCGGTTACAAGTTAATGAATGAGGCTGGCTACTTAAAAGCACAGTTTTCTAATAGTTTACTGCTATTTTCTGAGCGTGGAGGATTTGTTATTCCAAAAGCACCAACAGGTGTCTCACTAGCTAGGACGTTACAACTGGGTGGACCTTTAGTAACATCTATTGATGTAGGTGTAACAAATAATAAGATTAGCACAACTATTAAAATGGACTTATATACTTCCAGTTTTGGTAAATTACAAAAACAAAAAGAAGGTAATATTGCTCAGATCACAAGAGAAAAACAGAAGCTAAAAGATCAAAGAAACAATGCAATACGACGCGGTATGGGCAAAGCATTGTCTAGTAAAAACTTGTATCAAACTATCTTAGAAGGTGGTGGACAAAACCTATTAGATGCTGCTAAACAGTCGCAAATGTACTTTAGCGATTTTGAGCAAGGTAAAACAGAAGTTAGCAGTCAATTTATTGCAGCAAAGAAATCGTGGACGAATGGCGAACCAGTGGACTTTACCGGAACATCATTCTCTGCTGCTGGAGATTTAGTAAAACGTGGAACAAGTATGATGCAAGGTAATCTGCCTATGCTTACTGAGCTGAGATCACTAGCCGAAGACACTGTAGATGCTAAAATACAAAATGCTGAGATCCTAACAAAATCTATTACAGAAGCCTACAAACTTGTTGTTCAAAATACATTAGACCCCAACGCCCCAAAGACACCACAGCAAAGGAAAAATGTGGATCAAAGACGAGGGCCGGAACAAGGAGAATAATATGCCGGATATAACATCTAAACCAACACTGACTAACGATTATCATGTATTCACCAATGATAGTGAATTACTGAAGCAGCTCAACTTACAGACTTTTACAACTGGTACGTTGCTTCAGTTCTGGCATACTAAAGATGAAAACGATGTAAACTATAAGTTTAGAAAATTATTTCTTAATCCAGAGAGTGGTAGGGAGATTAGTGAGGACAAGGTTCACTGGCCAGATGCTGACACTCCCTTTCCCATGTTCTTTATGGAACCTTTTGAGGACGACCAACCACTCAGAAGTATAGCCGATGGCGAGTATCCGAGAAGCGTAGCCGCTATGGAGGCTTGGAGATTTGAGGATGATAATAAAGGTGCGTTTAGACTAATTAGTCCGATCAAAGCAGAGAGCGACGATCCAGACGATCCTGACGCAGAATGGGAGTGGACTGATCCCAGAGAGGAATCTCAGTGGGGCGACTTTACATTTGACGACCTTAATTTAGATGAGTTTAGAGGCAAGAAGGTCGTACCCTCCACTGATCCAGAAAAAGAGCCAGAACTAGTTGACAGAGGAACGGTTGACGAGGAAGAAACTATCACAGCATTTACTGTAGATAACGAACTCGGCATACTAATGACGTTGGCAACAATGAATGATTGGATCAGACACTACAGAGATTATGATCCAGACATCCAAAACTGGGACGAAAAAAATCAGGCTAGACACGAATTTCTAGATGACGTTAAAACATCTAACAGTGGTTGTCTAAGTTTCTCTTTTAGCTTAATAGCTGACGTTACACCTGACTATCCAGATGTATTCACGGAAGTACCCAATCCTGAGCACGACCCAGAAAGTCCAGACCCAGATGTTCCAGAAACTATAACAGAACATACGGTTACAGGTGCTTGTCCAATACGAGAAGATTTCACCGTTAATCTTTTCTTGAAGGACAATCTAGACAACCCAGATGAAGACATAGCGTTTGCCTTACCCACAATGAAGAAGGTCGGGTTTGCAAAAGATGCTACTGGTCGTCCTTATGGCGTAAAGCAAAACGGCGATCTCAGTTCACCAAGCGAGTCAGATGAGGGAACTCATATCGCTGCCGATCTAGATATGCACTACAATGAGTACACCGGTAGCTATCAAAGCGGCAATAGAACTATCCTAGCTAAAATCACTAAGACTGTTGGTGCTGCTCCAAATAGTCCAGATCCTGAGTCATTGGAAGGCTCTGACAATGAAGCAACATTGAATCTAAGCGACGAAACAAACTATTTTCAAATGGGTACGGGCGAAGCTATGCCTATATCTATGCAGAATGGCAATCCTTTTCAGTGGACTCCAAATTACGCAGTGCCAGCCGACTGTAGACAGCCCGGAGATTTTACCAAGCAAAAGGTCGTTGTCTTTAACGCAGATCCCGAGAAGACATTTGCAGTTGGTAAGACGGTTTTGCTACACGAAGTAGACGGCAAGTGGTTTCCTCTTGAATTTGGTTCTGGTGAAGATCCAAACATACAACCAGAACCTGTGTTTATAGGTAGATGGGAATTCCAGCAATTTATTACTAATGGTGGTAATTTCTTTAACTATTCCAACCCTAGTGTGTATGACAAAGTCCAAGGTGTCGGAGCGGACGGTGCGGGCGGTGCAAAATATCCTTATGGAGGAACAGCCACAAAAAATACTATCTCTCCTACTAATGCAGAAAAAATATTTCACAGAAGATATTACAAGCATGACCAATACAATAATGGCAGCAGTGCCGATATCACAAAATATGCTGGGGCAGAAGACAACTTCTCAGAATTTTTAAACGATCACTTTTCAACAGGCCCAGTTAGGCACAGCAGCTATGTCAGACAAATTACCGGATTTGATTATCTAGAAAATAAGATTGGTGGTACTAGAGGCGATCTTAGGTCTATTAACAGAACTCTATGGGCGTTACAAGGTGACAATACTGTTATACCAGAAGATGATAATGCATCTCCTAATAACTCATTATATTTTGGTGCTTTATTTCCTGATGGTTATACAGACACAAATTTAGATAAAGCTAATCAGACTGGACCGCAACATTATGTGGATACTACAAGAGACTTCGATGTTTATTCTTGGCAAAGACGTATTAATAATGGTTCAGAAGAAGGTAGAGTGTGGGATCGCAACCTTTTGATACAAAATGATCAAGTTGCGTTTCCCCAGACAAAAGCAGAAGACGCAGGAAGAAATGCATTTTTAGATAGATTCAACTGGCCAGAGGGAGATGCAGAAGCGGGTACTGAGATTGGCTTATTTGGAGATTATCTTGCTAATGGAGCAAGTACTTTTGCCCACCTACCAGCAGATTACGCGACACACTGTTCTCCTAGCGGCGAGCATGGCAGACCAATCACCAACATGGATGCCTTAATGTCATTTGATTTACCCACTACATGGGGTCCAGCGGGTGGTTTAGAACAAGCGGTGCGCAACGCTTTTTATGTTCAAGACTACGTTGGTGGCGGCGTTTCTGTTCCCAATAAAGACTACGTCCCCGATCCTTCTCAACAAGTAAGTATGTATCAATGGGCTTACAAGCGACCAAAAGACGGATGGGGTTTGTACGATACTGCGGACGATCCTGACAATCCGGCGTCGGGTTATCGTGCTATTTATAGCGATAGTGCTTTTGATTTTAGACCAATTCGCAATAATAAAGTTCAGTTTAGACCTTGTGTGATGGAATTAGTTTCTAATCACCAACTCAAAAAAGCTCCCGGAGTTCTCTTTATTCCCACACACCCAGAACTATCACGCGATAGAACTTGGATTATAAATTATCTGTCTGGAAAAATGAAAGACAGTAGACCTGCACTAAGTCATTATTCATGTAATTATAATAATCACTTAGGTATAAATTTCTACAATAACGACATTCCTTTATACAACTACATTTTTACGGATGCCGGTGGAGCAATCGGGTTTGGTCATGCATTTGATACAGTTGTGCAAGCAAATACACCCGCTGAACAAGATAGGTTCTGTCAAATTATTCATGACGGCGATTACCCATACGATGCCGACGAGCTTTACCATGACTCTAACCGTGTTGCACCACACAATGCCAATGCGTTCTTCCCTTACAGAAGAGTATCTGGACAAAATGGCGGTCAGATGGCAGTTGGCGTTATAGGTTCTGTGTGTACAGTTGCTGCTAATAGCTTTATATTATATGAAACCGACCAACAGATAGGTATGCAGTCTTGGTTTTTAAATGGTCAATGGTATCCATCTTGGGGTGGCAGTAGCTTTGATAGATACGATAAATTTGGAACTACCGATTTATCTGCAAGAGTATATCAGGCACATCCAAGAAACCAAACTATCTATGATTCAAGATTTTTTGCTGTTCATCATTTTAACCCCGGAACTGATCTGACTACTGATGATCCTGACCCTGCTCGTTTAGACTTAGAGGGTCAGGCTTGGAAATATGCAGACACAGACGGTGACGGATTGAAAGATGCCATAGTTCATGTAGAGCAGTCTTTGGTTGACATACGTGTTCCTAGTGTTCTCAGTTTTGCTCAAGATTGCCAAGAGAAGAAAAACCACGCTGCCAATCCAAACTACAAACCTACGCGACTTCCTGTGTCAGCAACAGCAACAGCGACATGGAACGGAAATGGCCACTTTATATACAAAGACACTGTTCACGGTGTTCCGGGTAGCGTAGATCCCCCGTCAGATGACAATACCGCACACTGGAATAGACTCATACCTTCTGATATGTGGAACGTCTCTGCTGCCAGACGAGGTAAATTATTGCCGTACAACTTTACTAATACGGTTATGCAGAGTCCCTATCTGCTTATTGACCCCAACAATGCAAATTACGCTGGAGAAAAGTTATGGCTATCTAGTGTTAAGATTGACAATTATGATCAAATTGCTGATGTTATGGGATCATTTGACCGCAGACCAAATTTTGCATTAGAGATAGTTGACCCTAATGATCCAGACAAGTACATTACTAATAAGCAGCCTATCTCACAGGTAGATTTTGTTGTTAAAAATCTTGGCACAGACTATAAGGTCGGAGATTTATTCCAAATACAGGGTTTTGAAGGAACCAGAATCAAAGTGACTTCTGTTGGCAATGAGGGTTGTGTTACCGGCCTAACTTTTGACGTAGAGCTTGATGATAATGGAAATCCAAAACGCAATTCAGACTTAAAACATCTAGGAACTAGCGTCGATCCTAATTATCTATTAGCTGCGTCACCCCAATTTGTAGACCCTATTGATTGTGCCGATTTTGACATTAAGCCTAGAACAGAAGAATATGAACAAGGAAAAGCAGATATTACCTACGTTACCAAGTCTATGACTGGATCTGCTAAACTAAAACCATTTGCACCAGAAAATGTTAGCGGAAAGGGTTTTGATGCCTATGTAACAAAAGCAACGCTCAGAACATTATTGGACACTGACCATAAACCTAAGATAGCTACGGCTCAAGACTATGAGCAGCTTTCGCTTCCGGCTGATACCAGCCGTGGCGGTCCAGCAGCTCTACCCCCAGACAACGGGTTTATAGAAGTTACAAAGGGAAATCACGTCGCTGAAATGACACTTACTGAGAAATCACCTAGCGGATTGTATGATATTTTCCTACATTTCCACAACGATGTTTCTCACACACCTTTAAATGCAGATAATATGTATGTAACCTCTAATAACTGGGATCAATACATAAATCTAACAATTACCCCCAACTAAGAACAAAAAAAACTAAATTTCGTGTATAATATAATAACTAGAAGGAGAACTTTTTATGGCTACAATCACATTTCATGCGAATGGTCACAGGACGCAGTATGCCTCTGCGTACAATACTGACCCTTCGCTTATAGAACATACCAAAGGGTCTGGGATTGGCTTTTATGGCGCAGGTTTTGGCCTATCAGTTCCAGTTTCGCAATACCAAGATTCCAGCTATGTCACAAATAGCGATGGAACTAGCAGTGGTGTAAAATTAAATAATACAAAATTCATATCAGTTAGCGGTATCAAAGCTAATGGTAATACCGTTACGGGTGAAACATCTGGTATTCCAAACTGGTATGCACCACTTAACATTAGATTTACACATACTGAAGCTGTTGCTACTCAAAACTGCAAATTGAGAATCTTTGACAGAGACAGTATTGCTAATCATGCCAGCGGTGTCACCACCAAAGTGCTAGAAATTAGACATCCGCACCCTACTGAAGGTCACGCTATTGGGGCTAGTAATTTAGCGGGTAGTGGATCTTTAGCCCATTATGGTGTTACTGATGCTTCTGCTAGATTTGGCTGGTTTGAGTTTGATCCGGGAGATGGTGGAACGCCACCGGACTTGACTCTTACTCCTTCGCCCGGAATGAGCGGGTTGAACACCGTTGATGGCGAACCTCTACCTTCTGCGAACCTTACTGGTCCGGGAGGAGATGGATACATCAACTGGCTAACCAAGGAAGGTGCATCTCACAGAGCTACTAGACACGACTGGTATTTGGCACTTAGTGCTTCGCCACAGTCGATTGGTAGCAAGACGGATTACGGATTGTACTTTACTATAGAATACCTATAAGGAGTTTTTATGCCTTTATTTCCAGAGGACGGCTTTATTAAAAGAAATAAGGTCGTCAGGAGAGTAGCCGCTCTTGGCGGTATTCTCGTTGGCATCTATTTTCTAGGTGCTTCACAAGGCTGGTGGGACAGATTCCTGTTCTAGTATAAAACCAAAAGGAAAGGGGTGGCATTTGCCACCCCTTTTTTCTTCTCCTTTGCTATTCGTTCTTTTCAGTTTTAGGGTTCCACTTGACCCAACCTCTGTCGGGCAACCAGTTGTCGCCATCTTTCCTCTTTGGAAATAGACCACCTCCCTTCTTATGAGAACCAAAGGATAGTTTTGCTCCGCAATCAGCACATCGAAGTTCGTAGTATAGATTGTCATCTACATTTCTTACAACGAATCGCAGATTGTCGGAACCACATTTTCCGCAAGTTGTTTCTTCAAACACCTCTTGAAATCTAGCGATCTCAGCAAAGATGTCACGTTGTGAATCGCCCTCTAGCTCAACGCTAATGCGACCATTCTTAGTTTTATAATTGACCTTCATTATTCCCTCCAGTCACTTAAGTAAGCAGTAATAGAATCTGGTATCAGACTCTTATCTTGTTGATAATCGTTTAACTTCTGAATTGCAAGGCTTGCTTGTCCTTTATCTACTTTTCTCTTTACATTTACACTAAATACCTCCTCAAAGAACTCAGCAACGTTTAGATTCAACTGCTTACACTTTACATCAATAAAGTTAGCTTGTGGATCTGTCATTCTCTGTGAGTTATCGTACTCACCTTCCGTCGCTACTTGTTTAGTTTGACTAATACTTCTGACAATACTCGCCGTATTCTTCTTGGTCATCTCCTCAGCGGCCACAGTCTTGAGTCTAAGGGCTTTTCTTAAAGCACGCCCTTCAGCTCTAGTTGCTGCTGTAGCAGTGTTAAACACGCAAAATGCGTCGTCTGTGTTGCCTTCCCAGCAGTCAGCAACGTCACTAAAAAGACTACCATCCTCGAATACAATTTCCCAAATAACCGTAGCACGACCAATCTCGTCTCCACCTTGAGGTGCAAAAACTTGAGTAGGCCGACTACTTACAATCCTACCTAGCAGTAATTCTGCCACTCTCCTAAGCCCAGCACATAAAGGTCGCCCTTCATACAGCTCTCCATCAGCAAATAAACTGAGAACATAATTGTTCCATTCTGGAGATGTAGGGTCTGGACTATCATCTACAATCTTATCTTTAACGCTAGTATCTACATTCTCTGGAGTCTCTAGTTCATCTAGCTCGACTCCCATGCTTTCAAATAAATCTTTTTCCATTATTCAACCTCTATAAAACGTTTTGACTTAGGCGGGAATTTGTTGCTAATTTGGTTTAGAAGCCCGATGACTTCCTTAGCAAGTTCTTCTCGCTTACTCAAAGATTCCTGTCCCAGTGATTTTACTCTAACCACTGCGTATCCCTTACTCAACAGAGCACCACTTTTCCGCAAGTCAGCATTGATCTGCTTTTGTAGCTTATCTTCGCCCCATATTGGTAAAAAGTGACTTGGCCCGTCTACCTCTATTATAGTCTTTAAATCAGGAATATACAAGTCTATTTCTAGATTTTCTGCTGGAATTATTACTACGTGCATACGCACATTAAATCCAGCCTGAGATAGCTTTTCCTGAAAAAACTTTTCTAGCTTAGACCCTTCTTTAGCAGACTTCCGTATCGCGTCCACTCTTTTACGCTGCATTTGTTCTTTTTGATCTACAGACATTTCTGCCCATCTATCTTTTGCTTGCTTGGATCTACGCTTCTTTTCTTTGTCCTCCATATCGTCCCAGTAAGAACTGAGACTGGAACTAATCTTTACTCTTTCTGACAGAGTTCTTTCTTTTCCTGCGGTAGGATGTGGTCTTCGCCCACTTTTGAGAGCATTGGACTGAGCAGAACTTTTTGACTTTAATTCATAACCGTGCTTTTTTAAAGTTCTACGTATCTTATTGGGATATGTATCTAACATTTCCGCTATTTCATAAGTACTACGATTATCTTTATTATATAGCTTGATTACTTTTTTATCGAAATCGTTCATGCTACACTACCTCTGCAAAACTTTCCACAGTAAAGTCTTTTAGCACCTTTGGTCTCTTACCAGTGATCCTAAAAAAGTGGTCACTATCCACTTCACTGTCTGTAATAACATTAACTTTAGATGATAAATCTATCAGTCTAATAACATCAATGTCATCTCTTGTATATAAATAACTTAGATTAAATCTATTTACTGCTTTTAGTGCATTGATTGTAGTTTCTATAGACGTAGTAATTAGCTCTCCAGTAAAGTGCCAAATGTCCGTAGAATTAAACATACCAAAATTAGTTTTCATAGGATTATAATCTATATTGTCAAAAAATACTGAAGCGTCTCTTACAGTATTCTTCGCAACAGCCTCGTTGAGGCACATAAAAATCTTGCCGTTTACGCCCTCAGCGTTACCGGACTTAACATAGAATCCTAAATTCATTTCTGCTCCTTTAAGAACCATTCTATGGTCTGTTTTAATCCAGACGCAAAATCTGTCTTAGCTTCAAAGCCTAGTCTTGCTTTTGCTCTTGAAGTGTCCAAGCATCTGCGAGGCTGACCGTCAGGCTTTGAGCTATCATAGATGATGTCGCCCTCATATCCCATCTGCTCGCTGATTTCTGTAACAAGGTCTTTGATCTTGATCTCTGACCCAGTTCCAATATTGATGGGTTCAGGTTCTACGTCATTCTCGATAGCCAGATTTACTGCTTCAGCACAATCTTTGGCATACAAAAATTCTCTAGATGCTTCGCCTGTTCCCCAGATTGTAACTTCACGCTCTCCTGCCTTCATAGCGTTATAAAACTTTAAAATAAGGGCGGGTATAACATGGCTACTAGTCAAATTAAAATGGTCATGCGGCCCATACATATTAACAGGAATTAAATTTACACAATTCATTCCATACTGTTCACTGTATGTTTCCAACAATTTCATTAAAGTCTTCTTAGCTATGCCATATGGAGCGTTAGTTTCCTCTGGGTATCCATTCCATATTTGCTTTTCTTGAAAAGGTACTGGTGTGAACTTTGGGTAAGCACAAACGGTGCCTAGTAGCACGAATTTACTTACATCAAAGTTCCTAGCGGCCTCGATCAGGTTTGCACCCATAATCAAGTTTTCATACATAAACTTTCCGGGGTTTTCTCTGTTGGCTAAAATACCACCAACACTACCTGCTGCATGTACAATAACTTCAGGTTGCATCTGATCTAACAGTCTTGAGCATGTATCTTGATCTCTAAGATCCCAAAACTGAGAGCCGACACCGATTACCTCATGGTTTTCCGATAGTACGGGTACAAGATTCTTACCTAAAAATCCCGTAGCTCCTGTGACTAACACTTTCATTTTATGTTCCTTAAAACCAAGTTGGCTTTGTTCCGTCTTCTTCACCGTCGTCGCTATCTGACACACCGTCATCGACAACTTCTGGATCAATCGTTGTTCCCACTGGAGTGTCTACCACTGGTGGAGCAGCAACCAAATCCACAATATTATTTTGAGATGCAAAAACCACAATGTCGCTGCCAAAGTCGTACTCTTTGTATCTCCTTGCACTAGCGGCTGGAGGTGCTTTGTACGCTTCCACCACGGAGCGAAATTTATCTTTTGCAAAACCTTCGTAAGCAATTACATCTACATCTCCGAGATGTTCTGTAGCTGCTTCTGGTGCAGTAACCAACACCGCATTATTTTTGGCGATGTAATCTTTAATTTTACTCATTCATATTCCCCTTAACGATATGTAAAAAATGAAAGTAACTCGTAATGTATTCATCTGGGTCATGTTCTTCGGAACATAATACTAATAGTATGTCATCCCCGGTCATATATTCCTGTGTTCCCCACACTAGTGTATCCATAAATATTGCTTTACCTTCTTCCAAATAGTACTCAGAAGGGCTAGCACCTGTGTCTAATGTGACCTTGATAGCACCCTTCACACAGATTAGTATTTGCTTGTCTCTTTTGTGTGCGTGATATCCACGTATAGAACCTTTGGGTACACCAGTAACGTAGAACATTCTTTTGGCGTCAAACTGCTCTATCTTATTTAAAGCAGTCAAATCACCCTTTTCACTAGTAACCTTAAATAAGTCTTTTAACATTGTAGATGATCTTTTCGACCTCCGTATCAGTGAGTGCCTCGTGGAATGGCAGACTTACAGTCTCGATAGATTCTTTTTCAGACTGTTGCAGGTTATTGACTTGAGCTTCATACTCTCGGAAGGCAGGCTTTCCGTGGCAGTGTTGGTAATGAATACCGCACCTGATCCCACTTGCCTGCATTGTCTGCAAAAAACCATGATTACTTCTTACTCGTATTCTGTATAGATGCCTGCTTGTATTATTATAGTCAAAAGACGCATTATATGCAGATCTAATTTGGTCTAAACGTGAATTTTTTTCATCTAATTTTTTTAGATTCTCATTAGCTATATATGCTTGAACCGATGTCCAATGCATTTTGTAACCTGCTACGGTCTGCTCCCTCCTCCAACTGTCTGCATTGACTGTTGTTCCGTTCATACTCAGCGTGCGTATCTGCTCAATCTTATCCTTATTATTTGATACCACAATTCCACCGTCGCAACCGCTAACTGGTTTGGTCGGGTAAAAGCTGAAGATCATAATAGCATCATCTCGCTCTAAATCTGCGTATTGATTCCGACTGACCTGCTGTGCAGAGTCAAATATATCGTCGTGCAAATGATAGCATCCACCTACCCAGTCTATGTCATTATAGAAAGATATTCTATGTCCCGCAGCAATCACTGCATTTGGCACTACAATAGGCATTGTGCTAGGTATCGAGACTATTTGCGGCTTGGGAAATCTTTGCAGAGCCATAAATAGAAGGCTTGAAGCACTATTAGCACTACAGGCATATTTAGCACCCACATACTCAGCAAAATTCTGCTCAAATTCAGATACTATATCACCATGTAGTAAATGTGAAAACTTTGATGTGTCTATAACATGATTGGGTATATTAAACAACTCTATCATTTTAACGTAAACCTATACATCTTTCCTACTGAGTCTATATGTTTTAGTATATCCATAATTGGCTGGTATTCTTCACGCTCAAAATCATGTACATAAATGTAAGATTTCTTGTGTGCAAGCTGCGTGCATAGTTTCGCACACTCGACCCTTGCCCTACCATCTATAATTATAACATCAAAAGGAGCCTTGTCAAGGGGTGACTTGATATATGTCTCAAATTCTTCATACGTGCCGTCATTCCCCTCGCTACGTTGGTTCTCGTGCGGACCCTCGATATAATCCAAGTCTGGTTCAGCAAGGATTAGATTGACATTAAAGGGCAAATCCTTGCCTAGCTCATCATACCAAGCTCTTTGATGCTCTACTGCCACAACCGATTTAGCAATCTTGGAAAGTTCTATAGTGGATCTTCCAGACCCGTATTCTAACACGCTGCTTTCTAAGTTAATCGTGTTATGTACAAACTCTTTCTCTTTATCTGCGGTGATTTGTGAACCGTGTTCATATTTACTACTCAACATTATTTAAGCTCCATGTAACAAATCCAAGTGTAGTCCTTAGCCTCGCTAAAAAACGTCTGATATTCCAAAATATTCTCTTGTGTCAATAACGCATACGGCGTTGCGTAATTTTCACCATGCCAGTAGTCTCCCCATCTCGTGTACTGCGGCTGGAATATAGGGGGCATTTCCTGATATAGCTCTACATTTTCCCTGAAGAAATCATAATCTTCTGGTATGTGCGGATACATACTACGGTTGCCAGCCAAGTCAATAACATAGTCTTTCTGACTGAGAATCTTTTTGGGAGTATAGCAATCTCCTTGATTGACAGGATAGTTATCTTCAAAAATTACCTTTTTAAACCCTAGTTCCACGCACCTTTTGAGTCGAGGCATGAAGTTCTGATGGTCATCAAAAAACACTAAGGTTTCTGATGGGTCTAGTTTTGTAGACCAATCTGTATTTAGGAAGTCTTCAGTCAAATATTGAGAATTATCGCTGGTGTACACCCTAAATCGGGGTTCTGGATCTATGGAAAAGATTTGGGTGTTGGGACTCGCCTGCTCAAAAAAGTAAGTACCGAGACCCTTCCATACGCCGCTCTCAATTAGGAATTTTGGCTGTAGTTTCTTGACTATGAACCACGCTGGAAACATATGTCCAGACTTCATTCCTCCGTTGTTGTCCGGTATTGGTCTGTTCTCGTAAAGAGCCTTGAACTCATCAAGACATTCTAGTAAATCTTCTCTTGTCCATCTCTCAGTAATGGTAAGCATGTTAGCTCCTTGTTAAAAAATAGTGTTCTGAATCTACATCATTACCAAACTGATGTAACTTATAATTATGGTCTGCTACAATCTGTTTAAAACTATCTCTATTGTGGCGATATTTGTATATATCAACTCCATATGCTTGGTATGTACTATGATGACTTGCTTTATCTGTAAATGCCATCCTTTGTATACATACTGATTTTGGTTGTAACTCTAACAAAAAATTCAATGCGTCATCACCATCACTAAGAACGTCCAGAAAAGCATTGAGAAGAATTACATCATAATTCTTTATTGTATCTCTTGTTGTCTTCCAGAAATCATGAACGAAGAAGTTACCAAGCTCCCACGAGTTTTTAGCCAAGTGGATCGCTTCCTCTGAAAAGTCACACCCAGTATATGTGATGTCACCTATTTCTCTCCTTAACAACGGATAATATGCCCCAACACCACAACCAATATCCAGTATATTGTCTAGCCCTTCGCTTTTAACTAGGCTTAGAAACTGCACCCAGTGCGGAGGATACCTGCCATTTAATTCTTGCAAATTTAACGACAGTTGTTGCCTAAAAACGGAATTACTCTTCCAAGAACTTTTCATATATGTTACCCATTAATCCTTTTGCTCCACCTTGAAAGTGTAGCGAGTTAAACTTAATGTTTTTTCCTAGTCTGTGATTATATACTGCGGGATTGCCTTCATATCTCTTTACAATCTTTGTCCCCGCCGTGTCCATTTTTATCAAGGGGCTGTGCTTTCCAAATTCATAGTCTTCGTCTGACACATTAAAGTTATGGTCGTATGTGCTATCATTGATAATTGACATCATTTCCCCAACTCTGCCCGGACCTCCACCGAACTCTGCATGGTAGTGGAAATACTCCAGCAGTGTCATGTCACACACACCTCCCGGCAATCTAGCAGCCTGTCTGATGTCAAGATGGGATTTAATCTTATTGAAGTGATATCCTGCTTTGTCAGAATATATACTCATCAACATATCACAAAAACTGTTTATACCCTCTTGTGTCATAAAAGATGTATGTCCAGATGTTCTATGAACCAGTGACATAATATAATTGTTAAAGTTTTGCCAGCCTTCTGTCGCATTTTGGAATAATAATACATCAGAATCTATATACATCACCACGGGCAGACTATTTGCCTCCATAAAATTCCTAAGCATAAACCATCTAGTATAACAGAATAGTTCATAGTCTGGAGGCGTTGTATTTAGGTGTACATATATATCAGAGAACTCTCTTATGTCCTTACCAAGATTTTGTTCACTCGGATTGACATACGTAAAATTGTAATGGTCTACTGAGGGGTCAGATGAACCCAACAAGTAGACCTCATTGTTTTTCAATGCTTGATTTATACACGTATACAGGTATGGTTGCAACCCGCTATGTATCAAAACTACTGGGACTACCAATATGTGCCTCCTTCTATAGCTTCAAATCTAACAGGCTTGGTAGAGTGGTGCGGTCTACACCAGTGATCGTTGTACATAGGGCCGATATCAGGATGGTTATCCCATCTCTTGCCTTTGATTCCAAACATAATCTGTAGACCACCTCCGATGTGAACCGCCTGCTTCTCTTGAGAGAGTGCATAGTCAGCTAGGATCAGGCCATATGCACCACATCCTATAAGTGCAACATCATAATCAATCTTGTCCATCTTGCCAGTCATAATTTCCAGAGCCTCAGCAAAGTTCAAGTCTCCACCAGACGCAAGCCCTCCACCATTTGTCTGCTCTGATTTGATTGTCTTGAGGTTAAACTCTGGCAATACGTTGTGTCCAAAAAGATGTTCACGCTGTGCGTACTGGTTTTTAATATCTTCCTCAAAAGGATGAATTACAAGCACTTTTTTACCCTCAAGAGCTTCACTCCAAGGGTTATCAAAGTAAAAAGGCTCTAAGAATCTTAGCTCAAAGAACTCTGCTTGACTAGCAAAATTCTCTATGACAATAGCCTCTTCGTAAGATTCCATAGAACCCAAGTATGATATGTTTTGCAGTGCAGACGTATAAATTTCAAAGAAGAAGTCTAACGTATTATCATCGCCGGGAGATATACCAGCGTTATTGGAAGCAAAAAACTTGGTTTGGTTGCTATAGTCGTTAAATTGCAGTCTATCGGAGATTACAGTTCTCTCCACTGCTCCGATTTTAGAAGCTATAAAAGGATCGCCAGACTGAATAGCCTGCTTGATCCTGTCATTGCCTTCTTGTGAAGGTTTTGGTTCTGCTAACATAAGTACTCTCCTAGCTCCTTGTGTATTCTTTTGTGTATCTTGTCTGGAATGATTGACTCTGGATGCGTACCCAGAAATTCCTGTGTCCTGCACTCGCCTCTTACCCAAGGGTTAAACTCATGCACTCCGAGGTATGTGTTCTCTATCTCTATTCTATCCTGAATCGAGCCATTTACCCAAGGCAAATATATTTTTTCAAAGTAATTGTCGATACAATTCTGTTTGGATACACTATCCTTGTAGTAACCGACTTTCTTGGCCACCTGATGGGGGAACACGTATGAGTAGTGGTACATTAAAACGCCTGTCAGATAATAAAATGTCTCACTGTCAATGTGCTTTCTTTGAATATCAGAGGAATATTTCATGGTAGGCGGGCGATGCGTCAGCCATGTAGCTCCCGGCTCATACTTAAATATACGCAGGAAGTTGTCTTTTTGCAACTCAAACCCCGTTAGGTGGTGATTTATGCCACCATAGAACGAACAGCTTGTGACACCCACACTGGTAGGTTTATACTCTTCTAGAAACTTAATAGTTTTCTCTAAATCCTCGGTTTTGTATAGCTCGTCACAATCAAGATTCCACAGATAGTCTATGTCGTCGTTAATAAACTGCATGTATGCTTTACACTGCTCATCCTTTTCTGAGTATTGACCGTGTACAATCTGGATTTTGTTGTCGGGGTCTGGAAAGGAATCTAGTATTTCATTGGTTCTATCAGTAGAAGTTGTCCTACCTTGACGCTGCCAATACTCAACCGGTCCTTCTGCTATGAGAATCTGGGACGCATACGGATAAACTTGCTGTAAACATTCCTCTAAAACATAATCGCCTTCAAAGACGATCATTCCAAAAGCTATTTTTAAATCAGACAAAGCTATACAACTCCTTCTTTTGGGGTTCCCAGCCAAACTCAGACCTCAACTTTGTCGAATTGATGGAATATCTGTAGTCTTGACCCATTCTGTTTTCTATAAATTCCACATTGCACCGCCAATCCATAATGCCTTTCCAGCCGCACACCTTTTCCACAACCTGTAGGTTTTCTAGATAGTTGTAGGCTGATACATTCCATATCTGGTCTTGCTTTTCTGAGAAGCAGATGTTGTATATTGCGTCTGCATTGTCTTTTACATACAGCCAATCTCTGACATAACTGCCGTCTCCGTGAATCGGAATCTTCTGGTTCGTATCTAGGCTGTGTAGGATTTTAGGAATGAGCTTCTCTGGGTATTGCCTTGGCCCATAATTATTTGTGCTTCGTACAATCTGGTAATTTATACCAAATGTCCTAGCGTATGCAAAGATTAGCATTTCTGCCGCAGCTTTTGTAGCTGAGTATGGATTGCTTGGATTTAAAATACTTTCTTCTGTTTTGTCTTCTTCTTGTACGTTTACGTCGCCGTACACCTCGTCTGTGCTTATATGAATAAACTTAGGCTTCTGATACACCTTAGCTCTAAGTAGGTTTAGAAGGTTAAATACGCCCTCTACATTGGATTTTAGAAATACTTTGGGTGCTTCTATCGAGTTGTCTACGTGTGATTCTGCCGCAAAGTTGACCAAAATATCGCAAACGGGAATGTGTGTTATTTCACCAATGTCAGCCTTGATGTGTGTGTAGCGTGGACTATCGTCCCACGGCAGTTTCTGATTGGAAGCATAGGTCATCTTGTCTATATCAATCACTTCGTGACCTAAGTCAAGAACCTTTTCTACGAAGTGGCTACCTATAAAACCTCTACCACCAGTGACTAAAAAAATCATAGGTTCTCCTCAAACTCATATTTAGTATGTGTCTTTTTTATTTCTTCAAAGTAGTCGTCATATATCTTTTTGAGTCCGCCGGACTGATATAATTCCGTAGGAGTAAAGCAGTGGTGCATTGTAGAGGGTGTATATGAGTTGCTTGCGATGTCATACTCAAATTGTGAAAAATGACTGAAGACTAGTTTCTGCTTTTGACCTTGCCAAGTAATACATCCATCTTCTGCATATGTATCATAGTAATAAAGCTGCCACTGCCACGGTGCTCCATGTCCTATGTTCCCGTCTACAAATACTCTACTACTATCTATCACGCCGAGATTAGAGTATGCAAATGCATCTAAGTATCTCTGGTCTCCGCAGGTTGCCAAGTCTGGATATTTTCTATTCAGCACAACATCCGACCACCAGTTTAAGGCAAAGTTGCCATACGAATCGTTCTTAAAATACACAACGCCAACATTGAACCATCCGTTCCCATTAGGGAATTGCATGGTGTACTGGCGATGTCTAAACAGTCCTACCGACTTAGTTGATGTTTGACTGATTACATTGTCAATATCTTGATGGAAATAGATATCTGCGTCGATATAAGTTATCGGCTCATCTAGCATCTCCATTAGGCGATAAGAAAAATAAGATGCTAGAGCATATGAGTAGTATTTGCGGTCAGATTCTTTAAGATTTTTTAGAACCTCGTCTTTTTCCAAGAAATCTACATCGTGATATACCTTGAGAGTTTCGCAGGCATACGGCAGTAGTTTTTTATAGGCTTTTTCATCAAAGCACAAATAGTGCAGAACGAAGTCTTTGCTGTTTTCCAGAAGTGACTCATATAGTGTCAGTCCTTTTGGTAAAAAATTGTAGTCCGAGACTACGCATAAATGTTTCATATTTTCCTCTGGCATAAGCATTGATATGGTCTAGGGCTTTCCATATCTAGTTTTTCATCTGTTTCCATATTATAGCACGTAAAGCCGTAATCTTCAATCAAAATCTTTCTAATTTCTGGCCAATCTTCATCAAAATGATTTTCTAGCAGGATACACTCTACGTTGCTGACGATACCTTTCATTCCCTTTAGTACCTTCGCTTCTGCACCCTCAACATCTATCTTTACAATCTTAATTTTTGGCTCATCTGCAAGTAGAGTGTCGAGCCTTACACACGGGACCACACCCGCAACTTCTTGCTTGTTATGAGAAGTGTCATGTCCGACAATATTGAACTGCTCTGGAGTATCACCTTTGTAGAATTGTAGTGTGCCGTTTTCGTCTGAGATGGCAGCGTTGACTCCTAGAATATTTGGCTGTCCGAAAAATGTTCTAACCAAATGAGAGTAATTAGATTTGCTCAGTTCTACGCAATATATTTTACCTGTTCCTAGTAGCTTCTTTCCAAAGTATCTGATGTAAGTACCGTCGCACGCACCCACATCCACAACCACATCATGCGGCTGTACGCAGTTTAGCCTGTCTAGGGTTCTCATATTTTTTAAGTCGTGATGATCCATCAGTCTGCTGTAATCCTGTGTTTGGGAAATCCTAGCTCTTTTCTTTTGTTAAATACGATTTGATCTCTACCTGAGTAGTGTAGGGTTTTCCTAGCTGCATAGTCAACATCGCCATGATTCTCAGTTCCTTCAACGCTATAATGTTCGTGACTAATCAACACTTCGTCTATGTACTTTTCTTTACCCATAGCACGGACTACCTGAGTGAACTCGTCGTCACAATATAAGCTCTTGTAATCTGGATGATATATATACCCAAAGTAGTCATATAATTTCCTACCAAGAATAGAAAAGGTAATAAGGTCTCCGTTGGTATTTCCATCGTTAAAATGCACACAGCCATCTAGGTCTGGAAAGTGCTCCTGCATAGCGGTTGCAATTTTCTGATCCCAACTATATACTTTAGGAACCATATCATCTGACGCACAAATAATAACATCAAAACTTTGATTGATATTAGCATTGATTGCACTAATTTTATCGGTATCCTTGTCGTAGTTTATTACACCGTCCACCTCGTGGCGTTTATTAAGAATATATTTGATGCGTTCTCTAATATATGCATCATTCATAGTTTCGTCATCTATGTCGCAGTTTATATTAAAGAATATACTATTCCAGACGCTACTTGTCATTACGTATTTATCTAATACGGACAAGAACTTTTCTGGTCTAGCTAGCGTGGGGAACTGAACCAAGAACCTCATAGAGTGCCTCGCATTTTTTCTAGTTTTAATTTGGTGTCAGAGTCTTTCAAAAACTTGCATAAGCGTGCAGTTCTGCTGATGCATGTATGATTTGACTTTATCTGTGACTTTAATGCTCCAGCAATATCTTCAGTCTGCTGCTCTTTGAACACTTGGGTCAAGAACTTGTCAAATAGCGGCTGTTCATCTTCTTGCAATCTAAAACTGAGCTTATCAGCATAAAATGTTGCTTCGTAAAACAGTTGACTGAATATGATACTCATCGGCGTAGCAAATGTAACTTCCTTGTACTTAGAATAAAGTGATCGTAAGTTTAGAATATTGACAGGCATATCAAAATGCTTGTCTCTTTCATTACTATTAGTCAGCTTCATTACATGATAGGTATCTTTGTCCTTTACAACTTTATCAATAGTCTCGTTAGGTTCTAATGCAACAACACCAAGATCTAGTTTATACTCAGGCAGAACTTCTGGCGGCAAGAAAACATCTAGCCCCGGCAAGATAGATTCCATCTTGATCTTTTCTGTTTTGGGATATGGCAGAACCGCACCAGCATTAGTAAATAAGAACGGGCAGTTAATATTATTCTCTAGTATATTAGATTCTATAACCTTTAATTGTTCTGTAGTTGCACCAGTGCAGTTTAGAACTAGCTGTATGTTTTTATTTTGCGACAAATACTTCATGCAGTCGTCATTCACAAACTGAAAGTGTGAGATGAACAGGTCTGGCTTGAAGCTGTCAAACATATCAAATGCAGACATATTGGGATTATTCCACAAGTGAACTTGATGATCTGTTAGCTCAAAAGATCTGGCTAGATACATAGGTTCGGTGGATATGATTGATGTGTAATTGTGTAAAAGAATCCTCATATTTCTGCCATCCTTTTAAATGTTTTAATGTTGTTTACTTTTCTGACGGGAATATCTACCGCCACGTTGGATATCTCATGTTTTTTAGAAACGTCGTTTAATGCCTCGAATAAAAACCTGTTCTTATATTCTGGGCTAGATAGTATGTTGTAGAATGATTTAATTACTTGCGGCCCCGACAGATAGAATATCTCAGTCCAGAAGTTCTGTTTCAAGCCTAAAGAAAATTGCTCCAGTACACCGCGATTAGATATTGCATTTATTTCAAAAGATAAATCTTCGTTGCCGTCTTGAGTTAGTATAGAGGAAAATTCTAGATTTAATTTCTTGAGATGATAGGGCCGTATTAAATTAAATCCGCTACAGAATAATATCTTATCATTCAACGTATTATTTAGGCACAGTCTAGCACTTTCACAACAATTAGTGTTAAAGTGAACTTGATTCTCAACAACACGGATATTTAGTTCTGGAAATTTGTCTTTGATAAAGTTTACAGTCTTCTGAGTCTCAAAACCAGAGCATACTATGATTTCAAAATTCAGAAAACATGCTTTGATAGCTTCTATTTGTGTTTCTAGTATGGTCTTGTCGCCTAGTTTTATAAGGCTAACCGGACCATACGATTTCATTCTGTACCCATGATTCTCACTGAACAGTACAACAGTGACAAAATCTTGAGTAGTATCACTGCCGTCACCGTCCCTGTGCTTGGGCGTTGTAATATATCTACTCTGGTTTCTCATATTTAAAGTATGTACCTGTTTCTGCGGCCTCCTTCTGGAGATCCTTACTCATTAATCTATAATCATTATAATTTAGGTAAAAGTTCTTTGCTACAGACTTAGGTATACAGGTGATGTCTTCATTCTCATCTCTGCACACAATTATCTTTTCCATATCCTCACGCTTCTTATCAATATACTCAAACATATCTCTATCTATAACACTACCCGCATTTAAGTTTACAAAATGTGTAGACTGAACTATCTTCTGGAAAACGTCAGTTTCCATCACATCTACAGGCATGTTAGGTCTGTGAAATGTTAGTTCGCACAAGATACCCTTCGTTGCTAAATTGTAATAGTTTTGAAGGTATTCGCTCATACTTGACCCTCTGTTCAGCAGTGTCTGCTCCTGAATAGAGATGACAACTTTCATTCTGCCTTTGTCGTAATTGCAGTTAATGATTGACTGTATTGTTGCCGCAACATCATCATCGTTGTCTGATTCGTCAAATAATATGATGCCGTATTTGTTACTACAAGCCTTTTTAGACACTTCTAAATATTTCTGTACAGACCTGCCTTTCAAATCTGTCTCGTTAGGTCTATGCAAAATGCAGAAGTCTACTGGTTTTTCAGCTTTTGCAAGTCTGTCTATGACGCCATCCATGCAAGAACCATCGACCTGAAAAATGCAGGTTTCGCACATATTCTCTTTTATTTTGTTTACTTGCTCTTCGTTGCTCATTATGCGTTCCTCTTGGCCGTAACTTCATAGTGAATACCAGAAATTTGTGTGGCCTCAACAATTAAGCCTACACTTTCTACCGCAGCTTTTAATGCTGTTAAATTAGAAGCTGATGAAAGCGTGCTAATAATATTCGATCCTTCCTGTTCACTAATCTGGTCATTGACGATTGCTTTACATAGAAGCCTGATGTCGGTGCCGCCGAGTACTAGCTTGCCATTCATACGCATCTTTTTTCTTAACGACATCACAAGCTCGCCAATCTTGTCTATAGTGAAAGTATCAACAATATCGTTAGCCATAATAAGTTCACACTCATTGTCAGAAACCTCAGTTAGATTGATGTTATTTTCAAACGCTACGGCTTTAGTAAAGTTTTCGATTGCTTCTTGATTTGGTCTTACAATATGCAGCTTCATATTTATACTCCATGTACCTTGTTAAAGGTGTTGTTCCAATTTGTAATAAAGTTTGATTCAGAGAACTTCTCTAGCACAGTCTTGCGTGCTTCCTGCCCCATTTGCTGTCTGAGGTTCTCATCCGCCAGTAACTCTTTTGTGTAAGCTACTAGTTGTGACTCGTCATTGGAGCAGAACCCATTGACTCCGTTCTCCATAATTTCTGGTATCATACAGGTTGCAGTAGTAACAACAGCACACCCGCACGCCATAGCCTCTAGTAAGGATGTTGGAACAGGACTAATTGTAGATGTGTTTAAAAATACTCTACATCCATTATATCTAGACACTAGGTCTTCTAGACCGTTGGCTGTACCGCCCTTGACATTCGGGATTTGTTCGCTGTCCTTACCCACTACGTCTACGACTTCATCACGAAAATAGCTTGTAATTCTTTGCCACCCAGTAAAGTTGCAGCAGTAATCTCTGTTTGCAAACTCGTTGACCACACTAAGGATGTCAGTATCTTTCTCAGTGTTCGTTGGGCAGAAAGTTTCTGTATCAACCGAATGATGAATGACAGTAGAGGGACAGTCCATTCCCCACTCTTTGGTAGAATACTCAGAGATGAAAACATTAACGTCACCCTGCATACTCTTAAACATATTCAGTTGTTCTTGTGGCCAACCGGGAATAGGAAGCGTATGCTCTAAAGATAGAATAGGAACCCGCAGCACGTTTTGAATTTGCTTGGCCACCTGAAATTGACCAAACTTACTTTGACTTAAAATAAAATCTATTCCTAGCCCACTAATCAGTGCCGACTCTGGCAAGATATAATAGTTGTCGGGAAGCGGTGCATACGAAGTGTCCCACTTTTTACAACCCTCATATCTAAAACTGAAATAGTTATCTCCAGTTTTGCACAGTTGAGATTGATATCTTTCGTGAGTATCAAACGTCAGAATATTATATCTATCTTGAGTATAACTGTTGGCTTTATCTAAAATCCTCATAGTTTGATTAGTCATTTAGGATCTCCTTCATTAGTTGTCCAACCGCCTCATATGAGAATTTCTCAGCCTGTGCTAGGCCAGCAGCCTTAGCTTCCACGCCATACTTAATTGGATTATCGTTATACGCTTCAAAATATTTTCTCATCTGTTTTCTGATTTGCATTTCACACGGAGTAAACCAATATTCACGCCCAGTAAACATATCTGGGAACGCCGCATCACTACATTTGCAAGTCGTGAAAACACCATCTGCACAGAATCCAGTCCTATCGTCTTCAGTAATAAACTGAGGAGGACCACCAAAGTTGCTGCAAATAGGTGTGCTGCCAAATGCCATAGCATCAAAAGAAGGGATCGACCAAGCCTCACCATGCGACGGACACAGAAAACAGTCTAGCTGTTGGTGTATGGCACACAAAGCGTCATTGTCTACCTCGTTAGGTATGATAACGTCTTTTTTGTACCTAGTAAGATCGCCGTACATCCGTAGTTTAGATTTGACCTTTTGAATCTTATCCTCTACTATGGCATGTAATTGCTCTGGGGGCGTGCCAAACTTATTGACTTTAATTACTAGTTGAGCATTTTCAGCGATGTCAAACTCGCTATGGAAGCAAGTTATAATACATTCTAGGTTCTTTCTATCGTTTAGATCACCAATATAATAGAATGTAAAATTGCCTTCTGTCTGTGGAATGCCTAGATCCCTGTACTTCTTCTTGTACTTTGCTGTGTCAAAAGTATGAGGCACAACGGAGATGGGAATCCCTAGATTATCAGATTCTAACAATTCTTTAGATGTATCATTTGGAACCCAAAGGGAATCAACTTGCTTTAAATATTCAAACCAAGGAAGATGCTTAATACTAACCGACTCTGTGGCCAAGAAAGCAATATTCTTTTTAAATTTATTAGACCCACATATATGATGAGGTAGTACGTGTTGAATACAAACATCACAACCGTCTGTATCCTTATCCTCTAGCTCTTTTAGTCTACCGGATATTTCTCTATCTTTTGTTAGTGTGACATTTCTGCACACCACATCTATGCCAGCAGCGTCTAAGGCTAGTATGTAACCTTTTGCGGCTTCTGCCCAGCCGCCAAACTCTCTGTAGTGTCCTATGTAGAGAACTTTCATATTACATTAGCCCCCTTTGTTGCATAATTTCAACTCTCTTTTGTTCCCACTGGTTAATTCTATTTCTTTGATGTGTCATATTATCATACGCAATATTGAAATCAAAGCTAGATCTTGTGTTTATTCCGTCAAATGCAGCGGAAGACTCATTGAAATACATGCCGCCAGTAGAGGATGTCGCACTTCTATATGTCAAGTCTCTAGTCAGCCTAGACTCAAAATAAGTATTTAGTCTGGATGGATCTCTCAGCACTTCTGTAATGAGAAATCTGGACAGGTCTAGGGCGTTTGCGTTCGGTGGCAAATCTGGTTTAGGTGCTGGCTGAGAAATATTAGGAGGAGAGCACCACGTTTGCGTAATGTCTGGAAGTTCCACGCTGTCGAAATAATCCTCCCACTTCTTGCCGCTCATATGCCACTGGAAATGCTTCTCAAAGTTTTCTCTCGTGCGTTTGCCAAGCTCTGCACGTTCTTCTTCAGACATAGCAAAAAAGTCTAGGAAATACTGAGCAGCCTTGTGGTTGTCTGGTACTGCACGTAAACACCCAGTCTCTAGTTCTTTATACAGTGCGGCAGGTTGAATCGGATACCCTTCTAGCTTGCGAATCTCACTTTCCATAGCAGAATAGTCAGTTCCGCAGACAGGCACGCCACAGGCAGCAGCTTCTACATACGGCAGGCCGAATCCTTCGCAGTTTGCATACTGAGTATAAAGATCGAACAGATTAACGATAGAAGATAGGTCTTCATAAGAAACACCATTCTTTACATTAGAAAGTGTTGATCCCCACTTGCCGGTAAACGGCGATTGAATAACAGCACCTTTAAATAGTGACGGGAAGGGCTTCTTCGTCTCTGGACAAATGTAAGTAAATAGTACGTGTGAAGATAGATTGTGCTGCTGCAACAACTCTGGTATATCCCAACCAAGGTCTGGATAGGAAGTGTGGCAGTACAAGTATACGTTTTTATTTTCTGACTTATCCAGAAACTCTCGGAAAGCCTCAAACAGGTCAGGGTACAGTTTTCGTCTCTGATTTCTCATGACCGTACCAATAATCATGCTATCTGGATCTAAGCCAAATTTTTTCCTGTGTGCTTTCTTATCTTCTACGGGATGATATGCTGGATGGGCAGATGGAGGAGCACTGCCGAGATAGTTAATTTGCCCACCAGATTGATCTGCGAGCACTGTTCCTGCCCAGTCAGAATATGTCAAGCAGGCGTCTGCGTTAGCGTATGAAGCAACCCACTGTCTAGCTTGTGGTCTAGCGTCTACGGTGGGCATGATACACCACTTGAAGTAGTTTCTGAATGGAGAACGCTCTGCAAATTCTAGCATCCAGAAGTCTCGGATGTCGCATACAATATCTGGCATAAATTCCAAGCATACATGCTCAAAAATCCATTCTCCAAACTGGTTAGAGCCGGACGAGTGGTACGCATCTAACTCTTCTTGAGTAGCCTTTGGCTCACAGTCTGTATTAGGTGCGATGCCAAAGTAACCCCAAGGAATGTCTTTAGCTCTAGGATCATTCCTCTGACCGTAGGCAGACATCTCTGCAATTTCATATTTACCTGTACTGTGTAAATAATTTAAGATTTCCCTAGTGTAAGTTGCGTATCCTGTATTTAGAAAAGTAGCTTCACTACAAAATAGAATTCTTTTCTTTCTCATTTTAATCCTTGTCCAAACATCCAAAGTCGAATTGGTTTACTCTAAACGTAATCAGCGTATCCTCTTCAGGCTGCATGTTTTTTGCTGAAGCGGTAACTGTCATCTTCATGCCAGACTTTCCTAGTTTGGCAATCGTTCTCCCTCCGCTGTCCCAAGCTCTAAGTCTAAGGAAGGTGGGGTATCTCTTCTTTTCGCCCCTTTTGTTTCTGACGTATTCGTAGACGGTCAGGGTAAACTCGCAATATTCCGAGCCGCTATCTTCATCTATGTCAATCTCGGGATCATCATATAGGTATCCCGTAAACGTGCAATTATTCATATAGTGTTCCTTAGTTATACTACATTATAGTAGTAGTGGTCAATTATTCCAATTAAATTTCGTGAATTTTGTCAACAATAAATGATCCGTCTTTGCCGACTTCACCGCAGAGCATTACGTTGTTGCCTTCATACAGGATAAACTGATATTTATCTCTAGCGTCTGGGAAAACGATAACGCTGTCAAGGGAGCATGTCGCATCTTCGATTGTAAGAAATGACATAGTTCTACCCTTTTGTGAGCTTCCTTGCTTGTTAATCTTGTGATTAGCTACTCTTTGTAGGTTCGCAACGATACAGATATCTTTACCCTTCTTGCCATCCATAATGTCTTTGCAGGTGGTGTTGGCAATAGATGTGTCCACAGCGTCAATTTTAGAAAGAGAAACTGGGCAACCCAACATCTTAGTTTCTTGCTCGATAATCCAAGCGGGATCGTCGGACAGGTCGTAAGGTGGATTTTTTAGCATCTCAATTTCATTCTCGATAATCTGACTTCTGTTTATATTACTACACCCTCCACCATTCTTTTTGGTGGGACATAGTTCTCTAAAACAGTCTTGCAGCTTCGTCCATTTTCTACTTTGGTAGTGAGATGTAACCCACTTGACTTCCGCCTTGGTCAACTCTCTAAATATTAGGTACTCGTACAATGCTTGGTTTCTTGTGACACCACTAGCTTTTGTGGAAAAGAAACCTATAGACGCAAGAGCCTTAAAAGCGGTAGAGTTGATCTTGGGGGCTAGGTAAATTAGAATATCCATCCAAGTAAAATCTTGTGGGGACTTATCTATTTCTTCCGACGTTTCCGAAATAGCTGCGATTACTTTGTCGCCCGTGACACCTGTTAGGCTTTTAATATCCTTAACACCAAAGCAGATACTATCTGACTTAATAGAGAACTTAGTTGAAAAGGCACTTAGTTTAGGAACCTTTACTTCAATATTAAATAGTTTAGCTTCGTTTACTAGCTCATAGATTTCTTGGTGCGGGTCTTGCTTTTCATTTGCGTAGTATAGGTACGACAAGAAGAACTCTTTGGTGTTGTTAGCCTTGTAGTATGCAGACCAGTAAGAGTTTAAAGCATACGCAACCGCATGAGACTTGTTAAAAGAGTATCTAGAAGACTTCTCAATCCAACCAAAAATCTCTTTGGCGGTTTCTTCATTGACGATACCTTCTCTAGCACACCCCTCTACGAACTCACCACGGATTTGAGCCATGAGGTCAGCCTTCTTCTTACCGATTGCTTTACGCAAGTTGTCAGCTTCCATCTCGCTGAAGCCAGCGAGTTTCACAGCAATAAGCATAGCTTGCTCTTGGTACACAAGTACTCCATACGTAGGCTGGAGTATGCTTTCTAACGATTCATGCAGATAGGTAACATCTTCTTTCTTATGCTTCCTGTCAACAAATCTTTGCGTCATTGACTTACCATCAATAACAGCTTTCAAACATCCCGGACGAATTAGTGCAATCAGTGCAGCTAACTCTTCTAGGTTTTCTGGTGCTAATCTCTTTGACCACGCTCTTCCTAAATTACTTTCTAGCTGAAATACGCCTTTGGTCAAACCGTCTCTATATAAGTTCCAAGACTTCTCATCTTTAGTGTCAATCATATTTCTCAATTCTAAACAAAAAGTTTTCCGTCAGCAAATGCCTTTTCAAATTTCATGTTTCTGTAGACTGCTCGTCTTGACTTTTGCAGTTTGATAAAGATATTTGCTGTGTCCTTAACGTCTTGCAAAGCGTCGTGAGCGTTCTCGCTAGACAAACCCATTCTTTCTCGCAGGCTGTCCATACTAATAGACTTAACATCTGGGTCTCCTTCAGTCCATAGCCAAACATCATCCATTACGTCAATCTTGTAGATTTGGTGAAATAGCTTTTGGCACTGCCTCTTGTCGTCATATGGTCCATACTCTTTGCATAATCTATTTACGATATGCATATCATAGCCGAGGATATTAAAACCGGCAGGAATAGGTGCAAAGTATGACGTACCTTTCCAATTATATTTATTGACAAAGTTGCAGAACTTCTTCCATACACCTTTGGGTAAAGGTGCTTTAGCAAGTTTTGCTCTGGTCTGTCCAGTAACTTTCAAGGCACCTTCTTCTAGTGGATCAACACCAGCAGCGATTGCTTTCTCGTCGTCAATGATAGGACGCATAAGACTATTGAACTCTCCTTTTAGCCTAAAGTTCCTACCGTCTAACGCAATAGCAGCAATCTGTGTAGGTTGACACCTCATCGGATTCCTACCGCCTGTTTCAAAGTCAAATACGATAATATCTCTATTCATTAATAAGCTCCTTGATTTTCATAAGTTTGTCCAGCAAGTTGATACCAAGGACATCGAACTTGACATGGCCCAGAGCTTCTAGGTCTGCCATTTCCAATCCAGCGATTTTTTCACCGCCACTCCTTTGGTTCACCATGGGACATACTTTAAAAAGTGGTTCTGCGGAGATAACAACTCCAGCAGCATGTTTTCCCTGTGTCTTAAACGTACCCTCTATATCTATAGCCTGCTTGAAGAACTCGGAAAAGTCGCCTTTTAGCTCCCCATCCTCGTTTACATAACAGTAATCACGTAGGTCGTCAGCGTTGTTTAGCAACGCCCACTTGATGATTGACCGATCTTCTTCATCCATTTCTGCTAGTTGGTCAGAAATAGCTGCTTCGTCAGGAATATATTTCGTAATTTCATTCATCTCTCCAAATCCGCAAGCGTTATTTACTCGGAGGACTTCTTTAATAGCACTCCTGCCTTGCAGTCTACCAAACGTCAGCATCTGACTAACATTATCTGACCCATACTTATACTTTAGGTGTGCGATAATCTCGTCACGCTTATCTCCCGGCACATCCATGTCAATATCAGGAAGGGAGATGTGATCGTCTGTATTACGCCCCTCGTTGTAAAATCTCTCAAACAGTAAATCAAACTCGATAGGGTCAATCTGCGTAATACCTATGAGATAAGAAATGAGACACCCTGCGGCAGATCCTCGTCCCGGCCCTACCATCCATCCTTGATCTCTACAATGGTTTAGAATATCCCACACA
>MDTC01124065.1_pt1 | contig 32608 bp, 24 predicted proteins | sample 811181 | NCBI WGS metagenome assembly MDTC01 (sample SAMN05326644, study PRJNA326480) | marine metagenome | isolation source: seawater | place: Pacific Ocean: North | collected 2011
CATATCTGTAACACCACTTACATCCCAATCAGATATATAATTATAAGATCCAAACTTACAATTCCAAAACATTGCTCTCATAGATGTAACTGGTCTTTTAAAAATTGTATTAGTAGGATTCTGAAATATATCTAAATGTGTTTTAATCCAAAAACCAAATGATGGTTGGACATCCCATTTAATTTGTGTTACAGATGGATTACTTTGATTTGTTAACATTGTATTAACTGGTGGAGAAGCACCTAAACTTCCTGGTAGCCATACTTTATTATCAATGTCAAGGTCAGCAATACTAGTAACTCTATGTTTATTTACCATATTAGTATAGACATTCCAGCTAGTATCTAATAATCTAGGACTTGTATTAAAATTCCAATTAATTTGTTCTTTCAACTCAGTAAATTGATTAATTGCTTGATTAATATTTTGAACTTTAAGATTCCATCCATATGGTTTATTGGGATGAATTATAATTTGATTACTTGTCATACCATTTATCCATTGATTTTCAGAAATTGCATATTGATTATAAGCATGAAATAATCCAGGAGCTTTTGGATAATTTTTAAAATACATAAAATCCATATTTGTAATACCAAATAAACTTGGTCCAGATGGCCATGGTAAATAAGCTCCAACTTGGTTTGGTCTAGTTTGGTTTGCTGGAAAGTCATTCATTTGATTTTTATACCATTTTATAAAGTCTGAACTTTGTTGATTAGACGCTGATTCGGCTAATGGAATTCGCACGTTAGTAGTACTATCCACTATACCATAATTAGATATAACATAAACAGGATCTAGAGAATTTGGAAGATTCTGCCACTTATTAGTATTAAATGCTCCAATACGTTCAGCTGGTAATCTTACAGATATAGATTGTTTTTTATCATAAAAATAAGTTTTAATAGTATCTAATGTTTGATTAATATTATTTTTTTTTTTACTTGTATCTGACCAAGGATATGACCATGAATATAACATATTTGATAGTAAACCTCCATACATTTGATTAATTGGGATTGAAGAAGATGTACTAATATTTTGATTTCCCATCTTTGATTCTTTAAATGCATGTGTAATATTTTTAGAAGTCTGTAACCACGATAATCCACCATATTTTGTGTCAAGAGAGTTTTTTGTAGGACCATGACTACTTGTTTGAGAGAGATAACGCCCTGTCTTTAGAGAATTTGTCCAATCAAAAATTTGTTGACTAAATTCGGACGATCCTCCATGATCTGTTCCAATAAAATGATCTAAATTTAAAACAGTATTCATATTAAATGCCCAATTATTTATATCTTGGTTAAACTCACAATTTTGATCATTTGGGCTAAACATAAATTCCATATTTGTAAATTTATTAATATACCAGTTTCCAACTTGATCAAATGGATGAGTGTTATCATCTTGTGGATTAAAGCTTTTTGCTCCTGAAAACATAGAAGGCGCGTTAATATCATAAGTTCTATTAAATCCTCCTTGATTTGAAGAATTATGAAAAAAACATGGCCATCTTTGATCATTTAATACCTTCATATTAAATTTATGTGCGTTCTCAAACATTGATGTAAAATCGGTTCCATTTTGAGTATTCCAGGTAGTATTTTCATACTGACTACCTGTTGTTTGCTTATCTTTTAAATAACTAGCTTGGTTCGAAGGAACAATGTTTGATCCATTTGTAAATACACTTGCATTTTTAAAAACATTAGTATAATCAGTAATTTGGTTAGTATTTAATAGTACTAGTTCATTAAATGCTTTTGCACTTTCAAACATTGATTCAATATATTCTAAGGCTTGTGTTACATTATACCATACTAATTCTCTACTAAATTGATTTGTAAAAGAAAACATATTATTCATAGTAGTACAGCTTGTTGGTTTCCATTTAAAATTTTTATTAAGGTTACTATCATTATTATAAACATTAGCATAACTAAACATATATGCCATATCTATAACATTACTAACGTGCCAAGCTCCTATATATTCATCCCATTGATTGTTACCATGAAACATTCTATTCATATTGGTACAATTTGCTGTTATTGTAGTCCACTTACTAAGTCCACGATATTTATTGTTAGCGTTATTTAATTCTATCTTTGCACCACAACCATCAAACATAGAAGACATATCTTTTATATTTCCGTCTGCAGTACCGAGCTGGGTCTGCCAATCAGTTAAATTCATAGCAGGCGCACATAAACAGCCTGCAAACATAGAATTTACATCTGTTAGATTATTCATACATAGTCTGTCTTGAGGGTCGCCTTGATTTATAGGATTTAAAGGAAACAGGTCCTGATTACGCCAAATTGGATCAATTTGATTTTCATCTAACCAGCAATATTCAAATAAACCAGCAAATGAGGTTGGAGATGTTTTATTTGGATCACTACAAAACCTAACTGTTCCTGTTATTCCACTTAATCCTTTAAGTTTATCTGTCATTAATAGTAATGTCTCATAACCAGTTTTTGAAGGTAAAAACTGGTTTTTTGAATAATTTGTAATAAAAGAAGTAAAAAGTTGGTCACCAATTCTTTGTTGATACCATTTTAAAGCATTTGTATTTCTTATAGGATATAGATAAGTACCGTTATATTGAAGAGTTATTGGGGTTTGAAGGCTTCCTTCAGGAACAAAAGTTCTATATTTACCATATGCTAATAAAGCACCATTATAGGTTTGATCTTGATTAGTCCAGCCCACGTCTCCGTTAGTACTATTTGTTTTCATAATAATTTTATTTGTTAAATATAAATAATTATTTTGTTTTTTAGATACAGGTATACTATAATAAAATGCTGCTTGACTAATCATTATATCTTGATTTATTTTTGCTGATTTTTGGTCCGTTGGAAATTTTGAATACATAAGATAATCTCCCCAAAATATATATCGCCAATCACCTTCGCGAGAATAAGGAGTAGCAGGATCATATTCAATTGGAGGTGCTGGTGGAAAAGGACAGCACCAATTACTCAATGGACCTCCTCCACTATTTCCTGAATATCTACGGTGTGCTCTAGTTAGCCATCCTCTTTGAGTATATGGTGTATATGATTCATAGGTAGTATCACCGCCAGTAATAATACCAAATTTATTAGTTACATTATATTGATTACGACTTATAGTACTATTTTTTATTCTTCTGATATTTGTATTTGAAGATACAGCTCCATTTCTACTAAAATTGCGGTTTGATGGTGCAAAACTAACCAATTGACTACATCCAATATTAGTAGATCCTGGATTACATAATGGATTAGAAATACATGTTTCATTCGGAAGAATTTGATCTGGGTCCATTAAGATTGGTTTATTTTTAATATAAAGACTAACAGTATTACTTGTATTTATTCCAAATTTTGGCAATTCATTACTATTAAATATAGTATTCCGGTTATATTTATTATTAAAATCTATAAATTGTCTAGCTTGTATTAAATTAAATTGAAAAATAGTATTTTGACTATATAACTTAACTCTATTTTTAAGATAACCTTTAAATGAATGATATACATAATTATTTCTTGGAATATTAGCACCATGTCTTACTCTTTTTAGTGCATTTTGTTGATTACAGGTATTTGATGAAGATATATAATCTGTAATACCTTTACTACTATTAAGTGCAACCATTTCACACCATGTTATTTGTTCCTTACTTTTAAAAAATTTTTGAGCTTCTACATCAGAATTAATAGGTATATAAATTGGAATGCAATTAATTAATTCATTTTTAGAATCTTTAATATTATTATAATCTGTAATAATTGCTTCGCCGGGTCTATCAAATAAACCAACTAATGATCTTTTTCTACTTCTAGTATTTGGATTTTGATTAGGATCTTGAGATAAATTATTTATAGGAAAGCCATCAGAATCAACATATTGTCTAGGAAATAATTGTTTTCTCCAATGTTTTATTGGTCTAGGTAAAGCTGAAGATTTTGAACGTCCATGAACACGTGAAGCTTTCCATCCTGGACCACTATAAAAATTAATTGAAGGTCCGCCTTGACAACTAATTAAATTACCATTATCTACTATAGCATTTGGATTATTATATTGTAAATAATCTCCTCCTTCATTTAAATCTTTAGGAGAAGTAATATCTTTAAAATCTAATTCAAATTGAGTTTGATCACAATTGGGTGTAGGAGGCCAACTATTACAAGCATCTATATTTGATATCTGAGGCAATGGTCTAACTGGAGCTCGCCAATTTCTATTACTAGGAGGAGGTCTTGAATAAACAGGTATTACCTGAGGTGTTGTTGGATTTGTTTTCCAATTTATATAACCACCACTCCTTCCCAAAGAACATGCTGAGACATCATTAATAATACATATTTGTCGACCCCATGGTAATTCTGGTATATTAGTAGGTAAAACTATATTATCTTTATTACAACTACTGCTATGGCCTCTATATTGACATATTTTACGAGACATATATATACATAATTAAATATAATTTTAATTATATACAAATAATATATATATAATGATTAATTTATTAAATTTATGTATTTTATTATTATTTCTTTTAATTATAAATCTTGTAATTAGTAATAAAGAAGGACTAGATAATTGTAATCCCCCAATCCAAGGATCAACAACTACTGGTATGACTAATACTGCCCATATACAAGCACTTCAAGATAGAGTTGATAATATATCAAACTCTCATTTAGATTCAATACAACAACAATTAAGTGCCAATACAGGTAATATTAAAAATTTAACTGATAAACTTAAAGATTTTTCTACTTTACAACAAAGTATTGCTAATTTAAAAGTTTTAGTTAAACAAAATCAACAAGCTATGAAAAATTTAGGGGGACAAATCCAACAAGCTGGTTATAGTTCAATTAATGCAGGTAAAGATGGTGTTAAAAAGCCTTTACCACAAGCAACTGGAATAACTCCTTATACAGGTTAGTATTTTACTAAATTATATCTTGTAATTTATAATATTTATAAATTATAAGATATAAATGTCTAATTTTTTTAATGATGTTGTTAATGATTTAGAATCTCTAGAAGAAGAAATATTAGGGCCTACATATCAATATTGGAAAATGATTAAATCTCCTGATCAACTTGGAATGTCAGGTGATGGCTCTTTAAGTGCTTTAGGAACAGACATTGAAGGATTAGTTAAATATATTAAAACATTAGTTACTGCTGGTGGTTCTTCTGCTCAAACAACAAGTTTACCTTTAGGAGATAGATTTTTTTTAAGAACAGGAGCAAAATGTGTAGATGTTGTTACAGGGAATAAAGTTACGAGAAATTTATATATTGATAATGTTCCTAATGGAGATATACCTTTTATATCATCAGCATTAGGAGTAGGATTTACAACATTTGAAGGCATTATTCCTGGTACAATTGAAAGTGCAGGTAATATTAATCCTTTACAAATTTTTCAAGCTTTTATGAGTGGCACTGATCCTTCATGTGCTCATGTTACATTACCTTTGCGTGATGTTAATAATAATTTTTCTATGGGATCTGCTTATGTTACATTTGATGATATTAGAAATATTAATCCATGTCTTTTTGCTGGACAAAAAAATCCTATTAGTGGTGCAACAAGAACTACATGTGGAGGTGGTGCTGGTTCTGGTGAAATGGGAAAAGGAGTATGTAATGGTTGTACAATAGAAGGATTTCAAAATTATTTAGAAAATCCTAGAAAAAAAAATAAAAAAAATAAAAAAAATAAAAAAAATGATAGTAATGATGACTTATTAGAAAAGATACTTAAAATGTCTATACCAATATTAATTTTAATAATTTTATTTTGTATTGCCTCTAAATTAGGAAAAAAAAGATAAATAAAAATTTTTTATTATTATTTATCTTCTTATAATTATTTATCTTCGTCTAACTCTAGAAATTGCTACTTGTGAAGCATTATTTCTATCGCCACCATATGTTATATCATTATAATTTCTATTAGATGCTTGTAATTTTTTAAATCTAACATAATCAGCACCATCATATACCCACTTATTATTACCACTCCACATTGCAACTTCACGATTCAAAAATAGATTACTTAGGCTTTGTTGTGTTTGTGGACTTTTCTCATTTAAAGATCCTCCTAATCTTGTTGCGCTTGCATTAGATGCTCTTCTTGTAGAAGATACTTGATTAGAACCTCCAAAATACATTGGATTAAGGACGTCGGTCACCCACACACCTCCTGCTTGTGCCCCACGGTGTAAAGTTGTTGAATTATTAGACATATTAGGATCCCCAGAATTTGTTAATCTTCTAAATGGTGTTAAACCGCTACTTGTCCACTGATATTCAGGTGTTGATTGATTAGTAGGGCCGTTTACTACAGCCGCTGAATTTAGGTTCGGGTTAAGTGAGACATTTGTCATAGGAGTAGAAATTGTTAATGGGTAAATAGATGGATTACTCATTAATTGCTTTATTAGTGTATCAGAAAAAAAGACTCTATTATTTGCATCACGAAGTATTTTTCTACTAATTGCTAAATTATTATCTCCATCTTTAAACCGTGGATGAGGAGTACATGACTTACCAATATTATTATTACCACATGATTCTTTTGGTGCATTTGGATATACGGGTTGATTTGATGGTGCACCTAAATCTTGCCATTCTTTTGGCGTAGCATTTACTCCACATGGACGATCGCCTAATAGATAACTATGAGGATATTGAAATAAATTAAATCTAAAAGGATAATTATTTCCTGGCATTATATTATATTATAATATAATAAATAATTTATTATACTAAATAATTATTATTCAGTCATAATACGAGGGGCAATATTCATAGATACTAATTCTTGAAATAATAATTTACAAGCATATGGTAATGCAATTTTATTAAATTCTACTTTATTACCGCAAGTCTTACATATATGGATATGTTCTTTATCATTATAAGCAGCTATCATTCCGCATAATTTACAAACTTGAGCATTAAAATAATCTGATGCATTTAATAATCGTTCTTTATTAAATTGTGATGCACCATGTGCAACCATTGCATCTTTTTCCATTTCTCCATAACGAAGACCACCATCTCTAGATCTACCCTCTGCTGGTTGTCTTGTTAAATTAACCATTGGACCAATACTTCTACTATGTTGTTTATCATTAACCATATGTTTTAATCTTTGATAGAATGCAGGTCCAATAAATATATTAGTATTCATTTGAAGGCCATCTAAACCATTATATAATACTTCATTGCCTTTGGACTCATAACCAATATTTTGTAATTCTTTACATATATCATTAATATCAAATTCGCCAAAACTAGTTCCATCACCAAATAAGCCTAATTCTAATAACACTTTTCCTAATAATGTTTCTTTTAATTGTCCAATTGTCATACGACTTGGAATTGCATGAGGATTAATAATAATATCTGGTTTAATTCCTTCATCTGAAAATGGCATATCAGCTTCAGGAATAATATTACCAATAGTTCCTTTTTGACCATGTCGGGATGAAAATTTATCTCCAATAACTGGTTGTCTTAAATTTCTTAATCTCACCTTTGCAAACATATAACCATCGCCATTTCGTTCAATATAATTTTTATCAATATATGTTTCTTCTTTTGTTCTATATATTCTACTTTGATCTTGATATTTAATTACTTTATTATGATTATTTCTATTTTCTTTAATAGGTAATACTTTTGATATTACAATATCGCGATCATTAACTAAAGTATTTTCAGGAATTACTCCATTATCGTTTACTTTATCATAATTTCCAAATTTCATACATTTTGTTTTAGATGGGTCTGGTTTACATCTAATTTCTTGATCGCCATGAATTTTTTTATCTTCATCTTTTTCAGTATGATAGATAGTTGCTTGAAATAATCCACGCTCAATAGCACCTTTATTAAATAAAATACTATCTTCTTGATTGTAACCTGAATGTGTCATAATAGCAACTATTACTTGTGCTCCTGAAGGAATTTTATGAAGATTAATTAAATTCATTAATCGAGTATCTACTAATGGTCTCATTCCATAAGTATGTACATATGCTGTTTTATCCATTCTATTATTAAAATTAGTAACATATACACCCATAGCTTGTTTACCCATTGCACATTGATATGTTAATCTAGGTGCTTGATTATGTTCTGGAAAAGGAATACAAGAAGCTAAAATACCAAATAATGTACTTGGATGAATCTCACAATGTGTATAATGATTTATAGCATTTTTATTCTTTTCATAAAGATTTTTATAACTCATAGCAATTAAGGTACTATTTTGTTCCCGTGGATCAATATATTCTAATATACTATTTTCAGTATTATAATTACAAAGCATATCTTGCCATTGTAATTCATTATTTGAAAGTTTATCTATAATTTCTTTAGTAATTAATAGTCTATTATTTTTAACTCTTAATAATGGTCTTACTAATCTACCAGCATCATTACAAATAATAATTTCTTTATATTTATAATTAAATACAATACTAGTATAGATATTTATAATTCCTTTTGCTTTCTTATCTTTTAAAGAATTATATAATTCAATAGGATTAGTTGTTATTCCAATCCATGCTCCATTAATAAATACTTTTGTTGCAGAATTTAAATCATCTTTATCATTTAATTTATCTAATTCAATAATTTTTGATTTAACATATTCTCTGATTGGTTCACTATTAGATGAAATTGTAACAGTTGCTAAGTAACTTATATTTTTTACTACACCAATTGAACCGCCTTCTGGTGTTTCCGCTGGGCATAAAAATCCCCATGTTGAATTATGTAATTTTCTAGGTGGAATAAGTTTACCACTTTTATCTATTGGTGTATTTACTCTTCTAAGATGACTTAAACTCGAAATATATGTAAGTCGATTTAATACTTGAGCAACTCCAACTTTATTACTATTGACTTGTTTGATTCCAAAATCACCTGTAGCTAATGCACGTTTAAAACCATTTTCAATTGTAGTAGATTTAACTATTTTATATATATTAGTTAATGTAATAATACTAGTATAGTCTTCATTAGACTTCCAAGAACCATTATTAATTTCACGCAAAATTTGTTTTTGCATATCTTTTACAAGCTTATTAAAATAATTTCTGAATAAATTATTTAGTAACATTCCAGTTAAATCAATTCTTTTATTTAAATATGAGTCTCTATCATCACAAGGTATTTGTTTATTTTTACATTTTAATAATTTTAAAATCATATAACCTAAGAAATATATTTTTTGACTCTTAGTTTGACAATGTGGAAATAAATCATTATTTAATACTTCTTGTGCAAAAATTTTCTTTTTTAATTGCCCTGTTTCTTTATCCATATTTAGAGGAGTATAGATAACTTGTCCTATAATATATTTTAATGCATTTTCTTCTGTTATATATGTATTCCCTTCTACAATTGAAGCTTTTAATTGTTCTAGAAATATTTTATTTTTATTATCTTCTATATCTAAAACAATTTTTTCACATATTTCTTTATCAGATATAACTCCTAAAGCTCTAAATAATATACAAATAGGAATAGGATTTTTTAATCTAGGAATTTGAATATAAATATTATTTCCATAACTATTATTTTTTTGACTAATCATTATAGAAATTTGTTTAGGTGAAATAGACTTCCAATCTGGTACTGATTTAATTTCTGCAATATAACTCCATTTAGTATTATTTTTTTCAATATCAAAACAATATATAGTATTTTCAGCTGCACGTTCTTGACCTAAACATGTTTTTTCTGATCCATTAATAATAAAATATCCTCCTGGATCCATTTTACATTCTCCACTCACTTCACTTTGTATATGTTTATAATGATTTAATACACATACATTTGATCTTAACATAATAGGTATTTTTCCAATATGAATATTTGGTAAAGTTTTATAAATTGTTTGAATATCTTGTAAATTTTCTCCACTTCTAATTATATATTTAATATTCATAGTTACAGTCATATTAGATGCATATGTAAAATTTCTTAGTCGTGCTTCCTGTGGAAACATTAATTTTGTAGCACCATTATTTTCATGGATTTGTGGTCTATATATACCAAAATTTTCAAATGAAATTAAGATTTCTAATCTATACTTATCAGAAGCTTTATCATAATCATGTTCTGAGGTAATTGTAACAGGATTAAACATATTAATTGTATCTGGAATTTGACGTTCAATAAAATCATTATATGATTCAATTTGATGTCTAACTAATTGTTCTAGATGACTGTGTTTAAAATATGAATTGATTAGCGTCCACGGAAAATCTGACCCCAGATTATTAATAAATTCTTCCAAACTTTCCATTTTGCATATCATTTTTATTATTTTATAATTTCAATTTATCTTTAAATTATGTATTAAAAAATAGAAATAAAAATAAAATATTATTTTATCATTATGGCCAAATTAATAAAAGCACTTGATAGAGATCAAACATTTAAAAATAACATTCAAAACCCAATTAAAAAATCAACAATTTCGTGGTTTTTATTAGAATCATCTAGACAGTTTGATGATTATAATATAAATAACTATTTATCAAATAAAATTAAAATAAAACCTAAAAATATTATTATTGAATGTGAAACAATTAAAAACACTACAAATATTAATAATATATCTGAGTTAATTAAATTTATTAATCACTGTGAAACAATAACTAATATTTCATATAATATAAATCAAAAAGCACTTATTAAAATTAAGGATCCATTAATTAAATTAGAAAATATGATTGGTATGAATGAACTTAAAAATGATATTTTAGATCAAATTTTATTTTATATTCAAGGATTACATGAAAATAAAGGCATGGAATATATGCATACTATATTATATGGTCCTCCAGGAACAGGTAAAACTGAAGTTGCAAAAATTATTGGTGAAATATTTGCTAATATAGGCATTCTTAAAAATAATACTTTTAAAAAAGTAGTTAGATCTGATCTTATTGCTGGTTATTTAGGACAAACTGCTATTAAAACTTCAAAAGTTATAGAACAAAGTTTAGGTGGTGTACTATTTATTGATGAAGCTTATTCTCTCGGATCATTAGAAAAACGTGATTCTTTTGCCAAAGAATGTATAGATACTTTATGTGAAGCTTTAAGTAATCATAAAAATAATTTGATGGTAATTATTGCTGGTTATGAAGATGAACTTGAAACATGTTTTTTTTCTGCAAATAGCGGATTAAAATCTAGATTTCCATGGTCTTTTAATATTTCAAAATATTCTTCTTTTGAGTTATATCAAATTTTTAGTAAAAAAATAAAAGAAATTGATTGGAAAATGGATGAATCAATAAATTCAAAGTTTTTTGAAAAATATTATAAACATTTTAGTTATTATGGACGAGATATAGAAATTTTATTACTTAAATGTAAAATTGCTCATTCGCGTCGTATTTTTAGTAATTCAGAAAATTCTAGAATTATAACTTATGATGATTTAATTAATGGATATAAATTATTTTGTAAAAATAATTCTAGAGTTAAAGAATCACCTCATGAGATATTTAATATGTATAATTAATGCGGGATTTTTTCATTTAATAAATCATATTATATTTTAATGTCACAGAATCAATTAAAACCTATCATAATTAGTCCAGAATTATTATCTGTTTCTAATAAATCTAAAAAAAATAAAACTTTAAAACATAATGTTACCAGTGTAAAGCCAAATCAATTAAAAAAAGATTTAATTAATAGAATAAAAAATTATAGGTCTAATATTCAACCTGATTTGAATACTTCTAGTGAAAATACTATTAGTAATGATAAAAATAATGAACAACCATTAGTAAAAGAAAAATTACCTATTAGTATAGAAAAAAATTCTAATAGTTTAACAAATTCACATACTGAAGATGATGATTTTGTACAATCTATTGATTTTTTAAAATCATTAACTAGTAAAAGAAAAAGTTCGATTAAAAAAACAAATGAATTTCCATTAACAAATGATAATCCTCCATACAGTAATTTAAAAGGAGGTTCATTACCCACATATAGAGAATGGAAAAATAAAACACTTAAAAAAACTGAGTTAGATAATAATAATCAATTTATTCAAAATACTCAACCTATTGATATTAAATCTGATAATTTAGGAAAATCTAATAAGGCGGTAACATTTAAATATAATGTTGGTAAAAAAAATAAAACGGTAAGTGTATTAATTAAAAATGCTTCTACTCGAAAATTGGTATCTAGAGAACATACTAAACTTAAAGAAACAAATTTAGCAGATATGAAAAATTATCTTAAACGACATAATTTATTAAAGTCTGGAAGTAATGCCCCGTCTGATGTTATTAAAAAAATATATGAACAATCTTTATTAGGTGGAGATATTAGAAATGCAAATAAAAAATCTATTATTCATAATTATTTAGCCAATTAAATAATTTTATTGCGTATATATATATGGCTTCCGGAATGTCTCCTGATAAGATTGACGAAATGTGCGAAAAACATGGTTGGACAAAACCTTCACCAGCCGCTTCTGGATCTGATTCCCAAAGTGGTGGTAGACGCCGTCGTCGTCGTTCAACTAAAAAAGGAATGAAACGTAAAACTGCCCGTCTTGCATACACTAAAAGACGCGGAAAAGGTGGATCACGTCGCCGCCGTCATTCAACTAAAAAAGGAATGAAACGTAAAACTGCCCGTCTTGCATACACTAAAAGACATGGAAAAGGTGGAAAACGTCGCCATCGCGGACATGGAACCGCAAAAGGAATGAAACGTAAAACTGCCCGGCTTGCATTCTCCTCAAAACATGGAAAAGGTGGATCACGTCGCCGCCGTCATTCAACCAAAAAAGGAATGAAACGTAAAACAGCTCGTCTTGCATACTCCAAAAGACATGGAGTTGGTGGAAAACGTCGTCGTTGTCCCAAATACTGCCGTCGCAAAACTCTTAGATGCAAATCTTATGGCCGACGCAGATATTAAATTAATTAATTAAATTAATATTTTATATTAGTATAATATAAAATATGATTCCATGCGCATTTGGTGGTCAAGTTGGTGTAAATCGCTTATTTCCTGGTTGTGGAACATCTAGACCTGGTCCATTTTTTACTAATAAAACAACTGGTGGTAAAAAAAAACGTAAAACTAGAAAATTAACACGTCGTAGAAAATCTCATAAATCACGTAAAAATAAAAAATCTTCTAAAAAGTAAATAATAATATATATATAATATATTATGAAAACTAAAAAGAATAAAAAAATTAAAGGTGGAACACGATGTTTTAATCCTCCAAATCCCACATATTCAACTATTTGGCCTGCTCCTCCTAATCCAGCTCCACCACATTCTTTACCTCCACCAAAATGTCAGTTCCAATTATTTCGACCTTTAGTTTTATCTCAATTTGGTGGTAAATATACAAAAAATAATAAAAAGAAAATGTTTAGAAGTAAATTTAAAAAAAATAAAAAAACAAGAAAAAATGGTGGAGCGCGTCGATCTCAACGTATTTATGCTCCTCAACCTATGTTGCAAAATGATGAACGTGAAATAAATTTATGTCTTTATACTCCAGAAAGATTTAATAAACAATGGGTTCATCAAAATCTTGTTTCTAATAATCATTTACCAATTGATTCCTTTTCTTTAGATTTCTATATCCAAACATGGAATAACCATATAGATATGTGTAATGAATGGCAAGATTGGGCCTATAATGATCATGTAACTGATGGATCTTTATATGATTTTGCTGCAAAAAATTTACAAAATGCTATTTTTAATTCTTATGATTCTGATATAGATGAGCCTATTGAAGAACAACAAGAAGATATATCTATGGATTATGATCCTCAAGATTATGACTCTGACGGAGAATATATTTGGGAATAATCTTATTATAGTAAAATTAAATGATATTAATAATTAATTTAAAACCATATTATGGTATTAAATTAATGACAATTGTTAAAGAATATCTTGAATTAACTGAAAAATATAAAAAAGAGTATGGAGAGAAAACATTACTTTTAATGCAAGTTGGATCTTTTTTTGAAGTGTATGGACTACTGGATAAAAATGATAATATATATGGTAGTAATATTACTGAATTTTCAGAAATAAATGATATGACAATTAGTCGAAAGAATTTATGTGTTGGTAAATCAAAAGTTGTAATGGCTGGTTTTGGATTACCACAATTAGAAAAATATCTTAAAAAATTACAAGATAATGGATATACTATAATTGTATATGTGCAAGATTCTCCTAGTAAAAATACTACCAGAAGTTTACATTCAATTTGTTCTCCTGGTACTTATTTTTCAAATGATACTAAAGAACTTACTAATAATATTTTATGTATTTGGATTAATAAACATAATAATATTATTACAAAAAGAGAAGAAATAACAATAGGATTATCTAACTTGGATATTTATACAGGAAAAACTTCTATATTTGAATTTTCTAATATATTTTCACATAATCCTGCCACATATGATGAATTAGAACGATATATTTCTATATATCATCCTAATGAATGTATTATTATATCTAATCTATCTGAATCTCAAGTTAATGATATTATTAATTTTACTAATATTAATTCAAATAAAATTCATATTATTTATAATAATGATAGTGAAAATCCTGAATTATTAAAATTGATTAAAAATTCAGAAAAACAAACTTATCAACAAGAAATTATTAATAAATTTTATTCTATAAATGATATTGATATATTTTTTCAAGGATTATTAGAATATTGTATTGCTATACAGGCGTTTGTATATCTTCTTGATTTTACTTATAAGCATAACCCCTATTTAGTAAATAAAATTAATAAACCTATTTTTGAAAATTATACTAATCGTCTTTTATTAGCAAATCATTCGCTAAAACAATTAAATATTATTACTGATTATAGGTATACTGGTAAATTTTCTTGCGTGAATAATTTATTAAATAATTCAATTACACCGATGGGTAAGAGAGAATTTTCCTATAATCTTTTAAATCCAATTACTGATATCAATTTACTGAATATTTCTTATAATATAACAGATCATTTATTAAATCAAACATATGAAACTACTCAGACTTGGAAACATTATAGACTTAAATTAAATAATATTAAAGATATTGAAAAACTTAAAAGAAAATTAATAATGAAAAAAATTAGTCCAAAAGATTTTTATATTTTACATGATAATCTAAAAATTATACTTGATATTTATAATACTATTAATAAAGATAAAACTTTAGTTAATTATTTTAAAGATAATAATATTGTTAATAATTTTAAAAATCTTAAAGTGGTAATATATGATCAAATAGATTTCATTGTTAAAAATATTAATTTAGATAAGGCTAAATTTTTAGATGATATAAGTAATGAAAGACTCGGTAATATGGATATTGATAAAATTGTATATATTAATTCAAATTTAGATTCTAATATTGATAAATATTATCGCGCATCATTAGAAAGTAAACAACAAATTGAATGTATTAGAAAGTATTTATCAGATTTATTAGGTAAATATGAAAAGAGCGCAAAAACAACTGATTTTATTAAAATACATGAAACAGCAAAAAATGATTGTACTTTACAAGGTACAAAACGTAGAGTAACTTTTCTTAAAAAATCAATTGAAGAAGAAATTAAAAATAATAATTTAAAAGTTAATATAGAATATAAGTCTGATTATTTAAATGATAACGTTATTTATGAATTTGATCTTACACAATTAGAGTTTATTAATAATGGGAGTAATCAAACAACTATGATAATCACTAGCCCTCAAATTAGAAAAATTGCACATTTGATTAATTCATCTAAAAATGATCTTATTTCTTCAGAAGAAATATTTTATTTAAAATTTATTAATAATTTTAAAACTATTGATTTAGATGATATTATAAAATTAGTTATTGAAATTGATATTCTCCAATCAAAATGTTATATTGCAACTGAATATAATTATTGTAAACCAGTAATTGAAGAAAATAAAAATTCATTCATAGAATTTACTGGAATACGACATTGTTTAATAGAACATTTAAATACAAAAGAACTTTATGTTACAAATGATTTTAAAATTGGAGAGAATTTTAATTTATTAGGTATTTTATTATATGGAACTAATGCTGTTGGCAAAACTAGTTTTATTAAGGCTATTGGAATCAGTATTATAATGGCACAAGCTGGTTTATATGTTCCAGCTACAACTTTTAGATTCAATCCATATAAAACTATATTTACTAGAATATTAGGTAATGATAATATTTTTAAAGGATTGTCTACATTTGCTGTTGAAATGATTGAATTAAGAACAATTTTACAAATGGCTGATTCTAATAGTTTAATTTTAGGGGATGAATTATGTTCTGGTACTGAAAGTGATTCGGCATTAAGTATCTTTATGACTGGATTAGAAAAATTATATTCTAAAAAGTCTACTTTTTTGTTTGCAACCCATTTTCATGAAATTATTAATTATGAAGAGCTAAAAAATCTTGAGCTAATCAAATTATATCATATGTCAGTTATATATGATAATACTTCTGGTAAGTTAGTATATGATAGAAAAATAAAAGAGGGTCCAGGTGATAGTATGTATGGTTTAGAAGTGTGTAAATCATTAGAGTTACCAGATGATTTCTTAGAAAGAGCACATAATCTTAGAATTAAATATAATAATACTTATAATAATGTATTAAATATGGATGTATCTAAATACAATAGTAAGAAAATAAAAGGTATTTGTGAATTTTGTAAAAAAGAAATGGGATCTGAAATTCATCATTTAGAGTATCAGAAAGATGCTATAAATAATTATATTATTAATTCTGATTATAATTTTAATAAAAATCATCCTGCAAATTTAGCTAATATTTGTGAAAAGTGTCATAATAAAATTCATAAAAAAAATGAAAGATATGCCCGTAAAAAAATTAATAAAAATCATGAATTAGTTTATTTGGGTGAATAATATATTACTATATTATAATGGTTAATTTTACTTTAAAAAATATATTTCTTATATTATTATTAACTACTCTATTGTTTTCTTCTTTAGTTATTTTTAAGATTTTTAAAGACAAATTTAATGATATACCTCCTTATACAGAAGCTGATCGCGCTGAAAAACAGATGAAAAAAATTAATGTTGAAACTTTTACTGACTCTATAAATACTGGTAAATCATTTTGTTCTACATTTCAGTCGAATCCTCAAAAATTACATGAAAAATGTAGGGATTTAGGTAAACATGGTTGTCATGTACCACCTTGTTGTGTATTATTAAATAATACCGATTGTGTTGCAGGAGATCATCATGGTCCAACTTTTCTTACTGAATTAGGTAAGAGAATTAATAATTTATTCTTTCATCATCAAGGAAAATGTAGAAATGGTAGTGAAAAATGTCCTGAATAGTTATTTAGTAATATGTATTTTATAAAATTGATTTTAAAAAAAATTATTATTTATAGATATAAAATGATTATTCCAGTAAGATGTTTTACATGTGGAGAAATTTTAGCAGATAAATATAGATATTATCAAGAACAAGTAAGAAAAATTAAAGCAGAAAAAGGCATGGATACAGAAAAGGTTGTTTATTTAACAAAAGAAATAGTAGAAAAAACACCTGAAGGTATTATATTAGATAAACTTCAACTTAAAAAATATTGCTGTAGAAGACATATGTTAACTCATGTTGATTTAGAATAATTTCTTATAATATATATATAATGCGTAAACATACTAGACGTAGAAAATCTAGAGCGAATAAAACTAAAATTAAACACCGCTATCCATATCATAAAACTAAAAAACGAAAAGCTGGACATAAAAAGCATCATCATCATCATCATAAAGGATTTCATTTATTTGGTGGAAAAACAAGAAAAAAACAGAAAGGCGGCTTTGGTAATGGTGCCTGTCCATTTATTGGTGAACCATGGGATCCTGTACAAGGAGGAAAATTTTTTAAATTAGGAACTCCTATTGGTGTTGGCGGAACTCCTCCTTTTCCTGGTATGACTGCACCATCTCCACAAAATCCTTGGATTAATAATCAGGGAATTGTTGGTGGAAGTGCAGCAAGACCTTTAATGCCTCAGCCTTTATTAAATGCATACAGACAAGGCATTGGCGGGTTAAATAATTTATATAGACAATATCAAGGTCTCCGACCATTGCCAAGTTCTAAACCAACTGATCAACCTAATTTACAGATATCTAATAAATAAATTTTAATTTTCTTAATATATATTAATGAAATTAAATACTTTAGTAGATAAATACTGTACGCCGGCACTTATTTATTTAGCACTTTCTGTTATTACATTAACAATTATTGTTGTTCAGAATTTAATTCTAGGTTCATCTAATGAATTATGTGTTGGTTCAGCTAGATGTAGTTTCTCTCATAAAGTTCTTGCTTTAGGATTAAATGTTTTATATATTGCATTTTGGACATGGCTCCTCAATTATTTTTGTAGAAAAGGATTAAAATCATTATCTTGGTTTTTACTACTTTTACCATTTTTAATTAGTGCTGTACTTATTGGTATTGTATTTATTGCAGCCGCATCTCATCCAGAACAAAATGTTCAAAATGTTAAGAATTTACATCATAAACTTGATCAACATAACTAATTTTATATTATATACTTAAAAATATAAGAATATAATATACAAATGAATAATGAAATACCATGGTTATTACTTGATAAATATTTTTATGAATATCCTACTGCTTTGGTAAATCATCATATTGAATCTTATAATGATTTTATTGAAAATGGAATATATCAAATTATAAGAGAAAAAAATCCTATTACTATTTTAAAACAACAAGACCCTGAAACAAAAGAATATAAATTCCAGGCTCGTTTATATCTTGCTGGTAAAGATGGAAATAAATTATATTTTGGAAAACCAATTATATTTGACCAAGATAATGAACATTATATGTATCCTAATGAAGCTAGATTAAGAAATTTTACTTATGGAATGTCTATTCATTATGATGTTGAAGTTGAAATAATGGTTTTAACTCCTGATGGACCAACTAAAACAAGTTTTTTATTAGAAAAAATTTTTTTAGGCAGGTTTCCAATAATGTTGCGATCTAATCTATGTATTTTGCATAATTTTGATAGAAATGTTAGATACACTATGGGAGAATGTAAAAATGATATTGGTGGATATTTTATTATTGATGGTAAAGAAAAAACTATTATTTCTCAGGAAAAATTTGCAGACAATATGTTATATATTAAAGATAAAGTAAATGATTTATATAGTCATTCTGCTGAAATTAGAACTGTTTCTGAAGATGCTTCTAAACCAACTAGAACCCTTTCAATTAGAATTGTTGCTCCAACTGAAAAACTTATTAATAATCAAATTGTAGTTAATATTCCAAATGTTAGAAAACCTGTTCCATTATTTATATTAATGCGAGCATTAGGTATTATCTCTGATAAAGATATTATAACTTGCTGTTTATTAGATATGGAAAAAAATAAACATTTTATTGATTTATTTATACCTTCAATACATGATGCTGGGAATATATTTACACAAGAGCTAGCAATCAAATATATTGGAACATTTACAAAAGGTAAAAAAAAAGAACATATTATGGAAATTTTAATGAATTATTTATTACCTAATATAGGTGAACTAAATTTTCGTGACAAGGCAATATATATCGGATATATGGTACTAGAATTATTAAAAGTTTTTAAAGGAGAAAAAAAACCTACTGATAGAGATTCATTTAAATTTAAAAGAGTAGAAGTTCCTGGAACCTTATTATATGATTTATTTAAAGAGTATTATACTTTACAACAACGAGACATATTTCAAAAAATTGATAAAGAATACTATTATAAACAGAGCATGTATCAAGATAACTTTGAAGGTTTAATTAAAAATAATTATATGGAATTTTTTAGTACAAGAATAGTTGAAGATGGTTTTAAAAAAGCTTTTAAAGGTAATTGGGGTGCTGAAGCACATACAAAACGTATGGGCGTTGTTCAAGATGTTAATAGATTATCATTTAATTCATATATCTCTCTTATGCGTAAAATTAACTTACCATTAGATTCTAGTGCAAAAGTAGTTGGTCCAAGATTATTACATTCCTCTCAATGGGGGATAATTGATCCTGTTGATACTCCTGATGGAGGAAATATTGGCTTACATAAACATATGAGTATCTTAGCTAAAATTACTAAAAATTGTTCTGGTATTGAATTAATTAAATGGTTATTAGCTAATACAAAAATAGAAATATTAAGTGAGTGTAATTTGGACTATTTAAGTGGTAAAACTAAAGTTTTTATTAATGGAACTTGGTTAGGTATTATTATTGATCCTATTAAGTTTTATAATTTTTTAATTGATAATAGACGTTTATCTATTATACCTATATATACAAGTATTGCTTGGGATATTAAATCAAATATTATTTTTATTTATACTGATTCTGGAAGAATGGTACGCCCATTATATTATATTGATAAACAAAGCAAAAATGTTAGTATTATGAGAGAAAATATAATTGATACTCTTTCTGAATTATCTTGGAATTCTTTAATATCAGGAATCGGTGAAAAAGTATCTGATTTTAATATTAATAATTGTAAAACATATTTAGATTATACTAAATTATACCCTAAATTATCACTAGAAGAATTATCTAATAAATCAGCAGTGATTGATTATATTGATACATCTGAAGAAGAAACTGCTCTTATTTGTGTCAATTATGATAATTTACCTAATAAACCTTATACTCATTTTGAAATTCATCCTTCATTATTATTAGGTGTTATGGGAAATCAAATTGTTTTTCCAGAAAATAATCCACTTCCTAGAGATTTATTTTCTTGTGGTCAAAGTAAACAAGCTATATCTTTATATCATACTAATTTTGATTCTAGATTTGATAAAACATCTCTTATATTAAATTATGGCCAAAAACCTTTAGTTAAAAGTCGATATCTTAAATATATTAATAATGAAGAGCAGGCATATGGTATCAATGTTATAGTAGCTATTAGTTGTTATGGTGGTTATAATGTTGAAGATTCTATTTTATTTAATAAAGCATCTATTGATAGAGGACTTTTTAGAAATACATATTATAATACATATGAAGCTAGAGAAGATAGTTCTAAAGTAGGTAACAGTATGATTGATTCTAGATTTGCAAATATTGAAAAATTAAATGTTGTTGGTTTAAAACCTGGTTATGATTATTCTGATCTTGATGATTCTGGATTAATTAAACAAAATATCCAAATTGATGAAAAACGTGTAATGATTGGAAAGGTTATGACAAATACATCAAATCCTGATGTATCATTAGATGCATCTATCTTTCCTAAAAAAGGCCAAGAGGGATTTGTAGATAAAACATTTATTACTGAGGGAGATGAAGGTTATCGTTTAGCTAAAATTCGTATAAGAGATGAAAGAATTCCTAAAATTGGTGATAAATTTTGTAGTAGATGTGGCCAAAAAGGTACTGTAGGACTTGTTATTGATGAAAAAAATATGCCATTTAATGAAGATGGTATTCGTCCTGATATTATTATTAATCCACATGCTTTACCAAGTCGTATGACTATTGGACAATTATTAGAAACTGTCATGGGAAAAGCTACCGCAGAATTTGGAGCTTTTGCTGAATGTACTGCTTTTAATAATCAAGGTTCTAAATATAAATCATTTGGTAAATTGTTAACTCAAGTTGGATTTAATTCATCTGCTAATGAAATTTTATATAATGGAGAATCTGGCGAGCAAATGATGATGGATATATTTATAGGACCAACTTATTATATGCGATTAAAACATATTGTAAAGGACAAAATTAATTATCGCGCTAAAGGTCCTAGAACAGTATTAACAAGACAAACAGTTCAAGGAAGAGCAAATGATGGTGGCCTTCGTGTGGGCGAACAAGAAAGAGATGCAATTGTTGCTCATGGACTTGCATATTTTTTACAAGAATCAATGTTAGTAAGAGGTGATGAATATTTTATGGCAGTTTGTAATTTAACTGGTATGATTGCTATATATAATTCAAATTTAAATCTTTTTATGAGTCCATTTGCTGATGGTCCAATTAAATTTGTTGGGGAATTAAATGATAATCTTAAAATTGACAAAGTTACAAAATTTGGAAGAAACTTTAGTATTATTCGTGTTCCATATGCATTTAAATTATTATTACAAGAACTAAGAACCATGAATATTAATATAAGAATAATAACAGATGATAATATTGATCAATTAAGCAGTATGGCATTTGGCGGTGAAATTAAAAAGATAAGTGAATTTGAAGATGAAGCTTCTGAATTTAAAGAATCTAAAGTTTCACTTATTAGTCAGCCACCTATTAAAGATACTATTCCTATATCAACCGAATTACCTAGTACTCTAACACCATCTAAAACACTTGATAGTGAACAAGAGGATGATGATGAGTTAGAATTATTAAAAGCATTAGATATTGCAGAAGAAGTTGATAAAAAAACTGATCTTGAAGAAAAGCCATTATTAAATATTGGTAGTGAAACTGAAATTACTGTAGATAAACTACCAGAAGATATATCTAATCCTGTTATTAAAAGTTCAACTCCTGAAGTTCAAACTCCTATTGATTCAGAAGAAACTCCTGATGAATTAGAAAAAGAAAATTTACAATTACTTACTGATATTCTAGAAGAAGAAAAAGATTTAGAGAAATTAGAAGAGTCTAAGAAAGAAATTAAATTAAATTAGATATTTTCTTATAAAATAATATATGTCAACTAATGCATTAATCATTGCTGGATTTGCTATTTTATTATTAACTATTTTGTTAATTGGTCATCGCCTTACAAAAAAAATAAATCATCAACACAGTCAACCGCCTACTATTATTTCACCATCATATTGGATAACACCAAATGGTAGATCTTGGTATCCTCCACATCATCATCATCATCATGATAATCCTCATAATTTAGGTCCAGGTGGTTTACCGCCAATTGTTAAAACAAAATTTGTTGGTTTTTAATTTAGCAAAAATATTTGATTTTATATGATTTTTTAAAATTGAAAGATATTTAAATATAATTTCTATTTAATATTTAAATATCATGACAGATAATCGTACTATTATCTCGGTTTATAAGTCTAGAAATAATTTATTAGATATTCTTGAAACAAGAGGATATGATACCAATAATTATAAAGGATTTAGTATAAATGAAATTCATTCTTTAGTAAGTAATGATTTACTTGATATGATTATTACAAATCCAGATACTAATAAAAAAATATATATTAAATATTATAATCTGGATAAATATATTAGACCTAATAATGTACATGAAATAGTTGAATCACTTTTTAATGTTGAACAAATTTTAACTAATTTAGATGAATTAATTATTATTATTAAAGATGAACCAAATGATACTTTACAAAAATTACAACGACAAATTTATGAACATGATAATATTTTTGTAAATCTTATTAATATTGAAAGATTACAATTTAATATTTTAAAACATATTTATGTTCCTCCTCATCGTGTTTTAAGCAATGAAGAAAAACAAAAAATTAAAGAAAAATATAATATTATTGATGATAAGAAATTTCCATCTATTTCTAGATTTGACCCAGTATCACAAGTTTATGGAATTAGACCAGGAGAACTTTTTGAGATTGATAGATCAAGTAAAACAGCTATTGTAGCTAAATATTACAGAATTTGTTCTCACTAATATATAATGTCAATTACTCCACCAATTGATATATCTAATTCATTAACTACACATTATACTAATTATCAAAATGCTTTAGATATAATGCATGATTATTTTCCATTAGATGGTGATACTTCAAATGCTTCTGATACATATAAAATTGCTGAGAGAAATCTTAATACTGAAAGAGCTGAAATATTTACTGTAGAATCAAAATTAGCTAATTCTTCAACATTAGTTAATCAAGATGTTAATAGATTAAATACTCAAATTAATCAAATTGATTCCTCTATGAATATTTTAGAAACTATTCTATCTAAATTTAGCAATAAAGCTCTTGCAGCCAATGGGGAACTTAAAATACAACAATATCAGTATAATGAACTTTTTTATAGTAATGTAGTATTAACCTTAGTTACGCTTAGTTTTATAGCATTATTTATAAAACAAAATTTTAAAAAATAAAATAAATTCTCTTTAGGAGATATAAAACTAAACATTTTCTATTACTATTGTATAGATGACCTATAATACTATTAAAAGTCAAGAAAAACACTTTGAAGGTATGAACAAAAAAAAATCTAAAAATACATTACCAATTGTCGATTCAGTTGCTCCTACTGGAATAATTAAAGAAGAATTTATTGGAACTGCATCTTCTGTTCCATCAAGAGCTCTTCCTGGTAGAGGAGATATTCCTTTTCCTGCACCACCTGCCCCAATTAATTTAAATTTACAGCAATATAGTCAATCGGATGATGCACTTCTTGATCAAATTAATGCGGTTGAACAAAAGTTTAATCAAGCATTACATCAGTATACTACTGCATATAAAACATTAAGTGAAGAAATGTTAAGTAATAATAATAATCCTGTTTTACAAGAATTTAGTGGAAGAACTATTACACATAATGGTGTTAAATATTATGTAAATTCATATGGATTTGCGAGAGAATATAGTGACACTACTTGGAATAATAGAGATACTACAACATGTAGTGATCCTATTGCTATTCCTGACGATAAATTTAATCAATTATTAGGAGGACTTCCAATGAATAATGGAGAACCGTGTGATTATGCTGGTCAAAATATAACATATTCTGGGGGACCAACTGCATTTGTAGATATTTCAAGTAAAAAAAGTCAATTTGATGCATCTATTTATAATCCAGGCGCTGGTCTTGATAATAGAAGTAAATCATGTGTTAGTACACCAGTTCAATTAAGTGAAGTTCAATATAATGCTTTTAATTCAACAGGAAGTAATATTAATTCAAATAGCATAACTTGTCAGCGTTTAAATGTTAGTAGTGCAACTATTACATCTTTAAAGCAAGCTGAAGCTGCAATGAATAGCGCAGCTACTGAAATGGATTCTTTACTTAATAGTGAAGATACACAACTTAATGGACTTACAACACAATTACAAAATGTACGAAATGAAATTAGAAATAAATTACAAGAAATAAATAATCTAACTGATAATTTCGGAGCACAACGTATTGCTGTTGGGCAATCTCAAAATGCTCCAACAATGAATAATTTAGAATTAAATAGAAATATTGAAGCTACAACAAGAGATAGTCAAATTATTTTAAGAATGAATTATCTTAAATATTTAGTAGGTCTAATTATAGTTGTTCTTCTAGTAATATTTAGCTTTTCAGTATATTCTTCTGATAGACAATCTGTTATTTCAATTGTTATTTTAGTTTTAGTTATTATAGGTGTATTATATAATTTTTGGAATTATATTTCTCGTAATTTCTTGTAGAGATTTTAAATTTAATCTAGAAGTATAATATATATGTCGAGTGAACAAACTTATAATGACTTACTCACCCAAATTGAGGATTTACAAAAAACAGAAACAGATTTACAAGACCAACTTAATGCTATTCAACCTAATCAACACATAGAACAACAAAGATATTTAATTGCATTAATTACTCAAACTAGCCAAGAGAGAATAGCTAAGTTTCGTAGTCTATATGCGATGGGCAATCTTTTAGAAGATAATGTTAATTCTAAACGCCAAGAATTAAATGCTCGAGCTAATATCTTACAATTAGTCGAACAACAACTTGAAGAAGCACGTGCACGTATTGCAAAAATTAGAAATGAAAATATTAATAATCTTAGAATGACTGAAATTAATACTTTTTATGGCCAAAAATATGGTGCTTATTTAGATATATTTAGATATATTATATATACTTGTGTTGTAATTGTTTTATTAGTTGTTTTACGTCAAAGATTTATTATTAGTAAAGGTATTGCACATGGATTAACTTTTATTACTATTGCGATTAGTGGATATTTTATATTTTCAAGAGTATGGACTATGAATAAACGAAATAATATGGTATTTACTGAATTTGATTGGGAACATAATCCTCCTGATGAAAATAGTGGCAGCGATCATTCTGGAATTGGTATAAAAGGTAAGTGGATGAGTGAATTAGATTTATATAAACAACAATTAGAAGAACTTGCTGAAGGAGAATGTTTAGGACCAGCTTGTTGCAATGCTTCAGGTGTTGTTTGGGATTCCGCATCTAAAAAATGTAAAACAGAAGGTTATTCTAATATGTTAACACCTTCTATATATAAAAAATCTAATTTAATTTTAAATACAAAAAATCCTGGCGGAAAATATTATAGTAATAATTAAGTTAATTATATTATATAATCTAATGATTATATAATATGGCTACACCCGAGCAACTGGCATTTGATAATAGTTTATTTGTCCAACAATTAGATCAAGCCCTTATTAATGCACATTTACCTCCTGATATATTAAGAACACTTATTGATAAAGTTAATAAAGAATTAACTTGTGATGCTGATTGTCAGCGACAGAGAGAAATTATGAGTTTATATGATAAAATGATAAAGGCAGAGCAATTAGCACAAACTGCAAAAGTTCAAGCTTCTGAAGCTCGTAAAGCATTTTTGAATAGTGAAAAAAATAATATTTCTAATACTCAAGAAGGATTTGATACATCATGTGGTGGAGGAAGTTGTCAAGATAATGCACAAAATTTATTAAATACAGATCGAGATAATGTTATTAATCCTTTACAAACATGGTTAAATGAGCGAAAACAAAATAATGATATTACACTTCAAAATTATATATCTGCATATGATGCAAAAAATGGATTTGCGGCCCGATTAAAAGTCATGACACAGAATAAATATGATAATTTATATAATGGATATGATAAAGCAGTCGCTGATGCTAATACTTCAGAAAGACGAGTTTTTTATGAATTAGAATTAATTGAAAATCAAGAAAAATATAGAAAATACTTAAGAATAATTTATTTTATTGTTTTTTCTCTCTTTATTATATTTCAGTTATATTTTAAACGATTATCTTTTTTTACTTTTAGATTTTGGATTGGTTTAATATTTGGAATAATGCTACCATATTTTATCAATTATATAGTATTTAAAATTTATAATATTATATTTGACTTACTTATTAAATTTAGAATGATTACATAATTTATTATAATTTTATCTAATCATCATCATCATCATCATCATAATTAATACTAATACCTTTCCATTTCTTTCCATATTTTTTATCTATATATTCATTGACTTCTCGTGCACGAGGAAGTCCTTTTCCATAATTAATTGAAAACCATTGTTTAAATACTTCATATAATTCTGTTTTCTTTATCTTGCCGCCAATCTGAGCTTTTATTTTTTCTTTACAAAATTCAGCTAGATAATCTTGGCCTTCGCGATATTGATCACTACTAGCCATTACTAATTTACAATCATTTACAGCTCCCATTTTTTCAAATGCTATTTCCACTAATAGACTTGCTAATACTGGTGCCCATACTGTAAATTTTTCATCAATTTTTTTATCCATTTCATATTGATATGGATATTCTAATTTTGGAAATTTTTCTTCATCATTATAAGGATATTCTAAAAATTTTGACATAAAATCACATACTCTAATTCTTCTCCAAGTACCATCATCATTACTTTTAATATCAAATAGTGTATTTGTACATACTACTAATTTAAATTGCGGAATAAATGTCACAGATTCTTTAAACAATGCACGACCTTGAATTGGATCACCTCCTGTAATTTCTTTCATAATACCTTCATTTATTTTTTCTCCTTTACTTGGTTCTTGCATAACTGCATATCTTACACCCATAAGTTGAACAATTTCTGATGAAGTACTTCCTATATTATTTCTTTTTTGAGTAACTAATGTAATTGGTACAGTAGCTTTATAATCTCCTAATAATTTACTCATTAAATCAACTAATTTTGATTTACCATTACGCCCTGAACCTGTATAAATATTAAATGTTTGATTATCATTATTACCAATTAATGTGGATGCTAAGTGTTCCCACATATAAGCTTCTAAATCTTGATTAGGAAATAATTGTTTTATAAATTTTTTGACTTGATCAATATATTTTTTTTCTTTTATTTCATTTAATGGTATATAATCAATATTTGTTGATTTTGATATATAATCATCTGGTTGTCCCGCCCGAAACTTCTTTTCTTTAAAATCTACCACGCAATTATTAAAACATAATAGATATGGATTATTATCTAATTTATTCATAAAATCTTTATCATAAAATAATTCTCTTGCTTCTCTCATTATATTATTTTTCCAAGTTGTTTTCTTAAATAATTGACAAATATCAGTTAATTTATGTGTTCGTTTTCTAACTGTTTCTGAATTTTGATCTGATTGATCCATTTGTTGTAATTGATTTACTGAATCTGTAACTTTTTTTAAATACATATCATGCATTCGTTTTGATATAATTAATCTTAATGTATTTCCTGAATCAATCTCAAACCATCTATGTCCATGATATTCATACCAAATATTATTCTTAATACTTACACAAACAAATTCATCTTTACAAATTTGATATAATACTTGAGCAAAATCCCATTCTGTAATATTAGTAATTGAATTTTCTATATAATGACTTATTGTTTCATTTCTTACTCGCTCATATTCTTTAGAACTATCTATTTTTGCCCAAAACATTATAGATCGACTTGTTAATCCATCTGGATTTTTATAATCAAAACTATCCCATTTTTCAATTAAGGATGGTATATCAGAAATATCAAATTCTTCTGATTTACTACAAAATTTTAACCATGTTGGTAGCAATTTTGTACTACTATTTTTTAATGCCCAACCAACTCTTATCCATCTATCATATGATCCTGGTCCCCAATATTTTTTTGGAAGTATCATTGTAAATAGGTGGGTCTCTTTTAATTCATAATCAAATGGAGTATCTTCTATTATTTGTAACATATTTTCTACTAAGTTATCAATATGCTCTATACTTTTTATATTTTTATAGTTTACTTCTCCATTCATCTGCATATGAATTTTTGGACGTTTTTTAGTTTTTCGATTTAAATTTTCTTTCAATTTCTCAATATCTTCTAAATATTCAGTTTTAAATTCTACTTTTGGATAATCTTCATATTGAATTGATAATTTTTCTAAATTTCTTTCAGTATTAAAATCTTTTATTGAATATTCAATAAATTCCCAATTATCTTCGTTATATACTAATTCATAATGATATTTAATTAAATATGCTTGACAATTTGGTTTTTTTGAACCATATAATTGCCAATTTACTGTTCCCCGTGTAACAGCTTCATCAATTAAATCCTCTGCACTATTTGTTAATGGTAAATCTGACCACATATTTTTTATTTCTTCCATTACCTTCTCTCTAATCAATACATGCCCAGCTCTATGCATACTTATTCCAAAAATTATATGTATACCATCCTTTGTTTTTTTCTCTTCTCTATTTACGGATGGTTTCTCCATTATAAATGCTTCTATCTTATGACCATCTTTAATGTCACATATACTACTTATTGCCGTTGCATAAATTTGAATTGCATCTATAATATGATCTTTAGTGTGTTGTCTTATATCTATTTCTGGTAAATATCGCATATCAATATCTACTGCTAATGGCGCATTTTCAATTCTTTGACGTTCTGTTAAATATTCTGATTTTCCATCTACAAAGACTGATTTATAGTAAGATTCCAAAAACTCTTTATTATTTTTTATAACATAACATCCTCCATTTATTTTACTCGTTTTATCTCCAATTCTTGTATGCGTATATTCTTCACCTTTTTCTAATATATGTTTTCGTAAAAATTCTTCAATTGGTACTTGGGGTTTAATCATAGAGACTGTAATAATATGAGGAAATATTTTTATGTCAATTTTTTAATTTTAAATTTAAAAATATTGTTATATTGTTAATTATATGTCTGACAAAATTATTACCAAAACAGCTATCAATCGATTAATTAAGGATATTAAAGAAATTAAATTAAATGATCTTTCTAAAGAAGGATGTTATTACTATCATGACGATAATAATGTATTATTAGGTTATGCATTAATTATTGGTCCAAAAGATACACCTTATCAATATGGGTTTTTTTTATTTAAATTTGAATTTCCATTTGATTATCCATTTAGTCCTCCAATAGTTAAATATTTAACGAATGATGGAAAAACCAGATTTAATCCTAATTTTTATAAAAATGAAAAAGTTTGTTTATCTACACTTAATACATGGAAAGGCGAACAATGGACAAGCTGTCAGAGTATTCGTACTATTTTACTTACATTACTGACGACAATGAATTCAGAACCTCTATGTAATGAACCTGGAATAACTAATAATCATATTGATTTTTATAATTATAATAAAATAATTGAATATCGAACAATAGAAGTTGCTATTATTAAAACTCTTAAACTTGATATAGCACCAGATATTACAAATCTTTTTATTGATACTATTAAATCTTTATTTATTGAAAATTTTGAAAAAATTAAAGAGATTACAAAAAAAGATAATATTACTATTAATACAAGTATTTATAATATGTCTCTTACCAGTGATTTTAACAAACTTACTTTTAAATTAGACAAATTATATAAACAATTTAATAAATTGACTTAAAATTATATTAATATTTTTTTATTAATATGATTAGTTCATCTAATAATAATATTCTTGATTCATATAAAATGATGTATTTTATGAACTATAAAGATATGTCTAAATTAGAAAATTTTTTTATATTATTATTAATGCTAATATTAACGTTTGTTTTTAATAATGAAAATATAATTGATCAGTTAGATATATATACAAAAAAAATTTTTAATTATATTAATATATATAATTCAAATAGCATTATACTAGAGGGTAAAACCTCTTTTGTTGCTGGAACACATAGTTGTAAGACTGATAATATTTTTAGTGATAGATTTGAAGCATTTTGGTTTTATATTTCAAAACATAATTTTAATAATAAAACTATTAAAAGTATTCGGGAAATTCCTGATAATTTTTGGAGTGATAATTATTGTGAAATGGATTCTAATAATTTTAAAGATTTTGATTTAGATAATATTAAAACTAAAAACTTATTTATTGTTAATCAAAGTACTCCATTTGTATTAGATAATGATATATTCTGTAAAGTTGATACTTTTAAATCTAGATCTGACGATAAAGATAAGATTGAAATTGAAAATATTAAAATCATTATTTATTCATATAACAAATCTCTTGATTATCTTAGTAAAATGATTGATAATATTTGTATAGAATATAAAACTAAAATTGATAATTCAAGATATAATAAAAAATATATTTATACTTTAAATAATACTAATTCAAGTGATAATAATTTAAGAGATAATAATAATAATACTTGGCTTGAATATGAATTTAATAGTTCTCGAACATTTAATAATCTTTTTTTTGAAGATAAAAAAATACTTTTAAATAAAATTAATTTTTTTACAGAAAATAAGGATTGGTATGATTATGAAGGACATCCATGGACCCTTGGTATTAGTTTATATGGTTCACCTGGTACTGGTAAAACAAGTATTATTAAATCAATTGCAAATAAATTAAATCGTCATATAATTATTATACCACTTAATAAAATTAAGACTCAATCACAATTTAATAAATATTTTTTTGAGTATTATTATTCTCGAAATAATTATAAAAAAATAGATTTTAAAGAAAAAATTATTGTATTTGAAGATATTGATTGTATGTCTAATATTGTTAAAAAACGTAATATTGAATCTAATGATAATATTGATACAGATAAAAATATTGAGTCTGTCAATTTAGATAAAACTTTAGAAAAACAAACTCATATTCTTAATAAAATTGCGGAAAAAGTCATTGATGATCATAATGATTATAATTTTTTGAATAAATCTGATGATAGTGATAATATTACTCTATCATATATATTAAATATAATTGACGGTATTAGAGAAACTCCTGGTAGAATATTAATTATTACTAGTAATGATTATAATTCACTTGATCCTGCATTAATTCGACCTGGTAGAATTGATATTACTTTGGAAATGAAAAATGCTAGTATTGATATTATTAAAGAAATGTATGCACATTACTATAATAATATTTTACCTTCTGAAGTAGAAAAGTGTATTAAAAATAATATATTATCACCTGCAAAAATTGTTAATCTTCGTTTACAATATCCTGATAAAGATAATTTTATTCAAGCATTATTAAAAGAATTTAATTAAAATTAAAATTGATAAATTTAAAAATATATATATATTATAATTAAATAATGCATTTCTGTAGCAATTGCAAAAATATGTTATATATTCGTCTCAAAGATGATGAGTCTAATAA
>MDTC01045464.1_pt1 | contig 32603 bp, 26 predicted proteins | sample 811181 | NCBI WGS metagenome assembly MDTC01 (sample SAMN05326644, study PRJNA326480) | marine metagenome | isolation source: seawater | place: Pacific Ocean: North | collected 2011
ATGGAAGAGTAATAAATGCTTCTGAAGAAATAACAATTTGTGATGGGGCGACAGAGGCCCTTTTTAGTATTATTCAAGCAGCGGTTCACCCAGGTGATGAGGTAATTGTTTTTGATCCTGCCTACGATAACTATGCGCCTGCAATTGAACTAGCTAGTGGCATCACCCGTCATGTCCCATTAATTAGAACAAAGGAGAGAGCTGACTACCATATTGACTGGCAAAGACTTAAAGATACTATTAATAGTAAAACAAAATTAATTATATTAAATTTTCCACACAATCCAACTGGGGCAATTTTAGAAGCTGAAGACCTGGAAATTTTAGCTGATATTTTACGAGAAACATCGATATATCTTATGTCTGATGAGGTATATGAACATATAGTATTTGATAATCAGCAGCACTTAAGCCTAGCATCACATAATGAATTATGGGAGCGCTCGTTTGTAATCTCTTCTTTTGGTAAAACATTTCATGCAACTGGCTGGAAAGTCGGTTACTGTGCCGCCCCACCATTACTTACAGAAGAATTAAGACAGATTCATCAATGGACATGCTACTCAGTAGTCACCCCAATTCAATGTGGATTAGCTGAATTCATGCAAACTTATCCTGAATATATTGAGACCTTGCCAAAATTTTATGAGGCTAAACGAGATCATTTTTGTAAACTAATAAATCATTCTCAATTTACATTCACACCCTCTGCTGGTTCTTTTTATCAACTGCTAGACTATAGCTCAATAAGTGATCTTGATGATGTAACGTTTGCAAAAAAATTAACAAAAGAAATTGGTGTGGCATCTATACCTATTTCAGTTTTTTATGAATGCCCGCCTGATGAGAAAAAACTCAGATTTTGCTTCGCTAAAGAAAATAATATTCTGGAACAGGCTGCTGAACAATTATGCGCACTCTAAATCTTTGAGAGATATGAATAATACAAAATTTAAACATACAACAGTCACAGCTGTTGTGATTGCAAACATGATTGGTACTGGAGTATTCACTAGTCTTGGGTTTCAACTATTAGATATTCAATCTGGCTTCACAATCCTTCTTTTATGGGTAATGGGAGGCATTATAGCCTTATGTGGCTCCATAACATATGCTGAACTTGGAGCTGCATTGCCTCGTTCTGGAGGGGAATATAATTTCCTTTCAGAAATTTATCACCCTTGCGCAGGTTTTATCTCTGGATGGGTATCTGCCACTATCGGTTTTGCAGCGCCAATTGCCCTAACAGCGATAACCTTCTCTGCATATTTAGCATCCCTCTTTCCAGAATTTGATCTACCCTGGGTTCGTCAGGGCATTGCTTCAGCCCTAGTGTTAAGTTTAGCTATAATGCATTCTAGCAATAGAAAAAATAGTGGTAACTTACAAGTAGTATTTACAATTCTAAAAATTGCTATCATTATTTTATTCTGTACTAGTGCTTTATTTTTTGGAAAAAACCTCCAGCCCATTTCATTTGCTCCTTCAGTTAATGATATCGATTTAATCCTCGATGGTTCATTTGCAATATCATTAATTTACGTTAGTTATGCTTATACTGGCTGGAATGCAGCAACTTATCTAAGCAGTGAAATAGAGAATCCTCAAAAAAACCTACCCAAAATCTTGATCACAGGAACCACCGTAGTAATGTTACTTTATGTATTGCTGAATTATGTATTCCTAAAAGTAGCTACAATCGATTCAATGCAGGGTAAGCTTGAAATTGGGTATATCGCAGCTCAATCAGTATTTGGAGATTTAGGAGCTAAATTTACTGGATTAGCACTCGCACTTCTTCTGATCTCTACTGTAAGCGCTATGACCCTTGCTGGCCCAAGAGTGCTTCAGGTGATTGGCGAAGACTTTTCTGTATTAAATTTTTTATCTAAATCTAACAAAGATAAAATTCCCACAACTGCCATTTATACTCAATCAACTATTGCCATAATTTTTATTCTTTCATCTAGTTTTGAATCAATCTTGATTTTTGCAGGATTCACGTTAGCACTTAATTCATTTGCAACAGTAATGGGCGTGTTCTTTTTAAGACTAAAGCAACCAAATATAAAAAGACCTTATAGAATTCAGGCCTTTCCACTGCCTCCCTTAATCTACCTCTCTTTAACTGGTTGGACCTTATACTTTGTTATTGTGAATAGGCCAATAGAAGGATTATTTAGCCTGGCAATTATTGCATCAGGCGGGTTAATCTATTTTATTTCAACAAAAAAATAATAACGAGGACGATAAGTAGTTTATTAAATACCCATCAGATCAGAAGCGTTCTTAGAGACCAGTTTATGTATCTGTTGCTCGTTATAACCTAGATCCAAGCACATATTAATAACAGCTCTAAATCCATTTACTGGTGAAGGATTTCCAACTTGTCCCAAATCTGAGCCTAGTATTGTTCTATCTATACCTGCAGCCTTGATCATATCATCCAGCTCTTTTGGCTCGTAAAACTTATATTTTGAAGTCTGGACAAACATACACATAGAATGTTCAATATAAACACCCTTGACAACAAGCTTTTTTATATCAATAAGGTCAGCACCAACTATATATGTTGGATGATTGCATAATAAACGTTTCACACCACGTGCAATCGCCTCATCAAAGAGTGGCCATATTTCAGATATATGCAGATGACCAGAGGATAAAACGAGATCATTCTCAGCAATCAAATCTAATATAAATTTTACCTCATCAATCAATAAACCTTTCTCGTCAGTCACTCTAAGTGGAGTTGGTGCTAACATCTTCTCTTTAGTAGTTGGAAACTTATTTTTAAAATCTTTATCCTTATTATGTGCATTTATGTGATTTTCAGCCGAAAATGTGGGCATCCATACTAATTTAGCACCAAGCTTAATTCCATGATCAACTGAATATCTATTAATACCACCAGTTGTATTATTCAATGGGACACCAGAGAGTAATTGAACTTTAAAATGTGCATAATGTTTCATTAATAGTTCGGTAATAGGAGTTGCTGAATAATAATGATCTTTAAATAAAAGAGCCTTCATACCAACTTCAGATGCTTCTTTTGCAACTTCTATATGATCAATTGAACGAGGCATTACCGAAGGCCCACTGTGACAGTGAAGATCTACAGCACCCACAAGTAAGCGTTCTATTATTGTTTTTCGCTCATCTGAGCTTTGTACATAATTATCCATAGAGCACCCTAAAGAAAATCATTAAGAAATTAAATTATTAAAAGCATGCATAAGATGGGATTGATCTGATCCTACAACAAAAAAAGTAAAACCTTTTTTACGCCACATATCAATATTAGTCTTATCTGCAATGTATATCCCTAGACAAATATTATTTTTATTAGCAGTTAAAACCACATGATCAATTGCATTAATTACTTTTGGGTCATTTAGCTCAGAACATCCAAGGGATATAGCTAGATCAGCCATGCCAATAAATAAACAATCAATATGCTGTTGATTGATAATTTTATCAATATTGTCAACAGCTTGTTTTTCTTCAATTTGGCAAATAATAACTGATGAATTATTTGATAGATGAATCATCTCATTTATTGAGAGACCACCATAATCACCTGCTCGTGATGAGTTTGAAAAACCTCGTCTTCCAATAGGACAATCCGATGAAAGAAACTTCGTTGCTGCAACAGCAGCCTCAGCATCTTCCAACGTATTGATATGTGGAACAAGGATGCCATCAGCACCCTGATCCAAAACGCTAAGTATATATTCATCACTTATTTTTGGTACCCTTACCAAAATAGGAATATCTTTTGATTTAGCAGCCATTATTGCAATATCAAGTTGCTCTCTATCAAATGGAGCATGCTCAGCATCTAGAATAATAAACGATAAATTACTTAATGAAGCTATTTCAACTAATTGATAATTTGGTGTTTTTATAAAAGAACCAATTAGTTCTTTTTTATTTCTTATAAGAGATTTAAGATTGGATTGTTTGTTCGATCTCATCACTTAACTCTCATTTTCCTCAAATTTTTGATATTCAACCAAATGCATATAATCATCTCTAAGAGGGGCAAAAATATCCAAATTTAGGACAGGCTCATCGCCAAATGGTTCGGCATAATGCTCTACATTTGGTGGAATTCTTATAACTGAACCAGGTCCACCCTCAAGGACCTCATCGCCAACATGAAATCTTACTTTTCCTTGAACAATATAAACAGCCTGCTCAAAAGGGTGTGAATGAGGATTTACTTCCATTCCTGGCTCAAGCGTATTCATTACCATCATAAACTGATCACCACGAAATCCTTTTCTTGATACACCCGGCCTAACCTCCTCCCCTTCGATAGTGTCCCAGTTATATAGTTTGGCTTTTTTTGACATATTTGTTTCCTTAAAATTTATATATTTTCTAGTTAAGCGAATCTTCTGGTACAAATCTTTTCCAATATTCAGAGTTTACATTTTGCTCTGAGTAGGACTGCACTTGATCAGAAGAAATACCAATTAAATTCTTAGCATTTATCTTTTTTTTCTCTAAATAACTTTGCAATTCTTTTATGCTTGATTCCACCACCTCGAACCCTTGCGAAAAAACTATAGAGGTTAACTCAACGGCACTGGCTCCAGCTAACATCATTCTGGCTACATCATAACCGTTTCGGGCGCCATTTGTCCCAATTAATGGGTAATCACCTCCTAAGAGCTGACGACTCTCACTAAGCCAGCGACAAGTTATAGGTAAAGCCCAACGCCCACCATAGGCTCCGTTTGTGCCTAAGATGGGTTTCATTGACTTCAAGTCCGGAATCATAGCCATCATTCTTCCCATCATAACTACCGCATCTGCACCACTTTGTTTTGCTGTACTAGAAAGCTGACTAACATTTTCACTCATTCCAGGCATTTTAACCAATAAATGACCATGGAAGACTCTTCGCACAGATTTAACAACTTCTTTAATCTTCTCTGATTGAAGAATCAATTGAATAGAGTCTTGTGTTTCCGTTCCATGTGGAGCACCAATATTAAGTTCAAGCACCCGAATACCCAAAGTCTGAGTTAATTCTGCATGCTTTATAAGACAATCTATCCTGGCTGGTATAAGACTCACCGCAACATAAGAATCATATTTTCTTGCCTGTCGATCAAATAAAGCGATTTTCTGCAACCAACTTTCTGTCTCCTCGCCCACTAAACCAGAGCGACCGAATAAACTCAGATCTCTTTTTCCTCTTTTATCCCAATCAACTTTATTGATATCTTGATCAATCATTGCATAATCAGTCTTATGAAGCTGCTTTCTTGCTGATTCATTCTCATTGGCAGATTTTGCTACTACCATGGATGCGCCTGACTCCAGTGCCTTTAAGATTCCAGCCTCTTCAATTAAGTGCTCTCCAGATCCACAAATAATTGGATTTTTAAGCTTCAGATTACCAATATTTACCTCTAGTTTTATATTTTCCATATCAAGACCATCTAAATTAATTTGATTCAACTTTCTGCAGTCCTAAATACAGGATCGTGCCAAGTAATATCACAATAAAAACTCCACTTGAGTTGTGACCAAGCCACAAAGTGGCGCTTCCAACAGCAAGTGATAATAATATAGAACCCAGCATTCTAGTAACGCCATATAGTGACCTAAAGTTTTTCTCTCTTAAGGCACTAGCAATCATCAATCCCGAAACTAAACAGGTAAGAAAAACTAATAAAATTTCAAACCAACTACCTTTTAATAACAAACTATCATTATAAACAAAGAGAAAAGGTAAAAAGTAAGCAGCTATCCCTAATTTAATTGCGGTAAAACTAGTTCGCCAAATTGAAGCACCTGCAATTCCGGCTGCCACAAATGATGCAACTGCTACCGGTGGAGTGATCATTGAAAGGAGTCCAAAATAAAATATAAAGAGATGGGCAGCAAGAATAGGAACACCCATTTCAATTACCGCTGGAGCCAATACCACAGAAAGCACTATATATACTGCTGCTGTTGGCATCCCCATTCCTAAAATGATAGCAATTACTCCAGTTAGCAATAGCATAACAAGCAACCCATATTGGTTGCCAATCTCTGTTAATCCTAGTGTCAGGTTAAATCCCAAACCAGTAATATTGAGTACTCCAACAATAATTCCTGCAGCTCCTCCAATCAATATAATAGGGATTAAGGTATTAGAAACTCTCTCGAAAAAAATCGTTAACATAGAAAAACTTATCTTTGTGCTCTTCAATACCAATCCAGCAAACAAAGCTAAAAGACCCGATAATAATGCTGATTTTGCTGGTTGTAATCCTATTACAAACATTAAAAATATTAAGCTAGCAATTGGAATTAAGTGTAGCCCGTTATGTTTTATTAGATGCCTTAAATCTGGTGTATCCTTTTTATTTAACCCTATTAAATTATTGTCTTTTGCCATAAAGTCAACTTGTACAAATAAAATGACATAATAAATTATTGCTGGTAATAACGCTGCACCAACCACTTCAAGATAGGGGATATCTAGAAATTCAGCGATCAGAAAAGCTGTTGCACCCATTACAGGCGGTGCCAATTGACCCCCATTTGAAGCTATAGCCTCAACAGCAGCTGAAAAATAACCTGGCAGTCCAGTTTTTTTCATCAAAGGGATGGTTACAACCCCAGTTGACATAACATTTCCTACAGTAGAACCACTGATTGAGCCGAATATTGAACTTGCCACAATAGAAACTTTTGCGGGGCCTCCCCTGTAATGCCCCATTACTGATAACGACATATCAGTCAAAAATTGGGCACCACCACTAGTTTTCATTAATTCACCCATCAATAAAAAACCAAATACTACAGAACAAACTATTGAAAGGATTAGCCCTGGAACACCACCACTATCAGCGTAAAAATACAATATCAACCTTGATGGGCTGACCATGGCGCCCTCGAGAATACCACCAAAATTATGTCCAAAGAATCCATAAAGAATAAAAAATAAAGTAAGGATTGTTATAGCGTAACCACAAAATCGACGTAAGGCCTCTATCAACAAAGTTATAGCAATAATTCCTGGTAGCCATTTTTCAGGTCCTCGATTAGCTAAATCTGTAAGCCAATCAATATAATTAATAGAAACCCAGCCCCAAGAGAGTATGGCCAAAATTCCAAGACCTATATCAAGAGCGATTAATGAATTATCCTTATTAAAGGGTTTAGATAAAAAACCAGCAGCAATTGATATTGCTAGCATTATTGATATATAGCTCGCAGTTACAATCCCCAAATTCAGTCTTATAGGAACATCTAGAATCCAGATCACACCCAATAAAACTAATAAAGCTAAATAAAAACGTTTTATCTTAAGTGCTATTTGATTTAAACCCATATATTCCTCAAATAAACAATTACTGACTAATGTTGAGATAGTAAAGTTTGGTTTGTATTCTCTAAAACTTCATTCCATCGATCTTTTTCTGTGTAATATTGAATAGCACCATCATGGAAGGGAATAGTATGGTTGTTGTTACCAACAAATAAATTTGGACTTCCTCTCTTCAAAGCAGAGAATTGTATTTGCATATCACCCCAATTATCCTCAATTGCACTAATAATATCGAAAGCATCTTCATTTGACATATCTACCGAAGTTACTAAATAAATATCAACTGAGCCCGTCAATAAACCCACTTTTGATCCTGGTAATTGATCATCATCTTTAACTGTATAGGTATTGAATCCTTGACCTAATCTATCAAAATACTGTTGCGAATCCTCATTATCAGACATATCCAAAAACCGAATACCACCTGGAGTTATTGCATGAGCTTTACGAACATTACCCTGGCCCAGGGCAATTGGAGCTGCGTCAGCCAAGCCATCTGTAACTGCAGTTATTCCTTGTGGTAAACCTCCAACAGTTATTGAGTTATAGTTTTCAACTGATAAGCCAGATGACATTAGCATGGATTTATTTCCTATGCTTAAGGTAATATTTGCTGATTGCTCATCAACAACATTTCTACCCAACAACTCACTAACAAAGAAAAGATCAGAATCACCTCTTACCATATATCCGTAAGGCATCTCCCAAAAACGCATCAATACCCGAAGATTAGGTTGTTTCTGCAAACCCATTTCACCACGATAATAGCTACCAGCCTCTATACTAGTGCTAAAACCAAGTGACATTTCACCATTACTAATTAATGGTACGTATACTGCTGAACCAGAAGCAGGCTGTGCTATTGAGCGTCTTTCAAGTTGCTCTGAAAATAATTTAGCTAAACCCGTACCTACAACATAATAAAATGTTCCAGCTGGATTGGTCCCAATAGTGATTGTGTTTGATTTATTATTATCAGCGCATGACACAGTAAAAATCATTATCACAAAATACATTATCCTTCTGGAAATAGTCACAATCAGTACCTCTCATTTTTATTAAAAAATTAATCGATCATATTTTAAAATATGATGAGTTTTTTCTTATAAAGATCAATATTTTCTTTTGATTAGTGTATGACAAGCCACTACAGTATGATAGATAAAGACAGTAAAATTTCTCAACTACTAATTAAAAAGATCAATTAATATGTCACACATTTCTATAAAATTAGACGATATTGAAAAGTATACAATCACCGCACTAATCAAATATGGTGCTAGTTCTTGGAATGCAAAAGAAGTTGCAAAGGCGGTAAGGGTTGCCGAAGCTGAAAAAAATAAAATTTGTGGCTTATATTATCTTGAAAGTTATTGTAATCAACTTCAGAGCAATCGAGTAGATGGCCAAGCTAAGCCAATAGTGTCCCAACCTAAATCTGGATGTGTAGCAGTAGATGCGCAAAATGGTTTTGCACAAGCAGCTTTTACCAAGGGGCTCACAACAGCTCTAAACGCGGTCAAAGAAAATGGAATTTGTTTGTATACTATTTCTCATTCACACACATGTACCTCACTAGGTTATTTTACATCTCAAATAGCTAGAGAAGGCTATATTGCTATTGGAACTACAAATGCGCCAGCTTGTGTAGCACCTCCAGGTGGCAACAAAGCGCTACTGGGAACTAATCCAATTGCAATGGCCATTCCATCTTCAAACAATAATGTAGCTTTTCAATTTGATCAATCCACAAGCGCGATTGCCATCGGTAAAATAAGAATGGCCGCTGCGGCAGGTGAGCCTATTCCTGACGGTTGGGCTATTGATCAGAATGGTATACCAACAACTGATGCTAAGGCAGCCTTGAAAGGCTCATTGCTCTCTTCTGGGGGCTATAAAGGGTATGGCTTTGGATTAATGGCCGAAGTGTTAGCTTCAGCGTTGACCAGCTCAGTTAGCAGTATAGATGCTCCTCCACTAAAAACCACAGATGGTGATCCACACAATTTGGGGCAAACTTATATTTTGATTGATCCAAATTACAATAATCAAAAAAATCACTTTCAAGATAAGGTAGAAGCACTAAAAAATGCCGTTAAAGCTCAACCAAATGCTAGGCTCCCTGGGGCAGATAAAAAAATATCTGATCAAGTCAAGCTTGACCAATCACTTTGGGATCAAGTACAACTATTAGCTAGCTAGATTAAAACAATTAGGGTCAGATATTATTGGGCTCTCTGAAAATTCTCTATCATTTCATAATAAGCATCATTAATACGAACATCAGAAGTTAGTTGTTGAATCTTTTGTTCTAACTCACTCTGATTATTTAATCTAAAAAAAGCACGATTAATTCTTGGAAAGTTATTTACTAATTTTAAGTTATAATCTTGTTCAATATCTGCTGAATCTGATGAATTTTTCAAATGAACAATTATATTTCCAGTGAATACAACAATCTTTCTTGCCTCTTCACTATAAGCCAATTGGTAACCCTCTATTGAAGAAGAGTTTATTTCTTTCAAGGAAGCTCTACTGGGAATTGATTCAATAATTGCATCAAAACCTCCTAACTGTGAAGACCAGATTATATTTTGATCATTAAGATCAAATAAGCCTGCCACATTAACTCTACTATTAGCAATTAATTTATAAGAAGTAGTGTCCAACATTAATATCGGACCATTTGTTTTCGAGACTAGTAAATCAGCTTCATTATCTAAAATTTGGGACATACTTGGATAAGATAAAACCAGCATAATTAAAATTAATAGTTGCTTTTCATGCATTATAATTTCTTTTATTAACCCTATTATTTTCATATAATTACCTTCCAAAAACTGTTAATTTCCAATTAGTTATATTACCTATTACACCTGATTTCTTATCAACGATTTTAATTTCCCATTCACCATTTGAATTTTCACCATAAAAAGCATTACTAATAATATTAAAGCATGATGATACATCCTCGAAACCATTGAATGGTGGTAATAAAACCGATCTTGTTCCTTGTGGCGAAGTTAATGCAATCGAGAGATCGCTTGGTCGATCATGAGCTAGGCACACATTTACATTGATAGCTTCAATGGTTAAATTACTAGAATCTGGAAGTATCGCCATTCTACCAATATTTGAATTATCTGGAATTGGCGCATTCAATGTACCAGCTGATATTTCAGTTGTGGTCACAAATGCTCCTAAACTGCCTAGCGAATAGTTTTTAGCGGCTGTTATTGCTGCAGATACGTCAACTCCGCCGAAACCATAGTAATTATGAAATTTATAACCTGCTGCATTTGTTGTCCATGCCGGTTCAGCAATATAATCATCAATAACCTTAGCCTCAATACTTGTATCTACCTCAATTGCTGTAGAGGCTAGGATATGCTTAATATCACGCCATGATAAGTTAGTATTTGCTTCTAGCAAAAGTGCAACAACTCCACTCACTACTGGAGCAGCAGCTGATGTTCCATAAAATGTTGAGGTATAATTACAGGCTGTATTGGAGGTATGATTTCCTTTATTTTCGAATGCATTAGCATAAGCACTAAGATTTGCTCGCACATAACCCTTATCACAACTTGATTGATCAATTGTCATAATGCCTGGTAAATAAGGGCCATAGCCAGAACCCACAATATTAATATCTGCTCCACTTTCACCACCGGGCGCAGAAATCCAAATTGCTGAACCGGCAGTTGAGTAGGAAGCATGCTCACCTTTTGCATCAAGGGCACCAACTAAAACGATATATGGAAGAGAGTGCTCAGGATCCATACTGGTGTTATTGCAACTCACGCCATTGCTATTTGCAAGACTGCAATCTGCAGAACCAAACGCAAGAAACCCATTGCCAGATGAGGCAACATAAGTAGCTCCTTTTCCGTTTCTTAGATTGGTTATACCATCTATGAATTGGGCTTTTACCGCAGGATTTATTAAAAAACTAGATGTCGTATCATAACCATAACTCAAATTAAATATATCAACATTACTAGCGTAGCTAGCTCCACCCAATGCACTAATAAGATTCGCATTAGTTGGCGATTTAAGCATATTAAACCCCTTGATTGAGGCATTGGGTGCTACCCCTCTTCCACCTATATCATTCCATGCGCTAGCAGCGATAATGCCAGCAATGCTTGTTCCATGATCACCCGTAGTAGACACAGATGTAGGATTAGTAGAATTGTCTATAAAATTATATGAACCATCAACAACGATATTATCAATAATATCCTCATGCACAATTTCTAGGCCAGAATCAACAATGGCCACTATCACTCCATTACCGCTATAACCATTAGTAATAACAGTGTCGATATTAAGATCTTTTGAATCAATACCTGCTGTTGATGCAAAATTTAACTGTGCAGTATTATCAAGATGCCATTGATGTTTATAGAGAGGGTCACTTTTTAAAGAGATAGAAACTGAAGCAACTGAGGAATCTACATATCCATCATTTACCTTATAGGAAAAGGAATCACTTGCAGGCTCTGTTACACCTGTTAATGTTTGATAAGAAAAATCTCCTTTAGACTTGTCAGTTATAGTAACTGTCCCCATAGTGCCATTTGTAATTAGTGAGAAATTTAATGCTCTATTATCTTGCGCTGTTCCAGATAAAGACCCAGTAATTGAATTTAAACTCTGAGGAAGAAGTTTTAAGGTCATGGCAAGAGCTGCTGCAGTAGGTGCGGTATGTACATTTTTATTAAGCGGGTAATCATCATTGTCATCATTCACTCCATCCGCATCATCATCAATATCTTCATTATTTCCAATACCATCACCATCAGTATCAACTGTTTCATTTTTATCTAGAGGGAATGCATCAAATAGATCTTCTACGGCATCATTGTCATCATTTAAGTCAATGACATTGACTAATCCATCCGCATCAAAGTCATCAAGATTTTGGATTAAAGTTGAGTTTGCAAACATAACCCGAATTGAAGTAGCTTCAGAAAATTGCTCAATATTTAAATTACTCTGAGCAACGCTATTGATCGAAGTTGCAATAGCAGCTTGAGAAAAATTTAATATTTCAGAGGAAATATCGCCTGTCGGCTGTAATGTTTTTTCAATTAATAGTGCATTAATTTGGGCAATATTATTTGCCAGTTTCTCAATATAACTTGCGTTGAAATTTATCTCTTGCGCTAGCTCAGTAACCATAGATGAAAAATAATTAATGAGTATATCTTTTGTAGTTAGAGCATTTTTATTATTCGAAATTATATATGCAAGTTTCGTTGCAGCAGCAGCAGCTATTTGCATAGTAGTAAGATTATTTTGAGGAGGAATTAAATTATGTATTGCATTTAATATCATGCTTAATTGAAAGTTAACCTTGACCATTTCTTTAGCCGCAACGTTATCTTGAAGAGCTAGTGACCAAAATTTACTAGTTAAAACATCATCATGATCATCAGTGATGCTCAATCCATCAAGTAAAGCTCTATTGTCAGAAGCTACTGTTAGTAGAGTAGATATTGGTGAAATTGTGACTAACTTATCTAATAATACTGGAGCCATTAATATCAAACTTGAGCTCCTCCCCGTATGAGAATCAATCCCTGATCTTGCCACTAATCTCTGATTACACTCACCAGTACAACTTATAGTTGCTTTATTAAGAAAGAAAAATCCCTCTGAATCTGTGGTCGTTTTATACTCCTCTTCATCAAAAACTAAATCACCATCGTTATCTATAAAAACAAAAGCACCTATGATTGGTCCATCAACCACCCTTCCCTCTAAAGCATCTTGAATTGAGATACTAATATCCATTGAAGTGATATCAGTTCCTGCTGATGCTTGAACTGAAACTTTGTAAACATTATCACCATCTAAATCATGTGGTAATTCAAAATCAGCTGCTTTAAGAAGGACTAATTGACCATTACTGGTGAGTGAAAATAGTTCTTCATCATCACCTCCAGTTATCGAGTGAGTTACCGGACGATTATTCGTATCAATCGCAATCAATGAGATGATATTTTTAACACCTTCTGTAACTGAAATATCAGAATAATCGGCATTATATGATGGAGGAAGATACACAATGCTAGATCCTGAGCCGCCCCCACAAGATACAAGCATAACGCTCAAAAAAAACCAAAATGAAAATACTTTATATAAGCTCATGCTATTAATTTTTCTACCAGATTTTTTTAATTCTCTTTTCATAGTACCTTTTAAGAGGTATTGATTTGAAGTATAAATGTATTAATTTGTTGCCTTTTTATTTTTTATGTTTTTTGATTAAATTTTTATCACAAATTTTTCATTTTATGATTCAAAGTTACTTGAAGTTATTAAAATTAACTCCATATAGTAATTGTAAGTGCCTCAGGGGCTTATTTTAATTAAACATAAACTTGCTTAACAAAAAAAGGAGTTACAAAAATGGTTAATACAACATTTGATTCAATCTGGAGAGATATTTCTCCATTCGCAGTTGGTTTTGACAGAACTTTTGGCACATTAGAACTATTAGCTAACGCCAGAACAAAAGAAGCTAATTATCCCCCTTATAACATTAGAAAAGTTACAGATGATCAATACACTATTGAATTAGCAATTGCTGGTTTCGAAGAGAAAGATATTGATGTTGAGTTATCTGGTGAAAATTTAATCATCAAGGGTGTCCGCTCCAAAGAGGCAACTGAAGGATTATTGCATCAAGGATTAGCAACTAGAGATTTCTCTAAAAAATTCGTTCTTTCAGATGATATGGTTATTAAAGGTGCCGCATTATCAAATGGCATGCTCTACATTGGTATAGAAAGAATCATCCCTGAGGAAAAAAAACCTCGTAAAATTAAACTCACATCCAAAAATAAACTACTTGGATAGATAACAAACGGCAAGAATATTTTTTCTTGCCGTTTTATCAATTGCTCAGTAACAAAATTAACTATAAATTGATACTTTTAAGCAATTTAATCTGAGTATATTCTTAAACAAATGTAACTATCGCTCTCAAAATATTGAAGCTTTGACTTTAGAATATTACAATGATTGTAATAAACAAATTAGGATACAAAATGTCAAAACATAATGCGCTACAAATGTTCGGTCGGTCAGGAAATCCTGCCCTAAATGCTGCTACCTTTAAAAATGAAAATCGTGTCATAGGTCAGACTATGACGCTGCAAGGCACGGTTAATAAAACAGGTTTTTTGCTTGGGATCCTTGTATTGACTGCTGTTTATACTTGGAATCTATTTTTTCAGTCAGGTAATAATCCAGCAGCAGTTATGCCAATCGCCATTGGTGGTGCCATTGGTGGTTTTGTGTTTGCGTTAATTACAATGTTCAAGAAAACATGGTCGCCGATAACAGCGCCAGTATATGCAGCATTGGAGGGTTTATTTTTAGGTGGTATCTCTGCCATATTTGAATCTCAATATCCCGGTATTGTAATTCAAGCTACAGGGCTCACATTAGGTACTCTCGCCTCATTATTAGTGTTATATAAACTGGGCATAATTAAACCTACTGAAAATTTCAGGCTCATGATCGTTTCTGCCACCATGGGAATAGGTGTCTTATATTTCATTAGCATGATTATGAATATGTTTGGCTCAGGCGGTATCGGTTTTATTCACTCCAATGGCTTATTTGGGATTGGATTTAGCCTGTTTGTCGTAGCCATAGCTGCACTAAATCTAGTGCTAGATTTTGATTTTATCGAGCAAGGAGCTGAAATGGGAGCGCCTAAGTACATGGAATGGTTTGGAGCGTTTTCATTAATGGTTACCCTGATCTGGCTGTATCTTGAAATGTTGAGATTATTGGCTAAACTACGAAGTCGCTAGTGGATTTTAATACGTTCTTTTTTGGGCTAATTATTATTCTCTCGCTTACGATATTTTTATACGCGGGAAAATTCAGAGCATCGGAAAAGCAACGCAATAGAGAAGATAAAATCAATTGGCAGTCTGGTCGTTTTGGCTATATTAAAATAGTTATTTTAATTATGGGTATTATTTTGGGAATCGCTTTGCTGGCTAAAGTATTTATAAACTAACTAAAAAATCTTACGCTCACTTCCAAGGTAATAAATGAAATTGCCCAGAAAACATCCATCTTATTGCAGCACCCACCAATATTGATGTTAATGCAAATATTAATGCCATAACATTAAATAAACCTCCTAAGTCGGCGCTGAAAAAAGAAATCGCAACTAAAACTGAAATTCCAATAGCAAAGCAAAGCCAGTGTGATATTAGAGCCAATTTTTTAATAATTTTATCCATTATTCAATGCCCCGTGTTTACTTCTATCGTTTAAAAAACTACTGTTAGATTAATAAAAATTAAATTATAACGATAAATAAAATTTTGGGACAGTTATGAGTAAAAATATTTCATCAATACTTAGTATGAGCAAACTAAATGATTTCTTTCAAGCGATTGGAATTATCGGTCTAATTGCCTCTTTAATTTTTGTGGGACTTGAGTTACAACAAAATCAAAAAATTGCTTTGGCCAAAACACAACAAGAAAGAAATAATTCTATTCAATTGCAAATAATGAATTTCACCGCGAGTGGGCTAGATTGGCAATCAAATGCAATTGAGAATAGAACAAATTACGAATTCTCACTTAAACAAACTGCAAAAAGAAATGCCTATCATTATGCTTGGTTTTTATATGAGAATGATTTTTTTCAATACGAGCAAGGCCTTGTCTCTGAAAAAGTCTGGCAAGCCAAACTGAGCGCATTTAATCATTGGTATAACATGTGTGATATGAGGAGCCTATATGAAATGAGGTCTAAGTGGATGCCAGTGGCCTTTAGGGAGCTCATTGAATCTTTTCCGGACGAATGCAGGAAGAGTTAATTTAGCTTCTTAATGCGGTCCGTTTGTCCGCCATCCATGGCATATGGGTTTACCGGGCACTCTATTAATTCAGAGCTATTTCCTTTAGTTTTAAAATCAAGAAAGGTTGTAGCGGCATACGTCACAATGATCTCTATATTTCTATAACTATCTGTCTCCATATTCGAATGCTCGACTTCAAGCTGATATATTTCTCCAGACTCTAATTTATCGCTTGAAATTACAAATTCTCGTTTATCAAAAGTTAATGCATCCTTATTACTAATTGCATGGCCACTGTGCTCAATTTCTTCGCCGTGACAATTACCTAAAATTACATAAATCATATCGTCAATGATGTTATTAGGATCTCTTTCACCTTTCTCAAATGGGCTCCAGGTAACCTTAATATCATAGTTTGGATTGATAAAATCAGGCTGTGTGATTTTGTTATTCTGAAATAGAGTTATTTTAATTGGGCCAGGATTATTATCAATATTCTTTTGTTGAGCAAATGTTGCTGGTAGATTCCTAATAATACCTCCAGGGGTATTGAAATTGAAATAATATGTATCATCAGGGTAGCGTTTAGTTAACTCAGGAATTGACCAACCTCTTATTCCTGCAAGAAATGGTACTTTTTCATTTGAAAATTCCATCCCAACTTTTGCATCACCAGGGCCTATGAGATAAGCGTCAGTAATTGTTGGTGAACTCGAATTTAGTTTAATAGGGAAAATTTCTGCAAAAAATACGGTGTTTAAAAGATTAAGTTTGGCACCGACCGATTGACGATGATTGATGGATTTTCCCATCACGACATAATCGACATGATCACTTGGTTTCCCAATACTATTATCATCAACACTGGCAGATAAACCTATAGAAAAAAATACCAGCATAAATAGTGTTGTTATAGGTAGTAATTTGTTCATTGAAAATCTCTAGGTATAACTTCCTGCCAAACTTTCTCTTTATACAATTCACCATTGACAGTAACCCAACGATGGAAATTTAAATAAAAGTTTTCTGGATCACTACTGAACTCTACATTCTGTTCAAAATCCAGCGTCCGATCTTCCAACTCCTCGGTTATTTTATATCGTCCAATAACAGAGGTGTATGCAGGGTTTTCATCAGAAGTGCGATGTTCTATCTCTTCTTCAAAGCGTTCAATACCCCAAGGGGACTGAGTAGCTCCAGTACTACTTGCCACGCCAAATGCTCCACCAGTTCCTGGATCATGTTGAATCGAATACATCGCCGCATAACCACCAGCCCCGCCTGAATCTATTGTCTCGTATCCCGACAGTATGGGGCTCGTAGAAGGTTCTTTGAGATTAGGTGTATATTCTTCACCAGGCGGAACAACTGGTAGTTCAATTCGTGCACCATTCTTACCACCTATTGTTAGCGTGGAAGTCATCTGCATCGGTGTTGGCCATAGCATTGGCCACTGTGCATTGCTAATGGCAATTCGAATTCGATGATCCTTTGGAAATACCCAGGAGGTAAAATGAAGGTCTATATTTAAGTCAAACTCATCTCCAGGAACAATATCACTCGGCTCACGTGCTGAAATACGATGTGTCCCATTGAAGGCAGCTCCAGCCACTTGGGTTACTTGTCCATCTGGTGCAACATCAGAGATCCGAACAACCCAATTTGCCCTCGATGCACTTGCAGAAACATGAAGTTTTGCAATTGGTCGGCCTAAAATTTCAAGAGGAGCATCTAGTGTCTCGCTATCATAGACCAAACTGAATTCATCCATAGGTCGTTGATCAGGAGTGACATCACCCCACCACATGGTGCGTCCACCACCTTCCAATCCCATTGAAGGTTTGTAGACCATTGTGTGTATTGCATTTTCCGAAGGTTCATTAGATAAGCCATGATCAGTATGAGCATACCAAGTATGGTTTTCAATCCGGTCAATTGGCCATTTATCTTCCCATCGCCAATGACCGGGAATTCTATCTATAGTAGGATCAGGTGGGTAATAATTACGAACATAGACAAGAAAATCTGGCTCTTCGAGAATACCTGTATCTTCACCTTTAAGCCATTGATCAAACCAACGAACAGCTTCTTCTCGCCATTCAATCTGAGGCTTAGGCCAAGCAGTATTGGGAAAATAATGATCCCAAGGACCAATCATTGCTTTTACAGGTGCCTCAACATTTTCCAACATCCGTGGCAAACTATTTCGATATCCGTCATACCAGCCGCCAATATGATATCCTGGTATACGAATCTTTTCATACTGGCCTTTTGCTGATGCTCTATCCCAAAATGCACCGTCGCGTTGCTGACGCATATAGGTATAAACACTTGGTTTCACATTAAATCGATTTTTTACCCACTCTTCATCCATTTTAAAATCAGGTGCACCTGGCAAAACGTTATAAAGGTCATTGCCCATCATCCAGGAATCCGTATGCATAATACCATCCATATAGTGGACATCTTCTTGATATAGATACTCAGTTGCCATCAAGGAAACAAAAGCCTTTAAAGCTGGCGGGTTACGCATAGCCATTTGGATTGAGTTGAATCCACCCCAAGAGATACCAAACATACCAACGCTACCAGTTGACCATTCCTGTTGTGATAACCAATTGATCACCTCTTCGCCATCATCCAATTCTATGTCTGAGTACTCGTAAGGGATTGTTATGCCTTCACTCTTTCCTGTTCCCCGCATATCCACTCGAGCAACAATATAATCATGATCTAGAAAATAAGAATACAAGGGGTAATTTCTACCTCGAGATTCATCTTTTCGGTAAGGAATATATTCCAACAATACAGGATATGTTTTTTCTTGTTCGTAATCTGCTGGCCAATAAATGTCTGCAGCTAATCGGACATCATCAGACATGGGGATCCAGACTTCAGTTATCTCATATTCTTTATGGTCTTTATTTGCACACGATGAAATAAAAAGAATTAAGCCTAAAATTCCAAAAAAATATCTAATTTTTATTATTTTATTCACATTAATTTATACTTTTAAAATATTGATTAATATTGGTAAATTACAGTCCAGTTGCGCCTTTTCTAGTATCTCCTTGCTTACCTTCTAAAGCAAATTTTGAGGTGACAAAATTAACACCATCTATTTCATAAATGAGTCTTCCTTGAATTTCATTCATTGGTTCAAATTCTCCTGATCTTAATTTCTTTAAACTTGCTTGCACTTCGGCTAATCTTCCCGTTTTCACTCTGGCAGAGGTATGCGCGCCAAATATATACTTCACATCATCTTCGATACTAACCAATCTATCTATTGAATTTGAATAATCATCGAGACTTGTCTCAGGGGAAAAAAGCCATAAATTATCATCATAAAAAGTATCGCCAGTAAATAATAATTCATTTTCTCTATCTAAAAGTGCAACTGCATCAGGAGTATGTCCTGGCACCTGCATAATCTCAATTACCCTTCCTCCTAAATTTATACTCTCGCCATCTGTTATATATTTTGATGCTGACCAAGCTCTTGTGTGATAACTATTAACATCAAATCCTGCTGGCGCTTCCCCACAAAAAGCCTCAACTGCAACATCACCAGCAACTTCATCATGCTTAAATCCAAGCATATTTTGCTTGGTATAAGCTGATTCTATAGCCAAGATATTTGAAAACTCTGCATTACCCCCGACATGATCAAAATGTGTATGTGAATTAAGTACCACTACAGGTAGGCTTGTAATTCTTTCTACTACAGGTTTGATTGGTAAAATACCCATACCAGTATCAAACAGTAAAGCCCTATCATTACCCAGAATTAGATGAGAGATACTCATTTGAAACTGAAACGGCTCCACTATCGAGTAAACGCCCTCATATGACTCATAAACTTGAAACCAATCATCTGATGCACTTGATAGTGGTAACTCTTTATTAGCTGCAACTGGCAGATTTTTACATATTTGAGCAAACGAACTATCTTCAACATAATTACTTTGTTCACTAGTGCAAGACACCAGAAGCATTAGTGTAAAAATTAATGTGTAATTAGGATTCCTTTTAAACATATTATTTCCCTATTATCTATAACCTATAATAAAAAAGTTACCACATATTTATTTATCTTTTTTTGAACTACTCACTATGTGATATATCATTAATGCAGCAATCAATCCTAATGTGCAAATCCCTGCTACAGTTAAAAAGAAAGCACGGTAGCCTTCAACAGTTGGTAAACGGTCAAGCAATAATCCCCCAATCAAAGGCATAAATATATCTGGAGTAAACCCAATCATAGAAATAAATCCAGTGGCAGTGCCTGTAACTTTCATTGGTATACCACCTTCTTCAAGTAATGCAAAATAAATTCCTCGCAAAGCAAATACAGCAAGAGAAGCTATTGCGATATTTGTAATCATAAAAGGAAGTAATGAGGGTAGACCCGGCATAAAGGCAAAAATCAAGAATGTAAGGATAAGAATCATAAACAAGATAGAAACAGATTTTGCAATCCCTATTTTATCCGAAACATAACCAGCTACTATGGCTGATGGCGGGCTCATTGCCATCTTACCAATACTGATTGCACCAGCAACAACCACGCTTAGAGAAAAAATATCCGTTGAATAAGAAGTAAATCTGTAAGTACCCCAATATGCCGAATATGCAGCCAAAACTACAATAGAAATTAACCAAACTACCGGCATCTTCAAAACAGAAATTATCTCTGTCATTCCTGATTTAAAGGAACCAATATTCGTATTTTCGCCACCATCATCTTCACTAAGAATGAACCAAGCTGCTATTCCTGAAAGAATCGTAATCAGAGAGATCAGAATAATGACAACTGATAATGCAAAATAACTGCTACCAAGAACTCCAAATACAATAAGAATTGGGGTTGAAACTATTATGTCACTAATTCCTCTTCCCATTTGTAAAAAACCAAACGCTCTCCCCTGCTCATCTTTTGGAGCCCAATTGCGTGTTACTCTTACTATCGAACTCCAAAATAAAAGTGTTGTTGTAACACCCCATAAAGCATGAATTATCAGGCTTATATGGAAGCTTGGAAGTGTTGCAAAAAATAACCCCAGTAAACCAGTAAGAAGCAAAGATATAGAAATCAAAATTCTTGGCGTTACTTTATCCGCTATCCAACCTCCTGGAAAATAAGAAATCATCGCAAAAACACCATAGATACTCATTAAAGATCCCACTTCGGTGTTATTTAAACTCAGCGCCTCTGCTAAGGGCTTGTAATAAACCTCCTGAAGAAAAGGTAACAAATAAATTGAGCCTGCTGAAACAGAGAGTACTGCCATGACAAGCCATTTTCTAATATTTGCTTTTTTGAAATTAGTTGCCAATTTTTTTGTGATTAACTAATCAACTACCTTTTTTATATGCTCGATACCCGATTGTGCTTCTGGACTCTGATGATAGATCTCTAATTGTTTATCATAGAGCTTCCTAGTAAATGCCCTTGAATCCTCTAAAGTCATTTCTGAGCATTGGTTTATACATTGCATTTCGGTCTGAATTCCAATTAAAGGATGACTTGCTATCATCTTTGCTATCTCAAGCGCTCTAGAGAAAACCAGGTGATCATCTATGACCTCATTAATTAAATGAAACTCAAGGGCCTTGTCAGCTGTTATTTTTTCACCTGTCAACGCTAAATAGTTTGCTAACACTCGAGGAATATTTTTTGAAAGTCTAATATTTCCAGTGGCGCCTGCCATTGCATATGCAATTTCTGGTAAACCAAATCTTGCACTCCTTCCTGCAACAGATATTTCTGTTAATAATGATAGATAGATTAAACCGGTACCAATGCACCAACTATTAACAGCACCTATAATTGGCTTGTTTCTGGGTAAAAGAACAATTTTATCACTAATATCTTCACCAGCATTCTGATAACTATCACCTTCATTAAGATCATCACCAGCACTAAAGCATTTACCTCTACTACCAGAAAGGATTGCGACCTTAACTTTATCATCACTAAGGAATTCTTTTAGATGCTCATAAAGCTCTTCGTGCATCTTATGAGTGATAGCATTCACTTTGCCATTATCTATGGTGAATAAACCAATTCCATCATTGACATCGTAAATAATAGGCATAATTATCTTTTTACCACAAAGCTAATTGCTTATTTTAACAGATTACGCATTTCATTAGCCAAGTCAAAGCCACTCAAAAATGCGGATTCAATCCGGCCTTTAATGCACCAATCTCCACATGCAGCCATCCTATTGGATTGGTCAATAAAAGCTGGTTTACTGATTTGTTTTTTAATATTCGCAAACTTCCATCTATGAAGATCAATAAATTTGGAATTATAGATAGATTTTCCAACAATCTCAGAAGTTGCATCCAGCAGCTGCTCAATAATGACATCTTTTTTAATGTTAAAATTATTTTTAGCCCATAAATTAGTTGAGTGAATGAGCAGCGTGAAATCTTTTCTTCGGTCGGGTTTAGAACTATTCACTGAAATCCAGCTAATATCAGCATCACTAATTAGTGCGGCTTCCCAAGTTAAATCTAGTTTATTTTCAAAACCCAGCATTAAGGAAAAACATTCAATCATATTTCGTTCCATTAAAGTATTATGAAATTTAAATTCATCAGACAAAAGAGCTGCTGACTGAAGAGAAGGTGCTGTTGAAACGACCCAATCAAAGCTTCCATGGTTTACACCATTTATATCAATGATATGCCACTGATTTTCTTCCTTCTTGATTTGTACTTCCATATTTAATTTTACATCTAGATCTTGCGCTAGAAATCTTCCTATCTCACTCATGGTAGGTGCACCAACATAATGAGGAAAATCATCATTCCATTGCCTTTGATTTATAATTTGATTTTTTTTGATTTCGACAAACCTTGCATTCCATGATTTTACTACGCTTGATTGAATCAATGGGTTAAGGAATTCTTTAAATTGAGGTGTTTTGGCAATGAAAAATTGAGCGCCATGATCAAAATCAAATGAATCTGTATATCTGGTACATATCCTGCCACCAGCACCCCGAGATTTTTCATAAACAGTGACTTCTGCGATATCTCGCAGCATTTTCGCAGTAGTTAGGCCCGCTATACCAGCACCAATAATCGCTATTTTCATAACATAAGTTAAATTTTTAGAGTTTTAGTAAGTTATAACAGCCATATATATTAGCTAAGGTCTTGATTGAGTCAACCAATATTATATACACTCAAAATATGTCTAATAATCCTATACAAAAATGGCATCAAGTTGTTCAAGAAAAAAATTTTATGCTACTCAGTGAGATACTTGATGAGTCAGTGACTTTTTTTTCTCCCATAGTGTTTCACCCACAAAGAGGGAAAAACATTACGCTAAAGTATTTGTCAGCTGTAGCCACTCTTTTTAATGTCGAGTCTTTTACTTACACCCATGAATTAATTACAGAAAATATGGCAAGCCTTGAATTTGAGTTAGAGCTTGATGGGATTTATATCAATGGCCTTGATCTAATTACATGGAATGATGAACAAAAGATTACGGAATTTAAAGTGTTCATAAGACCGCTACAAGGGGTAAATAAGTTGCATGAGTTTATGGGTATAGCTTTGGAAAAAGAGCACTAATTTGATTTTTTACGTTCAACCAATGCACCGTAAACTAATTTTGTCAGCTCCCTTTCAATCGACCATACACCCTCAACACCCATATGTTGAGTCATAGCCACGACAACAATATCCTCTAATGGGTCAATCCAAAAATAGGTAGCAGCAGCTCCACTCCAGAATAAACTACCTTTAGATTTAGTATCAGAGTGAGCATTCGTATTCTCAACAACAGCGAACCCCAGTCCAAAACCAATATTAGGACTTAATGTATCTGGTTCCCAGTTTGAATCTTGAAAATTAATAGCAGCCAGATATTGTTGCTGTTCTGTTAAGTGATTTCTTCCCATTAATTGAATGATGTCTTCATCAATAATACGTTTATCATTCAGGATTCCTCCATTCAAAATAGTTTGTGCAAATCGCCAATAATCTTCAACTGTTGATACTAAACCTAAGCTCCCACCTTTATATTCATGATCAACAGTATAATTATTTACTGACCAATTGTTCTCTAAGATTCCTCCAGGTGGACTACCATACTTGAGACTAATAGGTACTAATTTGTTATCTTTTATCCAATGAATGGGTGAAAGACGATGAATATTTTCTGAGCTTACTACATAACTTGTATCAACCATGGCAAGCGGCCTAAAGATAAATTGCTCTAGATAATCATCAGCATCCATTTTAGAAATTATCTCCACTAAACGTAACGCAATATCAGGACCTACACTATAGCGATATGCCGAACCCGGTTGATTTACTAATGGAATTGACACTAAGGCAGTCATCATCTCCGCTAAGGAAGTTTCAGGTCTAAATATCCCAGTTTCCACAAAGGCATTATCATACTCATTGTTACCTAATCCATGCGCGAAGCCAGCGGTATGACGTAAAATATCTAATACTGATGGTTCATGCCTCATCTCAGTAGTCTCAACCAAAGAGGCATCAGGATCTTGTAATACACGCAAATCTTTAAATTCAGGAATGAATTTAGATAAGGGATCATTTAATTGGAATTTATTATCTCGGTACAACATCATTAAGGCAGTCGATGCAATTGGTTTTGTCATTGAATATATACGAAATAATGTATTCGTTTTCATGGGTATTTCTTGATGAGCATCCTGATAGCCTATAGCACTCAGGTGAGCAATTTTTCCTTTACGAGCTACCAGAATTACAATGCCAGCTATCTCTCCCCTATCAACTCTACTTTGAAAATGACTCTCAATTTTAGCTAAATGTTTTGACGAAAATCCAACTTCATTGGGATTGGTAACTAAAGAGCCATCTTGTGACGCGCTTAAAGATACCCAGAATGTAGTTAAAAAAAATAGTGCTCTCAATAATAATTTTTTATTCATAATTATCTTACTTCAAGAGAAAAACAAACTCATGGATAGAATTTCTTTAAGGACCTGGAGCACCCACATCATTGGCTATAGATTCTTGATGCTTTTCTAGTACCTCATATAATGGAATTTCAACCCAAGTGTCCTGAATATAATGGCGAAGTCGCTCTCGTTCTTGAGGATCTTTATATAAATTATAAATTGCAGGATCAATACCAGAAATAACAGGTTCACCTATTCTTTCAAGTTCTTTGAAAAGCATTTTCCAATTACGCCATTTTACGCCAACTATTTCATTACTTATGTAATAAACAATTGACTCTCGGGCTGACTTTTTTGACCTACCCATAAAAAATTCTGAGTGATCTAGACTATCCATGATGCGGTCATTAGGTAGCTTAAGATCCAGCATTGCAGCTAATGTCCCATATACATCCATTGCATGTACAATTTCATTTGAGATTTGCCTTGCTGGTATCTTCTTAGGCCAGCGTATTAGGAATGGCACACGATGAGATCCCTCATAACTCGTAAACAGACTGCCTCGCCATGGGCCATTAAACCCTTCTCTACCAATACCACCATAACCTCCATTATCAGAGGTAAAAATTACTATAGTGTCATCCTTAATACCTAGATTTTGGATTGTATCTAAAAGATCACCTATATATTGATCTGTTTGAGCAAGAATATCGGCGAAGTCACCATTACCAGTTTTACCTCTGGCATCAGGATGAGGGTCATGTGGTGTATGCGTCTGCGTATAGGGGATATAAACAAAGAAAGGTTTCTCTTTATTCGCTTTTCGTTGCATAAAATCAATTGCATGATCAGTAATTTCACGGTCAATTATGGCTCTTTTTTGACGGCCATACACTTCTATTTCTTTAGGGGGCTCTCCTCGCTTAGCTGACATTACATGCATCAACTCAATACCAATGTCTGACTGAAATGAACTACTGTCTGGCCAAAATGCTCTATCAGATGATCTAGGTAGACCCCACCATTCATCGAAGCCTTGATCAGTAGGAAAACGGCCCTCAGTATCACCCAAGTGCCATTTACCAAATAATCCTGTTACATAGTTAGCATCAGACAAGAGCTCTGCTAACGTATGCTCCCATTTTGTAATCCCATACCATGGATTGCGTGGTGGACCATCTATTCTCAATCTAGTACGGATCGATTGGCGACCAGTCATCAGTGAAGCGCGTGAGGGTGTACATTCAGCTTCAACATTATAGTTGGTGAGCTGAAACCCTTCATGAGCAATACTATCTATATTAGGCGTTGGAGCCCCACGAATCGCACCACCTCCATAAACGCCAACCTCACCATAACCAAAATTATCCATTAAAACCAAGACAATATTGGGCTTTCTTTCTGACACTGCAAAGACATAATTATTATCCAAAAGATGTAAAATAAGAAATAAGGGCAATGTAAATAGAATTAATATTTTTCTATAACTAAAAAGCATTCATATAAAATAACATAAAATTTAATAAAGAATATATTTTTCAAAAGTATTAATTAAATGCTCTATGAGAGATAACTTAGACTTATAAAGTTCATAATTCTATTATGAAAAAGTATCTTTAATTGATTCCATTGCTATAAATGTAGATGTACTCGCCACATTTGGTAAAGTAGATATCTCATCAGCTAAAACACGGCGGTATGCTTGAATACTCGAAGTACGAACCTTGAGTAAATAATCAAATGAACTAGCAATTAGATGGCACATTTCAACTTCAGGGATTCTCACAACAGCTTGATTGAACTCATTTAAGTACCTCTCTGTAGTTTTTGTCATTTTTACCGTTGTAAATGCAATATGCTCTAAGCCTAATTTTTTTGGATTTAGTATTGCCTGAAAACCATTTATGTAACCCGTTTTGATCAATCTTTTTAAACGTACTTGGCAAGGACTTTTTGATAGACCTACTCTACTTGCTAATTCTGTTATTGTAAGTCGCCCTTCAGCAGATAATATAGATAGTATTTTTGCATCAAATTTATCTAATTCACTTTTAAATAACATTTTTGACATTATTATTCCCTATAATATTAATAAATAAAAAATTTATTCCTGATTATTACATATTTTAAAGAAAATAGACCTTAAACATCGATATATCATTATAAATAATTAATCTACATAATTAATAAAATGTTGAATATTACCAATATCAGAAAAACTATAAGAAAATTCCATTTAATGGATGAAAAGGATGTTCTGGATTTCTGGTTAAGCTCTTCTAAGATCAATATTGAAACTCGACTGGCAATTCAAGAAAGAGCAATAAAATTAGTAAATGATATTCGAGATGATGATAACCCAGCCTTGTTAGAATTATTCTTGGCCGAATACGGTTTATCAACGGACGAAGGTGTTGCACTAATGTGTCTGGCTGAAGCATTAATGAGAATTCCTGATTCAAGTACCATGGACGAGATTATCGAAGACAAAATTGCTCCCTCATCATGGGATATCCACCGTGGCAACTCAGATTCTTTATTAGTTAATGCCTCAACTTGGGGACTAATGCTAACTGGAAAAGTTTTAGATGATCAAAATAGGTCAGGTCTGACAAATAATCTAAGGACTATGGTAAAGCGTTTGGGTGAACCAGTTATTCGTAAAGCAGTTAAGCGAGCTATGAAAGAACTGGGTGGCCAATTTGTCCTAGGTGAAACTATCAAAGAAGCTATCAAAAGAGGTGCAAAGCAAGCAGAAATTGGTTATACATTTTCATATGATATGTTAGGAGAAGCCGCACTTACTGCTGCAGATGCGAAAAAATTCTTTCTCGCCTATGAAACTTCTATCAATTATTTATCAAACTATTCTGAATCATCCACGGTAAGAGATAACCCTGGCATATCAATTAAATTATCTGCGCTTCATCCACGTTATGAAGCAGGACAAAGAAAACGAGTTATGAAGGAACTAGTTGAACGTATTTTATCTCTGACATTACTAGCAAAAACTGCAAATATTGGACTCAATATTGATGCAGAGGAAGCGGATCGACTCGATTTATCGCTAGATATTATAGAGGTGGTTCTGAGCGATGAGCGTTTAGCAGGATGGGATGGTTTTGGTGTCGTAGTTCAAGCTTATAGCAAGCGGGCCATTGCGGTGATTGATTGGCTTTATGCAATTACAAGAAAATATGATCGAAAAATAATGGTCCGTCTAGTAAAAGGAGCATACTGGGATACTGAGATCAAACGTGCTCAAGTTGAAGGCTTGTCAGATTTTCCAGTATTCACGCATAAAAGTGCAACAGATTGCTCTTATATATTTTGTGCCGAAAAATTACTAACGATGAATCATCGTATTTACCCTCAATTTGCAACGCACAATGCCAATAGTGTGGCAATGATTCTTGAGATGGCAGATCAAGAGGTTGATTTTGAATTTCAGAGATTGCATGGCATGGGTGAAGCGCTTCATCGAATAACATCAGCTAACGAGAATATTCGTTGTCGTATCTATGCTCCTGTTGGTCCGCACCGAGATCTATTGGCCTACTTAGTTAGGCGTTTACTAGAAAATGGTGCAAATTCTTCATTCGTTAATCAGATTATTGATAAATCCCTAACCTCTGAGGATATAGCTGCAGATGCCCTTGTTACAGTAAAGGCTGATTTCGGCAAACCTCAGCAAATTCAAAAAGCCAAGACACTTTTTGGTTCAAAAAGACGTAACTCCAGAGGATGGGATCTTCATGATAAAAATGATATCGAAAAAATTGAACTAGCTCGAACCAACTATAAAGATTATCAATGGAAAGCACGGCCAATGATTGCAGGTAAAATCTCAGGAAAAGAAATAGTAATAATAAAAAATCCTGCCAATCATAATGATGTTATTGGATCTGTTACTTTTGCAAATGAGAATGATGTTACAACCGCCATCAATAGTGCTAAAAACTGGGCTGATTGCCACCAAATAGAGCGTTCTCGTGTGCTCAACAACTGTGCAAATATCTTTGAAAAGAATTTTGGTCAATTATTCGCTGTACTAACTAGAGAAGCAGGAAAAACATCATCTGATGCAATAGGAGAGTTACGTGAGGCAGTAGATTTCTTACGTTATTACTCTAATGAGGCTGAGAAATTTTCAAATTCTTCTGCAAGGGGAATCTTCACCTGTATCTCACCTTGGAATTTTCCACTAGCCATTTTTACTGGACAGATCGCCGCTGCCTTATCTGTTGGTAATGGTGTGCTAGCAAAACCAGCTGAAACAACTACTATCTGCGCCAGCATAGCGGTTGATTTTTTTTATCAGGCTGGAGTACCAAAAAATGTCCTGCAATTATTACCTGGTGAAGGTGCGTCAATTGGAGCATCAATTGTAGGGCATAAATATATTGATGGTGTTTGTTTTACTGGCTCGACGCCAACCGCACTGAGTATCAACAAATCTATGGCATATTACTCTCCAATTGGCGCACCATTTATTGCTGAAACAGGGGGCTTAAATGCTATGATAGTGGATTCGACTGCCTTACCTGAGCAAGCCATTAAAGATATTATTGCCTCTTCCTTCCAATCTGCTGGCCAACGTTGCTCTGCATTGAGAGTGTTGTATCTTCAACATGATATCGCTACTGATTTTTTGGCCATGTTGTTCGGTGCAATGGATGAATTAGTCATTGCTGATCCATGGTTACTTTCAACTGATATTGGGCCAGTTATAAATGCTACGGCAAAAACCAAAATAACATCTCACATTGCAATAGCGAAGAAAGAAAATCGCCTCTTGAAACAATTAAAATCACCCTTAAAAGGAACTTTTATTGGACCTGCTGTTATAAAAATTAATGGAATTAATGATGTATCTGAAGAAATATTTGGTCCTGTTCTTCATGTAGCTATGTTTAATCCATCTGAACTTGATCAAATTATTGAAGATATAAATGCTTGTGGCTTCGGCTTAACGTTTGGTTTGCATACTCGCATTGATGATCGCGCGCAAAAAATTACTGCAAAATTAAATATTGGCAATATGTATGTTAACCGGAATCAAATTGGCGCTGTTGTTGGTTCGCAACCTTTTGGTGGTGAAAGTTTATCTGGAACTGGTCCCAAAGCAGGTGGCCCAAATTACCTGCGAAGATTCATTACTGAGAAGAGATATAGAGGAATAAAACCAGATCAATCTGAGCCTTTAACCAAAGAGAAAATTCAGAGCTCCCTAACTAAACTAGCTCCAACAATACATCGTAAGTTAAGTTCCAAGATAATGGGAGGTCCGACCGGAGAGAGTAATATATTGTCTCATTATTCTAGAGGAATAATTATTTGCTTAGGGCCAACACTAGAAAAGGCGTTGTTACAAGCAAAAATTGTTAAAGATAATGGTTGTGTGCCACTAGTGATTGTTCCTGGTGCCAGAAATTCTTCAGCACTATCTGGTTTTGTAAAACGAGAGGATCTATCAAGCATAGATGGATTTGATGCAGTAGTAGTTTGGAGTAATAAACAAGATCAACGTGCAATAAAAATTGCCTTGGCAAATCGTGCAGGACCAATAATTCCATTAATCACTCAACTCGATTTTGCTGAACGCTGTAGGTTAGAAAGACATTTATGTGTTGACACTACTGCAGCTGGAGGCAATGCAGCATTACTCGCATCCTCCTCCTAAAAAATCTTATAACTCTCTAGATCTTTTTTCAGCCGCGATCAATGCTTCTTCAACAAGATCATCTAAGCGATTATCTTGCATAAAAATGGATATCGCTGCAGCAGTAGTTCCACCCTTACTTGTTACTCGTTCACGTAATACCTCTGGAGATCTCTCCTCCTTCAATAAAGCAGCAGTCCCTAGGAGCGTATCTACTGCCAGATCTGATGCTTGCTCTTCAGTGAGTCCTAATGATTCTCCAGCTCTAGTTAATGCTTCCACAAAAGCAAGAAAATAGGCTGGTCCACTCCCAGACAACGCCGTTGTTTTATGAATTAGGTCTTCGTCATCAATCCATTTTATTGGGCCAGAATCATGAAAAAGTTCTTCATAAATGAGCTTTTGAGCGGGCATATCATCAGTAATGAATGCCACATTCACAGAATAATTTACCAATGCTGCAAGATTAGGCATGCATCGTATAATCTTTATATCTTTTCCTAAACCACTATTTATTCGATTGGTCTCAACCCCTGCCATAATAGACACAACCAACCCGTCATCTCTAATTATTGATCCAATATCACTTGCAATATCATCAAAGATTTGTGGTTTTACTGCGATTACTATGACATCAAATTGTTTGGTATTTATAAGTTCAGAAAATTCTTCATAAAACTTACAACCTAAAAGCAAAACTTTTTTTTCTGAAGATAGGTTTGGATCAAGAATAGAAATATCAAAAGATCTTCTGCCACCACTAATAAAACTTCTTAGGATAGCGAAACCCATATTTCCAGCACCAATAAAGAGAACTCTCTTTGCCATAAATTTTCCTTTTAATTCAGATGATCAAATCATGTGAATAAATTCAATAATTGAACTATCTGATGTAAAACCGTCATATCTTTTAATATTAAAAATAAAATTAAATATTCCATACTCTCAGTCTAACTGCATCCGATGTATCTATCAAAGGAGTGGCTGTACTATATTTATGAAGAGAGGTTACTTAAATTATTGATATATAAAATTATCAAGATGAAGGACATAGATTAGATGCCTCCTAACGATCCAATGCATACGCTAGATTGCTAATTTGAAATATTAATTATTCTACTGATATTCACTGAGTTCTATTCCTGGCTTAGACGGTAAATTAGCAATGCAGCACGATTTATTTCATCATGATAGTTCGTAAGGTGCATCACTTCTTTAACTGAATGGGCATTAGCACCGGTAAAGCCGAGTCCATCTATGCTATCGACAAATGGAGCAACAACCTGAATATCACTACCACCAATGTCGGACGGATTATTAGCATAGACTGGATATACTATACCGAGATCATCATTAATTTTTTGCAACTTGGCAAGTAATGCCAAATTTCCTTCGCTCGCAGGCATGGGCATAACATTCACTTTATCAAAGCTGATCACTGCAGTCGTATTTGGTAGATTATTATTTGTGATTTCGATCATCTTTTTCTTGGCGCGTTCAAGTTGTTCCATTGAAATAAAGCGCATAGTTCCGTTAATGACGTAAGTTTGAGCCACGGCACTTGAGCCATAAACAGTCATTTCTCGTCGATTATCAGAAAGGGATATTTCGGTACCACCTGCTGCATTATGAGGGTTTATGACGAGGTGTTCTTCGCCTTTCACTTCTTCATAGAAAGTGTTAAGAATGCGCGCCGCTTCAAATGCGGCTCCGGCACCAATCTCTTCTTGAAAAATTTGGCTAGAATGGGCACGTCTACCAGTTACTTCAAGTTGCCATTCAGTATCGGCACGGCGTGCCACACTTGTACCGCCATTACTCCCCCCCTCA
>MDTC01160373.1_pt1 | contig 32603 bp, 29 predicted proteins | sample 811181 | NCBI WGS metagenome assembly MDTC01 (sample SAMN05326644, study PRJNA326480) | marine metagenome | isolation source: seawater | place: Pacific Ocean: North | collected 2011
CTGCGTGGCCGTCTACAAGATTCGTAACTCGCTGCTGGGCACCTTCGAACCCAAACTCTGGCGCAGTCGCTGGCTGTTGAAAGCCGGTGTCGACGAAGTGTTGGCGCTCGTCGGTGAGGGATCAGCACCGGGACAGCTGTTGTCGGTACCTCCGGGGGCCGAATACGACGGCCCTCCTCTGGATGGACGAGCGATCCTCGAAGCGGCGCACGACGCACTGTCTGAACTGTCGGTCGATCCAGATTTGCTGTCGCCAGGGGCGCTGCCGGCCGATGGGGATTCGGGTTCGAATGGCTGGTCGATCTCGGGCGCACGCACCGCGTCGGGTCAACCTCTGGTCGGGGGAGACTCTCATCGCGCCCTCGATACACCCAATGTCTACTACCAGGTCCACCTGGCCTGCCCCGCCTTCAACGTGATCGGGCATTCAGTGCCCGGTGTGCCTGGTGCCCTGCATTTCTGCCACAACGAACACGTCGCCTGGGGCATGACCCACGGTTCAGCGGACACGCAGGATCTGTATCTCGAGCGATTCCGTGACGATGGACGCGAGGTGGCCGTGTCCGATGGTTGGCGCGCCACGCAGGTCTTTGCTGAAACCCTCCGCGTGCGAGACGGCGATGATGTGCAGTTGCATGTGACCGTCACCGATCACGGTCCGGTTATCGCCGGAGACACCCGTTCCGGGTGGGGCGTGGCAATCTGCGATCCCGGTCTCATCGAAGGCACATTGTGGCTCGATGCGGCGCGGGATGCGATGCATGCCGATTCCATCGACTCGCTCCATCATGCCTTTCGCAACTGGAACGACCGCGTCAACAACTATGGCGTCGCCGATACGGGCGGTCACTTCGGTTATCTGCACGAGGGGCGAATTCCCATCCGTGGCTCGGCCAATGGCTGGGCCGTCGTGCCCGGCAGGACGGGAGAACACGACTGGCAGGGGATCATTCCTGCAGACGAGTTGCCGCAGGCCATCGACCCGGACGTGGGCTGGGCGGTTACCTGCAACCAGCGTGTCGCCGGGGCGGAGTATCCCTATTTCGTGGGGTTGTATTTCCCCTCCGACTATCGTGCCTGCCGCGTGCGTGACCGACTGTTGGCGCTTGATGACGGTTCGGCCACCGTCGACGACATGGCCGGAGTGCACGCAGAACGTCTGTCCCTGCCGGCTCAGGTTTTCATGGAACGCCTGCTGGCCGCAGTGCCAGATCTGACGAGGGCCGGCGGAGAGATTCCGCCGCAGCAGCGTGTACAAGCGCTGAAGGTTCTGCGAGCATGGGATCTGCGAATGGACCACGACCAGGTGGCGCCGACGATCTATGCCGTGGCCCGCCGCGCACTGACGCGGAGGCTGTTGATTCGTGTCGGCGGTGCTGCCGCTGAGGGCATTCTCAGCGGGGAAGTCGGTGGCGAAACGCATGAGCGCCTCGTTCTGCAGGCGATGCATCGCGCCCTGGCCGGCGAGACAGAGGGCACTCAACTGCTGCCGCCCGATCGAAGCTGGGATGATCTGTTGAATGCCGCCTTCGACGCAGCTCTTGTAGAATTGTCAGAGCGGCTCGGAGACGACGTGTCGCAGTGGCAGTGGGGGCGGCTGCATCACACGCAGCATCGGCATCCTCTGTCGGTGGTGTTTCCCGGTGCCTCGATGGATCTCGATCCGGATCCGCGTCCGGTCCACGGAGATGGAGACACGCCGCTTTCGGGCAACTATGGGCTGAATTCGTACGTCGTGACGACGGCTTCGGTCAATCGTTATGTGATGGATCCATCGGACTGGGCCCAGAGCAGGTGGATCGTGCCCTTGGGCGCCTCCGGTCATCCGGCGAGCCCGCACTACGCCGATCAGGCCGCTCGTTGGGCGGCGCTGGAGTACATCCCCATGCTCTGGGAATGGCCACAGATCGAGGCGGACGCCGAATCTGTGCAGATTCTGTCCGGTACTGATTAGGCGAAGAAGGGTTCCAGCCAGCCTTCGTCGACCTGAAGGCCGAAGCCGGGGGCGTCGCTGGGGATGACGACCCCGTCCTTCGCGATCGCTACCCCAGGCAAGCCGGGTAACTCTTCGAGGGGGACGCCCGGTGGAGAACCGATGAAGTACTCCGCCAACGGCGAACATCCCATGGCCATGGTGAAGTGTTGACCGAAGGCGGTACCTCCGCCGCCGTGAGGCAAGACGGTGATGCCCGCCGCATCGGCCGATGCAGCGATCTTCACACACGTGCTCAAGCCACCAACCCAGGTCAGATCGGGCTGCAGGATGTCGACGGCCCGGTGCGCACAGGCCCACTGGAAAGGCATGTGCGTATACCAGTGTTCGCCCGTGGCCAAGCCCTGCCAGGGCAGTCTCTGGCGCAGCGCCAGATGCGCATCAAGGTCTTCTGACAGCAGACACTCCTCCATCCACTTCAGGCCGTATGGACGCAGGCGCTCGGCGAGGCGCACCGTGTACTCCACATCAAAGGCCATCCAGCAATCGAGCATCAGTTCAGAATCCGCGCCGATCTGCTCGCGTGCGTGGGCGATGAAGTCTTCGTTCTTCTTCAGACCGTCGAGGCCGTCAGCCGGTCCGTAGGGGCAGGCGAGTTTGAAGGCCTTGAAGCCGAGTTCGCGATACCAGTCCACATCATTGCCGGTCGCATAACAGGGCAACGCGTCCTTCTGTGGCCCTCCGAGCAATTCATACACCGGCTTCTGAAGGGCCTTGCCGCGAGCATCCCACAGGGCCAGATCGACGGCGCTGATCGCATAGGAAGCCAGACCGACCGTGCCATAGGGTTTGGTCAGGCGGAACATCATGTCCGCCAGCTTCTCCCCGGCCATCACATCCTGGCCGATCAACTGCGGAGCGAGATGGTCATCGATAACGGCCGCCACGGGTCGCCCGTGGGCCGTGGAACCCACGCCCCACGTGCCGTCCTCGAGGGTGACCTTGCACCAGACGGCCCCCCAATCCTTTGGCAGCCACATGCTGCGATGCCGCTTCACATGGGGATATCGAGACATGGGGTTGGCCACCTCTGCGTCTTCGGCCCAACCTGTACGACGTGGCGGCGTCTTTGGCGTCGACGCCGGGTGACCTGCCGCATGCTGCGGAGAGGTGACGGAAGCGGCGGCCGGAGACGACGAGCGGGTCGTGTTCGGCATCTGGAGTTTGACGGCTCGGATGTCGGTGATTTTCACGGCGGGGCCTCCGCTGGCGGAAAGGGTCCTTGGGACACTTTGACGTTCTGGTGGTGTTAAAGGACTGACCCTTACGTATAGACGACTATGATGGAGACGACAAGATGAGAGGTTTCACGATCCTGCTGCTCATGGCCACGGCCGTGATGGCCCAGCCTGAGACGATTGATCTGCCGTTGAATTAGCCTGAAGTGCTCACGTGGTCTGACGGGAACGCCCTGACGTTGCGCTGGGACGAGGTGGTGACGGACTCACGGTGCCCGACTGACGCGGTGTGCGTCTGGGCAGGTGAGGTCGAACTGCGTCTGCATGTAAGTACGGGGTCTGACAGCACCTCCCTCGTCCTGCGGCTGCCCGAACGGGAGGCCGTTCCGCCACTGGGCAAGGTCGCCGGATTCACGATCCGCCTCGATCGAGTTTCGCCGGAGCCATCGTTGGCCGCACCGCCCACGGAAGAAACGTATCAGGCACACTTGACGGTGGCACCGCCAGGTACGCTGTTACCCAGCGCCGTGACCGCCATTTCCGACGAAGGTTGGGCGAGTGTGAAACGTCGCGTCTCAGCCGAATCCTCCCTCCATCCTTGAAGCGAGAACAGACGATGAAGATTGCCACCATCGAGCAGTTTTTCCCGTTGCCGCGTGTGCGCTTGGTGAAGATCACCACCGACAATGGCCTGGTCGGTTGGGGTGAGACCACGTTGGAAGGCAAACCGGCGTCGGTGGTGGCCGCCGTGGAGGAGCTGGCCCAGTACTTCATCGGCAAAGACCCCCTGCGTATCGAGCATCACTGGCAGCATGTGTATCGCTCGGCCTTCTTTCGAGGCGGGAATGTGCTGATGACGGCCCTGTCAGGAATCGACCAGGCCCTGTGGGACATCTCCGGCAAACACTACGGCGTACCGACGCATGCCCTGCTGGGCGGGGCCGTGCGCGACCGGATTCGCGTGTACGCCCACTGGGGCATCGGCTCGCTGTCGGACGAGGGTAAGGCATCCGCTCGCGAACGGCTCGACATGTTGATGAGCAAAGGCAACTACACGGCCTTCAAGTCCGGTCCCGGTGGCAAGTGGAGAGCCCACGAACCACCGTCGATGATCGACGAGTTCGTGGAGCGCGCGTTTCTGATGCGCGAGTGGGTGGGCCCTGATGTAGAGCTTGCCTTTGACTTCCACGGCAAGATGACACCCGCCATGGCTGTTGAAGTCTGTCACGAATTGAAGGGGATGCGTCCCATGTTCGTGGAGGAGCCCGTTCCCCAAGAGAATGTGGATGCCTTGAAGCAGGTGGCAGACAAGGTGAGTTTTCCCATCGCCACGGGTGAACGGCTGCTTACGCGTTGGGATTTTCGGGAAGTGATCGAGAAACAGGCCGCCGCGTATCTGCAGCCGGATACATCTCATGCAGGTGGCATCACAGAGTTGAAGAAGATCGCCAACATGGCGGAGGTGTATTACATGCACATCCTGCCCCACTGCGCCATCGGCCCCGTCGCGTTCTCAGCCTCTCTCCACGTGGATGCGGTGGTGCCGAACTTTCTCGCCCAGGAACAGATCGACCAGGGCCTTGGCGGTGGGTTGTTCCAGCAGGATTGGGAGGTCGTGGATGGCCACATCGATCTGCCTTCCAAGCCCGGCCTCGGTTTCGAGATCGACGAGTCGGCGGTGACACAACACACCGAGTACACGGAAGAGCTGGGCGGCGAGTATTTCTACGAATCGGACGGCAGTGTCGCCGACTGGTAGCGCCGCGGACGCCGCTTCCCACTGAGACTTCGCGTTCACCGAGTCGCGACGCCAGATGATGACTGGCGATGCCGCTCGTCTCAGGCGAGATCCGGATATTTCAAGCGTAGCTCGGCCGCCCCTGCCGCGCGCCCTGTCGCTCCGAGGCGTTCGAGGTATTTCGGCAGCGGCGATCGCCCTGGTTCGAAGGTCGCGTGATTGGGCCCTCCCTCCCGCATCACCGTCCACAGGGGATCGACCGAATCGCTGCAGTGGATGGCCATCTTCTGCATCTGCGCATCGTGCCAGTTCGTCAACCGGTAGGCCGCATCGCGCACAATCTCAGGATATTGGTCGGCCACATTATTCTGCTCGAAGGGGTCTGCCTCGATATCAAAGAGCATTTCGTCTACGAAGGGATGGAAACCGTCACAATAGGTGCGGATATACATCCACTTGTCGAAGCGCACGCCACGCTGGCAGACGTGGCAGCACTGGCTGATGATCAACTCTTCACGACCAGGTCCGTTGCCTGAGCGCACAGTGGGTGCGTAGGACTGGCCATCCCACAGTTCGGGGATGGGCTGTTTCGCATTCAGCATCTCCATACAGGTGGGAGCCCAGTCCAGATTGTAGTGGAACTGGTCGTCCACCTTACCCACGGCGCCTCCGGGCCACTTGATCACCATGGGGATGTGGCAGGTGCCCACATCAGCGGTTCCGTGTTCGCCGTAGATCCCCAGTTCGCCCTGGTTTTCTCCGTGGTCGGCAGAGATGATGATGGCTGTCTCCTCGTAGACACCGGCTGCCTTCAATTTGCCGATGATTCTGGCGATCTGGTCATCCACATACCGCACGGCCACGTCATAGCCATCCATCCACTGCTTGAGTGAGCTTCGGTCGGTGATGCGCAAGGGCAGACGCGGAAACCGTTCCGTGTCGTTGTCCGAGTACATGCCGAGGTCCTGCGCCGAGTGCGGGCCGTACCGTTGCACGTGCTGGTCGATGATCTGATCGGTGAAGAAATCGTCCACGGGGTCGTCGGCGAAGGGATTTCCATAGTCGTCAGGCGTGCGATAAGGCGTGTGGATGTCCCAGTAGTTGACGTGCAGATACCAGTTGTCCTCGGCGGCGTGTTGATCAAGCCAACGATCCACGACAGGCTGTACCACTTCGACGGGCTCCATGCCCCCCTGGCCGGTGTTGTGCATCTCGTTGAAACCGGCATAGAACTGATGGGCTGCATGACGTTGCCCGAAAGGAGAGATCATGGCCGTGTGCAGCCCGGCCTTCTGCATCTGACGTGGATAGGACGCCTCCTCCTGCTGCGATCGGAAGCCGCGCAATCTTCCCTGTCGCTTCGGATCGGCCGCCGTTCCACCGTGGCCCACGACGCCGGTCTGAATACCATACCGTCCCTGATAGAACGCAGTACGCGAGGGAAGACAGGGCGCGTCACAGGTATACACGTTGTTGCAGCGAAGCCCCTCGGCGGCGACGTCATCGATGGTGGGACTGGTCTGTCGATGATAGCCGTAGCACGACAGATGGCTGGGATTCAGGGCGTCAAGATCGAGGTAGAGGATTCTCATGAGTTTCCTGGGTAAGGTGCCGGAGCTCTACGCGAATGGCGGTGTGCCAAGGGCCTCAAAGGCATGGGGATTATCGTGCGTGGTCGATGGATTGGGCAAGCGCTGCCGAAGGACGTCGTTGCCGCCCTGCCAGCCTGAATCGGTGCCAGGGCTGCCCGCAGGCACGGGCGGGTTGCCGCTCTGCACAGGGTGGCGTACAATGCTGCTCCATGATACGACGTCCTCACATCCTGCTCGCACTAACTGCCGTATGGGGGCTGAGCGCCTGCGATCTGATCGGCCTGGGCGACAGTGAACCTGTGGGCCAGGAAGTCGCGGCACAGGCAGATGTCTTGTCCGATCAGGCGAGCAAGATGTCCGACACGGCTGATCGCGCTGCGGAGAGAGCGGCGTCTCTGAAAGAGACCTACGACGAGCTACAGAAGGAAGCCGACGAGGCCAAGGCCGAATGGGAGGCCATGGCGCAGCAGGCGAAAGACCTGAAGGCGGAAGCGGCTGAACTGAAGAAACGCGCCGACGCCCTGAGCAAACGCGCTGATGCGCTGAACAAATAGCACTCGCCGTCCGCTCGGACGCTTCGGTGTTCCTTGCAGTCCCCCGAATATCGGAGGGGCTTTTTTTTTGAGAGTCTGTTTCTGGAGAGGCTGGAATGACGGCAAAGAGCTGGCCGGTCCTGCGATCCTATGAGGGTGAGCACCTGCAGAGAATCGCCCTGCCGCTGGGAGGTATTGGCACTGGCACGGTCTCCCTTGGTGGTCGAGGGAATCTGACCGACTGGGAAGTGATGAACCGGCCTGCCAAGGGGTTTGTCCCGGGCCCCCGGTTCAGTGGCGCGCCCTTTCTCTGCCTGCGTGCCCAACCCGCAGGAGGCGACGCCGTCACTCGCCTGCTAGAGGGTCCCGTGCCGGCGCACGAAATTCAGGGTGACTTTGGATCGGTGGCGCCCAATCATGGGATGCCACGTTTTGGCCACGCTCGTTTCGACACGGCGTATCCCCTCGGTCAGGTGCATCTGTGCGATCCGGACGTGCCCCTGCGCGTGCGGCTCGAGGCGTTCAATCCCTTTGTTCCCGCCGATGTGGAATCGTCCTCTCTGCCCGTCGCGGTGGTACGGTGCGTGCTGGAGAATCCCGGCACACGCGCCGTGCGCGCTTCGGTCTGTCTGTCGGTGCCAAACTTCGTCGGCCACGATGGGACCGACGGGGAGTGCGTGAAGAACCGCAATCGCCGCCGCAAGGCCGGGGGCACGCAGGGCATCCTGATGGACTCGACCGGTGTCGACAAGAGCAGCCCTCAGTGGGGGAGTCTGGCGCTGGCCACGACGGCCAAATCGACGACCTCCCGCCTGGCGTGGAAACAAGCCGGTTGGGGCACGTCGGTCCTCGACTTCTGGGATGACTTCCACGGTGACGGTCGTCTCAACGATCGAAAGGCCGGGAACGAGCCGATGCCGATCGCATCGCTGGCGGCTGAGACGCGTGTGCCCGCTGGTGGTCGACGATCGATCACGTTTCTGTTGGCGTGGCACTTTCCAAACCGCGTTTCCTGGACGCCCTGTGGTGAAGACGAAGACGGCTGCCAGGCCAGCGATGATCTGATCGGTAACGAATACACCGAGCGTTTCGCCAATGCCTGGGACGTGGCGCGGCGCACGTTACCACAGCTTGCCGACCTCGAGCGCCGGACCGTGCAATTCGTGGATGCCTTCTGCGGCAGTGATCTGCCGCCCGTCGTGAAGGAAGCGGCCCTGTTCAACCTGAGCACGTTGCGGACGCAGACCTGCTTCCGCACGCCCGATGGCTATCTGTATGGCTTCGAAGGGTATCTCGACCGTAGCGGCTGCTGCCTCGGATCGTGTACGCATGTGTGGAACTACGAACAGAGTCTGGCCTTCCTCTTCGGCGATCTGGCTCGTGGAATGCGAGAAGTCGAGTTCGAGCACGCCACGGGAGACGATGGACTGATGAGTTTTCGGGTCCACCTGCCCCTGTCTCGAGCGCAGCAGTTCGGCAAGGGAGCCGCCGACGGCCAGATGGGTTGCATCGTTAAGGTGTATCGCGAATGGCAGCTGTGCGGCGATGACGAGTGGCTGCGACGCTTATGGCCGCATGTTCGGCGCGCGTTGGAATTCTGCTGGATTCCGGGTGGCTGGGATGCCGATCAGGATGGCGTCATGGAGGGCTGCCAGCACAATACGATGGACGTGGAGTATTTCGGTCCGAATCCGCAGATGGGTGCGTGGTATCTGGCAGCGCTGCGGGCGGCGGAGCAGATGGCGCGTTGCCTCGGGGAGGATGAATTCGCCTCGCACTGTGGCACTCTCTACGAACGTGGCCGAGAATGGATCGACGAACACCTGTTCAATGGCGAGTACTACGAACATGAGGTGCGACCGCCTCGCCGGGCGGCCGACGTAGCCCCAGCTCTTCGACTCGGCGCAGGGGCCGCCGACGTGCGCAATCCAGATTATCAACTGGCCTCGGGTTGCCTGGTGGATCAGCTGATTGGCCAGCTTCTGGCGCACGTCTGCGATCTGGGATACCTGCTCGACCGAAGCAACGTGCGCAAGACGCTGCGCAGTATCTCCAAACACAACGGGCGTTCCACGCTACAAGGTCACTTCAACGTGCTGCGATCCTACGCCCTTGGAGACGAGGCGGCGCTGCTGATGGCCAGTTATCCGGACCAACGCCCTGACAATCCCTTCCCTTACTTCACAGAAGTGATGACGGGATTCGAATACACGGCCGCAATTGGCATGTTATATGAGGGACAGGAGGCGGCAGGTCTGCGGCACATCGCCGATATTCGCGATCGCTACGATGGGCGCAAGCGCAATCCCTTTGACGAAGCCGAGTGTGGTCACCACTACGCACGGGCCATGATCGCCTGGTCTGCGCATCTGGCATGGACGGGATTCCACTACCACGCTATACAGCAGCGATTGCGCATGGCCGCGCGACCCGGTCGATGGTTTGTCTCCACGGGTCATGCCTGGGGATCAGCCCAACTACAACGTCGGGGTGCATCGATGGAGTGGACCTTGAAGATTCTTGGGGGTGAGTTGGAGGTGCGTGATCTCGTGTTGAAGAAGTGGGGGGAGGTTCGGTTGCCGCGAATGCGTCGACTCAAGGCGGGTTCTTCGCTGACGATCAGAGTTCCTCAGGCGAGTTGAGGCCGAATGGCGCTACATATAGATGCTGCCGGCAGATCCCGGAGGCTTGAGCAACTGCAATCCACGCTGACCGCTGCATGCGACTCAAGCCGCGTAGAGTTGCGTGGATCGCAGGCGCGCGACGAGGCAGATCTCTATTCGGACATCGACCTGGTATGGCACGTGGCTGCGGCGCGATTTGGTCCCGCGTGTGACGAACTGGCACACACCCTCGGCTCGATCGACCGGATCGAATCGCTGCGCTGGGATCCGGAGGTCGATGATCTGAGACGGCGGTTGGTTTTCGTCCGCTTTGCCGAGGATCCACTCTTCTGGCGGGTCGACCTGGAGATCCAGGCCGAAGAAGACTCCATGCTGCGTTCACCCCAACCGGTCGATCAGCCCTGGTCGCCGACACACAGCGCGCTAATGGGTGCCGTGGCGGCGATCAAAGCGCTGCTGCGCGACGATCCTGCCGCTGCTGCCGGTCTGGTGAGTCGAGGATTCGAGAAGATTCACATCCCCGTTCCAGGGGGAACGGTTCCCGATCAGATTCTCGCCCTCGTCGAGACGATCTACGACGCCGATGACGCCTGGGCTCTGCTGGCCGCGCGTGTTCGAGATCTGCACAACGAGGCGCTTGCTGATGAGTGAAAGTCGATCAACATCGGACGCCAGAGGGGCGTCCATTTCACAACGTAGAGAGGCAGAAGATGGCGAAGGGGAGTAGGCGGAAGAAGAAGCTGCGCATCGCGTTTATCGGCTCTGGAGGCATCGCTGGTGCGCACATGAGATATCTGTCGAAGATGGACGACGTGGACATGGTTGCCGTCGCCGATATCTCCAAAGATAGCATGGCATCGCGACAGGAAGAGTATGGCATCGACGGTGCCTTCACTGACTATCGCAAAATGCTGCGCGACGTGAAACCGGATGCGGTGAGTGTCTGTACGCCGAATGGATTACATGCGGTCGCTTCGATCGCGGCGTCGAAAGCAGGCGCTCACGTCCTGGTCGAGAAGCCGATGGCCATGACCGCCGGCGAGGCGCAGAAGATGATCAACGCCGCCAAGTCGGCTCGTCGCAAGCTCGTCATCGGGTTTCAGTATCGCTACGATGCGAAGACGAAGTTCATCAAGGACGCCGTCGATGCGGGACGGATGGGCAAGGTCGTGTACGGACGGATTCAGGCCCTGCGCCGCCGTGGCATTCCGAACTGGGGTGTCTTCGGTCGAAAGGACCTACAGGGCGGTGGTCCGCTCATCGATATCGGCGTCCATGCCCTCGAGATGACTCACTTCGTCATGGGATCGCCGAAACCGGTGGCCGCCAGTGGCAGCACGTTCACGTATCTCGGTGATCGGAAATCGGATGTCGTTTCGCAGTGGCCCAACTGGGACCACAAGAACTACACGGTAGAAGATCTCGCCATCGGCCAGATTCGTTTCGACAATGGCGCCATCATCAGCATCGAGGCTTCCTTCGCAGCTCACATCGAGAAGGGTGTGTGGAACTTCACCCTCATGGGCGAGAAAGCGGGGGCCAACTGGGATCCGCCCGGACTGTTCAGCGACGACGGGGGCTACATGATGAACGCCGAGCCCAACTGGCTGCCATCGGGCCCCAATGCGGATGCCTTCGGCATGAAGATGCGCAACTTCGTCGAACACTGTCTCTACAACAATCCCACCATGGCCCCCGCTGAGGATGGACTCATGGTGCAGAAGATGTTGGACGGAATCTACGCGTCGGCCGAGAAGGGCCGGGAAGTTGTGATTCGCTAAAGCGAATCATTGGAGTTTGCTGCGCGAAACATCCCCTTAGTTGGACCGCTCACTAGAGGGGGGTAAGCTACTTCACGAAGTGTCGGGCCAGGCTAGCTGGTTTCGAGCGGTGCCTCTACAGCAGTTGGCATTCCGAGGGCACTTTCCGTGTGTGGGGTGCCCTCTTCCATGTCGAAACGGTGGGGGACCAGCAGGTAGTTGGCGACGGCGACGCTGAAGGCGAAGATGACGACCCACTTGAGGCGGCTGCCATGCATTCGGCGTACGCCTCGCGCATACAGGTAGAGGGCGAAGCCGATCCATGTCGGAATGGCGAGGATGATCTTCGTGTCCGTACCCCCCAGATATTCGCCTGGGGCACCGAAAAGCCAGATAGCGCCCATGCCCAGTCCGATCGTGAAGAAGAAGAACCCGCCACCGGCGCTGTAGAAGGTGACCTGACTGGCCGAGTCGAGGGCGGGCAGGTAGTGATTCAGCCGGCCACGCTTCAGGGCACGACGCTGCAGCAGATACACGGCGGCACCGAGGAAGGAGAGGGCGAAACCAACGTGACCTAAAAGGGTGACGAAGACGTGCACGCCCAGCCAGGGATATCGCACCAGCATCGACCCTGCATCTTCGAAGCGCACGGGCATCAACAGGGGATAGAGCAGGCCGAGGAAGGCGATCGGTGCGAGGAAGAGGGTTAGGTTGCGAACCGATGTTCGCTGTTCGATCCACAGTCCGACGATGAGAAAAGCGACGACCACCAGCGAAATGACGGAAGTCATGTGCCCGAGGGGTGACTGACCTGAGAAACCGACGTGAAGGAAGATGCCGACGATGTGGACGACGACGCCCGTGATCAGCACTCGGTGGCTCCACTGTTGAGCGCTGGCATGAGCCCACCAGAGCCGGATCTGCATCAGCAGCGATGCGGTGAGATACAGCAGCAGAGAAATACCCAGAACGATGAGACAACTTGTGGTCATGACGTCTCCTCGTCGTCGACAGTGTCGTCAAGGTGAAAGAGTCGACGAACCGTGTCGAGGCGGACATAGCCGTCTTCGCGATTGGCCAGGTTACGGATCTGCAACAGCGGCTGGTGCAGCAGCTTGTTAGCGTATCCGCGCAGGATTGTTTCGACGAGTTTTCGATCGTCCTCGCTCAGATGGGCGAGTTTGCCCTGCCAGCGCCCGAGTTCGTCCCCTTGCAGGTCGGCGGCCCGCTGACGCAGCGCCTTGATCAGGGGGGCGGCACTCAGCGAGTTGAACCAGTGCAGGAATTCGTTCAACTCTTCGTCGACGATGGACTGGACCCGCAGGATCTCATCTTCACGCTCGCTGCGATTGGCGGCGACGACACTCTCGAGATCGTCGATGTCGAAGAGGAAGACATTGTCCACATCACGAATGGCGGGATCGATATCTCGGGGCACGGCAATGTCGATGAGAAAAAGCGGCCGTCCCCGGCGCCCCGACATGGCCGAGCGGACGGCGCTCTCGGTGATGACGAAGTCGGGGGCCGCCGTCGACGCGATGACGATATCTGCATCGGTCAGTCGATGTTCGAGATCGTCGAGAGATAAGGCGTCTCCATCAAAACGACTCGCCAGGTCCTGTGCGCGTTCTACGGTGCGGTTGGCCACGGTGAACTGCGTGAGATTTGCTTCCACGAGGTATTGGGCGGTGAGTTCCATCATCTCGCCGGCGCCGAGCAGCAGGGCGCGACGATCTTCGAGGCGATCGAAAATCTGGCCGGCGAGTTCGACAGCCGCCGTCGCCACCGATAACCGTCCGCGGCCGATGTCGGTTTCGGAGCGGGCTCGTTTGCCGACGTGCAGGGCACGCTGGAAAACCTCGTTGATGACCAGGCGTGCCGATCCCGTACTTTGTGACATCTCCAGGGCCTCGCGGACCTGCTTGAGAATTTGCGACTCACCGATGACGAGAGAATCGATCCCGGAAGCGACGCGAAACAGATGCGTCGCCGCCTCGGCGTCGGTATGTCGATAGAGACAAGGCTCGATGTGCACCAGTTCGAGGGCGTGGTGTTCGCTCAGATACGCCTGCACACCGTCGAAGTGGGTCTCCTCGCTGGCGGCGTAGATCTCAGAACGATTGCACGTCGATAGAATCGCCGCTTCGGCGAGACCGTAGTTTTCCCGCAGGCGGCGCAGCGAATCGGGCTGGTCTCCCTCGGCGAAGGCCAGACGCTCGCGCACCTCGACGGGTGCTGTATTATGGTTGAGGCCGAGGGTGAGCAGATGCACGGCGCCTCAGTCTGTGGCGAGCTAGTGAGGACTCTGAGAGGTCGAATCTCCAGAGAGGTCGACCATCCTGGATGCTTGCTTGCGAACCCCCAAAAGGGTTTGGGCATCCAAAAGGCAAAGACACGCAAGTGATACGCTGCTGAGCGCGTCAATCCATACAGAGAAGAAACGCAGGGATGGGACGAACGGCAACGAACAGGGCTTTTGTGAGTGGCTTTCGATGCCTTCTCGCAGGCTTGATGGCAGCGCCCGCACCGGTGGATGCGGGCGCCTGGACCCTGCCCAAGGGGCGGGTCTGGACGAAGGTGTCCTGGTTCCGTCAGACGGCCCAGGAGTGGTATATCGATGTGCCGGAACCGGTGCTGTTAGATGACGGCACCTTTGGCACGCACTCGATCGGTACCCGCAGACCCTACCGATTCAATGGGGAATACGACAGTCGTGCCCTGTTCATCAAGGGTTTCCTCGGCGTCACGGACTGGTTCGACCTGGGTGTGCAGGTCCCCTATTTCGATCAGGCCTTCGAGGATGACACCCGTTCCGACGATCCGTCCGACAAGGGATGGAGCGACATGCGGGTTTTCGCCAAGACGCGTCTGCTGCAGAAGCCGCTGCTACTCACGCTGAAGCTGGGGGCCAAGATCCCCACAGGCGAGTTTCGCAATGAAGAGGGCCTGATCCCCGTGGGTGAAGGTCAGTGGGATTTCGATGTGATCGTGCAGGCGGGTCGATCGTTGTGGCCGCTGCCTACCTATGCCAACATCGACGTGGGGTATCGAATCCGGAAGATCAACGAGGAGATTGACCGAGACCCGGGTGATGAGTGGCTGGTGAATGCCGAGATCGGTGCCCAGCCGCGATCGTGGTTAACGATGGCGCTGAAATACGAGCTGCTGCGCTCGGGGAAAGGCGAGACCTTCGGAATCCGCTCCGCCACACTGATCAAACGGATCAGTTATCTGGCACCGACGGTGGCTGTTCGTATTCGTGGGGACGCGTGGGTGGAAGGGGCGGTTCGCACTTCACTGGGCGGACGCAATTTCCCGGCCGGCCGTCAGTGGATCATCGGCGTGTCCACGGGTTTCGACGCAGGAAGGTTTCTTCCGGGGCCACGATAAGACGCGAGCGGGCGTGTCAGTCGCGCAGGAATGTCGCGATCTGCTCGGCCAACTCCTCGCTGCGGGTGACACAGTCACCGAGAGAAATCCCACCGCGGAAGTTGCCACCGATAAACAGACCGGGGGCTTCGACCTCGGCAGCATCGACTTTCTCCATCAATTGTCGATGTCCCATCACATACTGAGGAATCGCCCGAGTCCAACGATGTACGGCCACCACATCGGGGCGGAGTTGGATCCCCATCAGGTCACGCAACTCCTCGAAGACGACGTCGACCATTTCTTCATCCGACCACTGCGTGTTCTCCGGCTGTCGCATACCGCCGACATAAGTGGTCATGGCAAGACCTCCTTCCGGGGCGCGATCGGGGAACCCGACCGAGTTCCAGAGGGTGCCGAGAATTCGCCGACTCTCTAGCCGCGGTGTGAGGAAACCAAACCCATCGAGCGGTTCCTCCGTCGGACGTTGATGATAACCGAAGAACACGGCTGTCACCGGTGGGTAAGGGATCGCACCGATTTCATCGAGGGGCATGTTGATGTCGTCGAATTCGAGCGACGGATACGTGTGAGCGGGTAAGGTCAGCAGCATGACACGGGCATCTATCTCGTGAGCTCCATCCACGTCCATGCTGGTGACGCGATACCCGAAGTCGCTGCGACGCACTCCGAGATAGGCCAGCGAAGTGCGCAGATTCTCTCCGCACGGCGTGGCGAGGGATTGGATCAGGGTCTGCAGGCCGCCCTCGAAGGAGAGCATCTTGCCACTCGGCCCTGCCTGAATCTCACCTTCGTCGCCAGAAGCATTGCCCGCCGCTTTGGCGGCAGCCTTGCGCTGTTTGGCCAATTGCATGGCCCCGCGGATGAGGCTGCCATGATGTTGTTCGAGATCCCACAGCCGGCGGAAGGCGGTGCGTACGCACAGGTCTTCGGGACGGCCGGCGAAGGTGCCGGCCACGAAAGGATCGATGGCGTATTGCAGGAACTCGCGGCCCAGACGACGCAGAACGAACTGCTCGAGCGTTTCTTCGGCATCGGCCGGTGCGGCGGAGACGAAGGGCTCGCGGGCGAGGCGCAACTTTGTGCCCCACGAGAACAATCTGCTCTTGATCAGCGACGGCGGGCTCATGGGCAGCGGCTGCAGTCGTCCATCGCGCACGATGTAGCGTTTCTTGGCCGCGTCGGCGGCGACGGCGACCCGATCGTCGAGTCCGAGCTGGCCGATCAATCGCTTCATGGCCGGTGAGTTGTCGAGCATACTGTTCGGGCCGGGCTCGAAGATGAACCCATCCAGTTGCCGCGTCTGGATCGTGCCGCCCGCCTGCTCTTCACCTTCGATGAGCAGTACACCGTCGACGCCCTGATTGCGCAGAAAGTGCGCCGTGGCGAGACCCGAAACGCCGGCACCGACGATCACGACGTCTCGTTGTTCGACGTCGTCCGCCCGTTCGCCGCGTCCTTCACTGGCTTCGATCAAGTCCCACCCACTCCCTGAATTCCGAGTTGCACCGTCTTCAACCCACCTCTATGAGGCAGGGTCACCCCGTCGAAGAATCTGCAGCGCCTCGCGTCTCAAGGCGACACGGATTGTGGTGCCGGTGCTGAGATCGAGTTTGCTGTAGGCCGTCGTGGCGTGATGGATCTCGATCATCTGCTCGTTGCTCAATCGAACCCGTACGGACCAGCCTGCGGCGTGCCGTTGCCGAGTGATGATCTCGGCGTCGAACAGATTGCCGAGCAAACCCTCGGCAACCGGAGCTTCTGGGTAAATGATCTTTACTTCCGAGGGCTGAATGTACACGGCCACGTTCCCGCTGGTGCGCTCGGTCACCTCTGCCTGGAGCGTCAGTCCCAGCCAATCGAGGTTCGTGCCGACAATGTCCGCACGGAACAGATTGCGGATCCCGAGGATCTCGGCGACCTGTTCACTCTGTGGGCGCTGGAAGACATCGTCGAGGGGGCCTTGCTGCAGAACTCTGCCCTCCTGGAGTACGGCGATGCGATCGCCCACGGCGAAGGCGTCGTCGAGAGAGTGGGTCACATAGACCACGACGAGGGACAGATCCTTCTGCAGCTGTCGAAGTTCGGCCTGCAATCGTTCGCGCAGAACGCGATCGAGGGCGGCGAAAGGTTCGTCGAGCAGCAGCACCCGGGGGCGATGGGCCAGGGCACGAGCCAGTGCGACCCGCTGTTGCTGACCCCCAGAAAGCTCGTGGGGATACCGATCGGCAAACTCCTTCATGTGCATCTGAGACAACCACTGGCGGGCATGCTCAAATCGATCACGGTGTCGACCGAGGCCAAAGGCGATGTTCTGGAGCACGGTCAGGTGGGGGAACAGGGCGTAGTTCTGAAACACGTACCCGAGGCGACGCTGGCGTGCCGGCAGGTTGATGCCCTGAGCACGGTCGTAGTAGACGGTACCGTCGGCGACGATTCTGCCGTCGTCCAGAGGATGCAGTCCCGCGATGGCATTCAGCGTCGAGGTCTTGCCGGCTCCCGACGGACCGAACAGAACGAGGATGCCTCCATCGATGTCGAAGTCAACGTCGAGTTCGAAATCTGCAGAGCGCCGATGGGCGTGTACTTGAAGGCGACTCATGAACTGTTCACTTGGCGCGTCCAACGCTCGGTTCCCAGCGACGGACCGCCCAGAGGCTGACGAAGCCGAGTCCGGTCATGAGCAGGACCATCTGGGTCGTCAGATCGTGCTGGTTGGTCTGCACCGCGTCGTAGATGGCCAGCGGGAGCGTCTGCGTTTGGCCGGGGATGTTGCCGGCCACCATCAGGGTGGCGCCGAATTCTCCCAGGGCCCGTGTTGTTCCCAATACGAGGCCGGCGAGCAGTCCACGACGAGCCAATGGTAGGGATACACGCCACAGGACCATGGCCTCATTGCAGCCCAGGGTTCTGGCCGCCTGCTCGAGGGCGGGATCCACACTGGCCAGCGCGGCGCGCGCCGCCTGCACCATCAGTGGCAGGCCGACGACAGTGGCGGCAATGATGGCGGCGGCAGGAGAAAAGAGCGTCTGAATGCCCAGCCAACCGACGATGGGGCCCTGCTGACCGAGGACGATGAGCAGATAGTATCCCACCACCGAGGGTGGCAACACCAAGGGGAGCATGATCAATGTCTCGATCACGGTTCGCCCCCGGGGCTGGTGTCGCACCAACCACAATGCGAGGGCGGTGCCGATGGTGAAGATGAGGATCGCGGCGACAGCGGTCACCTTCAGCGACAACCAGAGTGGGTCGATCATCGCACCCCGTGGAAGCCGTGATGGTCGAGGATCTGGCGCCCTGTTGGACTCCCGACGAAATCGAAAAAGTGCTGCGCCGGTTGAGATGAGGGTTTCACCACGGCAATGCCCTGTTCGATGGGCGGATAGAGCGCATCGTCCACGGCCGTCCAACGACCGCCCACAGACTGGGCCAGCGACTGCGCGGTGAGGGCGACATCGGCGTCACCGGTTTCCGCATAGCGCAGGGCCGCTCGCGCCGTCTGGCCCTGAATCAACCGAGGGACGAGTCTATCGTGCGATCCGAGGGTTTGCAGTGCCGTCACGGCTGCCTGTCCATAGGGCGCGATTTCGGGATGGGCGATGGCGATACGGCGGATCTCCGGCTGATCGAGTTGACCCAGGTTCTCGGGACAGGCTGCGTTTTGTCGACACCAGATGACGAGGCGACCCTCGAAGCGAATCTCATCGTCAGTCAGGTACTGCTCTAGTCGCAACGAGTCGAACTCGCGGCTATCGGCGGCGACGAACAGATCGACGGGGGCGCCCTGGCGGATCTGCTGAGCGAGTACACCGGTGGCGCCGAAGTTGAGGCGCAGCGGCGGTGCTGAGGGATTCGCCTGACGATATGCACCGACAAGATCCTCGAGGGCATAGGTCAGACTCGAGGCCGCCGAGATCACGACGGCATCGCCCGAGTCGTTAGAACAGCCGCCACTCAACAGGGCGATCAGGAGGATCCAGAGTCGATTCTTCATCTGCAAGTGTCGAAAAAACTATTCGTTATGATCAATTTCGACAATTGACTTGACGCTGATTCCACGACCGGGCTACATTTCAGGCGTCGATGAAAATCATCGGCCCAAGCATTTGCTACCGGCCGTAAATCCCGCCGCTTATGCGGTGAAGTGCTGCACGGCCGTGGACGAGCGTAGAGAGTCACCTGTATCGCGGCGGCCCACCCGCTGTCGGGCCGGTGTAATGACTTGAAGCGCCGATATGAAAGGAGGTGGTCTTTGAGTAGTTGTATACCCGCAGGAGGTGAGACCACCTAACGTCCACTTGAGTTAGGACCAGGTGGTCTCCCACCTGGCAGTGTTGCTGGCCTAATACGCCAGTGACCTTGAGGTATCCCGGGCGCGCCAGCAGCGGCGCGCCCGGTTTTTTTTCGGAGGCGACCAAGGACCCCATTTGGGCTACGACTGCGCCAGGATCGCCTCAAAGCGGGTCCTCGGGTCGCCCCCTTTTTGGAGTGGGCCTTGTCCAATCCTCACTCTCAAGCACACCCGCGGACAGGCTCCGCGATCATCTCTTCGACGAGTCTCAGACTTTGGGAGACGCCGGGATCGCTGGCGGACAGGTCACGCCGGGCCGAGGACGCGGTGGACTTCGATGGGTTCGGAGAGATTCTTGAGCTGTTTTTCGCCGACCGATTCGAGCTCATATCGGTCGCCCACGCCCTGACGGGTCTGGGGGCCGATGACGATCTGGCCGTCGCTGGCGACGCCCACGAGGCGAGCGGCGATGTTGGTCACCGTGCCGGAGGCGGTGAAGGTCCAGCGGGTACCGCGGGCGTCTTCGAAGCGAGTGGACCCTACGAGGGCCGGGCCGGAGTTGGTGCCGATGTGAACGCCAAGCGGCGTCTGGGCGATCTCCGCATTCAGTCGCTGTGTCGTGGTGAGCAGATCGAGGGCGGTATCGACGGCACGCACGACGTGGGAGGGGCCGTCTTCGGGCGCACCGTCCTCGGCATCCATGAACAGGGCCATGAAGCCGTCACCAGCGGTTTCATTGATGTCGCCATCGGCTTCGCGAATGCGATCAAGGAAGGCGGAGAAGTATCGCTCCACCAGATCGTTCAGCTGGGTCGTCGGCAGCTGCTCACTCAGTCGACTGTAGCCGCTGACATCCAACATCAACACCGATACGTCGCGCTCGACCTTCGTCGACAGTTCCGGCGCGTCGGGATCGGCTGTGGCCAGCCGTTTCACCGGTTCGGGAACGAATTTGGCGAAGTGATCACGCAGGCGCGAGACCTGGTTCACCTTCTGCTCGACGGCGGTCTTCATCTTCAGAGCCGTCTGAATGCGGGCGAGCAACTCGCGGTCGTTGACCGGTTTGGTCAGGAAGTCGTCGGCACCGGCCTCGATGCCCTGGATACGGTCTTCCACCCGATCGAGGGCGGTCATGATGATGATGGGGATGGGGCGGGTGTCCCATCCCCCTTCAACAGCTTGCAGGCCGTGAATCCGTCCATGACCGGCATCATGAACCGCCTCATCGTCGACAGTCATCGAGGGCTGGAGGTCGATGGCGAAGTGATCGACGCGATCGCCGTGGCTGACGTCGGTGGTATGTGCTATCAGATCGACGACACGGGGATCAACGCCGGCTGACCGTTGTGCCTCGATGTCGCGCCCAGAGCAGTGGCGTGACCTCTTGATCGGTGTCTTGCCGACGCGGTGAGCTGCTAGTCGAGAGCGCCTTCCAGGTAGGCACGGAATGCGCCGACTTCATGGATCAGCGGCGCCTGGAACTCCATGGAGGGTAGGCGATAGGCGGGTGTGTCCGCCGTGATGTAACGAGCGGCCATGGGTGGTCCGCCATCGGCTTCATCATCGCCCTCCACGCCGACCAGGTCTGCATAACGAATCTTCTCGCCATCGGCCTGATACTCCGAGCCGACGATCCACAGTCGGCCGAAGCGGTACCGTTCCATCACCTTCTGCTCGGCGACGGAACTCCAGCTGGTGCCAGTGAAGGCAAAGCCGCGTGGTGTGATGCCCAGTTCCTTCTCAATCTCCTGGTCACACGTCTCCAGCTCCCATTGGAGCTTCTCTCCCTGCGGATCTTCGGCCACGAGGGACGAGAGATTCGGATGGGTCACGGTGTGTGCGCCGACATGCCATCCCGATTCCACGAGCTCGCCGATCTGTGCCCACGTCAGTGTGTCCGGTGAGGCGTTCTCCGGTGCCATGGGACCTGTATTGACGAAGAGATTGCCGGCGAAACCCACCTCACCGAGGACATCGCGCACTTCGAGCATGGTCGTGACGGGGTGATCGAAGTCGAACATTATGGGGTGTTCGGGGAGATCACCAGAGCCATCACGCCAGGCAGCAAGGGCATCGTAGTCAATGGAAGTGAACCCGAGTTCGGCGGCGATCCCAACGAGGGTGGTCAGGTGAAGGCGCGGCAGGGGATAGTCGCCGCTGTCTGATGTACCGTGACACATGGTGATGGGAATGCGCGTGGTCATGGTGTATCTCGTGTCAGAAGAGTGACGTGTGTTCCCCGGAGGCTACACCAATGGGAACAGGCTCCGCAAGTCATGTCTCTCCGCGCACTCTGACGATGATCTCATCCTCGTCTCGCAGGGCGAATCCCTCGCCTCCCGCATCACCCACCTCGCTCGCCTCCACCGAATACCCGGCACGCTCCACACGCGACCTCACTTGGGCCACCGATCCCTCTGGTACGCCGAGGGTGAAACTGCGTAGTCCCACCGCATTGGCCGGGGCTGGTGGTGACGCGGCAGATTGCCACATGTTGGTACCGATGTGGTGGTGATACCCGCCAGCGGCGATGAACAGGGCACCGGGGAAGTCACGCTGCATGGCGTCCATGCCCAGGGCATCGACGTAGAATCGTTCCGCCGCCTCGAGACTCGATACACACAGATGCACGTGGCCCACGTCGGTGGCCGCATCGAGTCCGTCCCATGTCTGTTCTGCTGCCTGCGCCAACAGGTCGGCCGTGTCGAGCTGCTCGGAGCCCATGGCTACGTGCTTGCCGCGGAACTTCCAGCGTTCTCTCGGACGATCACAATACAGCTCGACGCCCAGACCATCTGGATCGGCCAGATAGATCGCTTCGCTCACGCCGTGATCGCTGGCGCCCTGCAGAGGCACCTTCTGCGTCAGCAATCGGTGCAGCCAACGGCCCAGGCCGGCACGGTCCGGGGCGCGATAGGCGACGTGAAACAAGCCGGTAGCACGGGGTGGGCGGGGAAGCGCGTCCTGCCGTTCGGTCAGGTGAATCAGATGTGGCGCTTCACCGGTGGCCGACAGCCAGACGTCTTGCTTCTCATGGCGGACGATTCGAAAGCCGAGAAGATCACTGTAGAACGCTAAGGATTGCTGCAGGTCGCGCATCTGCAGATGCACGCTGGCAATGTGCGTCGAAGCGGGAAGGTCGGTGCTCATCGGTCCTCAACCTGGAGTTGGTCACCGGGCAGAATCGTTACAGGGTAGAATCGTCACCGGGTAGAATTGGTGGCCAGGTGTTCATTGTGTTGAGGAGCATGTTCCTGTAGATGATGCGCAATGGCGATAAAGGCGATGAGGGCCAGACCTGTGACCACCGAACCGCTGAGGAAAACAGCGCCATACCCCCAGCGTTCGATGATGTGGCCACCGACCAGCGCCGTCATCGCCCACGCGGCTCCCATGGTCGTGTTCAGGACGCCCGACATGAGTGTGCGCCAGCGCTCGGATACGACGGACTGGCTGAAGATCGTGAAGGTCTGCTGACTGATGGCGGAGGCCGAAGCGATGAGCAGCATGGAAACGGCCGCCGCCGAAAGGGTCGGGATCAGAGCCATCGGGATCAGGCCGATACCCATGACCAACCTGGTCCAGGTGAATCCATGGGCATACCCAAGACGGGCCACGATGATCGGCATGAGGGCCGAAGCCGGGGCGGCGACCAGTTGGGTGGCCGCCGTCACCGTGCCGATCAGCGCCGTGGCCACGCCCAACCCGTCGTCGAGATACACGTTGAAGAAGGAGAGCGTCACACCCACGGCGACGCTCGTCAGGAACATGACGACGGACATCGACACGATCGGCCCCCAGGGAGCCTGGCGCATCCCGGACAGGGGATTCACAGCTGGCTCGTCCCCCCTCGACCGGCCATAGTGGGTCGCCAACACCAGAGGCAGGGTGAATACAAAGAGCACACCCGCCAGTATCAACGGATACCGATACGAGGCGGGATGGGCATCAGTGATGCCAAGATATTCCGCCGTCACACCGGGCAAGAACCCGCCGGTGAACGAACCGGCCACAGCGAACAACGGCATGAGCACGCCGATGACGGAGAACACGTGGCTGCGCTCCTTTGTGCCAGACACCGACATCAGATAAGGCGTTGAGTTGACGAAATAAAGGGACGCGCCGGCAAAGCCGATGAAGTAGAAGAAACTGAGCCAGTTGCGCTGAATCGGCAGCGGCAGAAACTCGCCGAGGGGGGCGCTGGCCAGGCCGATGACGATGATGATCTCGCCGACGATCAGCAGGGGGCGCGGACCAAAACGGACACCCAGCAGACCGGCGGGAATGCCGACGAGGGCGAACCCCATTCGGCCGATGGCGTTGATCTCGCCGATGGCCGCCGGATCGTAACCGAGGCGGAGCAGATACAGATTGAACAGCACCGAATACATGCCCACATACCCGAAGGCCATGATCGTCTGTGCAGCGATTAACAGCTGGGCATCACGACCGATGAGACGCAGATTGGCCAGGTAGTCTGTCAGCATGTGGTGGCCGTCGTGGGTCGTGCGACGGCCATCGTCATTTCGTCGTGGTCCTGAGTCATGTCCCTACTGGTCTCGTAGCAAGTCGGTGAAGGCTTCCTTCGCGCGCGGTTTCTCCATGAAATTGGCTAGCCAATCGGGGAAGAACCCGAACATCTTGTGCGGGTTCTTCAGGTCGGCGCCAAGCGAAGCCATGCCGGCGGCGTTCACATCGTGATCGCCGTCGACCAGGGCGCTGCGCAGCAGCATCAGGTCATTGGCGAGGGTGGCTTCCAGCACCTCGGCGCGTGCGGCCAGGGGCAGGATGATCAGGGCGATGAATGTTGTGGCGAAACGTTTCATGGTGGCCTCCTCTCAGGCTCACCCTCTCTACCGCAACTGCCGTGTCATTCATTTCATCGTACTCGTATGTTTCGCATAAAATATTGTTTATAATACAATTAAGGCAGGTTGGCAATAGTCTCTAAGAAGCCGGGGATGGCGGATTCCGCCGACAAGATCCTTGTCAGAAGGCATGGATAACATGTCGAAAATCCCGTATTATCAAGGGTTTACGAATGGCGTTGCCAAAAGTGTTGTCGGCTGACAATGTCGTTGGCATCTCCACCCATGAGTGAATCACGGGGATTGACCAGGACCCATCGCCTTCCTTGCTAGCAGGCACTCAGCACGCAGGCCTACCTCGTCGTTCAGCTCACTTTCTGAAGGGATGCTCGCATGATCGTAGACTCACATACCCACGCCTGGGAATTCTGGCCCTATGATCCGCCCGTGCCCGATCACGAGCAGCGAGGGCTTGCCGAGAACCTCCTGTGGGAGATGGACCGCGTCGGCGTCGATCAGTCGGTGCTCGTGTGCGCCCGCATCGACCACAACCCGGGCAACAACGACTATGTGGCCGATGTGGTGAAACGTTATCCAGATCGCCTCATCCAGTTCGCAGATGTGGACTGCTCGTGGTCTGACGAGTATCACACACCCGGCGCCGCCGATCGCCTGCGCCAGGCCGCCGAGCGTTATCGCCTGAAAGGCTTCACCCACTATGTGAAGTCCGACACGGAGTGGTTTGCCTCTGAGGAGGGCCTCGCGTTCTTCGAGGTCGCCGCCGAGATGAAGCTGATCTCCAGTCTCGCCATGGGCCCGGACTGGCAGCCGGCTCTGCGTGATCTGGCCACCCGGTTTCCGACGATCCCGTTCCTTTGCCACCACATGGCGGGCTGTCGTGTCGACGACCCCTCGAAACTGGCGCAGATCGCCGAATCGGCCGCCGTGCCCAACATTCACATCAAGATGTCCGGTTTTCACTACGTGTCAGCGACGGACTGGGGATTTCCCTATGCAGACTGTCGTGACACGGTGAAGGGGCTGTACGAGGCCTTTGGCCCTGACCGTCTGTGCTGGGGCTCAGACTACCCAGTCGTGCGCAGGGCTATGACCTACCAACACGCTGTCGAAGCCTTCAAAGCCTGTGATTTCATTCCCCCCGCCGATCAGGAAAGAATTCTCGGGGGTGCTCTGGCCGACTTGCTCGCCGCTGCGGGCGCCTGAAATTGGGCGACGCAGGCGCTGAGCTTGTCTATATTTCCAGAGATGAACTCGTTTCCCTCTGATCCCGATCTGCCATGACGACGACCTCCTCACCTGCTGTTGATCCTGCCGAACTGCTGCAGATGATCATTCAGGTCAACGAGGCCCATCCCGAGACGTATCTGACCATGGGGATCAAGAATGCGGTGAAGACCTTCATCGCAGAGGCACAGAAGGGCGGTGCCGACGAAGAGGGCACCGAGTCGATGCAGGAGATGATGGCGTCCATGGTGCGCGAGGGACGCACGGCGATGTGGCTGGAGGGTATGGGGATCAATGTCGACGAGCGAACCCTCACAGGACGCCTCGAACAGACGATTCTCAGCATCATCGAAGGCAAGAAGGTGTGGGGGCGGCCCGAGCGCCGTGAACGGACCCGTCGACAACGGCGTTCTACCTCAGAGATGGTGGGCGTGGGCACCACGGAGATGGAGGCTGCTCCCGAGGCCGATCCGCCCGCTATTGAGGGACGGCCCACGATGGAGGAGCAGCAGGAAAGGGAGCGTACCGAGAAGATGGTGGAGGAGGAGATCCAGCGTGCCCCGCGGAATCTCGACTCCTATCAGCAGCAGAAGTTGCTCAACGAGGATGAAGCCAACAAACTGCGTGAGTTGTATGGCATCGATCAGCGACTCGCCGATGGCGAGATCGATGAAGCCGAAGCACAGAGGCTGCGAGAAGAAATCGGCGACGCGGTGAGCGAGAAGTTACAGGCGAGACTGCGCGAGGCCGTCGACCACTCCCTGCACTACATCACGAATTTTGAGGCCCTCAAGCGACTGCCCGCCGGACGAGGCGCTCAAGCTGCTGATCAAGCACAAGAATCAGGTCACTTCCGAGGACGAAGAGAAGATCGATCTTTCCGTCGTCACGGGGACCCTCGAAAAAGACGACGAGTTGCTCGAGAATCTTGGCCTGATAATGGAGCGCAAAGACCGCGAGATGCGCATGCTCGCGGCAGACATGCTCCCCTGTCGACATATCTACAGTGGCGAGAAACTCGGCAAATACACGGTAGGCGAGAGTTTCGTCGGTGATCTGCGCGAGATCGAACGCGAGGAGTTGTCGGAGCAGCTGAATTCCGAAGACGGTGACGTGCGGCTCAAAGCGGCGGCGGACATCAAGTCGATGCTGGTCCTGCTCAATGCCTTCATGAAGGCTGATCTGCCCTTCCATCGTGAGGTGCGGCGTCTCCGCATCATTCTACGGATGAAAAACTTGTACAGTGGTGCCATCGATGAAAAAGACGGACGCAATCGAGTGCAGCAGTTCCTGCGTCGTTGGCTCAACAATCTGTATCCCGATCTGTCGCGCGAAGAAAAGGCGGCCATCGCAGATGCGGGCAGCCACATCTGCGAAGGCCGTGGTCCCAATGGCGAGGAGAAGGGTGAGACCGGACGAAGAGAGTGTATCGCGTTTGATCCGTCTCCTTGATTGCATGTATCGATTCTCCCACCGTTGGATCCTCGTTGTGGCTTGCTTGGTCGGCTCGGTTTCCCTGCCGGCGCCCTCCAGCGGCTTTGATGAGGACCTCTTTCGTGAGCGCCTGCATGAGGCCCTCGCGTTTTCTCCCGAACAGACCGACAGTCTTCGCTTCCTCCGGGCAGATCTGGAGGGCCAGTTGGCGCTGCTGCGCAATGATGTGCTCAGTGGAGCCCTGCTGGCGATCGAGGGCCGCATCCGCTATGGCGAGGTGCTCGACTCGTACCGAGTGGCGCGCCAGGAGATCCTCACTGACGAGCAGCGTGCTCTTCTGAAACGAGCCCAGGAGCTGGCACGGGCACGCGTGTTGTCCGATGGCCAGCCGCCTCAGCAACAGCCTCTGCACCAACTGCCGGAAGCCCTCGATCTGACCACCGACCAGGTGGAGCGTTGGCGTGCCCTGCTGATACGTCAGCGGCAGGAGGTGACCGAGATTCGAGAAGCCGGAGAGACTCTGCAGCCCGAGGACTATCGGCGGCTGCGCGAGTCTCATCGCATCGCTTTCGAGTCGATGCTGAGCCCTCAGCAACGTCTGACGCTGGAACAGGTTCGCCACCGGTGGCGTTCCGCCCGGGAACTGGCGATCTCGATGCCCGACAGTCTCGCCATCAACGACGAGCTGCCCTATCCTGACGACTACAGCACCTACGACGACGCGCCGCTGCCCGAAATCCCAGAATAGGGAAGTCCCGACGTAGAGAGTTGCCCGCGTAGCACCCTCGAATAGCTTTGCCCCGTCGTTTGCAGTCGCTCCGTTGTGCCTACACCCCAAAGGATGACGTCATGAGTCTGAAGCCCTGGATCCGTATTGGCCAGCCGCTGGAAGCGGTGATCGAAGATTGGGAACGCATCCTCGATGCGTGGGAAGCGGGCGGCATCCGCGGCCTCGTCTTCGGGCGACTCACCTTTCGAGACGACGACGGGGCCTTCACGATCCCTGCCTTTGAAAGCAACGCTCAAATCTTCAGAGATCGTGGCTTCGAGGTCGGTGAGAGCAGTGGCAAGTCCACCGATCCCGCCCGCGAGAAGCAATTGCACGACATGCTGGCCAGCGCCAAAGCGCGGGATTGGCAGGTGTTGATCTTCTGCCCGGGGCAGTCCACCCACAGCATCAAGGGGAAACCTCTCGAGGAGGATCCCCATGGCGCCCTGATGCAGGCGGCGATCTGGCAGGATGTGTTCGAGGCCTTTCCCGAAGCCGACGGCGGCCTGATGGATGGATGGACCGAGTCGGCCTACGAATTGATCTACCATCACGGCAATGCCGTCTTCCGTGAAATGAGGGACAACGACAAACAGACGGCCGAAGTACGCGGTTGGGATGCGGCTCGCCTCGATCGCGGCCGCGCTCACCTGGAACAGAGTTTCAAGAAGCTGACGTCAAAGAAGGTCGGTTACTTCGGTCATCGCGGACTGCTGTCGACACTCAACCTGTTCGATGTGAACGAAGACGCGCTGTACTGGCTGCGTTGGCGCCGCGACGACGGGTTGGAGATGGGACGGGCCTTCCGCGAGCAACTCGATCAGATGCCACGCAAACTGCTATTGGGCAATGGTCTGCGCTCGGCCGTGTTCAGCGGTATGACGGCGATGGACTTTCACGCCTGGGACGAGGTTCTCGATATCTTCCAGGTGAAACACTACTTCTGGCACCGTGGTTTCGACGGCCTCTACGGCACCGTCGCCCGCTGGGTACAACAGATCGGTCGGTGGAATCCCGATCTCACCGAACAGGAGTGCTTTACCGTCGCTCGGGCCTGGCTCGGCGTGCAACTGCCCGAGATCGAGTCCCTCGCCGATATGGAACTCGGCTTTCCACAGGCCTTCTTCGATGAGGTCGTGCAGGAGGAGACGCGGCGCGCACTGGCCGCTGTCAGCGATCCGTGGAAGGTGCTGCCCTGGGTCGACACGGGTCGCATGCCCCATGCCGGGGACCCCATGACATCGGGGGACCTCTACCGAATTCTCACCGCATCTGAGGAAGCAGGCCTGCAGCGGTTCCTGTTCCACAACCACGCACACCTGACCGCGGCGGAGTGGAAAGTCATGTCTCGCATGTGCGGGCAGGAGTGGGACGAAGATCCCGAGGGCTACTGGCCGCCGGCGACACCGCGACCCAATGCGTTCGGCTGAGCGGGCCTTCCTATGACAATCAGTCTAATCGGACTTCCCATCGAGGCGCTGGACACGCCTGTCCTGCTCGTCGATCTGGCTGTGCTCGAACGCAACCTGGAACGCATGCGGCGTGTCATCATCGATGAAGCGGGCGTGCGGTGGCGTCCCCATACGAAGGGGATGAAGACACCAGCCCTGGCGCACATGCTGCAGAAAGCCGGCGCCCAGGGGATCACCTGTGCCAAGCTCGCCGAAGCCGAAATTATGGCGGCCAACGGCATCCAGGATATTCTGATCGCCAACCAAGTCGTCGGTCCGCAGAAGGCGGCACGATTGGCCCGCTTGCAGCGCACGACGCAGGTCCTGTCCTGTGTCGACAGTGAGCAGGGGACTGCTTTTCTGGGCGAAGCGGCGCGCAGTGAAGGGACTCGCATTCCGGTCGTGCTTGAACTCAACACGGGAATGAATCGTGCGGGTGTGTTGCCCGGAGACGACACGGTGGCGTTGGCTAAGAAGATCGATCAGATCGACGGTGTCGATCTGTGTGGTCTGATGACGTGGGAGTCCCCGGCGGCCAAGGAACCCGACCTGGAGGGGAAGAAGGCCGCGTCCGCTCAGATGCTGGGCAGCCTGGTCGATTCAGCCGAGGCGTGTCGCGCTGCAGGTCTGAACATGGAGATCATCACCTGCGGTGGGACGCTGACTTACTGGTATAGCGCCTTTCATCCCGGCATTACCGAGATGCAGGCGGGTGGAGGGATCTACGGGGATGCGATGTACTGTCACAGATTCGGCGTGGAGCATGAATTTGCTCTTTCGATCATGTCGACGGTGACTTCGCGTCCGACGCCGACTCGCATCATCTGTGACGCCGGGAAGAAGACCATGTCCGCCGACGTGGCCGATCCGATTCCGCTTGGGATCGGATCGGTGGCCGAATACAAACAGTCCGCCGAGCACGGGATTCTCGAGCTGGCGGTGGCAAGCGACTCGCCGGCTGTGGGGGATCGGCTGCAGTGGATCGCCGGGTACTCCGACACGACCGTGGTTCTGCACAATGAGCTGGTGGCCACCCGCGACGGCGTCGTCGAGGCGGTCTGGCCCCTGCTCGGTCGCGGCAAACTCACCTGAACATCCTGCGGCGGGCTCGATGCAGTCGGCCGACACTGGAGAGAATCGAATGAGCACCTTTAAGCTTCCCGTTCGCTGGTACCACGGTGTCGGCTATTACAAAGGTGAAGACCACGACGATGGCCATCGGTACGACGACATGGAGCTGGAGCTGTCGCAGACGGCGTTCATGATCGTCGACAGCGACTGTGGCCCCGGGAATCCTTATGTGGAAGACGGGATCGCGCCGGCGCTGGCTGCATCACGAGCGGCGGGCATGCACGTGTTCTTCATCCACAATGACTTCTCCCTCGTGGATGAACCGGGCAGCATCAAGCGCGAGATTCACGGGACGCGCTGGGGCTCGGAAGACGCGGCGGTGCGCCCGCCACCGTCACGGGAGCCGGTGAAACCAAACTACAGTCCTTCGATTCAACCCCTGGAACACGAGCCGGACTTTCCCAAGCGGGAATGGTCTGGATTCCACGAGACCCACGTGGACTATCATCTTCGCTGTCACGGCATCAAGACGCTGATCGCCGTGGGGTTTTCACAGCGGGCGTGTCTCTATCTCACCTGCACGGGTGCCGTGGAGCACAACTATCGTGTCATCATGCTGCGCGACTGCACACATTCTGGCGAGTATCCGGATACGGTGGATGAGTCGCTGGAAGAGGGTGGATGGCTGCGCAAGATCATGTTCCGCAACTTCGAACATGTGGTGGGATATACGTCGACGAGCGCTGAACTGGTTGGCGCCCTATCCGGCTGACATCGCCTCTTCGATGGCACTGCGCGACTGTGCACAGTAGTCCGTGTCGGTCTCGAAGCCGACGAAGTCGATGCCCAACTCAGCGGCGGCCAGGGCACTGTGACCGATTCCCAGGAAGGGATCGAGCACGCGACGTGTACGTTCGACGCCGTGCAGTTGAACACACATGCGCGGGATCTTTATCGGAAAGGTCGCCGGGTGCGGGCGGTGTTTGTCTCGACTCTGGATCGTGCGGTAGGGGACGAACCAGGTATTGCCACGGCAGCGCCGATCTTCTTTCACGCCCCCCCAACGGGCCACATTCGACTTGTCCTGATACTCCACGCCTATCGCGAGGCGATCGAGTTTCGTGTTGCCTTGTTTGGTCAGGTGGAAGATGTATTCGTGACAGTCGTTGACGTAGCGCGGGCTGTTGATAGGCTTGTAGTGACCGACGGACACGTTGCCCGTGATCCCCGGATAGCGCCCCACGTCTTCCTTCAGGATGGCGATCGATTTCACCCAGTGGATGACATTCTGTAACTCGAAGTGCTCGCGCAGTTTCAGCAGCACCTCGAAGGGGCCCCAGGGGTCTGAGGGTTTGCCGCCGATGTTGAGGAACAACGACCCCTCGTCCGACAGTGCATCGCTGACGGCGGAGCCCCATTCACCCATCCAACTGACGTAGTCCGTCCGTTCGACGGTGTCATCGTAGCTGCCATACTGCGTGCCGAGATTGTACGGCGGTGAGGTGACCACCACGTCGACAGACCCCGTCTCAAGGTGACGCGGCATTCCGGTGACGCAGTCCTCGCACCACACCTGGGTCGTGTGTCCGTCGTGCTCGAGCCGGAACCCAGCCTCGCTCGCGTTTCGAACTGCGGCCTGCGTGTCCGTGTCCTGAGACGGCGCGTCGGCCGTCGTGGGCGGTTCGGTGGGCATCTCAGCAGCCAATGGCATATCCATCGCGGCGTGGATCACCGCCACCCATAAAGGCCCCGGAGTCGGGATCGACCATGATGCCCTGGCCGCCACCCACACCAGCTGACCAGTCGCCCAGATCATTGATCTGATGCCCGCGGCGCTCCAGTTCGGCCAGCACATCGGCGGGAATACGCGACTCGGCGTCGACATTGCGATTCCGTGTCGCTTTGCAGCGGGCACCCTCGATGGCGGCCTGCACATTCATCTTGTGGTCGAGGACATTCATGATCATCTGTGGTGTCGTCTGCAGAATTCCATAGGAACCGGGTGTGCCGATGAGAAGACGAAGCCCGTCATCGTCCCAGACCTGGGCAGGCGATACGCACATCTCGTTCTTCTTCGAGGGTCCGACGGCATTCGGGCTGTCGGCCACTCGGTCGAACCAGTTCATGAAGTTGTTAAGCGCGATGCCGGTACCCGGCACGACCATGGCCGAACCAAACCCCGAGCCGAGACTCTGTGTGCAGGAGACGGCATTGCCGTCAGCATCAATCGCGTCGAAATGCGTCGTGCACTCGGTTTTCATCCAAGATTCGGGGTCGCCTGGGCCGATCTCATTCTCCTGACGATCGTCGCGATAGGTGTCGCCCATATGCACTGACGCAGCCTCGGCGGAGATCTCCTTGCGACGTGTGGCGGCGTAGTCTGGTGACAGCAGCCCTTCGGTGGGCGGATTGTCGATGGCGGTATAGTGGATGCGATCGATGCAGGCCAGTTTGGCCGCCTCGATAAAGGTGTGCAGTGTTTCTGCCGTATTGTGGCCCATGCCGCCAATGTCGAAGCCATTGAGAATGGCCAGGGTCTCCATGTACTGGACGGCCTGACAAGGGGGGGCGGGAGCATAGACCCGATGGCCGCGGTATTCCACCTCAGCCGGGTCGAGCCAGACGGGCTCGAAGTTGGTCAGATCTTTCTTGGTCAGCAGGCCACCCGTGTCGGCCATGAAGGCGGCCATCACATCGGCGATCGCGCCCCGGTAGAAGGCCTC